>VOFJ01002644.1_pt1 | contig 339527 bp, 376 predicted proteins | sample 5384081 | NCBI WGS metagenome assembly VOFJ01 (sample SAMN12384729, study PRJNA508395) | human gut metagenome | isolation source: healthy gut I | host: Homo sapiens | reverse complement strand
GGTATGTTGTTGATCAGCCACTACAACCACTTGCAACGGGAAGAAGGACTGAATGTGTACGACAGCGTAATCCGTGGCTCAATGGACCGTTTGAATCCAATTCTGATGACCGCGTTGTCTTCTGCTCTTGCACTTATTCCGTTGGCACTGGGAGGTGATTTGCCGGGTAATGAAATCCAAAGCCCGATGGCGAAGGTTATCCTGGGCGGCCTTTTAACTTCCACGTTCCTGAACGGTTTCATCATTCCGATTGTTTACCTGATGATGCACCGGAAACCGGCGAATTAACATCCATATAACTATTAACAATATCAAATAATGAAACGAATTCTTATATTTAGTTTTATCACTTTTTTCCTATATGCGGGGATGCGTGCCCAATCGGTTGGCATAGACGAAGTGCTGCGGCGCATTGAGGCGAACAATAAGGAGTTGCAGGCCAATGCGCAACTTATCACTTCACAGAAATTGGAGAATAAGTCGGAGAACAATTTGCCTGATCCCACTCTCTCGTATGCCCATTTGTGGGGTTCGGAAGATAAGAGCGAAACGATAGGTGAACTTGTTGTTTCCCAAAGCTTTGATTTCCCTACCTTATATGCTACACGCGGAAAAGTAAACCGATTCAAAACTGGTGCGCTTGATGCGCAGTCTGCCGCTTTCCGTCAACAACTGTTGTTGCAAGCTAAAGAGCTTTGTTTCGACATCATCATGTTGCAGCACCAGCAAGTGATTCTGAATGAACGTATGAAACAGGCTGAGGAACTCTCTGCATACTATAAGAAACGTCTGGAGACAGGTGATGCCAATGTATTGGAAACAAATAAGATCAATCTGGAGTTACTGAATGTACGCACAGAATTCCGTACCAATCAGACTGCGCTTGATAACGCCTGGAAATCTCTCTTTGCACTCAACGGAGACCAGTCTTTGCAAGATAATGAGCTGAGCAGTTTCCGCTCCATCAATGATTATCCGTTGCCGCTTCTTCCTAACAACTATGAACAGTTACGTTCGGAAGTGTTGGCAGCCGATCAGACTTTGCTGTCATTGAGCAGTGAAAGTGCTGCTGCCCGCAAACAGATTTCTGCAAGTAAGCAAGGCTGGTTGCCGAAATTGGAACTGGGATATCGCCGTAATACAGAGTCCGGTACTCCGTTCAATGGAGTTGTAGTGGGCTTTTCTTTCCCACTGTTTGAAAACCGCAATAAGGTGAAGATAGCCAAAGCACAATCTCTGAATCTCGACTATCAGAAAGAGAACGCTACTTTCCAAGCTGAGGCGACCTTAGCAAAACTGTACAGTGAGGCGCAATCATTGCAAACCTCCATCCAGAATACAAGGAAGCATTCAGTTCACAACAGGATCTTGCATTGCTGAAACAAGCTCTCACTGGGGGACAGATCAGTGTGATAGAATATTTTGTAGAAGTTTCTATGATTTATCAAAGTAAACAGAATCTGCTTCAATTGGAAAATCAGTATCAGAAGGTAATGGCACAGATATATAAGAGTAAACTATAAGAATATATTCTTATTATTATAAAAAGTAAAGCGAAGAACCAACTCCGGCAATTGAAGGAGTTGATTCTTCGCTTTCTTTATAAATGGCATAACAAATTACAGTTTCGTAATTTTCCCCATAAAGAGAATTGCTCCCGTACTCTTTTCCTTAATCACAAAAGCAAAAGGACGGTCTACATAGAAAGATATAGGAGTAGATGGTCCAACGGAAGTTTCAAACATTCCACCAACTGTAACAGCTGCTGCTTCAGTGCCTTCCTCATCTACATTTACATAAGTAAATTGCTGCAAAAGACCAATATATAACTCGGCTGCCGACATTTTAGAGAAATCAGCCTTATAACCATCAAAGGCATCCTTCATCCCCATAGCAACCATATCCTCTATGAGCATCTTGTTATACTCCACTTTGAAACGGGGAAGTTTAACCTGCAATTGTCTGCCCGACAAAGCTGCATTCCACTCTTTCCAGTTTTCATAAGTCAACTCGGACAAACTCTCATCCAAAGTCTTATCCACGGCAGGCAATAAGAGCACCATACTGAAAGCTTCGTTACCATACGGCAATTCTGCGATGGAGAATGCTGAGTTCTGAGCATAATTAAACGTTTCTGTCTGATTCATCATATTCACTTTCTGCTCAGTACCATCAGAATTAGTAAAATTTTCCTGGCGAGTATCCGATTTTTGGAATTGACTCTTCCAGATACCTTTGAAGTAGAGTGCATTAATCAAATACATACGTGCATCTTCCGGTATTCTCTGTATAACCTCTTTTATACAATTATTCGTCTGCTCGGCACACCATTGGTTTATCACATCTTTCGCTGTGGGAGATGCAAAGTCAAGCTCCTGCACCTGTGCATCGTACATTTTCTTATTCACATCCACAAAGGAGTCGTAAACCTTAAAACCTTCCTTTATCCAGATAGAATTGGCAATTCCTAATTGAGTGGTATTATCCAAAATCCAATAAAGCTGAAGTTAGTTTTTGATTATAGTTATTCAGATCATCAAGAGAGAAAGAAGCGGCAGGAAATCCCAATACGTTCTGCATTTCAGTAAGCGTATTGCCCGAAGCTCCGTTAGTAATCATTGATAAGCAAAGCGATGCACTCAATGGAGACACAAAGACATTCGGTTTTTCCTTTTCGGAACTGCACACCTGATCGAAGAAACGGAAAGCAAAGTCTGTACCTTTGTCCATTAAATCTTGTTCCGCACGGGTGAGATTGATGTCTTGACGTGGTTTTGGCTCCGATTGAGAAGGAGTCTCATCATTCTGACAAGCTGCAAGGATACTGAGTAGGCTTAGCGCAGCAATAGTTTTCTTTAGCATAAGCATTATAGTATTAGTTTTCTATTAAGTTACTCTGTTAGAATAAATGCATAAATTTATAAAATACTGCACTACATTACAAATTAAACATAAATCTTTCCTATCTTTGCTCCCGGTTTTGTTGGAGGATGCCTTTCGGTATACTCCATGAAAAGGGAATTGGGTGTGACTCCCAAACAGTCCCGCTGCTGTGAACTCCTATTGCAGGATTTGCCAATCACCTGTGCCACTGCCAATATTCGTATGGTGGGAAGGCGGCAAATCCGGAGTAAGTCAGAAGACCTGCAAAACCTATCATCCCTAATGTCTTCGAGGAAAGGACATGAGATGTATATAGTTTTTATAGCATTCTGTTTATGATAAGAGATAATCTATGTCGGTATGCCCGGCTACGGTTTTATTTGTCTTGCTTTGCATGTTGGCTTTGTGTCAGCCTGCAAGCACAACAGGTGGGAGACTCCATTACAGGAAAAGTACATGTCATTCCGGAAGTGGGGATAAAAGGTCGGCGTGTGCCACCGGCTCTCTCAGCAACCGCCCCGCTCCAACAAATGAAGAAAACTGATATGGAACGTTTGGGAGTATCGGATGTGGCCGATGCAATTCGCCATTTCTCGGGAGTCAGCGTTAAGGATTATGGCGGAATTGGTGGATTAAAGACTGTTTCCGTACGTAGTTTGGGAGCGCAACATACAGCAGTCAGCTATGACGGAGTGACTGTCAGCGATTGTCAGTCAGGCCAGGTAGATATCTCCCGTTTCTCGTTAGACAATATTTCCGAACTGGCACTCAGCATTGGTCAGAGCGATAATATTTACCAGACAGCGAAGATGTTTGCCTCTGCCGGTGCTTTAAGTATCGAAACCGCACGTCCGGATTTCAGTGACAGACCTTTCCAATTGCTTGCAAATATGAAAACCGGTTCTTACGGGCTTGCTAATCCTTCTTTATTTTATGCCCAGAAATTAAGTAACCGTTTCAGTCTTTCTGCCAATGCTGATTATTTACGGGCAGACGGTAATTATCCTTTCAAAATGTGGAATGGGAATAAACTGATTGACTCCAAACGAAACAATAGTGATATAGAGACTTATCGGGCAGAATTAAATTTGTTTGTAACACTGAATGAGAAACAGGATTTGAAAGCCAAAGTTTATCTCTTTGATTCGGAAAGAGGGTTACCCAGCGGAGTGATTTATGACAATCCGTATGCTGCCGAAAGACTATATGACCGTAATTACTTCGGCCAATTGAAGTATGAGAACCGATTCTCAGAGAAATGGAAACTACAAGCAAGTGGAAAATTTAACTTCAGCTGGAACCGGGACTATAATAATGAATCTTCCGGTATTACAGACAATCGTTTCCGGCAGACTGAGACTTACTTATCCGCTACATTATGGAGCGAACCGGTGAAAGGATTATCTTTCTCATTAGCACAAGATTTCGCCTATAACTATTTGTCAACGACTTTACAGAACAATCAATATCCGGAACGTTTCACCTATTTAACAGCAATAGCTACACACTATAAAAGCAACCGATTTTCTACTACCGCTTCCCTGCTGAATACTTATATTACAGAGAATGTACGGACAGGAAAAGCTGCTGCAGACCGTAAACGCCTTTCACCCGCTGTCAGTCTGTCGTGGAAACCATTTGATTTTGGTCTACGTTTCAGGGCTTCATACAAAGACATCTTCCGTACGCCTACATTCAATGATTTGTATTATCTGGTAATTGGCAACCATAATTTAAAGCCTGAAGTTACCCGGCAATTCAATGTAGGTACAACGTGGAGTTCTACTTCATTGGAATTTATCGACTATCTAAGCCTTTCAGTAGATGCTTATTATAATCGGGTGAAAGATAAAATCATGGCAGTCCCCACCATGTTTATCTGGAAGATGATGAATTTAGGTAAAGTCGAAACCATTGGTACAGATATTAACCTGGCAATTGAAAAAGAATTAGCAGAACATTATAAGTTATATCTCACAGGAACTTACAACTTCATGCAAGCGGAAGATATTACCGACCGTAATTCTAAAATATGGCGGAATCAGATTATATATACTCCGAAACATTCAGGTTCAGGAAGTCTGACTTTTGAGAATCCGTATGTCAACCTTACTTACAACATAATGTACGCCTCGGAACGCTATTCGATTGCCCAGAATATTCCGGAAAATCGTATTAAATCTTACACTGACCACAGTATATCACTTTCGCATACCTTTAAATGGAAGAAGCAATCGCTACGCATACAGCTAGATGCCTTGAACCTGAGTGATAAGAACTACGAAATAGTCCGCTTCTACCCGATGCCCGGACGCAATTACAAAGTAACAATCAACTATAAATTATAAACTAAAAAACAGAAACTATGAAGAAGTATTGGTATAAAACCGCCATGCTGGTTATGGCATTAGGAGTATTTACCGCATGTAGTGATGATGACGGACCGAAAATTCCGGAAGGACCGATAGCACCTGTCAATGGAGCGTATGTTATTAATACAGGAAACTGGAATGAGAATAATGGTACTATACAATGGTATGACAGGGATCTGAAGACTGTTAGTGCAGATTTGTTTGCAGCTGCCAACGGAGCAGGCATCGGGCGATGCACAGGACTTGTGTGTATATGGCACTAAAATATATATCACTTGCAGCAGCTCTGCCAAAATAGAAATCGTAGATAGAAAAGACTTCAAACGTATAAAAACGTTGAACTTAACGAATGAGAGCGGGCAACCTATTCAACCGCGATATATGACAGCAGCCACAGGTAATATCTATTTCACCGCATACGATGGTACCGTATCACAAATAGACACTACAAGCCTTTCAATAACCCAAAAAATAGAGGTAGGAGGAAGTCATCCTGAAGCCCTTACCTCAGCTAACGGAAAGTTATATATTAATCTATCCAATTATGATATGGATGGCACAGGCAAATATGTAGCTGTTGTCAATCTTGCCAACTTTACTAAAATCAAAGACATAGAAGTTCTTCTCAATCCCTATGATATCTGTACAACCGGAGAAGACGGAAAGGTGTACTTCATTTCATGCGGAGATTTTGGCGGGAATCCCGCGCAAACATTGCAATGCATCGACCCACAAACTGATGAAGTAACAGTAGTCTGCCCGGCCAGTAAAATAGCGATGAAGGGCAATAAAATATATGTAATTTATGCAGAATACTTCGAAGCCGCCGACCCTAAACGTATTTCCGTATATGACATGAACACCAAAGAAACCAAAGAATTCGCCCAATACAGTGATTTTTCTAACCCCGGTGGCATTGTAACCGACCCGGTTTCAGGAGATGTGATCATTATTGACCAGCCCCATTCTGCCCTCAACGACATATATGTTTATGGTAGTGACGGAGTACTTAAAAAGAAATTAGAAACCGGATACTATACCACTAATATGCGCTTTGTAACTGAATAACAGCATGACACAATTTTATTTCTTTCTAACCTTTTGGGTGACAGTGTTACTTCTTTCCGCCTGTGGCGGAAAGAGCAGCACTGCTTCCGGCTCTGCACAAGGAGATACCATCCCGCTGCACTACTCCTCTAATCTCTCTCTGATAGATTACGAAGATTGCATCGTTGCACAGCTACGCAATCCCTGGGATACAGCAAAGATACTACACACCTATGTATTAGTAGACAAAAAACAGCCGTTACCCCAAGAACTGCCTCAAGGCACCCTTGTCCGCACTCCACTTAGTAAAGCCGTCATTTACTCATCCGTTCATTGTAGCTTACTGAAAGACTTTGGTGCTTTGAATAGCATCGGTGGTGTATGCGACTTGAAGTATATCAAACTACCGGAAATAGAGGAGGGATGTCGAAAAGGAACCATCACCGATGTAGGTGATGGAATGAATCCCAATATTGAGAAAATCATAGACCTTCATCCCGATGCCATCCTCCTTTCTCCTTTTGAAAACAGCGGTGGATACGGACGCGTAGAGAAACTGAATGTACCCATCATTGAATGTGCCGACTATATGGAAACCTCTTCATTAGGACGTGCCGAATGGATGCGTTTCTACGGTTTATTATTTGGCAAGAAAACAGAAGCAGATGCTATGTTTGCTGCGGTAGAAAGAAACTATAAAGATTTGCAAGAATTAGTAAAGCCTATCTCTTTTGCCCCCTCCGTGATGTGTGATTTGAAAACAAGCTCTACCTGGTACACTCCGGGTGGTAACAGTACCATCGCCAAACTATACTCTGATGCAGGTGCCAACTATATTTTCAGAGAAGATACACATAGCGGCTCACTCCCCTATCCTTTCGAAGTTATCTTTGAGAAAGGTCAACAAACTGATTTCTGGCTGATACGCTACAATCAACCCGTAGATAAAACATACGGGGAACTTGAAAAAGAGTTTGCCCCTTATGCAGGTTTCCGTGCCTTCAAAGAACGGAATATCTACGGATGCAATACCAACCGGGTTCCTTTTTATGAAGAAACACCTTTCCATCCGGACTGGTTATTGAAAGATTTAATTAAGATATTTCATCCTTCACTGTTGGAGGGGTATGAACTGAGATATTACAATAAATTAGCGGAGTAAAATCTGCATTCTATTTCAGGGATGAAAGCAAAAGGATATATATATGGTATAGCATTGTCGGTCCTCATTCTCGTATTGATGGCTGCCAATCTCTGGTTCGGTTCAATCAATATCCCCGCCGGGGCAGTGTGGAATACCCTCACAGGAAATGAAGTAGAAAAAGCCAGCTGGACTTTTATCATCTGGGAGTCTCGCCTGCCACAAGCCGTCACGGCACTACTATGTGGTGCCGCACTCGCAGCTTCGGGACTGATGCTGCAAACGGCATTCAACAACCCACTGGCAGGTCCGTCCATCCTGGGTATTAACTCAGGGGCAAGCCTTGGCGTCGCATTGGTGATGCTGGCCGGTGGAGGAAGCATTGCTACAGGGGTATTCACCTTATCCGGTTTCTTCTCCGTGATACTCGGTGCCTTCGTCGGGTCGATGGTGGTAATGGGACTTATCCTCTTCTTTTCTACACTGATAAAAAGCAATATCATGCTGCTGATTACAGGTATCATGATTGGTTATATCCACTTCTTCCGCTATATCACTGCTCAATTTCTTTGCAACAGCCGAAGGGGTACATTCTTATATGATATGGGGTATGGGAAACTTTGGAGGGGTCTCATTGCAACAGCTCCCCTATTTCTCTATTTTCTGTCTGGCAGGTTTGTTACTTTCCATCTTGCTTATCAAACCTCTGAATGCCCTGCTACTGGGTACACGCTATGCTGAAAACTTAGGAGTAAACATCCGTCGCACAAGAAATCTGCTACTGATTGCTACCGGACTACTGACAGCCGTCACCACTGCTTTCTGCGGACCTGTGGCTTTCATCGGTCTGGCCGTTCCTCATATCTCCCGCCTGATGCTGGGCACATCCAATCATAATTCACTGCTTCCCGTTACTTTGCTGACGGGCGGTGTGATTGCTTTGCTCTGCAATCTGATCTGCATTCTTCCGGGCGAAGCAGGTATTATTCCTCTCAATGCGGTAACTCCAGTACTGGGTGCGCCTGTTATCATTTATGGTCATTGTCAACCAACGTAAAATACAATACTTCAACTGATGGAGAAAGCTGTTATCACCGCAAGCGATTTATGCATCGGCTACCGCCAGGGAAAGCAAGAAAAACGGATACATGAGCATCTCTTCTTCCGGCTCTACCCCGGAGAACTGACTTGTCTCCTGGGAGCTAATGGAACCGGTAAATCAACTCTGCTCCGCACTTTGGCGGCTTCGCAACCAGCGTTGTCGGGAGAATTACTTGTACAAGAAAAGCCGTTGTCTGCCTATTCCGAGAAAGAACGTTCACGTACCATCGGCGTAGTACTAACAGACAAGACCCTGGCAGGCGGACTGACTGTATATGAGTTAGTAGCCCTAGGACGGCAACCCCATACGGGCTTCTTCGGAAGACTGAGCAAAACAGATCATTCTATCATTGAAGAAGCTCTGGAAGCCGTAAGCATCAGCCATAAATCCCACAGCTATACCGCAGAGCTATCGGATGGGGAACGGCAAAAGGTTATGATTGCCAAGGCATTGGTACAAGAGTGCCCGCTCATTCTGCTGGATGAACCGACAGCGTTCCTCGGATGTAGTGAGCCGCATCGAAATTATGACGTTGCTTCATCGTCTGGCAGTAGAACAAAAGAAAGCAATTCTGCTGTCCACTCATGACATAGAACAGGCATTGGTACTGGCAGATAAACTTTGGTTACTTTCCAAAGAAAACGGACTGCAATGCGGAGTAACGGAAGATATGATTCTGAGTCACCGCATGGACGGTCTGTTCTCCCGTAACGATATCCGGTTTGATTATGCGCACGGGGTATATTATCCCAAAGTAGACAGCCACCGCCATATCAGTGTAGAAGCCAATGATAAAGTATTGCTGCACTGGACAACAAACGCACTCAATCGTCATGGATACGCTTGTCATCCTGTCTCTTCACCAGAAACCAACGCATCACCGCGTTTGCAGGTTTTAGCTGCCGACCACCTCATATTACACACAGAGAAACAGAATGAATATCATTCTTTTGAACAGTTGCTTGCAAACATCTGATTAAGATTTCAGTAGCATCAGTATCTCATCCGGCAAGTATCCACTCCGGATGCGCCACTCCTGCGGGTAAAGATTATTAGCCCGGTTACCGATATTCTTCACAAAGCCCAGAGGAACATCCTTATACGTCAACAGCACATAACCGCGTGGAGTAGTGCCGGAAAGTACAATGGCTTCCTTACGCAAATAAGCAATAGCCTGTTCATAAGAGATCTCTTCACGGGGAAAAGCATCGGAAACCTGTACAGTGCTCATGACAAGAGCATGATTGGGAATCAAGTCTTTTCCTTTCACTTCGGCAAGGGTAACACCTGCCTGAACAACACGAAGCGATTGTTGGAGGACGGATAATTCGGATATATATTCTTTAGGGAAAGCTGTAATATTCATTCCATTTGCAGAAACTTCATAGTCCTCTGCCGAAAGGAGCCAGGCACGTGCAGCCAATAATTGTTCCTTAGATGCTCCGGCGTTAACTTTAGAGCTACCCGTTTTTTTCTTTCCTTGTGAAGAAGTGGATTTGTAGCGGATTTGTGTTTCCTCTCCTTCCGGTTTACGAAGCACGGCAAGGAAAAAGCCTTCACCCTTTGTACGGTGAGGCAGGAAGCGATATACAGGAAAATCTTCACCTGCAAGCAAGTTTCCGGTAATGTTCCACTCTGCCGGAGCATCTACCGGAAGTATCTCTGCACCGAATTCATCACGCATCCAGCGGATATTTTCTTCATCTTCCTGCGTATTATACGTGCAAGTGCTATAGATAAGCAATCCACCGGGTTTCAGACTGGGCCATATATCGGAGATGATACGTCGCTGGCGTTGCCAACAGATTCCCACATTCTCCGGACTCCACTCGCTGACGGCAACAGGATCTTTACGGAACATGCCTTCACCGGAACAGGGTACATCGGTCAGGATAACATCGAAGAAGTCTTCCAGACCGGCGAAGTCTGCCGGATCATTATTGGTCACCACGACACCCGGATGCCCCCACTTCGTCAGATTCTCCGCCGAGGATTTGCGAACGGTTGCGAATCACTTCGTTTGCTACCAGCAGGCTACCCACGGGCAGTACACTGCGGGCATGAGTAGATTTCCCGCCGGGAGCAGCGCAAAGGTCAAGCATTACGGAGGGTCTTTCGCCGATATATTGCTTTAATGCCTGCTCCACAAACATGGAAGATGCTTCCTGTACATAATAACATCCGGCATGAAACAACGGATCAAAGGTAAACGTCAATCGACGGTCGAGATAGTAACCTGTTGCCGACCAAGGCACACGGTCGGAAGAGGCATGAAAAAGACTGAATGAAGAACTGGATAGTTTTTCGTCATTCAGTCGGATGCTTACGGGCTGTTCGTCATTCAAGGCATCAGCCAGTTTGTTATATTCTTCATCTCCCATGGAGGGAACGGGTACGGTCTGCAAAAGATACGGGTAAGTCCATGTGCCAAATTATTTTATGTCCGCAAAGGTAATGCAAATCGAATGCATAACTTTCATGCTTGCATAAAAAAGTTATGTTAAGATGTAGCTTATCTTCTTCAAAGGAACATAAAAAAGGCGATACAAGACAAAACCGCCGGGTACTAAAAACTAAGTTTGACGCCCGCAAAGTAGGAACGAGGTGCTCCCGGACCATAAATGTAACCGGAATCACGAGTGGCTCCTTTATCAAAATCTTTCTGATAAGAGTTGAATATATTTTGTACTCCCACATTGAATTGCAGGCACATACCGGAGAAATCTATATCATAAGCGACTTTAGCACCCAGTTCAAAGAAATCCGGGCTCTTCACCAACAAGTCTGCCGTACCATCTACTTCGGACATCAGGTGAGGCACATACATTTGCCCGGTATAATTACCGTTCAAGGCCACCGACAATGCCTTTGTGGGATTGAAAGTAGCAGTAAAATAGCCATAAACATCGGGGGTACGCAATAACCGGTCGCGCTAGATCGTTCTTTGTCAGACAGGTGCTCTTTGTCTGCACACTCCACTCCTCGGGAGAGTCGTACAGACTGCGTTGCACAGTCAGTCCCGCCTGCAACTGGATTTTATCACGCCAGGCAATCTTTCCTTCCAATGTACCGCCATATACTTTTGCACCGGAACCGTTGACACGGGTTTGTATCAGATATCCGCTACCGTTCGGATCTTCTATCGGTGCTGTCAGAACAAACGGATCGGAGAGTTTCGTAAAGAAACCTTCTACTAACAGATTTGCCTGAAAGTCACCGAAATAGCGATACCAATCCATCGAAGCATTCACGCTGCGCGAACGTTCCTCTTTCAGATCTTTGGCACGGACGATGGAAATCAATTCGCCTCCCATTGCTAATATGCAGGTCTTCGTCGAAAGCCTGCGGAGCACGAAAACCTTCGGCATAACTGAAACGGATATTCACATCCTGAGTAGGATTGTAACGGATATTGGTACGAGGGCTGAAGATGGTTTTATTCATAATACTGTTCTTATCCAGACGTCCGCCTATCAGGAAACTCCATTGCTCACTTTTCCACTCATTCTGTACGTAGGCGCTTGCTATGTTCACTATTTGCTTCAAGGGATCGGGCGTATACTTATCAATCAACTGTTGCAGACGGTCACCTGTTGCAGTAGGATCTTCCGCCAGGGCAGCATCGCGGTATTTTTGCATGTCTGTTGCCTTGTCATCCAGATTATCATGATTAAATTCCACACCACCCGTCAAGTCGGAAGGCATGAAAAAGAGCTTATCAAAATGATAGATATACTGAGCACCCAATACGCCGGTAAAGTCTGTGGTATGTCCATAGGCACTGTAATAACTGTCGCGCACGATATGCTGGGCAGAGGCGTATGCATTGAATGAGTGTTTCTGATCCTTGGAAAAGGCACTGAATTTCAATCCACCCGTGTTGATGGAATGTTTCAGCTGTTCCACCAGTCCGGGCTTACCGGCACCATTCAGATTGGCATCTTCGGCAATGTGAGGCGGCAAATCAAAGCGATTACCGCCACGACGAAACTCTTCCATGTGATGATATTCCAGATTCAGCTTGGAATAGGGACTCAGTCTATAATAAGCGTTTACACCTACTGTCTGGTTCTTCAACTTGGGCAATTCGGAAAAACCGTCCCCATTGGAATCCCATGCCGAACGGTGGCGGTTCTGCCCATAGATGTAGGCTCCCATTTTGTTATCCGAAGATACAAGGGAAAGATTGAGCGTGGTATTATTGTCAAACGAACTGGAGCCATCGAAATTGGAGATGGAGTGGGCAAACGAACCGGAGTTATGGAGAGGTTCCTTCGTAATGATATTCACCGTCCCGGCAATGGCCGAAGAACCGAACAAGGCTGAACCACCTCCACGCACCACTTCCACACGCTCTATCATGTTGGCGGGAATCTGTTCCAAAGCCGTAGACACCTGCCAGTGCAGAGAAGATGGGACGGGAATCAATCAGTATCTGTGTATATTTCCCGTCCATACCATTGATACGTACCTGTGAGTAACCGCAATTCTGGCAATCATTTTCTACACGTACACCCGGCTGGAATACAAGCCCCTGCGATAAGGTGTGCGAATTGGTCATATCGAATAGTTTCGGTGTAACGACTTTTACCAAGGTAGGTGCCAGTCGGCGAGCGGTTTCATTACGATTGGCTGTAACAACTACACCATCCAGGGCTACCATGTCTTCTTCCAGTTCGAAGTTTTCTTCCAGTGTCTTGCCTCGTTTCAGGGTTACTTTTCGTTCTTGTGGCTTATAACCTACGGCACTGACGGAGAGCGTGAACTCACCTTCCGGAAGGTTCTTCAAAAAGTAGTGTCCGGTACCATCAGTCATGGTTCCGATAGTGGTCCCTTTCAGGGCTACTGTCATATAGGGAAGGTGTTCTCCTGTTTTTTTCTCCAGTACGTGGCCGATGATATTGGCATCGGATTTATTTAAATCAATGGCATAAGCGGTGTGGGAGAGCAATGTACACATTACTCCCACCACAAAAAGATATATTTTTTCATGTAGTTCTATTTTTTATGGATTTTAATAAAAAAAGGAAGGGGGACTCCTATTGTCAATGAACTACAGGTGGTGCACGCAAGCTGATGCCGCAACGAACCCGCACGCACTTGACATGTTCCACAGCCGGAACACTCAGCACACGCAACAAAATAAGGAAAGCCGATGCGGCGAAAAGAATAGCAGGCAGAGAAGAAGCTACAAAAGAAGAAAGGAAGAATATCGTTTCAACCTGTGCTTCCGTATGGCTATGTTCACCTTTGAATGGATGGGAATGCACAATGATAACACCATTCACCACATGCGAGTGGGTAAACAGCGTAATTCCTCCTAAATATGCAATAAATAATAAAGGAAGGAACCATTTCAGTATATTCCGTAACTTCTCCAAAAGCGTTTTTAATATAGGTTTGCGAAAGTAACACTAATTACAATAAGAAGCAACCGGATTTAGGTGTTTTAACCGGATATGGAGCAAAATACCTACATCTTATGAGTACAAGATTTCGATATTACATTAAGTAAAGCTGGCTCATATTGGAGAAGAAAGGAGGAAAAAGAGTGATAAGGCGGTAGGGTGATAAAGTGGCTGCGCTATATATCACAGAGTGTTATCCCGCTACCACCTTATCACATTATCACATTTTGTTCATAACCGGAAAGAAATGAACTAAATGCAACAGCTAATTCCTTTCTTAGGCATTCCTATGCTTTTTCCCTTCCAACGGTTAGCCCTTTCCATCCGAACGTTTATTCTTTCCACCGTGGAGTTTCTTTCTTTCCACCATGGTGGAAAGAAAGTTTCCCCGTGATGGAAAGAAACTTTCTCCATGGTGGAAAGAATAAGTACCTACTACTATTTTCCTTAACCGTCGCAGCGAAAAGGGATAAAAGTGGCGATGCGGCGGCTTAACCTCTGAAACTTAATATTATTTATGCGGATCAGGAGTTGGATTGTGTTCATATCGGGAAAGAAAGGAATACTTAATATCCCCTACCTTGCATAAACCTAAATATCTGGCAAATAATTTCAGATAATACTGATTTTCTAAAAAAAATATCGTCTCTTTGCAACTTTCGAACTAACATGATACGTCTAACACACAAAGAAACAATAAAAGATAAAACAAAATATGATTATGAAACGGATAATTTTAGCACTCATCGCCGCCATGACATTATGCTCACTGGTACAGGCAAAAAACAGAACGGTTACAGAAAATGACAGTCTGGGGAACAAAAAACGCGTAATTGAACTGCGCGATACTACCATCGACGGAAAGGCTGTAACCGATACGCTCAGCGTCATGACCTACGAAGGAAGGGATTCTGCCCATGCCGACAGAAGATGGAAACAGGACAAAAACGGTGATTGGCACTGGAATCTATTCGACTTAGACGGCAAAACCTCCGAAACCATTATTTCAGTCACTGCCATCGTCTTCATCTTCGGTCTGCCGCTACTCATCGTCTTTACGGTATTCTTTTTCAATTACAAAAATAGAAAAGCCAAATACCGCCTTGCAGAACAAGCCCTCTCCAGTGGGCAACAACTGCCTGAAGACTTCTTCAAAAATGTGGAAAAAACAGAAGATATTCGTACCAAAGGCATTCAGAACATCTTTATCGGTGTCGGATTATTCATCTTCCTCTGGGCCATCACCGGAAAGTTTGGAGTAGGCTGTATCGGACTACTGATTATGTTCACCGGATTCGGACAATTAGTAATCCATTATACGCAAGACTCTAATAAAAAGAACAACCGGGAGAAATGAGCCAACTCAATGACATATCGTTAGTCGCACAGGTCGTGGTGTTTCAAAACACCAGCCTTCGACCGGTTGGTGAAGAAGTACCAGTCGTCCGTACGGCGGTTCTTCCTGCACCAGACCTGCGGCGACAGCGAGTTGAGTGACGACCTGGCACAAGATACGTTTATCAAAGCCTATACAACCTGGCTTCGTTCAAGAATCTATCCAATTTTTCGACCTGGCTTTACCGTATTGCATATAATGTATTTTATGATTATCTTCGCAGTCGGAAGGAGACAGCTGACCTTGACACCCGGGAAGTGGATACTCACTGGAACACCAGCCAGGATGACGTAGGACAACAGATGGACGTTTACCGGGCGCTGGCGACACTAAAAAGAAATGGAACGCACCTGCATCACGCTCTTCTACATGGAAGACCAAAGCATCGAAAAGATTGCAGGTATCACCGGATGTCCGGCGGGAACGGTAAAAGCCACCTCTCGCGGGCGAAAGAAAAAATGGCTTCCTACTTAAAACAAAATGGTTATGACGGAAACAACTGATGATAAACTTTTGCAGCAATTCTTCTCTGACAATCGGAAAGAGATAGAAGATAACGGCTTCAGCCGTCGCGTGATGCACCACCTGCCCGACCGGTATTACCGGATTTCGCAGCTGTGGAGCTTGTTCTGCTTTACACTTGCCGTGGTGTTGTTCTTTGTTCTCGATGGTTTGCAACTGGTGCTGGGAGCTTTGCGCGAGACTTTCACCAGTGCCGTAGAAAGCGGTGCAGCGGAACTCGATCTCAAATCACTGATTATAGCGGCAGTAGTACTTGTCTACTTAGGATATCGCAAGATTTGTTCTTTAGCATAAAGTTCACTTATCCCTTGCAATAAATCCGTTTACCCTTACAATAATTTAGTTAGTCCTTATCTGCTTTTTGCAGGTCAAGGGCTAATTTTTTAACTGAGCAAACATTTCTCACCAATAAATTGTATCTTTGTCGACTCAATTAGAAAAACTAACTAAGCGTAAGAAGTTTTGAGAAGAATATTATTCATCATATTATCATCTGCATTATTTTTTTATAGGAAATATTCACGCGCAAGTTGCTACCAGTGACTCGCTCGTGATGCATTATCTACAACAACAAGGTATTCCGGTCACCGCCAACAATGAAGTAAAGCTACTGATGAGCGGACGGGAGAAGTTCCTTGACCTCTTCGAAGAAATACGCCACGCCAAACATCACATCCATCTGGAATACTTCAATTTCCGCAATGACTCTATCGCCAATGCCCTGTTCGACCTACTTGCTATAAAAGTGCAGGAAGGTGTGGAAGTCCGTGCCCTCTTCGATGCTTTTGGCAATTGGTCGAATAGCAAACCACTGAAAAAGCGTCATTTGAAAGCAATCCGTGACCGAGGTATTGAAATCGTGAAATTCGACCCGATTACCTTCCCGTGGATCAATCATGCCATGCACCGTGACCACCGGAAGATTGTAGTGATTGACGGAAAGATAGGTTATACCGGTGGCATGAACATCGCCGACTACTACATCAACGGATTGCCTAAAATCGGTAAATGGCACGATATGCACATGCGCATAGAAGGAGATGCCGTGCGTTATCTGCAAGGCATCTTCCTGACCATGTGGAACCAGGAAACTAAACAGCATATCGGTGGACCGGTTTACTTTCCGGATATACCACAACTGCACGACAGTATAGCGGAAGAAATAGCAATAGTAGACCGTACACCACGGAAACTCCCCGCTCTATCAGTCACGCTTATGCAGCATCCATCGGAGCAGCACAACACAGCATACAGATTGTGAACCCTTACTTTGTACCAACCAAATCCATCCGGAAGGCCATCAAATATGCATTAAAGAAAGGTACTGAAGTGGAAATCATGATACCTGCCGTTTCTGATATTCCTTTCACCCCGGAAGCATCCTTCTATATCGTACACAAGCTGATGAAGAAAGGGGCAAAAGTTTATCTCTTTAACGGAGGCTTCCACCATTCCAAGATTATGATGGTAGACCGGAACTTCTGTACTGTAGGTACAGCCAATCTGAATAGCCGCAGTCTGCGTTATGACTTCGAAACAAATGCATTTATTTTCGATCCCACCGTCACTCATCAGTTGAATGATATGTTTGAACGAGATAAAAAGAATAGTACGCTATTGACTCCCGAGGTTTGGAAGAAACGTTCCGGATGGAAGAAGTTTGTAGGCTGGGTGGGTAACCTGATGACACCATTCCTTTAATTAGAAATAATTATGCTATCTGCCGAAGTTTAATTACCTTTGGCGAGGCTAAAAAGATGGTCACTTTTGTTGTTTATAATTCGTAATCTGCAATCATGAAACAATATTTAGACTTGCTCAATCGGGTATTAACCGAGGGCGTACACAAGGAAGACCGTACCGGAACCGGTACAATCAGCGTATTCGGACATCAAATGCGCTTCAATATGGACGAAGGCTTTCCCTGCCTCACTACCAAGAAGCTGCATCTTAAATCAATCATATACGAACTGCTATGGTTCCTGAATGGAGATACCAATGCCAAGTATCTGCAAGATCATGGCGTTCGTATCTGGAACGAATGGGCGGATGAGAATGGTGAGTTAGGACATATTTACGGTTATCAATGGCGCTCTTGGCCTGATTATAAAGGTGGTTCCATCGACCAGATCAGTGAGGCTGTAGAAACAATTCTTCATAATCCGGATTCCCGACGCATCATTGTCAGTGCTTGGAATGTGGGGGATCTTGACAATATGAATCTCCCTCCTTGCCATGCGTTCTTTCAATTCTATGTGGCAAACGGACGGTTGAGTCTCCAACTCTATCAACGTAGTGCGGATATTTTTCTCGGTGTACCTTTCAATATTGCGTCTTATGCTCTACTGTTGCAGATGATGGCACAGATAACCGGATTGAAGGCAGGAGACTTCATTCATACGCTTGGTGATGCGCATATTTATCTGAATCATCTGGAGCAGGTGAAACTACAACTTTCCCGTGAACCACGCCCATTGCCACAAATGAAAATAAACCCGGACGTGAAGAGTATCTTTGATTTCCAATATGAAGATTTCGAATTGGTAAATTACGACCCGCATCCGCATATTGCCGGTAAAGTTTCTGTTTAACAAATCATAAATCCGATAGAAAAGAGAAATCATGGTTAGTATCATCGCCGCCGTAGACCGTAACTTAGGGATCGGCTTTCAAAATAAACTGTTATTCTGGCTTCCCAATGATTTGAAGCGTTTCAAGGCATTAACCACAGGGAACACAATAATCATGGGAAGAAAAACATTTGAATCTCTGCCTAAAGGCGCACTGCCCAATCGTAGGAACGTAGTACTTTCATCCAATCCTGCAACTCTGTGCCCCGGTGCAGAAGTATTTCCCACTCTCGAAGCAGCTTTGCAGAGCTGTCAACCAGAGGAACAAGTATATATTATTGGCGGTGCAAGTGTTTATAAGCAGGCAATGCCATTGGCAGATATGCTTTGTCTGACAGAAATCGCTGCCGAAGCACCTCAGGTAGATGCTTATTTCCCAGCTATGGATTTTGCGATATGGCACGAAAAAAAAGCAGGGAGTCTCATCTTGTTGACGAGAGAAACATCCCTGCTCCTATGCATTTGTGGATTATATCCGTAAGTAATTCCTAATCTTCATCGACCTCCACCATGATTGGCATCTGCCGCTTAATGGCTTCATGGAAAGATATCAGTGTTTCAGTGCGCGCTAACCCCAATGGTTGTAATTTATCGTGGATAATGCTCAGCAAATGGTGGTTATTGCGTGCGTAAAGTTTAATAAACATATCATATTTACCCGTCGTGAAATGACATTCCACAATTTCCGGAATAGCTTCAAGCGCCTTTGTCACTGCGTCAAATGATTCCGGATCTTTCAGGTAAATACCAATATAGGCACAAGTTTCATAACCGATCTTTTCCGGATCGATAACGTATTCCGATCCTTTTAAGATACCTAAATTCGTCAGTTTTTGTATGCGTTGATGTATGGCTGCGCCGGAAACATTACAAGCTCTTGCCACTTCCAGAAAAGGAATACGGGCATTATCTGCAATCAATTTCAGTATTTGCTCGTCTAAAGTATCCAATTGATGATGTCCCATTTCTTAATTTATGATTAATAAATAACGATTGCTTTACCGTATTCTCATACAGTACTATGCAAAGTTAGCAAAATCTTTCCCAATTAAAATACGATTTATTACTTTTCTTGCTAAAAAATGAATAAACCCACACTCGGCATTATTTTCTCATACATGCATGAAAGTTATGCGCTCAATTTGCATTATCTTTGCCTATAACTACAAAATAAGATTGCTATGAAAAAATATCTTGTACTTGCATTATGCTTGCTGATACTAACAGTAGGCCATGCGCAAAACTACACTGAGTATTTTGCCAATAAGACATTGCGTGTTGATTATATCTTTACTGGAGACGCTTCTTGCCAGAATGTTTGTCTGGATGAACTATCCGTACTTCCATCATGGGCCGGAAGACACCAGCATTTGGCCGAACTACCTTTGCAAGGTAACGGACAAATTATCATGAAGGATTTGGAAAGTGGAAAAAACAGTCTATACGACTTCTTTTTCTTCCCTCTTTCAAGAATGGCTAGAGACGGATGAAGCTAAGGTCGTCAGCAAAGGATTTGAAAATACATTTTTACTCCCCTATCCACTCCGCCCCGTGGAAATAGAAATCACATTGTTAAGTCCGAGAAAAGAAGTGCGTACATGTCTGAAACACACTGTTCGCCCAGATGATGTACTTATTCATCAAAAAAGGGACTGCACATATCACTCCGCATAAGTACCTGCTAAAAAGTGGTGAAACAGATAAATGCATCGACGTAGCCATCCTTGCCGAAGGATATACGCCTGCCGAGATGGACGTATTCTATCAGGATGCGGAAATCGCCTGTAAGAGTCTATTTTCACACGAACCGTTCAAGAGTATGAAAGATCGCTTCAATATTGTAGCTGTTGCCAGCCCATCTGATGACACAGGTGTAAGTGTCCCCCGTTTAGGAGAATGGAAGCATACGGCTTTTAACTCGCATTTCAGCACATTCTATTCAGACCGGTACCTGACAACCCGGCGTGTCAAATCCATACACGATGCGCTGGCGGGAATACCGTATGAACACATCATCATCCTTGCCAATACTGAAGAATATGGTGGTGGCGGTATCTATAATGCATATACTTTAACCACTGCACACCATCCGATGTTCCGCCCGGTAGTTGTGCATGAATTTGGGCACAGCTTCGGAGGATTAGCTGACGAGTACTTCTACAATGATGACGTCATGACAGATACTTACCCATTGGATACAGAACCTTGGGAACAGAACATAAGTACACGCGTAGATTTTGCTTCAAAATGGGAAGATATGCTTGTCAAAGGTACTCCTGTCCCTACCCCTGTCAGCGAACAGGCTAAGTATCCGGTAGGAGTGTATGAAGGAGGCGGATATTCTGCCAAAGGGATATTCCGTCCTGCTGATAACTGCCGCATGCGTACCAATGAACATCCTACATTTTGTCCGGTATGCCAACGAGCACTGCAAAGACTAATTGATTTTTATACAAAATAATAAGAGAACTAAACTTTAAAGACCAACATCATGATCAGACTTCAACGCATCAGCACCGCTGATGGATTTTTGTATGAGTACATGGAACAGATTTGATAACCGCTGCCTTCCCACCGGAAGAACACCGCCCCTTAGAGGAGCTTCGTCTGTACACCGATAGCAGACCTCACTTCTATAACAATATTATTTTCCATCATGATACTCCTGTAGGATTCATTACCTATTGGGATTTCGGCAAATTCTACTATGTCGAACATTTCGCCGTAGATCCAGCCCAGCGTAATGGCGGACATGGAAAGAATGTTTTAAATCATTTATGTCAGTTGCTTCAACACCCTATTGTCCTGGAAGTGGAAATGCCGGAAGAAGAAATGGCCCAAAGACGTATTAATTTCTATAAGCGCCAAGGATTCGTGCTCTGGGAAAAACCATATCTTCAACCTCCATACAGACCTACAGATGAATATCTTCCAATGTTGCTTATGGCTCATGGAAATTTAGAGTGTGAAAGAGATTTTGAAACAGTAAAAACTCTATATACAAAGAAGTATATAATGTGAAGGGGATAAAAAATAAAGGGTGCTTATTCGAAATAAGCACCCTTTATTTTTTTTTTATAGTTTGATTAACTTCTTACTGACGCGGTTGCGCAGAATAGTTAATCTTCAAAGCATAAGCCTTACGAAGCGCTTCTTTGATATCTGTTACGATACCCATTTTCGTATCTTGGTCAACTTTCAAAGACACTGTCATCTGCGGCTGATCTTCTTCCTTCATACTGGCACGTTCACCAATAATGTAATCTTGAATTTCAGCAACTTCAGCATAGCTGTCGTTCAACTGGATACGGCTCTCATTACCTAGTTCTTACGAAATTCGGCAGTAGGTTTTCCTACATAGATAAACGTAACCAAAGACTTCTTTTCAAGTTTCTCCAATTCTGTAGCTTGCGGAACCTTAAACTCAACCTTCAATGTTACCTCACGCATCGTTGTTACAATCATGAAGAAGAACAACAGAGTGAAGATAAGGTCAGGCAGAGAAGAAGTGTTCAACGCAGGCATTCCACGTTTACCAGTCTTATTAAATTTTCCCATTACTTCTTTTCTCCGTACTTTTTAGGTTCTGCCTCAGAAATCTTCTGAGAATAAATTTCACGAATTGCTTTTTGTTGATCTTCATCCAAAGCGGCATAATTTTTCTGCCAAACTTTTCCTGAGACAATTCTTCTCTCAGCTCATTATAAGCAGCCACCAGTTCATTCTGAACAGCTAAATATGCTTTGTAGGAAGAACCACGGTCACAACGCAAAGAAACTACATGCTTTTCCGTAACCTGCATAGTACCAAAGAAAGGTATCTCTTTTTGCATGCTTTTCCGGTTTGGTTTCATCATTATACGGGTTAGCAATGAATTCTTTTGCCTTATCTCTCAATTGATCTACATTGATATAGTCTCCATTAGCCATCAACTGGTCGTTCATGTTTAGGAAGACTGTCATAACGTTACGCTCCTTAACCTTATCTGAATCATCCTTTCTATCTTCTGTTTCGGGTGGAGGCGGCAAACGTCTTGCCAAACCACGGTCGGTATCCATAGATGTTGTAATCAAGAAGAAAATCAGCAACAAGAAAGCGATGTCCGCAGTAGAACTTGAGTTAATTTCAGGAACTTTTCTTTTTTTCCTTTTTAGCCATTGTAATTATCCATTAGATCGAGTTCCCTCAATCGATTATGATAATTTCTTTTTTAATACTACTGAAAAGCATTGCAAGAACAGTTGCTCCCAGTAAGAAATAAATAGTATACAGGAACATATCAGTTACCTTTAGCCAGAACGGAACATTATCAGTTCCACTATAACCTGGTATATTCATCTGTTCTCCACTACCCATAGACCAAGCAACGATCATTACGACAACCAATAAAATAACACCTAGTAGTGATTTCAAAGCTTTTACAGGATTATCTTTTAATGCGCTACCAAATTGCAGGATAAACGCAGCTACCATTGCAACAACAGTCAAAGCAAACAAACCATACATCAAGTACAGCAGACTTTCTGTCTGTGCAGGCTGCCACATCTCGGGATCAACACCCGCCAGTACTGCATCGCCCTGAGCATCTCCACCGAAGTAGAATAAGCCCAATACTACTAAAATAGCGGCGAATAAAACATACAGTACGTAATATGATACTCTATATGATAACTTAGCCATCTCTCTTATTTTTTGTATTTCAAGTCATATTTGATAACCATATCCAACAGAGAGATAGAAGAATCTTCCATTTCGCTGGTCAAAGCTTCAATCTTAGCCAGGATGTAGTTATAGAATACCTGCAGAATCAAGGCAACGATCAAACCGAAGATAGTTGTAATCAAGGCAACCTTTCATACCACCTGCTACAACCGTCGGAGAGATATCACCTACCTGCTGGATCTTATCAAATGCCTGCACCATACCGATTACAGTACCCAAGAATCCCAAAGACGGAGCCATAGCGATGAACAGTGTGATCCAAGAGCAACCTTTTTCCAAGTAACCAGCTTGTACACCACCGTAAGAAACTACTGACTTCTCTACTACGTCGATACCTTGGTCAATTCTCATAGACCTTGATAGTAGATAGAAGCGATAGGACCTCTAGTATTACGTGCGATGTCTTTAGCAGCTTCTACGTCACCTTTTTCCAAAGCAGCTTCAATAGCAGCCAAGAATTTCTTTGTGTTGATTTCAGCCAAGCTCAGATAAATGATACGTTCAATACAAAATGCAAGACCGATAACCAATGCGATAGCTACCAAACTCATGAAAGATGCAGTACCTTCAATAAACTTAGTTTTGAGTTCTTTGTGGATACCACCTTCTTCTGCCTCTACAGTAGCATCACCAGCAGGAGCTGCTTGAGCTGCAGGAGCAGCTTGTTCAGTTTGTTCAGCTGCAGGAGCATCTTGAGCCTGAGCAAGTTGAGTTGAGCCAAATGTTAAGACTCCCATCACAGCAACAATTGCAAATAACTTTTTCATTGTGTGTCTAATTTTTAAGATTAATTAATTAATTTATTTATTATAATTTGTTGTTTTATCTCCTTCTTATCACACTGCGGAGAGACGGGGATTCGAACCCCGGATACCCTTTAGGGGTATACACGCTTTCCAGGCGTGCCTCTTCAACCACTCGAGCATCTCTCCAATAGACGCCTTTTCTGAAATCGGGTGCAAATTACAAAAAAAATGCGAACCACAAGCGTTTTCAGCTACAAATGTATTCTTTTTTTTGGTTCTGCCTCATTCTCCCCGTTTTATATTAAATAAAATCTCAAAATTAATAAACTTTAAAATCTTAAAGAACTTATTTGAGCATTCCGAACACTTTTAAAGCGTTATCAGAAGTAACACTTCCAACGGCCTCCGGAGACATCCGGTAGATATCAGAAACCTTCATCAAAGTATCCTTAACATATGCGCTTTCGTTCCTCTTGCCTCGATTGGGAACCGGAGTCAGATAAGGGGAATCCGTTTCAAGAACAATCTTCTCCAAAGGTATTTTAGTCAAAACTTCCGGAAGGCGCGACTTTTTAAAAGTGACCACACCATTAATTCCAATTAGAAAACCTGAAAACTCCAGAATCCGGGCAGCCTCATCATCAGTACCCGTGAAACTGTGGAAAACTCCTTTTAAAGAAGTATTCTTGTAAGGTTCCAGTACATTATATATATAGCCAAAGGCATCCCGACAATGAATAACGACAGGAAGGTCATATTCCAAAGCCCAATTGATTTGCTTATCTAATACAATCTGCTGTTCTTTCAGAAAAGTTTTATCCCAATAAAGATCCATACCAACCTCCCCTATTGCAATATACTTATTGAAAGACTTTAGTTCACGAGCCACAATCTCCAGTTCTTTTTCATAATCGGCATTAACAGAAGTAGGATGCAGTCCTAATCATAGGAAAACAATAATCATTATAGGTATTACATACCGATAACATTGAATCAATTGTCGTACTGCCGATATTAGGCATAAAGATATATGAGTGATTCCTGCAGAACGGGCACGCTCAATAACCTGTGGGAAATCCTCTGAAAACTCTTCTAAAAAGAGATGGGAATGTGAATCAATCAATCTCATTCTTCAACTTACTCTTTGCGTTTCTCACCGGTACGGTAATAGTAGATTATTCCATAATCACGGCACAAATCCAAACGTTTCTCATTGGGAGTGACCTCCTCGAATTTCTTTCAACCTGGTTCCATATATCCAAAATCAATTCATCTGCTGTGGTTCGCATAGCAGAAAGAGATTCTAAACTACGCGCTGTCAAAGCTTGCAGATTTTTTTGTCGGTCATAACTATCTGTAAAGATATCATAATGCACTCTAACCTTGGCTATTGTAGGATTATAAATAGGAATTCCGCCCTGTGAAGTTCGTTTAGCCTCTCCATCTATAATTTTTCGTCCCCATTCCACTAATGCTGTTTCTGTTGATAAATCCGGAACATTTGTACTATCTCCCGGTAAGCCATAATATGCTTTGTGAGCAACACGTACTTCCGAACGTATTACAGCTAAATTCAATACCTGAATAAAATGAGATACATACAAACGCGCCATCTTTACATTGGCCTGATGCTTATGACCAGCCTGCGACTGACGTTCAAAGCATTGCAAATAATAAGACTGGGCGGCTTCAAATCTCATCAAGAAATTCCGGGCTTCAGTCAACGTCTTTAAAGAAACTGCCAAATCATAGAGGTTATGGGTATCAGCTTTCGCAACCACTGCTTTCAGTGCCCGTATTCTCGCCTGGTCTGTATTTGGTAATCTTCTATAAGGCATAAATCCAAAAAGACACTATTAAACCTCTCTATGCATCAAATTCTCTATTATCTTTTTAAGTTCTTCTTTCTTTTCCTCTGCAACACTGACAGCCGCTAAACTTTCCATCGCACGATTGCTATACTCCAACATTTGATTCTCGCAAATAGCTTTTACACCAATCTGATTATAGAGTTCCGTCACAGCAGCAATTTTTTCAGCGGGCTGAAAGTTTTCCGCCTGAATCCAATGATTCAACTGGTTACGTTGACCCGCATCGGCATGTTCAAATGCCTTAATCAGCATGTAGGTCTTTTTATTGCACAGGATATCACCTCCAATATTCTTTCCAAAGACGGCAGCATCGCCATAGACATCCAAAAGATCATCTTTCAATTGGAAAGCAACTCCTATTTGCATTCCAAAATCATATAAACGATCTGCATCTTCTGCTGAAGCACCTCCCAAGCGGGCACCGATTCGTAAACTTGCAGCCAATAAAACTGCTGTTTTCAGACGAATCATTTCCAGATACTCTTCTGCTGTTACATCATTTCTCTGTTCGAACTCCATATCCATTTGCTGACCTTCACAAATTTCAAGAGCTGTCAGACCTAAAAAGATCCATAACTTCCTTCAAAAAGACCGGAGAGCACTCTGCCATAAACTGATAAGCTAAAATCAACATCGCATCGCCCGAAAGAATCGCGGTATTATCATTCCAGACTTTGTGAACCGTTTCTTTACCTCTACGGCGATCGGCACGATCCATCAAATCATCATGAAGAAGGGTATAATTATGATAAACTTCAATACCTGTAGCCGGAGCATAGATACGAGTCACATCTTCCTGATATAAATTATAAGCCATCAACATTAATACCGGACGAATTCGCTTTCCACCCATAGACAGAACATATTCCACCGGAGCATACAATCCCTTTGGAGTACGCGTAAACTGTAAATCAGCAATATGAGAATTAATTTTTTCGAGAAGCTCAGAAGCTGTAAACATAGTGATTATAAATTAAGGAGAATAGTAAGAATAAAAAGAGGCTGCCGAAAAGCAGCCTCTTTTTTTATATAAATAACGTTATTACTGCAATCTGAACATTACAGGCACTGTATATTTAACGCGTACAGGTTTACCACGTTGCATACCAGGCTTCCACTTCGGCATGGTACCAATCACACGGAGTGCTTCTTTGTCCAAATACGGGTCAACACCTCTCAGCACTTTAGCATCTACGATACTACCGTCCTTATTGACAACGAACTGTACAGTTACACGGCCTTGAGTTCCGTTTTCCTGTGCAATAGTAGGATATTTAATGTTCTTGCTCAGATACTGCATCAAACCGGCCATACCACCGTTCGGGAATTCGGGCATCTGCTCCACCACCTCGAAAATAGTCTGTTCTTCCGGTTCTTCTTCAACAACAGTTACAGGCACATATTTTACCTCTACTGCCTGACCTGTTTCCTCAGAAGAAGCGATCACTGTTTCTTCCACATCAGCATCATCAGCTACGATTTCCAATGTTTCGTTAATCGGAGCTACTTCTGGAGGAGGAGGAGCGACCTTTTCTTCCTGTTCAGTAATAGGAACCATTTTCTTCCTCAAAATAGAGATCAGTAAGAGCCTGGCTTGTATCGATCTTGATATCGCGCTTTGTCCATTCAAATGCTATAAACATAAAAGCCAGCACAATAACATAACCAATAAGCATCCAAGTCGATTTCTTGTTCTCCAAATCTGCTTTAGGTGTTTTCTTAATTTCCATAATTATAATATTATTTTAACGTGTTTCTCATTTTGGGCAAATATAGTACTTTTTCTGCAAAACGTCCATCCGTACTATCTTTTTTTTAAGACAATATACACCCATTTTTGTTTTTTTATCCTTCAAAAAGCACACCTGCGCTTTTGTGCTACAAATGTAACGAGATATTTTAAAAATACCGTATCTTTGGCAATAATTTTAAATGAAATGTTGAAAAAGTCTTTTATTACGGTGCTACTACTACTGATTTTCTCCGTTTTACGTGCGCAAGACGGAACCAGCGCCTTCCAATTTTTAAAGCTTCCTTTTTCTGCCCACGCATCGGCATTGGGTGGAGAAAATATTTCTATTATAGAAGACGATTTAACGATGGCTGTCCAAAATCCCGCCCTTCTTTCGTGTGTAGCGGATAAAACTCTCAACCTGAATTACATGCTCTATATGGATGGTGTCAATGTTGGAGGAGCCGCATTCGCACGTACAGCAGGCGAGCGTTCCACTTGGGCGGTAACCGCTCAATATGTAGATTACGGAGAATTAAAAGAAACCACCGAAGAAAATATAGAAATCGGCACTTTCTCCGCCAAAGATATCTCTATATCGGGTATTTATACCTATGATTTAAGTGATTATTGGAGTGGTGGTGTCCGCACAAACTTCATTTATTCTCATTATGATAAGTACTCTTCATTCGCAATTGGCATTGATTTGGGATTGAATTACTATCATCAGGAGTCAGACTTTTCCGCTTCACTTGTTGCACGCAATTTGGGAGGACAGCTGAAAGCTTTCGAAGAACGGCATGAAAAAGCTACCTGCCGACGTACAGCTTTGGTTTTAGCAAACGACTGGCACATGCTCCTTTCAGGCTCTCATTTACTCTACATGACCTGACACACTGGAGTTCATCAACCACAGCAGCAAACAATTTCGGAAAGAAATTGTTAAATCATATCTCCCTTGGCATTGATTTCCTTCCAACCAGCAATTTTTACTGGCAGCCGGATACAATTTCCGCCGTGGAGAAGAAATGAAAATAAACGGTTCAAGCCATGGTTCAGGTTTTACTTGTGTCACAGTTATTCAGTTAAAACGATTGAAATTGGGGATGGCATATGCCAAATATCATGTGAGTTCATCCTCACTTATATTTAATTTGTCATATACCTTATAACATATAAATAGTATAACTCAAAATGAAAAAAGATAACTATCGCAATCGACGGCTTTTCCTCCTGTGGAAAAAAGTACCATGGCAAAAGATCTTGCCCGTGAAATAGGTTACATATACATCGACAGTGGCGCCATGTATCGTGCAGTCACTTTATACAGTATAGAAAATAGCATCTTTCAGGGAAATGCCATCGATACGGAAAGACTCCGGAAAGAAATAGACAATATCCATATCTCCTTTCAATTAAACCCTGAAACCGGACGCCCGGACACCTATCTGAATGGAGTAAATGTAGAAAATAAAATCCGCAGCATGGAAGTTTCTTCCCATGTTAGTCCCATTGCAACTTTAGGGTTTGTACGCGAAGCAATGGTAGCACAGCAACAAGCAATGGGCAATTCCAAAGGTATTGTCATGGATGGACGTGATATCGGAACTACGGTTTTTCCAGATGCTGAACTAAAAATATTCGTAACTGCCACGCCCGAAATCCGTGCACAACGTCGCTATGATGAATTAAAGGCCAAAGGACAAGAAGCCAGTTTTGATGAAATACTTGAGAATGTAAAGCAACGGGATTATATCGATCAGAATAGAGAAGTAAGCCCGCTTCGCAAAGCAGATGACGCATTGCTGTTGGACAATACTGATATGACTATTCCTCAACAAAAGGAATGGTTGCAAGAGCAATTCAATAAGATCATTAAGAGATAAAGGAAAAAAGGGTGTAGCCTTATGCCGTAAAAGGTGTAGCCATCCAAGACAAAGGGTGTAGCCTTGGGCCGTAAAGGGTGTAGCCCTTCCGAAGGTCCGTTTACAATCTCTATATCAACATATTATATTATGGCAAAAGTAGAAATAGACGAAGGCTCCGGCTTCTGCTTCGGAGTTGTCACCGCAATAAATAAAGCTGAAGAAGAGCTAGCCAATGGAGGCACTTTATATTGCCTGGGAGACATCGTGCACAATAGCCGTGAAGTGGAGCGCCTGAAAGAGATGGGCCTCATCACTATCAATCATGATGACTTTAATCATTTGCACGATGCCAAAGTTTTGCTACGTGCCCATGGAGAACCGCCCGAAACCTATGAAATTGCCCGTCGCAATAATATTGAAATCATTGATGCCACTTGCCCGGTAGTACTCCGCTTACAAAAGAAAATCAAGCAAGAATATACTCAAAAAGATACCGAGGATAAACAAATCGTTATCTATGGAAAAACCGGTCATGCGGAAGTCCTTGGTTTAGTAGGACAAACTACCGGAGAAGCAATTGTCATAGAAAAGTTGGAAGAAGCTAAAAAACTGGATTTCACCAGAAGCATCCGTTTATATTCGCAGACAACAAAGTCACTGGATGAATTCCAGAAAATCGTAGAATACATCAAAGAACATATCTCGCCTGATGTCACATTCGAATATTACGATACCATCTGCCGGCAAGTAGCCAATCGTATTCCGAACATACGGAAATTTGCCGCTTCGCACGATCTGGTATTCTTCGTAAGTGGCAAGAAAAGTTCCAATGGGAAAATGCTGTTCAGCGAATGCCAAAAAGTCAATGCTAATTCACATTTGATAGACAGTGCCGAAGAGATAAACAGTTCTCTTCTTACCGGAGCTTCCTCTATCGGAGTATGTGGAGCAACCTCCCACTCCCAAATGGCTGATGGAAGAAATTTCAGAGGCCATAAATCACGACTTACAGGACAATAAGTCATCCTTTTGGAACAGCAAATTAACGTAATTATGAGTCACGCGCCTCAGCTTTTTACTATCTTTGCGGCATGAAAAAATAGTCCAAATCTATTTTTCATCATGATTATTAATACTAAACAAAAAGATTGTTATGGGAACAGTTAAGTGCATAGGTATCTTGACATCAGGAGGTGATGCACCGGGAATGAACGCTGCTATACGTGCCGTGACACGTTCGGCTATTTACAACGGACTTTCAGTTAAAGGTATATATAGAGGTTACAGAGGTCTGGTAACCGGCGAAATCAAAGAATTCAAAAGCCAAAATGTCAGTAACATCATACAGCTGGGTGGTACAATCCTGAAGACAGCCCGCTGCAGGAGTTCACGACTCCCGAGGGCCGCCAGATTGCTTACGACAATATGAAGAAAGAAGGCATTGACGCCTTGGTTATCATTGGTGGTGACGGTTCATTGACAGGTGCACGTATTTTCGCACAAGAGTTCGATGTACCTTGTATAGGATTGCCGGGTACTATCGATAATGACTTGTACGGAACAGATACGACTATCGGTTATGATACAGCTTTGAATACCATTCTGGATGCAGTGGATAAAATCCGCGATACAGCCACTTCTCATGAGCGCTTGTTTTTCGTAGAAGTCATGGGACGTGATGCCGGTTTCCTCGCTTTGAACGGTGCCATCGCCTCAGGTGCAGAGGCCGCTATCATTCCGGAGTTCAGTACGGAAGTCGATCAACTGGAAGAATTCATCAAAAATGGTTTCCGCAAATCCAAGAACAGTAGTATTGTAATTGTTGCGGAAAGCGAACTGACAGGTGGAGCCATGCACTTTGCAGAGCGTGTAAAGAATGAATACCCCCAATATGACGTACGCGTAACCATCCTCGGTCACTTGCAACGCGGTGGTAGCCCTACTGCACACGACCGTATCCTTGCCAGCCGTCTGGGCGCAGCCGCCATCGACGCCATCATGGAAGGACAACGGAACGTGATGATTGGTATCGAACATGATGAAGTAGTATACGTTCCTTTCACAAAAGCTATCAAGAATGATAAGCCAATCAAGAAAGACTTGGTAAATGTATTGAGAGAACTCTCTATTTAATTAGAATATAGTGAAATATGCAAAAGCGCGGATGAAATTCATCCGCGCTTTTGCATTATAGCCATTTTGCTACAATTTCTTCTGTCTTATCCCATAGTTCCTTCATCTGTACATGATGAAAGAATTTCTCTGCAAGCTGTTTAGGATGGCAACTTACATTCAACGTTCCGGTACGTTTTCCCGCATCTTCATCCAGCAACAAACTGATGGCTGTCGCTGCTCCTTGGCGAGGCGTACGTATGAAAGGGCGGAAAAAGATATCCGTCAACGGATCAAACCACATATGCATCGTAATGATTGGGGTGGAAACAATACCCGGATCGGCAGCATTGACAACAATTCCTTTTTCTTTCACCTTCTCCGATAGAGCTATTGTAAACAAAGTTAATGCCAATTTCGTATTACTATAAATCGGAATACGCCAGAAAGCGCCTTTCTTTCCACGCAAAAAGAAGTCAGGAAAATTCAGTTTACCGATGGCATAAGTGCAGGACACCATGTTTACAATCCGGCTTCCCTCCCCCATCAGTGGCAACAATTTACGAGTCAATAAATAAGGAGCTACATAATTGACACTCACCGTCCGTTCCAATCCATCTTCGGTAATGCGACGTTTCGTTTCCATAGTTCCGGCATTGTTCATTAACAAGGTGATAGCTTCTCCACGCTGAAGAAGTTCATTGGCAAAAGAAGCCGTAGAAGATAAAGAAGCAAGATTGACCGGTACTATTTCAATGCTATATTTCTTGTTTCCCGCATTATTAACTGACGCTTCTCTTCTGCGATTTCAGGATCACGACACGCCATAATGACTTTTTATATCCGGCGGTGGCAACAGCGCATGTAATCTCCATTCCCATGCCACCATCTGCTCCAGTTATAACTGCAAGTTTCTGTTTCATTATCCTTTTGCTTCTATTTTTGTAATTTCCCGTTTCAAACCGGCCGGAAGTTCTTCATTCAAATGCTGATGGCATGCCATCTCGATGGAATACATCCGTGCAATACAATAATTACTATGTTTACAATTACAGCGCGCTTTCTCTTCTTCACGCATGCGGTTGACAAAACCCGGTTCATTAAGCAAAGCACGCGCCATCTGCACAAATTCAAAACCATCATTCAGCACCTCATCTATTTTCTCACGCGAAACTAAGCCACCCACATACACCAATGGCATCTTAATTTCTGCCCGGAACTTCAACGCATCTTCCAAAAAGTAAGCCTCCTTGAAAGGAACGGTCGGTATCATCCACTTTCCTACCATTCGCACTCCATACTTCAACCACCAGCAATTCATATAATGAGTCATAGTACGGATAGGCATCCGACCACGCATCACATACATAGGAGCTTTACTAACAAAGCCTCCACTTAATACTAATGCATGAGCTCCCATGATTGCTCCAGGCGTTTTGCCACCTGCATAGTTTCATCCATTTCCATCCCGCCACGGAAACCATCACGCATATTCATTTTCACCAATACAGCCATATCGCTACCTGCAGCTTTCATCACCTCCTCCATTACCATATCCATAAAACGCATCCGATTTTCCAAAGAACCACCAAAGCAATCCTTACGGCGATTCGTGTAAGGAGAAAGGAACTGAGAAATCAAATATCCATGTCCGGCATGTATTTCAACAGCATCAAAGCCTGCCTCACGGGCCAAATTCACAGCATGGCCGTACGCACGTGCCATCTCCGGCAATTCCTCTTTTTTCAAGCCACGAACAAAAGTCGGTGAGTAAAGATTGAAACCGGTGGAAGCTCCGACAGGAGTAACACCACAGATACTTTTATGTGACATATTGCCACAATGTCCCAACTGTATAGCCGCAGCAGCACCTTCGGCATGTACAGCATCGGTCAGCTTTTTTAATCCGGGGATAATTTCAGGCCGCATCCACAATTGGCGGTCGAACGACAAACCACTTTGGGTGACAGCTGCATAGGCCACAGTAGTCATTCCAACACCTCCAGCCGCAACTGAACGGTGATAGTCAAGCAACATTTGCGAAGGGGCATTACCCGGACACATACTTTCAAATGCCGCTGAGCGGATAGTACGATTCCGTAAAGTCAGCGGCCCTAAAGTTACAGGAGTAAATAACTTGCTCATGAGTATTATTAATGATTTGTGATTTATAAGTAAGAGATTAATATAGAAACGGAAAAACACGTTTTCGGTTTCCTACCGCATCTCCAAATTCTTCTTTATAGCGATGCCAGATAGCATTGGCACGAGGAACTAGGTTAGCCACTGTCCACCATAGGAAGACCAGCCCGGAAAGCGACCATGTCAATATAGCCCATCCTGCCCATTCTATGATTTCACCAAAGTAATTGGCAGAGGTGACATAACGATACATCCCCTGCGATGGAAGGTAATGCCGCGTATCTCCCGGTTTACGAAGATGGCGGATTACATAATCCGAATACCAGTTGATCCCCATTCCGATAAAGAATAGCAACACTCCAATAATAAACTGAGGAGTCATCAACCACTCCGGTGTATAAAAAGTTCAGGAGCCAGATAAAAAGCCATTCTCCTTGCATAAAGCCATTCAGAAGGTTAAACAGCATTCCCATCATCATAATGACAAGCGGCATACGACTCTTTCCCTTCAGCAGGAAAGGAAACACAAAGGCGCGCTGGAAATAATGTAATTGAAATAAGAGAAAAAAAATTAGGGGAGCAATTGAATTATATCGTGCTGAATTCCACCAAAGTAATAACATCACAATAAATACAGGTGCCTCCATCAACATCCATGCCAATTTATTATTAATGGAAATGCCCCAAGGATGCAGTTCGATGCAGTGCGAAACATTCCATATCCCGCTTTGACAAAATAAAGTGCGATAAATACAAACAGTGCGATGATGCTCATGGCACCAAGAAATAGCTGAAAAGTCCCTTGTTCCATACTTGTTTCGATTTAAGTACGGGCAAAGATATATAAAAAGGAGGAAGAAAGAAAACTTTTCTCCCCTAAATAGTTTACAAGTATTTATCGCTTCTTGATAGGTACATAAGTCGTATCTTCGAGTACATTTTTGTATGCCGGACGAATGATACGCTTGCCTTCAAAGTTCAATTCTTCATTGCGATGTGCACACCAACCGACAATACGTGCCATGGCAAACAATGGCGTAAAGATTTCCTGCGGTAATCCAATCATTTCATAAACAAAGCCGGAATAGAAATCAACGTTGCTCGATACCGTCTTTCCATTATTCTTCACGCGACCGAAAGTTTCGATAGCGCGTTCTTCCAAGAGTTCAAGGAAAGCAAACTCACGCTCTTTCCTTTTCCCGGGCAAGATCACGAGCCAGTTCTTTCAGTAAGATAGCACGTGGATCGGAAATCGTATAAACAGCATGTCCGATACCATAAATTAATCCGGTCTTATTATAAACTTCCTTATTCAACATACGGGTAAAGTAAGTGTCGATCTCATCCACACTTGTCCAGTCCTGAATATTCTCCTGTAAGTGATGGAACATATCAGCCACCTGAATATTTGCACCACCATGAAGCGGGCCTTTCAACGAACCAATACCTGCGGCAATGGATGAGTATGTATCCGTTCCGGTAGAAGAAGTAACACGAACCGTGAAAGTGGAGTTATTACCACCACCATGCTCTGCCTGAAGCACCAACAAAAGGTCGAGCGTACGAGCCTCCAACTGCGTATAATTGCGTTTCAGCATATAGAGGAAATTTTCGGCAATAGAAAGATTTTCCTGCGGATGGCGAATATGCAATGAACGACCGAAAGTGGCATGGCGCAACATATTATATGCATACGCAATAATGGTCGGGAACTTGGAAATCAAATCAATGCTCTGGCGCATCAGATTGTCACGGGAAGTATCATCGGCAGCAGGGTCAAAACGGTACATCTCGAGTACACTGCGTGCCAGATATTCATAATATTATTTCCTTCCAGTTCGATAATATTCATCTTGGTTTTCTGTTCCAACGGCATGTTGTCATTGATAAGTTCACGGAAAGAAGCCAGTTCTTCTTTATCAGGCAGATTGCCGGACAACAACAGATAAGCCACTTCCTCGAATCCGAAACGCTTCTCTTTAACAAAAGCATGAACAATATCCTCTACATCATAACCACGGTAGAACAACTTACCCGGGATAGGTTTCAAGCCACCGCCCGGAACACGTTCATACCCCACTACATTACCAATTCTGGTGAGCCCGACCAACACACCTGTGCCGTCTTCATTGCGCAAACCGCGCTTCACATCAAATTTGGAGAACAATTCGGTATCAATCCGAACCGCTTCCTTCATATCCTCGGAAAGCTTATAAACTAAATATTCCTTCTTCATTTTCGTATCGTTTTAATCGTTAGTATTATTTTTCAATTCTTTCCACTATCTCCCGGGTAAAGGCAGAAGTGGACAAAGAGACACCGCCGGGCATGAAGCGCGCCAAGTCAGCGGTAGCACGGGCATCAAGGAAACTTTGTTCCAGGGCATGTTCTATCAAGGAAGCAGATTCTTTCCAACCGAAGTATTCGAGCATCATTACGGCAGACAGAATGATGGAACAGGGATTCACAATATCTTTACCTGCAATATTCGGTGCCGTACCATGGGTGGCTTCAAAGATGGCATGTCCGGTCTGGTAGTTGATATTTGCTCCGGGAGCAATGCCGATACCGCCCACCATGGCAGCCAACTGATCGGAAATATAATCTCCATTCAGGTTAAGGGTAGCAATCACAGAGTATTCTTCAGGAATCAACAAGGTATTTTGCAGGAAAGCATCCGCAATGCAATCTTTTATCACCAGCTTTCCGTCAGCCAATGCTTCTCCAAATTCACGTTCAGCCAATTCGTAGCCCCACTTTTTGAAACCACCTTCGGTAAACTTCATAATATTTCCCTTGTGCACCAATGTCACGGAAGGCAGGTTATTCTCAAGTGCATACCGACAGGCAGCCCGCACCAATCGTTCCGTTCCTTCTTTTGAAACAGGTTTCACACCGAAAGAAGATGTCTCGGGGAACCGTACTTTCTTCACCCCCATCTCATCGTGCAGAAACTTATAGAACTTCTCAGCCTCCGGTGTACCGGCTTCCCACTCGATACCGGCATAAATATCTTCCGTATTTTCACGGAATACACACATGTTCACCTTCTCCGGATGACGAACCGGAGAGTGAATCCCCTGATACCAACGAACCGGACGCAGGCATACATACAAATCCAACGTTTGGCGCAATGCCACGTTTAGTGAACGGATACCACCACCGACAGGTGTAGTCAGCGGACCTTTGATACCCACTTTGTAATCACGGAAAGCTTCCATCGTTTCATCAGGTAACCACAGGCCACATTTTTCAAAAGCCCGTTCGCCTGCCCACACTTCCATCCATTCAATTTGCCGTTGTCCACTATATGCTTTCTGCACGGCAGCATTCACAATAGCTTGCATAGAAGGAGTAATTTCAACTCCTACCCCATCACCGGTAATAAAAGGTACTGTAATTTTATCCATCTTTCTATCTTGCATTAAGAGCAGAACCGGCACGGAACCAGCCTATTTGCTGTTCATTATACGTATGTTGAGCTTCGAAGCTATCCTTCGTACCATCTTCGTGGTGAAGGACAATCTTAAGATTACGGCGGGGAGCAAAATCCATCAATCCGATTACCGAAATTAAATCATGTTCCTGAATCTTATCATAATCGGCTTTATCCACAAAAGTCAATGCCAGCATACCTTGTTTCTTTAGGTTCGTTTCATGGATCCTGGCAAAACTCTTTGCCAAGATCACACGAACATTCAGGAAACGGGGTTCCATAGCGGCATGTTCACGACTGGAACCTTCACCATAGTTTTCTTCGGCTACTACAATGGAAGAAATTTCTTCGGACTTATACATCTTTGCCGTACCGGAAACCGGACCGTATGTATTGGTAGAGCGATTCCATACACTATTAGTTTCTCCATTGAAAGCATTCACAGCACCCATCAGCATATTGTCTGAGATATTCTCCAGATGTCCACGGAAACGAAGCCACGGACCTGCCATTGAGATATGATCTGTAGTACATTTGCCCTGTGCCTTAATCAGTAATGGCATATTAAGCAAATCAGTTCCTTCCCAGGCAGGGAATGGTTGTAGCAATTGGAGTCGTTGCGAATGAGGGTTCACATTGATTTCCGTCTTCTCACAGCTGGGAGCCATATACCCTTCACTACCTTCGGCAAATCCTTTCGGCGGCAATTCTTCACCCACAGGTTCGGAGAGTTTTACTTTTTCACCTTCACGATTCACCAATACATCTGTCAGCGGATTGAAACAAAGGTCTCCGGCAATCGTCAGTGCCATAGTCAATTCGGGAGACGCGACAAAGGCATACGTATTCGGATTACCGTCTGCACGTTTGGCAAAATTACGGTTGAAAGAGGTTACGATAGAATTCTTGCGAGTAGGGTTATCTGTCTCACGTTTCCACTGACCAATACAGGGACCGCAGGCATTTGCCATAATTGTAGCACCGACTTTCTCAAAAGTTCCTATCATTCCGTCACGCTCTGCCGTAGCCCGTATCCGTTCGGAACCGGGGTTCACAATCAGGGGAGCGGCTACTTTCAGGTGCTTCTCTTCAACCTGACGGGCCAGGGAAACGGCACGACTTAAATCCTGATAGGATGAATTGGTGCATGAACCTATCAATCCGACTTCCATCTTGCGTGGATAACCGTTAACCAGTACTTTTTCTGCAAATTCAGAAATAGGCGTAGCGGCATCGGGAGTAAAAGGGACCATTAATATAAGGTTCCAGCCTGGAAAGGTCAATCTCAATTACCCGGTCGTAATACTTCTCCGGAGCAATCATGATGTCGGCATCTGCACGAAGATCCCCCGCCACAGAATCAGCCATCTCTGCCACTTCTTCTCTTCCGGTAGCTTTCAGATAAGTAGCCATACGATCATCATAAGGGAAAAGTGACGTGGTGGCACCGACTTCGGCACCCATATTACAAATAGTTGCCTTACCGGTAGCGGACAAAGAAGCCGTGCCCGGTCCAAAATATTCAATGATTGCATTTGTACCGCCTTTAACCGTCAGGATACCTGCCAACTTCAGAATCACATCTTTTGGAGCCGCCCAACCACTTAGTTCACCTTTCAGATGTACACCAATCAAGCGAGGCATTTTCAATTCCCATTCCATACCGGTCATCACATCTACTGCATCGGCACCACCGACGCCGATGGCAACCATACCTAGACCGCCTGCATTGGGCGTATGCGAGTCCGTTCCTACCATCATTCCACCAGGAAAGGCATAATTTTCCAATACCACCTGATGAATAATACCCGCACCCGGTTGCCAGAAACCTATACCGTACCGGGAAGAAACATCACGCAAGAAATCGTATACTTCTTCATTTGTCTTGGTAGCAGTGGCAATATCTTCCCGGGCTCCCCTATAGGCCTGTATCAGATGGTCGCAATGTACTGTCGAAGGTACGGCAACTTGTTCGCGACCTGCATTCATAAATTGCAGCAATGCCATTTGGGCGGTTGCATCCTGCATTGCTACACGGTCAGGGCGGAAGTTTACATAATCTTCTCCCCTTTTTGTAGTCTTTTTACTCCCTTCTCATCAAACAGATGAGCATACAAAATCTTTTTCTGCTAATGTCAGCGGACGTTGCAGTATAGCCCGCACGTGTTCCATTTTCCCCTTATAAGAAGCATAAAAGGCCTTTAACATAGTTACGTCATACACCATAATCACATTTATTTTTTAGTTTTTCAATATTGTAAAGATTACAAATTAATATCATAAACAAACTAAAATCGTTAAAGGTTTAACAAATTAAAGCTTTTTCTTCGTGCAAAAGCGAAGAATGATTACCTTTGTAAGAGATTTAATAATAATATGAGCAATAACCTCCTTCCTCCAACCGACCATCTTCAGCGACAAGAACTGCTCCTGCGTATGGAATATGAATTCGAAAAAGAAGAATTCAAAAGGCAGACCGAAACCATGGGGATCGCCCGCAAGGTGAAACGGGGACTTTGCTGGTATCCTGCCACTCCGGGACGAAGTTACTATAATTCACTGAATCAATTAGTAATAGAAATTACACACACAGAAAATACTGATATAGAACATAATTTCGAGAATTCGGCCGTCCCGTATGTTTTTTCCGCAAAGGATACGATGATAAAATCACATATTTCAATTCCATTGGTACTATCAGTTATGCCAACGAAACACGCATGGTTGTTGTAATGCCCGGTGCAGGTGCTATACTGGAAGTACAATCTGCCGAAAACCTCGGAGTGCAGCTTTATTTTGATGAAACGTCCTACCGCACTATGTTCGAAGCCCTCTCCGATGTAATTCGTGCCAAGGGTAATCGATTAGCAGAATTGAGGGATATCATGCTGGGAACTTTAAAACCCGAATTCCGTGAGCTCTACCCTGTCCGTTTCCCCGGCTGAATTCTACACAGGAAAATGCAGTGAACAAAGTGTTGTACTCCCGCGATGTTTCTATTGTACACGGGCCTCCGGGAACAGGGAAAACAACTACTCTCGTAGAAGCTATCTATGAAACATTGCACCGCGAACCTCAAGTACTGGTTTGCGCCCAAAGTAATACAGCCGTCGACTGGATCAGTGAAAAACTCGTAGATCGTGGTGTGAATGTCCTGCGGATTGGTAATCCCACCCGGGTAAACGACAAAATGCTTTCATTCACTTATGAGCGCCGTTTCGAAGGACATCCGGCCTATTCTGAATTATGGAGTATCCGCAAAGCCATGCGTGAAATGGGTGGCAAACATCGAGGCAGTTATGAGGAGCGTGAAAGCGCCCGCAATCGTATGAGTCGCCTGCGTGATCGTGCCACACAATTGGAAATACAAATCAATGCCGATCTTTTCGACAATGCCCATGTCATAGCCTCCACCCTCGTCAGTAGCAATCACCGCGTACTGAACGGACGCCGCTTCGGTACACTCTTTATTGATGAAGCCGCCCAAGCTTTGGAGGCTGCTTGCTGGATAGCCATCCGCAAGGCCGACCGTGTAGTGCTGGCAGGCGATCATTGCCAGCTTCCACCTACTATAAAATGTTACGAAGCTGCCCGTGGAGGATTGGAATGTACATTGATGGAAAGAGTCGTTGCCAATAAACCCAGTACCGTCTCTCTATTGAAAGTGCAATACCGCATGCACGAGGAAATCATGAAATTTCCTTCCCAATGGTTTTATAATGGAGAATTGGAAGCGGCTCCGGAGATACGATACCGCGGCATTCTCGATTGGGATACGCCTATCAGTTGGATAGATACTTCTGAAATGGATTTTAAGGAAGAATTCATTGGGGAAACATTCGGGCGTATCAATAAAGCAGAAGCTGATTTACTTCTTCAGGAATTAAAAGCTTATATTAACCGGATCGGCGGAAAGCGCGTCTTAGAAGAACGGATTGATTTCGGTATCATCTCTCCTTACAAAGCCCAAGTGCAGTACCTCCGCAATAAGATTAAAGCAAGCGGTTCACTCAAACCCTATCGCAGTCTACTCACCGTTAACACTGTAGATGGTTTCCAGGGACAAGAACGTGATGTCATCTTCATCAGCCTTGTGCGTGCCAACGAAGATGGACAGATAGGCTTCCTCAACGACCTGCGAAGAATGAATGTCGCCATAACCCGTGCCCGAATGAAGCTAGTGATACTGGGTGAAGCTAACACACTAAAGCATCATAAATTCTATCACAAACTTCTTATTGAATATATCAAAAAGATTTCAAAAACATAAAGAAGATTGCGCAACTTCATACAAGTCATTTCCTGCATGAAATTGCGCAATCTCTTATTTTACCCAAAAGCCTCTCGCTTTTATTTCTTATACCAATCCTTATACTCGCTACCGTTAGATTTCACCCATTTGATAAAGTCCGGATAAGTAATATCTACACTTTCGGTTTCAGTGGTGCTAAAATCTTCAGCATCAACCAACTGAATGGCGAATGGATAATTCTCTGCCGCTACATAGTAGACACCACTGTTCGGTGAAGACAAGTCTTTGCCTGTATGAAACAAACTCATATCCGCTTTTTCTGTCGGTTTATAGTTTACCAGATGAACTTCACAACGATTGTTACCCAAATTCTCATGAACCATAATAAACGGATTATAAGGAGCCACTCCAAAAGTTTCGTGATCAACAGGAGTAGTCAGGGTATTTTTAATCTTATAAGATGCTGTCTTTGTATTATTCTCTGTAGCCACAAGAGCATTAGTAAACACATTAACCGTAGCTTTAGCAAGTTCACGGTCCAAACCTTGACTGGTATCTGAAATGTTCTCAAACTCAGTAACTACATTCGAACGATCAGTATTCATCTGATAAGCAAAGCCATTTTTAAAGGAAGCTCCGGACCAAAGTGCTGTAAATGTGTCTTCCGTAGAAAGTACCTGGTTACTCGTATTAAACGCCAGAACAGAATTATACTTCACAATCACATCGTTCAGATCATAATCACCTTTATTAGGCCAGTTATCTTCAAAAGCCAAAATTCCTTTATAAGTCATGCGATAGGCGACAGAACGGTCATCATCCGTTCCCGGATCAGGTGTTACAGACGGAACGTCAGGAGCAATTGCTTCTATCGGATTGGACCAGACATTAAACTGTACATCGTTATAATCATAATCCGTATAATCCTCAAATGAAAGTACTACAAAGTCATTGATACGGAAAGCAGCCGTATGTGTACGTCCATCGCCATTCAAAGCGGTAGTTGAATAACAAATCTTATCAGTTTTTCCTTCTTTAACAAAAAGCGTTATTCAGAAGAAACCAACCTATTCTTACTCCATTAGGGAATACAGTACCTTTATCTACTCCGTTCTCGTCTATATAATGCAACTTAACACATTCTCCTCCTTTCAAGCCAATCGGCTTCCCATAATAACCGGCTGTATGTGTGTTTGGAAAAACAATATATTTCTTTGCAGCTTTTATTTCCTTGACAGATGCACCGTCTTTATAACAATAATAACCAAAAATACTTGCAGCAGAACTGTTTCCTCCTATAAAACGGACAGAAACCTCAGTATCTCTGCCTTGAGGATCATCCACTTTGAAATCTGCGGACTGACGGTATGTTTGAGGGCAGATTCCTCCTTCCTGAATTGTATTTCTAATGGTCTTCAATACTGAAGCCGACAAAACCAATTCTCCTTCACTATCCAGATAATTCGGACGGCCATTAGTCTGCCAGGTTCCCAAAAGTCCATACTCAGTTGATGGATCCCATTTATCGGCACGCGTTTGTGGAATGCCATCGGTCAGTTTCCATTCAATATCAGCATTAATCACATTGTCCGTGATAGTGGTCTGCACCAATCCCGGAACTCCGACATACGAAGTATAGATATAAACATCCGAACCGTGATCTGCCGCCACAATTTCTTTGGCATGATACTCGCCATTTTCATCAGTCATACGGGTAATTGCAGGGGTTATATCAGTACGCAAAACTGTCTGTCCACCTTCATCTGTAGTAAACGGATCTTCAAAATAGACATTGAAAAGCACTTTATAACCTTCAGGAACATCATACTTCACATTCAACTGAATAGTAGAAGTAGTGGAAAAATCAAAAGAATTAGGTTTATCTTCACCACCACCATTAGGATCATAAACATCACGGGTACATCCAGATACCATCAAAATAACCAATACACTGCATAGTAAATAGTAGAATGCGCCATGTATTGCATAGAAGTTTGCTTTCTTCGTCATAGCAATATGTTTTATGTTGTCAATTCGGTACAAAAGTACCGAATTATATTCACTTATTACATTATTCGAAAAATAAATTATTATAATATGCAATATTTAGCAAAAGATGGTCAACAATTGCTTCCTTTTACCTTTATAAAAGAAGGATGCCAAGGTAAAACACAGAAAATCTGTCAAGAGCAGAATTACGCAACATTAACATAACAGGAGAGTTTTGTTTTTCCCTTGCTTCTTTTCCCGAAACAGATGATGCGTTTACCCTCATTACATAGTCTATTTTACCCAAACAGATTGTATGTTTTGAGTGATTACATCGTATGTTTTAGTCCAGAAGAAAGCATGTTTCCGACGACTTCATACCTTATTATATAATAAAAGAGGAGCAACTTACGTTACTCCTCCCATTATCTTCTTCCCGAACTTAAATCAGGATTACGGCTACAAATATACTACATTGAAACACCGAAAATCAAGCATTCGGGCATTTTTATTCTTATCCCCAAGAAGGATTAGTTATTTTCCGGACGCAACTGGCGAACCGTAACAGCTGTCTGCCACATTTCGCTTTCGCGCAACTGACGAAGTTCTTCGTTCAGCTTCTCACGATAATCAGGTTGAGAATTGCTGTCGATAGAGATCTGAGCCTCATTACCAGACTTAACGCTTGCATACAATTTCTGTACTACCGGCTTGATAGCATCGTGGAACGGGCCCATCCAATCCAAAGCACCACGCTGTGCAGTTGTTGAACAGTTAGCATACATCCAGTCCATACCGTTTTTAGCGAACAACGGCATCAATGACTGAGTCAGTTCTTCTACTGTTTCATTGAATGCTTCCGAGGGAGTATGACCGTTTTCACGCAATACTTCATACTGAGCCAACAGCAATCCCTGAATAGCTCCCATCAATGAACCACGCTCACCTGTCAGGTCAGAAGTAGCTTCACGCTGGAAAGTAGTCTCAAACAAATAGCCGGAACCGATACCGATACCCAAAGCGATAGTACGTTCGTAAGCCTTACCGGTTACATCCTGATAGATGGCGTATGAAGAGTTCAAGCCGCGACCTTCGAGGAACATGGTACGCAATGAAGTACCTGAACCTTTAGGAGCTACCATGATTACGTCGATATCTTTCTGAGGAACTACACCTGTACGATCGCTCCAGGTGATAGCAAAACCATGAGAGAAGTAAAGAGCTTTTCCCGGAGTCAGGTAAGGTTTGATAGTAGGCCATACAGACATTACGGCTGCATCAGACAACAAGCACATAATGATAGTACCTTTCTCACAAGCCTCCTCAATGCCAAACAGTGTTTCACCCGGTACCCATCCGTCAGCTATTGCTTTCTCATAAGTCTTACCCGGACGCTGTCCAACGATTACGTTGAAACCATTATCACGCAGGTTGCATGCCTGTCCCGGTCCCTGTACACCATAACCGATCACTGCAATTGTTTCATCTTTTCAAAACTTCACGTGCTTTTTTCCAAAGGAAATTCTTCGCGGGTCATTACATTCTCAGTAACACCGCCAAAATTCAATTGTGCCATTTTCTTTTTTAGTTTTTTATTTGTGGCTTGCGCCAGCTAATGATTAATAACATTATTTCTCTGTAAATATTACTTTCGAACGACAAACGACTTCGTTGCCATTCTTTTTCACTTCAATATCGAAAGCACCGTCACCCAGCTCATCTTTATAAAGAGTGAGCTCATCATTGTAATAACTTTCGGCTACGTAAGCCATTTCGAAACGACGGATACGCTTTTCCTTATACATCTCTATCGGGAACAAGTCCATGATATGTTCGATGTAGCGGATACTGTTCACGTGTCCGTTGATGTCGATATCACTGTATTTAGCTTTCAGTGTAGCTACCGGTTCGGTAGAAGTCACTTTGATGCGTGAAGGTTTCTCGATAGGACAAGGTTCATCGCACACATAATCTACAATGCTACCTCCCGTGCAATGCCAGCAAATCGGCAGGCTTGCGGGTATTGAGATTAATCATTGCCCATACGGAACGTGCGTAGCCAATCTTCTTGCCGTCTTTGTCCAACAAGGCAAAGTTACGATCTGTGAAAAGGCGGTACACATTCTCCACCCAAGTCCAGATGGTAAAGTCCTCATATTGATAAGGCATTTCATCCAGTTCGATGGCAAGGCGGGAGAGTACCCATGTGTAGTTGTCCTCATTCAGCGTGGCTATACCGAACCCACGGTCGCTGGCATGGAAACCGGCGCAATTCAGCAAATGGTTTCCTAATACGCCCATGGTAAGGCGTCCGGTAAAGTCCACATGGAATGGCTCCGCTACAAACTGATATTTTCCTATCTTACTACTATTCTCACTCATTATTTTGCTCCTTTTCTTTTTTTTCAAGCGGTATTTCGTTTCACGGTCGGCAAGGTATTCGTTCACACGCTCGAAGCAACTGGTAGTGATAGCCACACGTCCCCGAACGAACAAACTGAAGTACACAATCAAGGGCACGCAATTCGTCATAAAGATTGGTGATTTCTTCACCCATACCATTCTTCTCTACGATAGCAAACACAGCATTCACCTCTACAATACGTGCATTATACTTACGGATCACTTTCGATACCTCCGGTTTTTCTTCCAGTATCGGGGTTGTTATCTTATACAATGCAATCTCATGCTGATAGATCTCATCATCCGTGAAGTAGTGTGCTTGCAGCACATCTATCTTCTTGGTGATTTGCTTGGTTACTTTCTCAATGGTGTCTTTACCCGTCCATGCGGTAATGGTGTACTTATGTACGCCCTTGATGGACGAAGCCGAAACATTCAGACTCTCGATATTGATCTGGCGACGGGTAAACACTGCGGTTACCTGGTTCAGCAAACCGGCGAAGTTCTCCGAATGAACGATTATCGTATATAATGTCTTATCCATATTTCAAATTAAGAATTAAGAATGAAGAATGATGAATGAAAAGAATTTCAAGAAAGAACTGAGAAATGAAAGATGCAATTTCTGCACCGCAATTCTTCATTCATCATTCTTCATTATGTTAGCATTCCAGCAACATCTGGTTTACCGAACCACCCGGAGGTGTCATCGGCAAAACATTGCCTTCTTCCATAACGCAGGCTTCCAATAGGAACGGACCGTCCGTAGCAAGCATTTCCTCTATTGCACCTTTCAGTTCTTCACGCGTCATTACACGGCGTGAAGGAATGTCGTAGGCAGAAGCTATCTTCATATAATCCGGATTCAGCATCGGAGTGAACGAATAGCGACGATTGAAAAACATCGCTTGCCACTGGCGTACATTACCCAGGGAAGTTATTATTCAGCAAGATCATCTTAACAGGAGCCTTCTGTTCCATAATGGTTCCCATCTCCTGAATGTTCATTTGCAGACCACCATCACCCATAAATACACATACAGTGCGGTCGGGACGTCCGAAAGTTGCACCGATTGCTGCGGGAAGTCCGAAGCCCATTGTACCCAATCCACCGGAAGTTACAATGCTGCGTTCCTTACTATACTTAAAGTAACGGGCAGACATCATCTGATTCTGACCAACATCAGTAACCAATACAGCTTCATGATTCGTTGCCTCACTTACGGCACGAATCACTTCTCCCATACTCAAAGATTTGCTTGCCGGATGCAATTCAGGACGGATCACCTTTTCTTCCTCTACTTTTTCGTAAGGCAAGAAGCTATCCAGCCATTCTTGGTGAGTAGCAGGTTTCAGAAGTGCCGTAACGGCAGCAAGAGTTTCCTTGCAATCGCCCAATACGGCAATATCTGTCTTCACATTCTTATCTATCTCAGCAGGGTCTATATCGAAATGAATGATTTTCGCCTGTTTGGCATACGTATCCAACTTTCCGGTTACACGGTCGTCAAAGCGCATACCTACGGCGATAAGTACATCGCACTTATTCGTATTGATGTTCGGTCCCAAGTTACCATGCATACCCAACATACCTTTATTTAAAGGATGTGCAGTAGGCAAAGCAGAAAGTCCCAACAGTGTACAACCGGCAGGTATTCCGGCTTTTTCTATGAAAGCGCGTAGTTCCTGTTGTGCATCACCTAACTCAACGCCCTGCCCCACCAATACCAACGGACGTTCAGCGCTATTGATCAGTTCAGCAGCCTGTCTCACAGCCTCTTCATCCATTTCGGGAACAGGCTGGTAACTACGCATGTAATCCAACTTGGCAGGAGCATATTCATTCTTCTCTACTTGTGCATTCTTGGCAAAGTCCAGTACAACAGGACCGGGACGACCGCTTTTGGCAATATAAAAAGCACGGGCCACGGCCCAAGGCACATCTTCGGCACTACGTATCTGATAGCTCCACTTCGTGATAGGCTGCGTAATACCTACCAAGTCAACTTCCTGAAAAGCATCCGTCCCAAGGAATCCCGTACCCACCTGACCGGCAATTACAACCAAAGGGGTACTGTCTATCATAGCATCTGCGATACCTGTTATCGTATTCGTCGCTCCGGGACCACTCGTCACCAAGCAAACACCTACTTCGCCTGATACGCGGGCAAAACCTTGCGCGGCATGAGTAGCACCCTGTTCGTGCCGAACCAAGACGTGATTCAATGTCTTCCGATGGTCGTATAAAGCGTCAAATACCGGCATGATGGAGCCACCCGGATATCCGAAAATGGTCTTTACTCCCTGATGTTCCAAGGAACGCATCAATGCTTCAGCGCCTGTTATTATATCTTTCATTCTATTAATGGATAATGGAATTCTATTTCATTTGTCAATTCTCGGTTAATCAATCAGTCTCACTGCGCCCTTATCGGCAGAACTTACCATGCTGGCATATGCCTTCAGGCTCTTTGAGACTTCGCGTTGACGGGTGACGGGAGTCATCGGGCGGGCTGCCAGTTCCTCATCCGTCAGTTTGACGTTGATAGCACGTCCGGGAATATCAATCTCGATGATGTCACCATCCTGAATCTTACCGACATTACCTCCGGCAGCTGCTTCGGGAGAAATATGTCCGATACTCAATCCTGACGTACCGCCACTAAAACGACCGTCAGTAATCAGTGCACATTCCTTGCCCAGATGGCGCGATTTGATATAAGAAGTCGGATAGAGCATTTCCTGCATACCGGGACCGCCTTTCGGACCTTCGTGTGTGATGACCACAACATCACCGCTGACCACTTTTCCGGCAAGGATGCCTTCGCAAGCAGCGTCTTGTGAGTCGAACACTTTAGCAGGACCCGTAAATTTCCAGATACTTTCATCCACACCTGCTGTTTTCACTACACAACCATCCTGAGCGATATTACCTTTCAGTACTGCCAAACCACCGTCTTTGCTGTAAGCATGTTCCAGATCGCGAATACAACCTCCGGCACGGTCAGTATCTAATTCTTTATAATAGACATCCTGCGAACCCAGTACCAGATTAAACTTTCCGGCAGCAGCGCTCTTATATTTCTTCACAGCTTCTTCGCAAACATTCGGGCTGGTAATACCGTATTTATCGATTACCTCCGCCAGCGACCTACCGTCTACACGCTTTACGTTCGTATCGACTAATCCGCCTTTGGCAAGCTCGCTCATGATAGCGATGATGCCTCCGGCACGATTTACGTCTTGAATGTGATACTTCTGAGTATTCGGGGCAACCTTACACAGACAGGGAGTCTTACGTGACAACATGTCAATGTCATCCATACTGAAATCTACCTCTGCCTCGTGCGCTACAGCCAAGAGGTGAAGCACTGTGTTGGTTGAACCACCCATCGCAATATCCAGCGTCATGGCATTCAAGAAAGCCTGACGGGTAGCGATGCTACGGGGAAGCACACTGTCATCCCCATCTTTATAATATTTATAAGCATTTTCAACAATCAGTTTGGCAGCATCCTTGAACAGTTGCGTGCGATTGGCATGAGTAGCCACAATCGTACCATTGCCTGGCAATGCCAGTCCGATAGCTTCGTTCAGACAGTTCATCGAGTTAGCGGTAAACATACCGGAACAACAACCACAAGAAGGACAAGCATGTTGTTCTATCTGAGCTACATCGGCATCACTTACACTTTCATCAGCCGACTTAATCATAGCATCAATCAAATCCAGATGCTGACCGTTCCATTCGCCGGCTTCCATCGGTCCGCCTGAAACGAATACAGTAGGGATATTCAAGCGCATTGCTGCCATCAACATACCCGGAGTAATCTTGTCGCAGTTACTGATGCAAACCATTGCATCCGCTTTATGCGCATTCACCATATACTCTACGCTGTCCGCAATAATATCACGCGAAGGAAGCGAATAGAGCATTCCGTCGTGTCCCATAGCGATACCATCGTCAATAGCAATCGTATTGAATTCGGCAGCAAAGCAACCCAACTTCTCAATCTCAGCTTTCACCTGTTGTCCGATTTCGTGCAGATGCACATGTCCCGGGACAAACTGTGTAAATGAGTTGACAATTGCGATAATAGGTTTTCCTAATTGCTCTTTCTTCATGCCATTTGCCATCCACAACGCACGAGCCCCTGCCATGCGGCGGCCTTGCGTGCTGAACGAACTGCGTAATTGGTGTTTCATCTTTAAATCTCCTTTAATTAAAAAGCCTTCCTCACATAATAGTGAGAAAGGCTCCTAAATTGATATCTTAACGTACGAATACATACACAACCTTTCTCACGCTCTTGATTCCAGGACCACGACGCGAATAATATGCAGGACTGCCAGGTTAATAGATGTATGTAAGTTCATAACTTTATTTACTTTACTGTTTTCGTTAATCGTGCTGCAAAGGTAAGGGCTTTTTATAAACTCCAAACAATTTGAAGAAAAAAATGAGATTATTATGATTAATCGTAAGAAAACACTGCTTTTAAATCCTATTTTATCACTAATCCGATTCAAAAATTAGTAATTTGCCACAGATAGTCACTTTTATCCCTGTGCTGCCCCGGATCCTATCCGAACCATAATCCCATCTTACTTGTTACCTACCTTCTCCTTATCTATAAACAAGGAGTAGGTAAGGAGTAGATAGGGAGTAGGTAAGGAGTAAGTATAGTCCGGGAGCAGAAGAAATATTCAAATTCTCATACTTTGCACTCCCTTTCAAATTTATTTCGTACCTTTGACGCTCTTAAAAAAGTAGAAAATACCAATTTATAAATAGAAAATGGAAACAGTAGAAAACAAGTACATTACCGTAGCTTATAAATTATACGCTATAGAAGACGGTGAAAAAAAGATTTCACCGAAGAAGCCACTGCAGAACATCCGTTCCAGTTCATTTCCGGTTTGGGTCTGACTTTAGAGTCTTTCGAAGATCAGGTGAAAGATCTGAAAGCAGGTGATAAATTTGATTTCACGATCGCTTGTGCAGATGCTTACGGTGACTTCGACGAAGAACATGTAATCGACCTTCCGAAACAAATCTTTGAAGTAGACGGGAAGTTCGATAGCGAACGTATTATAGTCGGCAACGTAGTGCCTTTGATGACCTCTGAAGGCCAACGTATCAACGGAACCGTACAAGAAATTAAAGCAGACGTAGTGGTAATGGATATGAATCACCCCTTGGCAGGTTGCGACCTGAACTTTGTAGGTGAAGTAATAGAAAGCCGCCCGGCAACCAATGAGGAATTAGCTGAAATCGCCCGTATGATGAGCGGCGGCGGATGCAGTTGCGGTTGCGATAGCTGTGGTGACGATTGCGGCGACGGATGCGGTGATCACGATCACCAGGGATGTGGATGCGGATGCAATCATTAAACAATTGACAATTCTCAATTGACAATTACTATGCGGCATACAGCGCGGCATTTGCCAATTGTCAATTGAGAATTATCAACTGTTCTGTCAATTCTTCCCCGTCATTATCTCCAATACCAATTTATCCGTTTCATTCATTCCTTTAGAACCGATTTTTGTCAGATTACGGATACTCTGATCCACATCCTCATCAATAATACCTTCTACGGAAGTCACACAACGGTTTTCCATGGCCATGATGGCTGAAAGCACTGCGGTTGAAACTCCGGTAGTCACTTTCAATGCACAACTGGGTTTGGCACCATCACAAATCATTCCGGTAAGATTGGCAATCATGTTCTGCACAGCATAAGCTACTTGATCATAAGTTCCTCCCCATCAACCAAGTAATACCGCAACTGGAACCCGTAGCAGCAACCACACAGCCACATAAAGCGGACAAACGCCCCAAACTTTGTTTAATGTAGATCACCGTCAGATGGCTCAACATCAGAGCACGTATCAGTTCTTCTTCGGATTTATCATTTTCTTCAGCGAAGACCAGTACAGGCAAAGTGGCAGATATACCTTGATTCCCACTACCGGAATTGCTCATTACCGGAATCATAGCTCCTGCCATACGAGCATCACAGGCACCTGACGTATAAGACAAGATATGTGAGAAGACGCTATCTCCCATCACCTTATGTTCATAAGTACCACGCAACATCTTACCCAGACCATGGCCATAATTGCCTTCAAAAGAACGTTCGGCAGCTGCCTTATTCAAGCGGGCTGTTTCCAGAATAAAGCTGATCTCATCCAGCGGAGTATTCAGAGCAAAATCATAAACTTTACGTAATGTCAGTTCCAGGCATTCTTCTTCTTTTTCACAGCTTGCTGTATGTTGTTTCTGAAATAGAACTTCTCCGTTACGTTCTATATATATAAAGGTGGTATGTCCTCCGGCAATCACTGCTATTGCTTTATCTTCTCCGGCCTCACAGCATACTTCAATATATAATTTCTCTTCAATATTCTCTTTCAACGAAATATGAATGCGCTTTTCCTCAATGAAACGTTTCCCCTCTTCCACTACATCAGGCGTACTGTCTTTCAGCACTTCCAACTGATATTCTGATTTTCCTATCAGCGCTCCCAGTGCAATAGCAATGGGTAAACCAATCATTCCGGTGCCCGGAATCCCCACTCCCATCGCGTTTTTCAGAATATTAGCACTTAGCAACACATTTATTTTTTTTTCCGGCTTTGTCCCCAGTGTTTCTGTTGCTTTAGCTACGCACAATGCCACTGCAATGGGCTCTGTACACCCAATAGCCGGCACCACTTCCTGATGTATCAGGTCGATTATCCGTTTTCTCTCCGTTTCCGTTATCATTATTTCACTGATTTTAATGGACACAAATTTAGAAAAAATGTTTTTAATACGTGCGCAAAGTCTTCTATTTCAAAAAAGAAACTTAACTTTGCGCCTGAGTTTTACATTATTAATAACCAAAAACTGAATTAAATGAAGATTAAAACGCTAACCTCGTGTTTCTTTTTGGCATTTGCCATATCTTCTTGTATACAAGACGAAGCGCTTAATTCTGAAGCGGCCATTGACGGTTGTACGGGTGCAGATGTGCAGCTGGCCAATATTAATGCGAATGAAAAAATAGTCGATGTATATGTACATAAAGGCATGCAAACCTTGCAAAACAACAACTAAACTTCACCTTGCCGGAAGGTGCATCCATCAAGCCCAATGATCGCAGAGATGGTGATATAGGAAACATATACAACTTTAGCGAAGGAGATCATTCGCGGTCATTTACGGTGACTTCCGAAGATAATGTTTGGAAACCTGTTTATGAAATAAACGTCCAACCAACAGAATTACCGACTTCCTATCATTTCGAGGAGTTATTAGTTGCCCAAAATACTCCTTATCACATCTTTTACGAATTTGAGCCTAATACTTCACAAGGGATTTCAAAAGTATTGCAGTGGTCCAGTGGTAATCCCGGTTATAAACTGACCGGTATGTCTAAACTTCCTACAGACTATCCTACCGTACAAGTCGCAGGAGGATATATAGGTAAATGTGCCAAGTTGGAAACTAAAGATACCGGAAGTTTCGGTGCCATGGTAAAGATGTATATTGCTGCCGGCAACTTATTTATCGGAGCTTTTGATCTTGCCAATGCACTTAAAAATGCTCCTAAAGCAACAACTTTTGGTTTCCAGTTCTACAAACGACCGAAAGCTTTGAAAGGATACTATAAATTTAAAGCAGGACCGGTTTATACTGAGAGCGGAGAACCTCAAACTGGAAAGAAAGATCGATTTGATATCTATGCTGTCATGTATGAAGCCGAAGAAAACTCATTTATGTTGGATGGAACTAATTCTCTTACTTCGGATAAAGTAGTATCTTTAGCCAGAATTAGTGCAGAAGAAGCATTGGAAACTGATCAATGGAAACCGTTCAATCTCCCTTTTAAAGCTCAGAATGGTAAAGAGATTAGTGAAACGGAACTTCAGAAAGGTAAATATAAACTTGGCATTGTATTCTCTTCAAGTGTAGACGGCGCTTATTTCAGAGGTGCCGTAGGCAGCACGCTATATATTGATGAAGTAGAACTTATTTGCGAAGAGAACTAAAAAAGATAATCATGAAGAAATATAATATTATTATTGCCACATTACTGTTAACAGTAGTTGGAGCTACGTCAATAAAAGCTCAGGAAGATAGAACCCACATTCTCGGCCAGTCTTATCTTCGTGGTTGGGAATATTCATTAAAGGCAGGATTCAGCATCGGAGGAACCGCTCCTCTACCTTTGCCCGAAGAAATACGCAAGATAGACAGTTATGTTCCCAGTATGGCAATCTCTATTGAAGGTAATGCTACCAAATGGCTGGATGAAAAAAAAATATGGGGCTTGACTTTAGGCTTGCGCCTTGAAACTAAAAATATGACTACTGAAGCCACCGTTAAGAATTATGGTATGAAAATTATCAATACTAACGGTGGTGAATTAGAAGGTTTATGGACGGGAGGTGTAAAGACTAAAGTAAAAAACTCCTATCTTACTGTTCCCGTTCTTGCTAACTACAAAATAAGCAAACGCTGGAAACTTGTAGCTGGTCCTTATTTCTCCTATTTACTTGAAGGAGATTTTTCCGGTCATGTATATGAGGGGCACCTCCGCACTCCGGACCAAACAGGCTCACGCGTAGACTTTACGGATGAAAGTATTGCTACATATGACTTCTCTGATGATTTGCGCAAATTCCAATGGGGTATACAATTCGGTGGCGAATGGAAAGCTTTCAAGCATCTGAATGTCTATGCCGACTTAACATGGGGATTAAATGATATCTTTAAAAAAGACTTCAATACAATCAGCTTTTTGCCATGTATCCTATCTATCTGAATATAGGATTCGGATATTCATTTTAGTTTGGACAAAGAAGTCTAAATTCCTCATAATGAGAAAAAGAGACTGAACTCTACAAAAAATAACATAAAGTGAAGTTCTCCCGTTATAGTCAATACATCTCAAGTAAGGAAAAACTTATAAAGAAGAATTAGCCTATAAATATTTTGCTTATCTGTTTTAGAATATTTTCCAATTCTAACTCTTCACATACGTTAAGAACAAATAAAAATGGCAGGAAATACACAAGTACCTCCTGCCATTTTTTTATTTGTTTGTCTTACTTATTCCACAACCAATTCAAATTCATCCACAATCAACGTACTTCCCGGAGCACCCCAAAATTTATCACCATCCTTGCTGGAAGAACAAGCTATCGTCATTCGATACTTCTTATTGGCATCAAACTCTTTTTTCCATTCCAGAGGAAGTTCAAAATTTTTCCAATCAGCCTGAATTCCACCTGTCAATTGAGCAATAGCAGCAATGCGACTTGAAGTATAAATATTATTTTCTGCGTTAGCGACACCAGTCAAACAGTCTGTCCATCCCTCCAAATCATATTGTTCCGTTTCGTATAACACCACACTGATGGCAAATTCATCCGTTTTATTTTCATCAACAACAAATTCTTTATGGCAGTTTTGATCATACGGTTCTTTTGTTACCAAATAATATATCTCACCTCGGTGTATATTTGTACCACCCCTTCAAAGCTACAGGTTTATTAGAATAAGGGACTCCAAATTTCGTAACTATTCAACGTACTTGAAGCATCTGTGATGAACTTACCTAAAAACAAAGTACCAGTTGTTACTTTCGGAGCCTTAGCAAGCCACAAATCCTGTCCTTTAGTATCAATAGACTGAATCAAAGCAGCCTTTTCCCCAGAATGCGCATCCTCAGTAGACATTACTACATAGCTCTCGGCTAAACCAAATGCTTTCAAGAAATGAGCTCCCGTATTACTTGAAGACCATCCCGTCGGTTCATAGAATGTCATTTCCGGCTTTTGTCCTTCTACACCAGCAATCCATTCTTCAAAATCCGCAACAAATAATTTTGAAGATACAGAAGCAACATAAGTAGCCACCGTTCCATCCTCAGCAACCACAGTATAACTTACCTGATTTCCATTAGAAAAATCCTGAGCAACCTTGCTACCCGGAACCAACGTAGCACCATTAGACACCTCAATAGTCGGCACAAGAGCTGTCAAATATTCATTCTTTTCTGTATCAACCACTACAATAGAAATTGTCTTGGCAACCTCGTCAATCTTCGTGCTAAGAACTAATGAATCTACTTCAGCCACATTTCTATCGAAAATAAAAAAGAAGTAATCTTTGCCTCGCCACTTTCATTACCTTTCAGTTTACTACCCTTATAAAGCACCTTTACTGTCTGTCCTAATGTCGGAACAGCAATATCCAAATTTACGGTAGTTTCATTTTGAAGCGTTGTTCCTGTCACAGTTACATCGCATACCCCAATACTACTAGCCGTCAAATCCAACTTCTGGTTTCCGGTAAAAAGATAAGTACCATTCGACTCAGTCAAAACACATTTCTCCAATTTTATAGTACCAAGATTCAATCCACTGAAATTAAAATCTTTCAATTCCAAACTGATTGTATTACCATTCACTTTGGCAATCGTAACATTTTTCGGCAAATCTTTCGCTACGGGAATACCATCAAGACTGATATCCAGTGCACCTTTGTATTCACCTGCAATTTCATTCTCAATCACCTGGAGTGTAATCAGGATCATCATCATTGCTACAAGACGTAAACAAACTCATTGAGCAAATCAATGCGAACAAATAAAATAAATTCTTCTTCATATTTTTCTTTTTTTAATAATAACAGCTTCCCATCGCTGGGTAGGCATATCTTCTTTTATAGCTTTCAGGGTGCAAAATAACGGCTTTTTATAATATCAAACAAGGTCTATTCTAAAACTGAAATGTTCTTTTTTTTTTAAGCAATAGTGCTTTGTGTTTCAGCGTTTGTCTGCTATTTAACTTTATTAACAAAGTAGATTCTATCTATTTGTATCTTACTATGAGACAACTTGTTTCAACAGCCAAAGAGTTCTTTTGTTCAGAGAAGAGAACTCATCATTCCATAAAAAATATAATATTTCTCCCTCTTCATGAGAAAAATCCATAACTATTTGTTATCTTTATGCAACCAAAAGCTTTTATTCAAAGGATTTGGCATGAATAAACCTTATACATAAACCATTAAAGCCAAAAGATTATGTTCAACTCATTCGGCAACATTCTCCGCCTTACCAGCTTTGGGGAGTCACATGGTAAAGGCATCGGAGGCGTCATTGATGGATTTCCCGCTGGTATCCGCATTGACATGGATTTCGTGCAAGCGGAACTGGACCGTCGTCGTCCCGGACAGTCTCTTATTACTACGGCCCGGAAAGAAGGCGATAAAGTAGAATTCCTTTCAGGTATCTTTGAAGGCAAATCAACAGGATGTCCCATTGGATTCATTGTGTGGAATGAGAATCAGCATTCCAGTGATTATGATAATATGAAGGAGGTATACCGTCCTTCGCATGCTGACTATACTTATAAGGTGAAATATGGCATCCGTGATTATCGTGGCGGCGGTCGCTCATCAGCACGCGAAACCATTTCGCGCGTAGTGGCAGGTGCCCTTGCCAAACAGGCACTCCGTCAACTGGGTGTAAAAATCACAGCATATACCTCGCAGGTAGGACCAATCCGTCTGGAAGAAGAGAATTATACTGCTTATGATCTTGATTTAATAGAAACGAATCCAGTACGCTGTCCGGATCCGGTAAAGGCAAAAAGAAATGGAGGAACTTATTTTCAAGACCAAAGGAGAAGGTGATACCATTGGCGGCGTAGTGACCTGTGTCATCAAAGGATGCCCCATCGGATTAGGCCAACCCGTATTCGGTAAGTTACATGCAGCTCTTGCTTCCGGTATGCTCAGCATCAATGCAGCTAAAGCATTTGAATACGGTGACGGATTTAAAGGTCTGAAACAAAAAGGCTCAGAGCAGAATGATGTATTCTTCAATAACTGCGGACGCATTGAAACGAAAACCAATCATTCCGGTGGTATCCAAGGCGGTATAAGTAACGGACAGGACATCTTCTTCCGGGTTGCCTTTAAACCGGTAGCTACTGTATTGATGGAGCAACATACAGTCAATATAGATGGCGTAGATACAACATTGAAAGCCCGCGGTCGTCATGATCCATGCGTTTTGCCACGCGCAGTGCCTATAGTAGAAGCTATGGCTGCCTTGACAATACTGGATTTTTATCTGATTGACCGTACTACACAGTTATAAGAATGATAAAGTGGTAAAGTGATAGGATGATAAAGTGACATCACCCTATCATCTTATCATTTTATCACCCTATCATCTTATCACCCTATCACCTTATCACCCTATCACCTTATCATATATATATTTATGAACGAAATACAGAAATACATTTCAGAGAATGAATCGAAGATGCTGGAAGACTTGTTCAGCCTCATTCGCATTCCAAGCATCAGTGCCAAACCTGAACATCATGACGACATGTTGGCTTGTGCAGAGCGCTGGGCACAACTATTGCTTGAAGCAGGTGCAGACGAAGCACTGGTAATGCCATCGAAAGGCAATCCGATTGTTTTCGGGCAAAAGATAGTAGACCCGGCAGCAAAGACAGTTTTGGTATATGCACATTATGATGTAATGCCGGCAGAACCGTTGGAGCTATGGAAAAACAACCCCTTTGAACCGGAAATCCGCGATGGGCACATTTGGGCCCGTGGTGCCGATGACGACAAAGGACAATCATTTATACAAGTAAAGGCATTCGAATATCTGGTGAAACATGGCATGCTTAAGAACAATGTCAAATTCATCTTCGAAGGAGAAGAAGAAATCGGTTCACCCTGTCTGGAAGCTTTCTGTGAGGAGCATAAAGAATTATTAAAAGCAGATATTATTCTGGTATCGGATACCAGTATGTTGGGTGCCGACCTGCCCTCACTGACTACAGGTCTGCGCGGACTGGCATACTGGGAAATTGAAGTAACCGGCCCTAACCGTGACTTACACTCAGGACATTTCGGAGGTGCCGTTGCCAATCCCATTAATGTATTATGTGGAATGATTGCCAAAGTAGTAGATGCCGATGGACGTATCACAGTGCCCGGTTTCTACGATGATGTAGAAGAAGTTCCACAGGCGGAACGTGACATGATCACCCATATTCCTTTCGATGAAGAAAAATATAAGGCAGCCATTGGCGTAAAAGAGCTATCCGGAGAAAAAGGATACAGCACTCTGGAACGTAACAGTTGCCGTCCCTCTTTCGACATTTGTGGCATTTGGGGCGGATATACCGGAGAAGGTTCCAAGACAGTACTTCCCTCAAAAGCCACAGCCAAAGTTTCTTGTCGCCTGGTTCCCCATCAGGATCATCACAAGATTTCCCAAATGTTTGCAGATTATATCCTAAGCATCGCTCCGGATACCGTACAGGTAAAAGTGACACCCATGCATGGAGGACAAGGCTATGTATGTCCTATCAGCCTGCCTGCCTATCAGGCCGCCGAGAAAGGTTTTGAAAAAGCATTCGGAAAGAAACCACTTGCAGTACGCCGGGGAGGAAGTATTCCTATCATCTCCACATTTGAGCAAGTACTTGGAATCAAAACTGTACTTATGGGATTCGGACTGGAATCAAATGCTATCCATTCACCGAATGAGAACTTCCCATTGGATATTTTCCGAAAAGGAATCGAAGCAGTCGTTGAATTCCATTTAAGGTATTAGCTACGAGCTACAAGCTGCGAGCTACAAGTTATGAGTACTGCGCTATCGTTACTGCATAGTACTTGTAGCTTGTAACTCATTGATACGTGGTTCGCAACACTTTAAATTCTGTGCGACGATTAATAGCATTACAAATCTCCTGCTGTTCCGGTGGGAGATTTTTTATAAACTCTTCTGTCAATACATCTCCCACCTTCAAGAAAGGTGCAGATTTCAGAGTGAAATTTGTGACTGTCTTAGGCTGTTGCTCTCCATACCCTTTCGGCGTGAGACGTTGCGAATCAATGCCTCCTTTAATAAGATAGCGTACTACAGATTCTGCACGACGTTGCGAAAGACGGAGATTATAATCATCATTCCCTTTATAATCGCAATGTGCGGAGAGTTCGATAGTAACATTCGGATTATCATTTAGTAATTGTATCCAACTCATCCAAGGCTACTGTAGATTCCGGAGTCAGGTCAGCCCGGTCAAACTCATAGAAAATATTCTCTATCAGTACAGGGCGGGTAATGGAAGATAAAAGGAAACTCAAGTTCATAATGGCGATCCTCATTAACATCTTCCGTCATCAACTCCTCTTTGCCATTCAGATAACCACGACAAGAAGCAAGCAAGGCATAACGGCATCCTGGTGTAAGTTCCTGAGTAAAAGTTCCATCCTTCTTCACATTGATCTTCATATAAGTACCATCCTCTCCCACCAAAGTAACCAGCGCATCAGAAAGTACATCCCCCTCTTTATCATAAACCAGTCCTTTCAAGATATGATGTACCTCCGGAAGCTCAAAACTGTAAATGTGATCCCAGCCACGGGCATCTCCCCGGTTAGAAGAGAAAAAACCCCGATTGGGCGCACCCGGTTCGAACGTCATACCAAAATCATCACTTTGCGAATTTACCGGAGATTTCATATTCTCAATACGCCAACGTCCCGTCAGGCTATCCGGCACAGCATGAAAGATATCCAGACCACCCATACCGGGATGTCCGGTGGAGGAGAAATACAGGGTACCATCCGGTGCAAAAGAGGGAAACATTTCATCACCGGAAGTATTAATTTCAGGCCCCAGATTATCGACATAACCGAAACCATCACGAGTCACGTTGATACGCCATAAATCCAGTCCGCCCTGTCCACCGGCATATCAGATACGAAATATAGATAATCACCTGCAGGAGATAATGCAGGGTGGGCAACTGAAGAAAGGGTATCATTCAAGATTGCGCACTTCTGAGGACTCCCCCACTCTGCCCCGGCACGTTGAGAAACATATATCTCTGCATAAGCCGGTGCATTGGGCAATGTCCGGCAACGAGTGAAATACATCGTTTTACCATCTGCCGAAAAAAGAACAAGCCCCTTCTTCGAATTCACTGTTTACTTCCGAAGCAAGCGGTTCAGGCTTTTGCCATTGCTTCTTTTCATTTCGCTTGGAGTGGAATATATCAGCACTTTTCATGCCGGTAATACCATTCAGATCGGCACCTTTGGCCTCGTTACGGGTAGAAGTTAAATATAGGATATCAGGATCATTACCCGCATACATGGGAGAATAATCACTACGGCGGGAAACAAGAATAGGGATACGCTTTACAATATGACGGGTAGGATTTTTTTCCACTCCTGTGCCAGCAGACAAGAAGCAATTCCTATATGCGCCAAGGAATCTTTACGCCCTTTTATATCAGACTGGTTCTGTGCATAAGCAAGATAATTCTCATAATAAGGTATGGCAGCAGCATATTCGCCATTCTTACGAAGCATCTCCGCCAGATAAAAATGAGAAAGAGTATCCGGATAGCGATAACGGACGGCATTCATATAGGCAGCTTTAGCCTTCAACGTGTAATTGATACGGCGGTAGCAGTCACCTTGTTTATAGGCAAGCACACCTCGTTGCGAACGATCTTTGGGAGGAGTACGGGTATAGGCCGTTTTGTAATGACGTGCAGCATCAAAGTATTCTCCACGGGCATAACTTTGCTCTGCCTGACGCAGGCTCCGACCCACTCCACAGGAAGTGAGAAATAAGATAGCACAAAGAAGAAATAAAAACAGTTTATATAATTTCATGCCTCACAAGTTATCGTTCATATAAACTGAAAAGTCGACTGATTATTGTATGACCATCATTTATTCAAATGGTTTACGGAAAGTACATCCGTTCTTCCACCCGAGCAACCATAAGCTGTTTTCCCCTTGATTACGGTTCCTTTGCCACACAATGGGCAAGTTTGTCCCTCAATAGATTGTATTTGAGAAGTGCCAGCAGCATTTGTTTCCACAACCTTCTTGCGCGGCTTGCTTTGGCGTTTAGGCTTGGCAGCATCTTTCTCTTTTACCGCCTTTCCACCTTGCTTCTTACTACCACCGGATGCTTCCTCCACCGCCTGCACAATAGTAATATGACGATTGCTATTATCTGAAAGTACACTCATCACAACCTCAGAAACCATCTGTTTCAATTCCTCAAGAAATTGTGCAGCATCATAGGTCTTTTTTCTCAATCTCACGAAGTTTCTTTTCCCAAATACCCGTCAGTTCGGCAGATTTCAATAACTCTTCATGGATAATCTGGATAAGCTCGACTCCTGTAGGTGTAGCTATCAGGTTCTTCTTCTCTTTACGGATATAATTACGTTTAAATAAAGTTTCAATAATAGCGGCACGCGTAGACGGACGACCGATTCCATTCTCTTTCAATGCATCCCTCAATTCATCGTTATCCACCAACTTACCCGCTGTTTCCATAGCACGCAGTAAAGTAGCTTCAGTATAAGGACGGGGAGGTTGTGTCCATTTCTCATATAAATCGGGTACATGAGGACCACTTTCACCTTTCACAAAAGCCGGCAATACATTTTCTTCATCTCCCGGATCTTTTTCTTCCTGTGACTGTGCACCCGGAGTTCCGAATATAACTCTCCAACCAGGTTCCAAAATCTGTTTTCCGGTAGTCTTGAATTCTATTTCTTCCACTGCACCCAGTACGGTAGTAGTAGCAAACTTACAATCGGGATAGAATACAGCAATGAAACGGCGTGCTATCAAATCGAATACGCGACGCTCCATATCCGTCAGATTCTGCGGATGCTGACCGGTAGGAATAATGGCGTGGTGGTCTGTTACCTTCGAGTTATCGAAAACCTTCTTCGATTTCAATAAAGTGGTTCCATCCAAAGGGGCTGTAAATGTCTCGTAATCACGCAGACCTTTCAAGATGCCGGGGCATTTGGGATAGATGTCATCACTCAAATAGGTAGTGTCTACACGTGGATAGGTAGCCACTTTCTTCTCATACAAAGACTGGATGATTTTCAGCGTCTCATCAGCGGAATAGGCAAACTTCTTGTTACATTCCACTTGCAAAGAAGTCAAGTCAAACAAACGGGGGGGAGCTTCTTTTCCCTTCCTTCTTGGTTACATCCGTAATCATAAAAGGAGAATTCCTGATCTGTTCCAGCAGTGCCATACCCTGTTCCTGGTTGGCAATAGGATCAATACCTCTATTCTCTTCTTCCTTTTTGGGTTTCTTCCCGGCAGCAATTGCCTCCTTGTTCTTTTCAGCTTCCAGAACCAATTCTTCTTCGCTCTTCCTGATGATAGCAGAGAATGTCGTATCCCGATACACTGTCTTCAATTCCCAATATTGCTTGGGCACAAAGTTCTCTATTTCCAACTGTCGGTTTACAATCAGTGCCAATGTAGGTGTCTGCACACGACCAATAGAAAGTACTTGCTTATTCTGCCCATACTTCATAGTATAAAGACGCGTGGCATTCATTCCCAATAACCAGTCGCCTATTGCGCGACTTAATCCTGCCTCATAAAGCGGTTGGAACTCTTTCTGATCTTTCAATTTGGCAAAGCCCTCACGGATGGCTTCCTCTGTCAATGATGAAATCCACAGACGCTTTACCGGGCAACGTGCCCCGGCTTTCTGCATCACCCAGCGCTGAATTAACTCTCCTTCCTGCCCGGCATCACCGCAGTTTATAATCATGTCGGCTTTCTGCATAAGGGTTTCTATCGTATGGAATTGCTTCTCGTAAGTAGGATTACTGATTAGTTTTATTCCGAAACGCGGGCGGTATCATGGGCAGGCTTCCCAAGCTCCATGACTTCCAGTTAGGGGTATATTCATGCGGCTCCTTCAGCGTACAAAGATGGCCGAATGTCCAGGTCACCTGGTATCCGTTTCCTTCGATGTATCCGTCCTTCTATCTTTCGCTCCTAATACATCGGCTATGTCACGCGCCACAGAGGGCTTTTCGGCAATACAAACTATCATTCGTTATTCTTTTAGCGGAGCAAAGGTACAAAAAAGAGAAGAATGATAAAAGAATTGGCATTGAGATATTCTTTATCTTCCAATATAAGACCATATCACATTTTTAAAGTAACAAAATAAGAGAATCAGACTCCATAAGCCCCATTCGCCTCACTTTCAACAAAACCCAAAGAGCTTTCAACAAAATTAGAATCAATATACCCAGAAATCTAAAATCATTAAACAAATCAAATGAGAAATACCTTTTTTATGCATATTTTTACAAATAAAAATTCAGCATCTTATTACATCAAGAAATAAAATTATGAGGAAAATGTCATATCAATTACTTATTTCCACTGCACGTTCTGCACATGTTTTATTTTCAGCCTATCTATTGGTCTTTCCCCGATTATTTATATCTTTGTTTCACAATGTTTCTCTATAAATTTAATTATGACAAGACTTTGCGTATACCTCATTTTCTTTTTCTCAGCATTTCCAATATATGCTCAGTTCTCAAACACAATAAACTTTGTCCACATTGGACTTGAGCAAGGATTATCACAAAGTACGATACTTGACATTGTACAAGATGATCGAGGAAATATGTGGTTTGCCACCTACGATGGTCTAAACAAATATGACGGATATACTTTTTACCGTATATCAGCACAATGAGAATTATACAGCCAGCATATCAGGAGATATTATACGAACTCTCAAAATAGATAGTCAAAAAAGGCTTTGGGCGGGAACCGAAGAAGGACTTTCGCTCTATGCTTCGGGCAGAGATCATTTTGTGAACTTCTATCCAATTAAAGATGAACATATACCGATTATTGATATTGAAGAAATTAATTCAGAAGAACTTCTTATATGTACAGAAAAAGGGATATTTCTTTTTAACACAGAAAGTCATACATTCAGCGTTGATAAACTTCCAACATCTTTAGTATCACTTTCCGCCACATGTCTCAAAAGAGAAGGAGATAATGTCTACATCGGTACCCCACGACAAGGTGTATTTATTTACTCCATATCCGGCAACACATTAAAATCTTTTCCTATTCCACAACTAAGAGGAACGGAAATATTAGCTATTTTGCAACAATCTTCTACTCGTCTATGGGTAGCAACAGAAGGTAAAGGACTTTTCCGCATCAATCCACAGACATTAGCAACCAACATATATCGTAAAAGAGGAGAACATCAACTCAGTTCTGATTATGTACGTGTACTTGCCACTGATCAGCAGAATCAATTATGGGTAGGAACTTTTACCGCGCTCAATATTTACAACGAAGAAAAAGATACTTTCACCACCTATGACCGAGATCTGCAAAAACAAACAAGTTTATCACAAACCTCCGTTCGAAGTATCTTTATGGACTCTCAGGGGAGGCATGTGGGTTGGCACTTACTTTGGAGGTCTGAACTACTATCACCCTCTCAAAAGTTGTTTCCAAAACATACGATATATGTCTGAACGGAACTCGCTAAACGATAATGTAATCACATGCATCATAGAAGATAAACAAAAAAGGGCTATGGATAGGTACTAACGGCGGAGGAGTGAACCACTACAACAAAGAAACAAACACCTTTACCCATTACACTCAAAAAAAGAAGGATTAGGATCAAATGATATAAAAACAATCTATATAGACGAAACTAAAAATTTAGTTTATATTGGTACACATGCCGGAGGGATTAGTATCCTGCACCGCCATTCCAAACGCATTGAAACGTACAATTCCAATATAAAACACGCATATTCCATAGTGCCAGCCAACAACGGAGACCTTTGGATAAGTACACTTGATTCTATTGTACGCTTTAATCCACATAAGAAGACATTCATAACTTATGCCACTGACCAAGACAAAAAGGCAATAAAGACGAATCATATTACTACTATTTTCCGCGACAGTGAACAGCGCTTGTGGCTCTGCGGTGAAAAAAGGGATTAGTACCTATATTGAAATCGGAGACGAGCTAAAGAGTATTTTATTATTGCCTGAAGGTTCTTCGGTCAATCATAATTTTATCAACAGTATATACGAATCTCACAATGGTCTTTTTTGGATAAGTACCCGAAGTGGTCTATACCGTTATGATATAAATAAGAAAGAATTCAAGCAATACACTACAGCCAACGGACTTCCCAACAATATAGTGCACGGGGTTCTGGAAGACTCTTATGGAGAACTCTGGATAAGTACTAACAAAGGATTGAGTCGCTTCCAACCGCAAACAGAAAAAATCAGGAATTATACAGATAACGACGGATTGCAGAGTAACCAATTCACTAATAATTCTTTCTGCCATACTGAAAATGGAGAAATGTATTTCGGAGGAATTAACGGTATTACTACTTTTCATCCAGATCAATTAATGGATAACCCCTATACTCCACCGGTTGTCATCAAGCGATTACGACTTTTCAATAAAACAGTCCTTCCCGGTGACGATTCCGGTATACTACAAAAAAATATCAATATCACGGAAAGCATTACATTAACAGCTGCCCAATCAGTGTTTTCGCTGGAATTCGTTGTTTCAAATTATATTTCCGGCAATCATAACACATTTGCATACAAATTGGATGGATACGATAAAAAGAATGGTATTACTCAGATATTTTGCGTACAGCCTCCTACTCAAATCTGCCACACGGCACTTATCGCTTTCTTGTCAAAGCGTCCAACAACAACGGAAAATGGAATGAGAAACCAACCGAACTGGAAATTATAATTCTACCTGTATGGTATAAAAAACATGGTGGGCTATCTTACTATTGGGATCTGTTCTTATAATGATTTTCACTTTCATATTTCCATATTTCTGGATGCGAAAACAATATGAAGATGCCACTCCAAATGGAACCCATGGACAAAGAGAAACACAAGGAAGTAAACGAAATGAAGCTACGTTTCTTTATCAACATCTCACACGAGTTACGTACTCCACTCACCCTAATCCTTGCTCCTCTACAAGAAATTATGGATAAGGTGAGCGACCGCTGGATACATAAACAGCTAGAACATATACAACGAAACACGAATCGATTGCTGCACCTAGTAAACCAACTAATGGATTACCGACGTGCTGAATTAGGGCGTATTTAACCTTAAAGTTAAATACAATATTATTCACCAAACTATTGAAGAGAGTTTTCTCTTTTACCAGAAAATGGCTCAATATAAAAAAAATAGACTATAACTTCTACTCTGAAGTAGAAGGACAAAACATCCTCTGTGACCCCAGCTATCTGGAACTGATAACCAACAATCTGCTTTCCAATGCTTTTAAACACACTGGGGAAGGAAAAAGCATCATTATAACACTGAAAGAGGAGAATGATATGTTATTACTTCAGGTGAAAGACACTGGAAGTGGTATACCTAACGACAAACAAGAACGAATTTTTGAACGTTTCTACCAAGTAGATAACGAACATCTGGGCAGCGGTATTGGCTTATCCTTAGTACAGCGATTAGTAGATTTGCATCATGGAAGGATTGAACTGGAAAGCCAAGAGGGTGTTGGGAGTGTCTTTTTCTGTATTTTTACCAACAGACGAGTCTGTCTATAAACCTGAAGAAAAAGCCACAGAACAACAAGAAACTGAAGTTCATACAACCAACAATCAAGATATATACATTACAGAGACAGGAGACATACAAGAAAAAGAAGACATAACTGAGACAAATAAAAATAATAAAGAAAGCATATTGATCGTGGAGGACAATATCGATATTCTACAATACTTGAGCGACGAGTTAGGTAAAAATTACCAAATCCTAAAAGCTCAAAATGGAGAAGAAGCAATAGCTATAATAAAAGAACAAGAAGTAGACCTTGTTTTTTGACCGATATAATGATGCCCGTCATGGATGGAATACAACTATGTAAACTCATTAAACAAAATTTGCGCACTTGCCATATCCTCGTCATTATTCTTTCTGCTAAGACTGATTTTAAAGAGCAATTGGAAGGTTTACAAGTAGGAGCAGATGACTATATCCCCAAACCGTTTTCGTTAGTTATGATTACGACTAAAATAAAGAATTTATTCCGAACACGGCACCGCGCTATAGAATATTACTCCAAATCTTTAGAAATCGAGCCCGAAAAAATAGCACTCAACCCATTAGACGAAGATTTATTAAAAAAGGCGGTTGAAGTTATGGAAAAGCACATGGATGATGCCGAATTTACAACAGACGAATTCGCCCGTGAGATGTGTATGAGTCGTTCCAACCTTCACCTTAAAATGAAGGCATTGACTGGTGAATCGACCAATGAATTTATTCGCAAGATGCGATTCAATTATGCTTGCAAATTGCTAAAAAGAAGGGAAATATACAGTGTCTGAAATTAGTAGCATGGTTGGTTACGTACCTTCCTACTTTGCTACAAGTTTCAAGAAATATTTTGGTTGCCTGCCATCAGAATATGGAAAAAAACGGCAAAAAAGCAATCATAGCCAAACCTAAAAAAAGAAATTGAAAATCCACTTCATATTTCCACTTAAATAGCCTGTAAACAGGCTATTTAAGTATATATTACACAAAAAACGAAAGCTACTTCAACAAAAATAAAAGCATTCTATACAATGATACCTCAAGTCGTTTCTACAAGAGCAAAGCGAATATAAAAAAACAACCCCTACCTTTACATCAAACAAAAAAGCAGGAATAATGAAAAACATTAATAATAACTCCATTTAAACGAGACAATGAAAAACTATTAACCTTATTAACCGGGATCAGTTTATCACTTATTGTGAATGGTCAAAACAATTTGGTCACTAAAGAGCAAACTTTTATTCACGAAACCTCCAAAGAATACGAATGGCCCACAGATCCATCCGTATTAGAGAAGATAGAAAAGTGGCAAGATGCAAAATTTGGCATTATGTTTCATTGGGGAATATATTCAGTTCCCGGCATTGCAGAATCATGGGCATTGTGTTCAGAAGACCGATGGTTTACAGATCGTCGCAGAGAAGCACTTCCGGGAAGTACCTATTGTGAATTTAAGAAATGGTATTGGGGATTATCCGAATCCTTCAAACCAAGCCGTTTTGAGCCAACCGAATGGGCTACATTTATTATGAAGAAAGTAGGATTCAGATATCTGATATTCACTACCAAACATCATGACGGTTTCTGTATGTTCGACTCCAAATATACAGATTATACCGTTACCAAAGGGCCGTATAAGAAAGGAAAATACAGCAATATTACCTACCATGTCTTTGAAGCTTTTCGCAAATCAGACTTCATGATTGGAGCTTATTTCTCAAAACCGGACTGGCACAATGAAAATTATTGGGATCCGTTTTTTGCAACCCCTACGCGCAATCCCAATTACGACCTTAAGAAATACCCTGAAAAATGGGCTAAATATCAAGAATATACTGCCAATCAGATTGATGAGTTAATGTCTGACTACGGTAAAATCGATATTCTTTGGGTAGACGGCGGATGGGTAAGAAAACCTCAACAAGATATTAAGTTAGATGAAATAATACAGAATGCCCGCAAAAAACAACCCGGATTAATTACTGTTGACAGAACCATTCCCGGTAGAAATGAGAATTACCAAACTCCCCAGAACAAGCAATTCCGCAAGAACAGCAGAATTTCCCATGGGAAAGTTGCATAACATTCAGTAATACCTGGGGATGGAATCCTAATCCAAAATACAAAACTTCAGAATGGGTAATAAACACTCTGGCAGAAGTGGTTGCCAAAGGGGGATGCCTTCTATTGAATGTAGGTCCTGATGGAGAAGGCAATATCGATGACATCGTATACCAACGCTTAGAAAAAGTTGGCGAATGGCTCCATAAGAATGGTACAGCCATCTATGATACACGTACAACACCTAACTATCATTTCGGGAACACCTGGTTTACAGCCAATAAAAACGGAAAAACGTTATATGCAATTTACGCACTCCCTGAAAATGAAAAACTCCCCGCATACATCGAATGGGAAGGCAATATCCCCACCGGTAAAATCACGCTGCTGCAAAACGGAAAGCAGATGAAATATACCTGTAGAAACGGAAAACCAAGAATCACTCTACCCAAAGGAATAAAAGAGAAAGAATCCTTGGTTTTCCGTTTCAATAAGGCACAATAAGAAATAACACTAATTTCTAATACATAAACTAACACTAAAAAAATTATGAACAAGAGAAGATTTTACACAAAACGAATGCTCATGCTTTCGTTACTAACTTGCGCTTGTTGCCTCCCAGGTGACAAACTAAGGCAAATGATGTGTCAGCAGCATTAACAGAGCGGAACTCTATTGAGAATATCTTGCAAAACAGAAGAATCTCAGGTGTTGTAAAAGACAGTCAAGGCCCTATAACCGGTGCCAATGTTTCTATCAAAGGGACGACAATTGGAGCTATTACCGACATAAATGGCAAATTTAGTTTTGATGCACCTCAAAAAGGAGTTCTCGTCATTTCATTCATCGGATATATTACACAAGAAATATCTGTAGAAGGGAAAAATGAAATCTCTGTCATTTTAAAAGAAGATACAGAAATACTGGATGAGGTAGTCGTAACAGGATATATTGCACAGAAGAAGGTGAACTTAACCGGTGCCATATCTTCCGTTAATGGTGAAGAATTGACTAAAATCACAGCAACCAGTTCCGCACAAGCATTACAAGGGAAACTACCAGGTGTACAAATCACAGCAGGAGATGGTGCTCCCGGATCTGCATCCAACATCCAAGTGCGAGGTATAGGCTCAGTCATGTCAGGAACACAACCATTGGTTATCGTTGATGGCTTTGAGGGAACATTAGACAACATTGCCATGAGGGATATCGAAACCATTTCCGTACTGAAAGATGCGGCATCAGCAGCTATTTACGGTTCAAAAGCCGCCAATGGCGTTATCCTCATCACCACTAAAAGGGGGAAAACAGGAGCTATGCAGGTAGAAGTTTCCGCTGAATATGGATGGCAAAGCGTTTCTCACATGCCAGATGTGCTGAATGCTACAGAAATGGCAATAAAACAGAACGAAGAAGCCGCATGGAGCAATCAGACTCTGCCCTGGGTGGCAATCATGCGCCTGAGACCCTCGGCAAAGGATTCAACTGGTGGGATTATGCTTATAAGAATGATGCTCCCATACAAAACTACTATCTTTCCATGAAAGGCGGTACCGAGAAGGCAAAATATGCTATTTCAGCCGGATATATCAAGCAAGAAGGGGTCATCCACCTGACAGATTATGACCGTTTTAATTTCCGTTCAAATTTTGATTATGCCTTCAACAAGAAATTTAAAATAGGAGTCAATATAGAAGCCAGTATCGCCAATACTGATAGCCGTGAGGATATCTATCATTATTCTAAAAACGCTTTACTCATGCATCCAAGCGTTCCACAATATATGCCTGATGGTTCATACGGACTTCCACTTCGTAGTCTCTCCGGACAGTATGATGCAGGGCAGGCTATGCCTTTGTCCATGATGTACCTCAGCGACCCAAACTACGTAAGACTGATTGAAGGTAACACCTTTACCACTCGAGCAAACTTTTTCCTGGAATGGGAAATCCTCAAAGGACTGAAAATTTAAATCTGTTTATAATCAACAGTATATATGGAGCAAAAAGAACTATTGGAAATCCAGTTATACAGTGTATGATTATGAAACTCCTGAAAGCATTTATGACACAGAAGCTAATGCTGAAGCTATCAGCAACTATTCAGATAGTCAGAAATGGGAGATACAAGAGTTGTTTACTTACAACAGAATATTTGCAAAAAAGCATACTTTAGGAGTACTTGCCGGATTTACAGCGGAGAAAGCTAAATCAGGGAATCTTTCCGGTAAGAAAACAGGCTTTCCCGGTAATGAGTTGCGTGTAATTGATGCAGGTAACACCATTGATTATTTAAATGGCAGTATGGCAGAAAATTCCGTAGTTTCTCTTTTCGGACAAGTGAATTATGACTATATGGGTAAATATCTCTTCCAGGCCAATATCCGAAGAGATGGTTCGTCAGTATTTGCACCGGGCAACCAATGGGGTACATTCCCTTCTGTATCAATCGGGTGGCGCATCAAGTGAGGAAGAGTTCATGAAAAAAGATTTCCTGGCTGAACAATTTAAAGCTAAGAATAGGCTATGGTACTTTGGGAAATGCCAATATCAAGTCATTTGCATGGGTAAGTAGTTACAAACTGACCGACCGTTATCCTTTAGGAGCCCCTAATGCGATATATCCGGCTTATTACCAGACAGACATGAGCAATAAGGATATCAAATGGGAAAGTACTACCACTACCAATGTAGGTATTGATGCAACAGTATTGGACAACAGGCTGAATTTTACATTTGACTGGTATGACAAACGTACAAATGATATGTTGTTTACCGCTACCATTCCTTATTCTACAGGATATTTAAATGGCCCCGTCATTAATGTCGGTGAGGTGATGAATCGCGGATGGGAAATCAGTGCAAGTTGGAACGACAATATTAAAAAATTCCATTATGGCATATCCATCAACCTTGCACACAATAAAAATGAAGTGACAAATATGGGAGGGGTAGCTCCATTCCAAATAGAAAATGACCTTTGGATTAAAGAAGGATATCCTATCAATTCTTATTTTGGCTATAAGACAATAGGCATTTATCAAAACTGGGATGAAGTCAATAACAGCGTAAAACCGAATGGTGACATTCGTCCGGGTAACTATATCATCCAAAATACCAACGGAGATGACAAAATAGATACAGAAGATAAAACCTTCCTTGGTAGCCGTGACCCCAAATTAGTATATGGAATTAATCTAACGGCAGAATGGCAAGGTATCGACCTTTCTATAGCCACGAGTGGAGAATCAAAAAAATGTCTCTACTATGATAACAGCTATGGCGGAATAAGCCCCAGGTTCTGCAATATTTATAAAGAATATTTCGACAATCGTACTATTGTTGGCGAAGATGGCAATGTAACTGTTTCCGGTAAATATCCTGCAATGGCAGGGCTCGGTACCAATGCCCCGGAAGGTCATAAAAAGGTAATGCAGAATACCAGTTTCTTCCGTATAAAAAGAATATTCAGATAGGTTATACTTTACCCCAAAGTTTCACACAGAAGATGAGGATTAGTAACCTGCGCATTTTCTTCAATGCGGTAAACCCCTTCTTGTTTACAAAATACGTAGGATTCGACCCGGAAACCACCAGTACCCAACAGGATGGCACTGTGAGATACTATCCGGTAAGTAAATCTGTATCAATGGGACTTTCATTGAAATTTTAATGTAAATCATCTCCAAACATAAAACATAGAGAAATATGAAAAAGATATATTTAATAATAGGGATAATAACAAGTATGCTCTTGTCTTCTTGCGAAGACTTCCTGACAACTTATCCTCAGAATCAATTGACTGCAGGAACGTTCTTCAAAACTGACGATGATTTTGCAGCAGCAGCCAATGGTATGTATTCGGTCATGACCGGATATCCCTCAGAATTCTTTCCGATGATTGATGGAATTACTCCTTTTGCAGGAGAAACGGCAACCAGTCGTTGCGGTGTATTCAAAAATCCATACAACGGACGTCTCCCGATGGTTTCTTCCAGCCTCGGATTTCACCCGCCAATGTTGGCAGAATATGTACAAAGGAATCGCATGCGCCAATAATATTCTCACTAATACGGAAAAGCCCGCTAACGTTAGCCAGCAGGTGTTCGACAGAACATTGGGAGAAGCTTACTTTATACGTGGATATGCTTATTTCACCTTGGTTACTCTATTTGGAGATATACCCCTATTCACAGAACCGCAGGTTAGTTATGACCAAGTTTTAAAGCCCAGAACTCCAAAGTCAGAAGTCATCACTCAGATTATTGCAGATTTTGAGAAGGCAAAACAATTGCTGCCCTCTGTTAAAGAATATCGTGGCACAGCCAACCTGGGACGTGCTTCAAAAGGTGCCGCCCAAGCATTTTTAGGGAAAGTGTACGTATATGAAGAAAGATGGACAGACGCAAAAAGGAATTTGCAGCATTGGTTGATGTGCAGGATGCTGATTATGACTTTAACTCCTCACTATTATGATCAATTCTGGCCAGACGGTGAAAATGGAATAGAATCCATTTATGAAATTCAATATGATCCATCCCGCCCCACTGCCACGGGACAATATGCCATGAACCGCTTCATGGACTTTATAAATCCGCCCGCCGAAGCGAATATGAATTTCAAAGGAGGATTTGGTTATCTGGAACCAACTGAATACTACTGTGACTTATTTGAGACTCTTAATGGGTATAAAGTAGCCAGCACATATATTGACCGTACAGATGCGACTCCCGGTCCTGTATTCAATTACAACTATGAGTCAAAGGATCCGCAATTTAATGCCACTGCACCTTACGAAATCAGAGATCCCCGTTTGAAATATACAGTTTGGTATGAGGATTCACCTGCCGTTGAAGAGTTTATACAGAAGACAGGGCAAGACAATGCAAACTTCAAGAGCAGATATTCTAAAACCAGCAATCATTGCGTAGTAAAATACATCGTTGGGAAACTCGGAGGAAAAAGTGGCTACAGCCCAATGAATATGATTGTGATGCGCTATGCAGACGTCCTTTTACTATATGCAGAAACTTGTATTCATGAAAATGATTTGCCCAAAGCCGTTTCATTAATCAATAGAGTAAGAAATAGAGTCAATATGCCTTCTGTTGAACAAATCGGTACTATTCAAGGCGTAGATATTGCCGGTAATAAAGAAAATCTAATGAAATATCTGCAACAAGAACGTTTCCGTGAGTTAGGTTTCGAGTGGGGACACATGATGTTTGATATGGCACGTTGGGATATTCTGGTTAGTGAACTGAAGGATTACTGGACACAAGGGCGTGATGGTTGGCCAGCATTTTCCAGTACAGCACTTCAATTTACAAAAGATTGTTACTTATTCCCGATTCCGGAGCAAGAAATGACTTCTAACCCGCTATTGAAACAGAATCCGGGCTATTAAGTAACGTTTAAAAAAATAAAGTGGTATAACAGGCTTTATTATTTCTCCAATAGGAAAAATATTTTTTCCCAATAGGAGAAAAATAAGCTAATCCTTTTTGATGCTTTTATGAAAATCTATGAGAGGAATACTTTGCAGTATTATACTCAATTTATTCCTCTCTCTTTTCATCTCATAAGAAAATAGGTATATTCATTATAAATACTAACTTCATATATAAATATGAAAAAGCTGCCAACAATAATACTCTGCTTTTTTTATCTATGTCTTTTTACTAATACGGTATGGGCACAATCATTGAACGAAGATGCATTTACTTTGCTGGATTTAAACTACCCGGGATTGGAAGAGGTAAACCGACTATATCATGAAGGGAACGAGGAAGATGCTGCAAAAGCTCTTCTAAAATATTATCAGAATCGCAAAAGCATAATTAATCCTACCATTAACCTCGATAGTATTAGCATCAGCAAACAAGAGCAAGAATGGGCAGACGAAGCATTGGAACATACATTTTATGTACATGATGGTTACCGGCCCTTCAATTTATGGGAAAGACATCAATTGGCAATACTGGCCGGTGAAAGATAATGAACTGCGCTGGCAATTGCACCGCCATAAGTGGTTTATTCCCATGGGAAAAAAGCATATTATTTAAGTAAAGACGAAAAATATGCCAAAGAATGGGTCTATCAATATAGAGACTGGGTTCGAAAGAATCCCTTACTCTCGAAATTGATGCACAAGAGTATGAGATACTGAGCCATAGTAAAACCAAAGATGTGGCAGAGAATGTGCGATTTGCCTGGCGTCCATTAGAGACAAGCCACCGTCTGGCAGACCAAATCAATCAATTTACACTCTTTCTTTCATCACCTTCATTTACGGCGGACTTTCTGACGGAGTTTCTCGTGAACTACCGGCGTCACGCCTTTCATGTGCTTCATAACTATTCAGCGGAAGGAAACCATCTATTATTCGAAGCGCAACGCATGATTTATGCAGGTGTCTTCTTCCCCGAATTTAAAGAAGCTGTTTCATGGAGAGAAAGTGGTATCAAGATTCTGAATAGGGAAATAGAAAAACAAGTATATGAGGATGGAGGTCAGTATGAGCTAGACTTGGGCTACCATGCCGCTTGTGCCGATATATTTCAAAAAGCATTGTTCATGGCAGAGTCCAATGGATTTCACAATGAATTTCCACAATCATATATCAAGACTGTAGAGAATATGATTGTATTTTTTCTGAATCTTAATTTCCCTGATTATACGTACCCGTGCTTCAGCGATGCCAGCCGGAAAAACACACGGGACAGATTCCGGAATTGGACTAAATTATTCCCTGACAATGAACAAATACGCTATTTTGCTACACTGGGGAAGGAAGGCAAAGCACCGGATAATTTATCGAAAGGCTTCCTAACGTCCGGTTTCTTTACATTTCGTAACGGGTGGAATAAAGATGCCACAATAATGATGATAAAAGCCGGTCCAAAGGGAGAATGGCATTGTCAACCCGATAATGGCACTTTCGAACTGTGGTTTAACGGCAAGAACCTGTTTCCGGATTCAGGCTCATACGTATATGGCGGTGACAAAGAAGTAGCGAAACTCCGTAATTGGTTCCGACAGACAGCCGTACATAACACACTGACGTTAAACAACAAGGATTTAGAGACTACGCAGTCCGTAACCAAGCAGTGGAAAGCAGATGGTGATATACAAGTACTGGTAACAGAGAATCCAAGCTATAAGGAACTTAAGCATCGTCGTTTCATCTTTTTATAGATGCTTCTTACTTCGTTATTGTAGATGAGGCTATAGGCACAGCGCAAGGAACCATAAATCTGCACTATCAACTCTGTGACGGAAAAGTAAACATTGATTCTCAAAATAAAAAATTAGCTACCGCCTACGAGGGCAATAGCAATGTAGTGTTGCAGTGCTTCGCAAATAAAGAAGTAAAGATGGAAGAGGAAGAAGGGTGGTATTCCACATCCTATCGCCATCGCACTAAGCGCCCTGCCTTTGCCTTTAATGTTGAAAAAAAACAAGTGAAGAAACAGTGAGTTATATAACTGTAATATATCCAGTCAAAGATATAAATAAGAAAGTTGATATTTCAGCTAAGTTTCAAGAAAAAAAAAGAAACAGCGTAGAACTTGAAGTGAAAATAAATGGCAAAAAGAAAACACTGAAATGTCAGCTACAAGAGTGAAGGGTAAAACGGTAAAGACAATACTAAAATGGGAAGGAAAATCATCATTTATTTGTTTCTGTTATGCTTTGTCAGAACAAATTACGCATACTCACAGGCGCAATATTTTGTGTCTCCCAATGGAAAAGATACAGGAAAAGGAGACATCGATTCTCCCTTTCTAAGTATAGAAAAAGCGAAGCAAGAGTCACGCAAGCAAAATGGAATTACAACCATTTACCTGCGTGAAGGTGTATATCGGTTAGAACAACCACTCGTTTTAACTTCCGAAGATGGAAATGGAGAAAAGCAACTTACGATTTGTGCATATCCTGAAGAAAAAGTAATTATTACAAGCGGAGTAACTCTTCATCCCAACTGGGAACATTATAAGAAAAATATCATGAAATCCTCTGTTAAGGAATCGGCGATAATGGATCAGCTATTTGTCAATGGCAGCTATCGTCCAATGGCCCGATACCCCAATTTTGACTCTACTGCAGTCAGGTTTAACGGTACCTCAGCTCAAGCCACTTCCACTGAAAGGATAAAGAAGTGGAAGGCTCCCAAGGGGGATATCTGCATGTCATGCATGCATCAGACTGGGGAGATATTCATTATCAAATTGTTGGAAAGAACAAGAATAACACACTGCAACTGGAAGGAGGCTGGCAGAACAACCGTCCCTCTGCCGGACATGTACAGAATCGAATGGTAGAAAATATATTTGAAGAACTGGATGCGCCGGGAGAATGGTATTATGACAAAGAAAATAGAATACTCTATTATTATCCCATGCCTGATGAGAATATGGAAGAGATTACATTAGAAACGCCCCAACTGAAGCCATCTGATTGAATTGAGAGGCTGTAAGGAAAGACCGGTACAGAATATTACTATAAAAGATATTGAGTTTACTCAAACCACCCGAACTTTTATGGAGCCTTATGAGACCTTGTTGCGCTCGGACTGGGCTATATATCGGGGAGGTAGCATTCTATTGGAGGGCAGTGAAAACTGCAGAATACAAGATTGTAATTTTTATAATTTGGGAGGTAACGCAATACTCTTCTCTAATTATAACTACCAATCTTCTGTCACTGGTTGTCATTTGTCTCAAATAGGTGCCAGCGGGATTTGTTTCGTAGGTGATCCTGAAGCCGTGCGTTCTCCTTCATTCAGATATGAAGAATCCGTGGCTATACCACAGATTGACCGTATCACCGGTTCTAAAACAGAGAATTATCCAACAGAATGTTTAGTCTATGACAATTTGATTCATCATATAGGGCTTTACGAAAAACAAGTTGCCGGAGTTCAGTTATCAATGTGCAGCTCCATCACTATCAGTCACAACAGCATCTACCATACCCCACGTGCAGGTATCAATATAAGCGAAGGTACTTGGGGAGGGCATATTATCGAGTATAATGATGTTTTCAACACTGTAAGAGAAACGGGCGATCACGGTTCGCTCAACTCCTGGGGAAGAGACCGCTTTTGGAGAAGCAATCGTTCCCAAATGGACAGCTTGGTTACAGCAGAGCCCGATATCATCCTCCTTGACGCTAAAAAAGAAAATATAATACGATACAACCGATTCAGATGTGACCGTGGTTGGGATATTGACCTGGATGATGGTTCCAGTAATTATCACATCTACAATAATCTTTGCTTAAGTGGAGGGATAAAGTTAAGAGAAGGCTTTTTATCGAGTTGTAGAAAATAATATAATAGTGAATAATACATTCCATCCACATGTATGGTTTAAAAACAGTGGTGATGTATTTGTCAGAAATCTGATAATGCGTCCTTATCGTCCTATCAGAGTTTCTGATTGGGGAGCAGAGACAGATTACAATTTATTTACTGACAGCCTGTCATATCAGGAGGCAATTAAAAATCATACAGACAAGCATTCTGTTGTTTATCCCGTGACATTCAAAAACGCCCTCATTGGCGATTTCAGTATTGTGGAGATATCAAAGATAACTCCTTTATGTGGTTTCAAGAACTTTGAGATGGATAAGTTCGGAGTGGTTTCTCCTAATTTAAAACAACTGGCTAAACACCCCCAAATGCCCCTCCCGACTATTTATGCACATAAAGCTAAAAGCATAGTCACTAAAAACTGGTCAGGATTGTCTTTAAAAGAACTGGATTCGGAAGAAGAACGTTCCGCTACCGGAATGGATTCTAAGCGAGGCGTATATGTCATTGCTGTTGATGCATTGGAAAGTCCATTACGTGACTTTATACAACCTAATGACGTGATTCTTTCATTGGCAGGAAACGATATTCACACATTGGCGGATATGATAAAACACACAAAACAGGCTGATTTTACCAAAAAGTAGTGGAAATTATCATTTTCCGAGATCAAAAGGAGAAACAGATATTAATCCCTGCAAACGTGGTTTATCAATCAGAAGATTAAGTAGTATAGTAATAATCATTTTATAATTCAATTTTTAGTATGAAAATAAACAGATCAATTATAGCCGCCCTATTATTGGGGCTCGTCAGTTGTCAAAAAGAAAACAGATATGAATCAGGAATCATGGGTAAAAGAAACTTTAGATGTTGCTTCCTATCAATTGGAATTGACGGCAAATGAGCTTGCTGACTCTGCAAAGCTCCCCAGATCTGTATGGGCGGGATACGACATCGACTTTCTTACCAGCCAGTTGGAACGAAGTCCCGATTCATTCCAAAAAGCTCTTTTACCTAATCCATCTGTTGAAATAACTGGTAAAAGGCATCTGACCGATATCTATGATTGGACCAGCGGTTTTTTCCCCGGGAGCCTATGGTACGCCTATGAGATGACAAAAAATGAAAAGTTAAAAGAACAAGCTATCCAATATACTAACTTGCTGAACCCGATAAGAAGTTTCAAAGATACGCATGATTTAGGTTTCATGATCAATTGCAGTTTCGGCAATGCTCTCCGCCTGGCTCCCAATGACAGCATTAAAAGCATAATTGTGGAAACAGCAGATAATCTCTGCGCACGTTTCAATCCGGAAATTGGCTGTATCCGCTCGTGGGACTTCGGACACTGGAATTTTCCGGTTATCATTGATAACATGATGAACTTGGATTTATTGTTTAATGCAACCCGGCTGACCGGAAACAGCACTTATTACAGAGTGGCTGTTAAACATGCTCAAACCACCATGAAACATCATTTCCGTCCGGATTACACCTCTTATCATGTCATCAGCTACAACAATGACGGCACAGTGGAAAGTAAAGGTACTTATCAAGGTAAAAACGATGGTTCTGCTTGGTCGCGCGGACAGGCTTGGGCAGTATATGGCTACACTTCATGTTATTGCGAAACAAAAGATACTGCTTTCCTTCAAGAAGCTACAAACATAGCGGATATGATTATGAAAAGAGTAACTACCGACGACTGCATTCCATATTGGGACTATGACGCACCGGCAGGTAAAAGCACTCCGAGAGATGCCTCGGCAGCAGCCATCACAGCCTCAGCATTACTTGAGCTCAGCACCTTAGCTCCGGAAGGAAAGAAATATTTCGACTATGCCGAAACCATTCTGAAAAATCTTTCCAGTGATAAATATTTGGCTATGAAAGGCAGCAACCAAGGATTTGTACTGATGCACTCCACCGGTTCACTTCCTCATGGCTCGGAAATAGATGTGCCTCTGAACTATGCAGACTACTATTATCTGGAAGCTTTACAGAGATATAGGAATCTAACGAAGTAATCAGATTGTTTGACAGGGTAAATCCGTTACTGATGTATGATATGGAAGTAACGGATTTTTTTTATTTATAAAAGATAATCCTGATATTTCAGTCAAACATACTTTATTAAAAAACGAGTCATAATATCACAGAATATCATTTTATAATCTGCCTCAATCTGTGATATATATCGTACCTTTGCCGCACAATCATTAAATTGAAAACACAATGGAAAAAGAATCATTCGATTATTCAAGAGTTCCCCATAACTTTGGTCTGTGCGCAACGGCAGATTGCCCTCATGCCGACACTTGCCTACGCCGGATTGCATACACTCATACACCGGCAAGTGTTACTTTTCCGCCTACACTGAATCCGAAAACGATTGAAGCCAGGACAGGGAAGTGCGAATATTACCGTTCCAACCAGAAAGTGCACTATGCCAAAGGTTTTGTCCGCACCACGGAAGCACTGGCTGTCAGTGCATCAGGAACATTCCGCTACGGGCTGATAGGCACGTGGGGAATCAGAAAATATTATCAGAAACGGAAAGGAGAAACCTTGTTGTCGCCTTCCGAACAACAAAAAGTGATGGCACTGGCCAAGAAGTTGGGTTTGCAACAGGAAGAGTATTTCGATAGCTATGTAGAAGAATATAGCTGGTAACAAGGTTTCCGCTATCTACCATACAACGGACGACCAGTCATATCTTACAAACAAACAGCCGTACCCCGGCAGGTGAATGAATTTCACCTTACGTGGACACGGCTGCTTTCATTTCATGGTAACAACCTTCACCCCACACGGTAACTTCATTTACACGCCGAGGTAAAGGTCGTTACATACCGAAGTAAAAGCAGTTACAATAAGCGGTAAAAGTCGTTACATACTACGGTAAATGCTTTTTACATTATCAGAAAAACATTTGGTAAATGCAATACATTGAGAATCAACACAAATACTAAAAACAAACAATTTATAATTCTCATCAACCAAACGCAAAATCATACCCCGGTCAAGGCTTTATTCTTTAAAGAACAGTTTCTTCCGCAACACATTCGTGCCATCACTGACCACCACAATATAGAACCCGCCTTGCATGCCGGATAATTGCAGGGAATTAGTATTCACTTGCTGTGATAATATGCGTCGTCCCGACAAATCAATGATTTCAACTTGATTGTCTACATCGCTCTTCAATCCACTCCAAGCCAACCGACCGTCATAATAATAAATCTCTCCGGCTGATTCGGCAACCTCCGGTGATATACTTGTAGGGGTATCATCCACCAGTGCCGCATAGAGCTCGTGGATAGACCAATATCCGCCCTTCGTCCCGGTCTGGATAATTTTGAAATGTGTTGCTGTCTCTTCCGGGAAACCGATAATCAGGACGGAAGTACCGTTTTTCCCTTCGGCTACAAGTTTCCAGTCAGCGTTAGCGCCATTCTTCACATACAGTTCGTAACCGGCAGGACCGTCACCGGGACTTTTTGAAGAATCCAGAATTATTCTGTTCAGCTTATTGGCTGCATTCATATTCACAGTAACCATCTGACCGGCTTTTTGTGATTGTCCTGTGTCCCATCGGGTAGATACATTATTGTCAATAGCATTACGGGCATTCCCATTGTTCACATTGGCGGTGATGCTCCACTTAGTACGGCTCAACAAGGCATCGGTAGCCTCAAAAACGGGGGTAAGCGTGAGATTGCAATCCCATTCACCCATCAACTTAATCCTCCACGATTCTACGTCGAGGACACTGGCACCGACAAATGCCTGCTTCTCATGACTTGAATTAGCAATACTGGCGTCAGACTTCATATTTACTACTGCATTGTGCATCCTGGCCTTTCCGGTTGATTTAGGCAAATAGAAATGATAAACGTTACCAGTAGTTGAAAAATTGGCCAGATTCAATACCAAGTTCCCATTATTAATAACAGTCGAATGTTTGGGTCCTCCCCAAAGGTCTATGCCATAAAACTCAGCATTTCCTGTAAATGTTTCACCCAAAGTAATGTAACGGGTATCAGGAAAAGCAGTACTCTTTGCTTCAAGGGCAACTAACTGCGTATTCACCAGCGGAAAACCTGCACTGCCCAGCGCATTGAACATGGCCAGAATTCATCGAACCGTCTATACCAAGCCCAAGTGCTTTTCCAGAAGCAGCCCTGCCTGCACCGGACTTATCGAACACAATACCCTCGTATCCTCCGTAATGGAAATCATTGTAAAGAATCTCATCCGTACAGTCTTCCACCGTAATAAAACGAAGTTCCTTCATATTCTGATCGTATGCCTTGCCATTATCAGCATCGGCATTATTAGACCAAGATCCAAATTTTGTTTCAGCACCACAAGCATAGACAATGGTATTGAACTGCATGTTATTAACCATACCGCCTTGCGAACCTCCGCCTATACGAATCACATTCTTGAAAGCATGTCCTGCCAGATAGTCCACATAGTGGTTATCGCACTTGTTACTGAACAAATCCAGTCCGTTCCAAGCTGCACGTATGCCGACGTTGACAATATAGATATCTTTCCCCTTCCCCTGAATGGTGTACGGATACTGTGCCATCGCAGGCAACATGGAAGAGAGTTGTTCAGGATAATTAATGGATATTCCACGAACACCACTACCGGCTTCAAGTTTCAAGAATGATTCTCCAGAAGGCTGTCCTTTACCGGCATATACCTCAAAAATGGTTCCGTGCCCACGGGGAATACTCCCGAAATCGGCTGCACCACGTAGTTCTACTCCGGTAGGCACAGTAAGAGTCCCGAGCATCTTATACCGCCCGCCGGGAAGATAGACAATACCACCCCCATCAGCTTTGGCTTTATCCAGGGCACTTTGTATAGCTGCAGTAGCATCCTTCGCACTGTTAAGGCCATTGCGGATCGCATTTTGGATACTCTGCGTATTCGTAGAAGAATTGAAAGGCACAACGAAAGGTTCAATACCGAAATCGAGGACATTATAAAGCACCACACGAGCAGGTTTTGTTTCAGGCACACGCAAGTCAGGAAATTCCGGCAGCTTGCTCCTCTCTGTCAGAGCTGTGTGATCTATATGACATTCAAACAGCGAATTGTTTTGAACATCTGCTTTTCTTTGCGAAGCGGTTACCCTTAAGAATGCAACGTGCATCCGAACCTATGAAAACTTGCGGAGTAGTATTATTGAAGTCACAATCCGAAGCGACAAAATCACCTGACATACTATTCACCGCTCCCCCTTTTACAGTACATTGCTCCATCATCAAGCGAGAAGAAGAACCGGATTCCATAAGTACAGCATTCTCACGAGCGGATATTTCACATCCGTAAAGCTGAACAGGTCCGTCGGCAGAAGATACAACGATACCATTTTCACAATTCTCCATCTCTACGCGAGTAAACATAATGCCGGAGGAAGAACTACCATCAACATGAATACCAGTCTGGCAGTCTTTCAGATGAAAGCTGTAATTATGACCGTTCGGATTGCCGTCACCGGACATGCTATTTCCGGTCTTAAAACCACAATTATATCCTTCGACATCGACGAAACAGGTGTAAGACCAGTCATTACGACGCATTGTTATACCTACCCCATTTTGATAGATCCAATCTGTGAAAGCGGAACCTGCTTTCGGTGCCCCTTCAAGCCCTGAACCTGCCCAATAATCAGGAGAAAAGTATATCTGCTCAAAACGACCGACGTCAGCTATGTTATCAATCTCAATACCACGGCTCAGTGGGGTTCCATATACATCATAGATATTAGGGCAACCGCCACCGTTCTTTCTGGAAAGGATAATGCCGCTATAAGAATTCACCAATGTTACATGACGGCCATTACAATATTCATTACCCCACACACCATCACGGCCATAAAGCACTGTCGGCGGATAGGGCTTTATATGATCCGGATCCTGATGTGGGTACCAAATGGAAAGATAGGTCAAGGCAGTGGAAGGCTCCATGGTGATGAAAGATTTCGACTCAAGTTCATCTCCCCCGGCATTGTCTACCATCAGAATGGTTCCCTGTATGGCTACTCCTTTGGTCGGCCGTTTCCATTCGCCACGCAGCGTCACACCTGTAGGAATATAAAGTTTCCCGGTAATACGGTAACGGCCGGCAGGAGCAAAAAGCACACCGCCACGCCTGTTCTCACCTAGTTTATTAAGTGCTGTTTGGAAAATACTCCACGAGTCTTTCACTCCGGTAGGATCTGCTCCAAAGTCAGCTACAACGTCATACGTTGCCACACCAATGTCATCCGCCGGATATTCATCCGACACAATCAGTTTCCAGTTACCAGGCTTATCACTCGATTGTGCCTGCACACTTACAGCTAATAAAGCTGAGATAAAAAGAAGTAATAATTTTTTCATGCTACATCAATTATTAGATTACGGATATCAAAGAAATGATGTCGCAAATATCCACCGGAGTGATTAAAGAAAAGATTAATATGACATTAAAAATCAACTAATTTTATCTCTATATACTTAAAATGCGAGAGGCAGGATATTAATACAATACCCTGCCCCTCTAAAATTATATGAATAAAGATTTATTCTTCGTCCATCAAGATTTCCAGAATCTGACAAGCAGCTTTGGCAACCGGAGTTCCGGGACCAAAGATAGCAGCCACACCGGCTTTATACAAGAAATCATAGTCCTGTGCAGGAATTACACCACCGGCAATTACGATGATATCCTCACGACCTAATTTCTTCAGCTCTTCAATGATCTGCGGAACCAACGTCTTGTGTCCGGCAGCCAATGAAGATACGCCCACTACATGAACGTCGTTTTCAACAGCTTCGCGGGCGGCTTCGGCAGGAGTCTGGAACAACGGTCCCATATCCACGTCGAAACCACAGTCGGCATATCCGGTCGCAACTACTTTAGCGCCACGGTCGTGACCGTCCTGACCCATTTTGGCAACCATAATACGGGGCTGACGTCCCTCTTTCTTTTTGCAAACTTCTCGGCCAATTCGCAAGCACGCTTGAAGTCGCTGTCATTCTTACTTTCTGATGAATACACGCCTGATATAGTTCTGATTACTGCTTTATAACGTCCTACAATCTTTTCGCAAGCATAAGAAATTTCTCCCAATGTAGCGCGAACACGGGCAGCTTCTACCGCCAGTTCCAGTAAATTGCCTTCCTTGGTTTCCACGCATTTGGTAATAGCCTCGAGGGCTTTCTGCACTTCAGCTTCGTTACGTCCTTCTTTCAAGCGTTTCAGGTTCTCAATCTGTTCCAGACGAACAGCCGTATTGTCGATTTCGAGGATATCAATCGGAGCTTCTTTCTCCAGACGATATTTATTCACACCAACGATAGTCTGTGAACCGGAGTCGATACGAGCCTGTGTACGGGCAGCAGCCTCTTCAATACGCATCTTAGGGATACCGGTTTCGATAGCCTTTGCCATACCACCCAGTTTTTTCTACTTCCTGAATAAGCTCCCAAGCCTTGTGAGCCAGTTCGTTTGTCAGAGACTCTACATAATAAGAACCTCCCCATGGGTCAACGTTCTTACAGATATAAGTTTCTTCCTGGATATAAATCTGAGTATTACGGGCAATACGGGCAGAGAAGTCTGTCGGCAATGCGATAGCCTCATCAAGAGCATTGGTATGCAGAGACTGGGTATGTCCCAAAGCTGCAGCCATAGCCTCGATACAAGTACGGCCTACATTATTGAACGGATCCTGTTCAGTCAACGACCAACCGGAAGTCTGGGAGTGTGTACGCAAAGCCAGTGATTTCGGATTCTTCGGATTGAACTGTTTCACGATCTTTGCCCAAAGCATACGAGCCGCACGCATCTTGGCAATTTCCATAAAGTGATTGGTACCGATAGCCCAGAAGAAAAAGACAAACGCGGAGCAAAAAGCATCGATATCTATGCCTGCGGCAACACCGGCACGAAGGTATTCAAGACCGTCGGCCAACGTATAAGCCAACTCAATGTCTGCCGTAGCTCCCGCTTCCTGCATGTGGTAACCGGAGATAGAGATAGAGTTGAACTTCGGCATCTTCTGAGAAGTATATTCGAAAATATCGGATATGATCTTCATGGAGAATGCAGGCGGATAAATATAAGTATTACGCACCATGAATTCTTTCAGGATGTCATTCTGGATAGTACCTGCCATTTCTTCCAATTTAGCACCTTGTTCCAGACCGGCATTGATATAGAATGCCAGAATTGGAAGAACAGCACCATTCATAGTCATGGACACAGACATCTTGTTCAAAGGAATACCATCGAAAAGAACCTTCATGTTTTCCAGTGAACAGATAGATACACCGGCTTTACCTACGTCACCTACCACACGTTCATGGTCTGGATCGTAACCGCGGTGTGTAGCCAAGTCAAAGGCAACGGACAAACCTTTCTGGCCGGAAGCCAGGTTACGGCGGTAGAATGCATTCGACTCTTCTGCAGTGGAGAAACCGGCATACTGACGGATTGTCCAAGGGCGTAGTGTGTACATCACTGAGTACGGACCGCGCAGATAAGGAGGCAGACCGGCAGCATAGCCCAAATGTTCCATGCCTTCCAGGTCTTCTTTTTTGTATAAACAGGCTTCACTTCAATGTGTTCCGGCGTTTTCCAATCAGCATGGATGCCGTTAGCCTTTTGCCACTCAGCACCGTTAGCGGGCTTGAATGCGGCATATATATCTAAGTTTTTAAAATCTTTTCTCATCTTACTTCAAAAGTTTAGCGTTGTATTCCTTTAATGTTTCCAGTACGTTGACACGAACATGGATGAAGTTCTCGATACCGGCAGCTTTCAGCTCGTCCATATTAGCAGGAGCACCGGCTACGATAAACATAGCACGACCATCCAGAGCCTTGAAAGCCGGAACAGCGTATTCTGCATATTCATCATCACTGGAACAAAGTACCACGATATCAGCCTTAGCAGCCATCGCAGCTTCCACACCAGCTTCTACAGTCGGGAAGCCCAGGTTATCAACAACCTCATATCCGGCACAAGCCAGGAAGTTACAAGAGTACTGAGCACGTGCCTGACGCATAGCCAGATTACCGATAGTCAGCATAAAGGCTTTCGGACGCTTGCCTGAAAAGCTTCTGTTTCGAGGCGTAATGCTTCGAATTCACTGGCAGCACGGTCAAAGTTCAGTGTAGCCACCTCTTTTTCGCAGGTATCGTGACCGCCACAGCAACATTTAGCTTCCAATGGTTTCTTCTCGCCTGCCTTCTCATTAAAGTTCGGGAACTGATTCGTACCCAGCAACACTTCGCGACGTTGAGCAACAGCTTTATGACGAGCCTTGTTACTTTCGTTCACAGCTGCCTGCACCGTACCTGCTTTTACAGCAGCATAAAAGCCACCTTCCTCTTCAACAGCCAGGGAAAAGTTCCCAAGCTTGTTTAGCAATGGACACAGTCAGATTTTCAATATAGTAAGAACCGGCAGCAGGGTCAATCACTTTATCGAAGTGGGACTCCTCTTTCAGCAACAATTGCTGGTTGCGTGCCATACGTTCCGAAAATTCATTCGGAGCATCGTAAGTCTTATCGAACGGAGTTACTGTCATTGAATCCACACCTGCCAGTGCAGCACTCATAGCCTCTGTCTGCGTACGCAACAGATTTACATGAGCATCAAATAAAGTAAGGTTGAACGTAGAAGTCTCAGCATGTATGTGCATTTTGGCAGCACATTGAGCATCGGCATCATAAAGCTACGATGTTTGCCCACAACATACGGGCAGCACGGAACTTAGCAATCTCAAAGGAAGTAATTAGAGCTGATACCAAAGTTGAATTTAATCTTCTTGGCAACAAGAGCAGCAGGAACTCCTGCTTCTGTCAGTTGATTCATATATTCATTACCCCAAGCAAGAGCATAGCCCAGTTCCTGGGAAATGTATGCTCCGGCATTGTTCAGCGTCAAAGCTGTCACATTCAGTACACGGTATTTCGGCAGAGCAGTAGTTGCTTCAATCAGAGCTTTGGCGGTTTGCACCATATCACCCTTTTCTTTGCCTTTTGCCAGCATCTTGTCGAAGAAATCATAACCAATGGAACCCTGCAACTTCGCCAAGTCGTAACCTTTCTTCTGGAAGTAAGCCACCAAAAGCTCTGCAAGTGCTACCACGTGTCCCTGACAAGTATAGAAGTTCAGTTCTACACACTCAGCGCAGATTCCCTCAAGCAAAGTCTCGATGTATTCGGCATTGAGTTCTTTTGCCTTTACACGGAAAGCCAGTGAATCGATACCTTTATTCAGGATGTCCAGTGCTTTCGCATTGGCTTCCTTAGGGCATTCCACTTTAATTTCCTGGCGAACAAGCCACTCGTTGTTGTCTTTCTTGGTACCTCTGAGATAAGGGAATTCACCGGGAAGTGCATTCGTCGTTTTCAATTCTTCGAGGTCTTCCATGCGGTAGAAAGGTTTTACCTTGAATCCTTCGTTTGTTTTCCAAACGAGTTTCTTCTCAAAATCAGCGCCTTTCAGGTCAGCTGTTACTTTCTCCATCCACTGTTCGGTGGTGGTGGGAGCAAAGTCCGAGAAGAGTTTTTTTCTTTACTGTCTGCCATAGTTTATTTTATAATTAATAAAGATAATAAGTAATCTCTTCACTTGCCTATTTGTCTAAAATAGGACTTGCAAATATACTCAATAACTTAATAACACAAGGTTTTTTAAGTAAAATTCGCATGGAGATATGACATTCTGGAAGCATGATTTTCGTATGTATATACATGATTGCAAAGTACACTTTACATTTTAGAGTATAAACTAATATCCTTGCATACTACCCAATTAGCCTCTGACACCTTTACCTATATTCCAAAAGAAAAAACTCCAGCAAACCCTTTGCCACCTCCCTTTTAATGCCTACCTTTGCGCGGAAATTCAATAAGCTAATAAAAAAGATAAACAAAAGTAACTATGGATTGGTTAGAGAGTTTGTTATGGGACCCTGCCTCCGTCGCCCATATTGTATGCTTGTATGCATTCGTAATATCTGTCGGCGTGCTTTTGGGTAAGATTAAAATTTTCGGGATATCACTGGGTGTCACATTTGTGCTTTTCACTGGTATTCTGATGGGACATTTCGGTTTTTACGGGTGAGACACACATTTTGCACTTTATCCGCGAATTCGGGTTAATTTTATTTGTATTCTGTATCGGTCTGCAAGTAGGACCGTCATTCTTTTTCTTCTTTTAAAAAAGGTGGAATGACCCTGAACATGCTTGCAGTAGGCATTGTGGTACTGAATATAGCAGTAGCTCTGGGTATTTATTTCATCGACGGGGGAATCGATCTTCCCATGATGGTAGGTATCCTATATGGTGCTGTCACCAATACTCCGGGTTTGGGTGCCGCACAGGAAGCCTTGAATCAGTTAAGCTACACAGGTGACCCTATCGCACTAGGATATGCTTGCGCTTACCCTCTTGGTGTTGTCGGCATCATCGGTTCTATCATTGCCGTCCGCTACATCTGCCGGGTGAACCTGAAAAAAGAAGAAGATGAACTGGCCGTTCAGACTTCTGATATGAAACATATGCCCCATATGTTACATCTGGAAGTCCGCAACGAATCTATCGATGGAAAAAAGCTCATCCAGATCAAGGAGTTTATGGGACGTCCTTTTGTATGCTCACGCATCCGTCACGAGGGACACGTCAGCATCCCTAACCAAGACACTGAATTCCATATTGGCGACCGGTATTTATTGTATGTTCCGAAGAAGACGCCGAAGCAGTAATCGCTTTTATCGGTAAAAAAATTCAGGTGGACTGGGAAAAACAAGATATGCCAATGGTTTCACGCCGCATATTGGTGACTAAGTCCGAAATCAACGGTAAGAAATTGGGTAGCCTGCATTTTCGTAGCATGTATGGAGTGAATGTAACCCGTATCAACCGTTCCGGTATGGATTTGTTTGCTGATCCGAACCTGATACTACAGGTAGGTGACCGTGTAATGGTCGTTGGCCAGCAAGATGCCGTAGAGCGTGTTGCAGGAGTACTGGGTAATCAACTGAAACGTCTGGATACGCCTAATATTGTGACTATCTTCGTGGGTATCTTCCTGGGTATCTTGCTGGGTAGTCTTCCTATCGCTTTTCCGGGCATACCCACTCCAGTCAAACTCGGTCTGGCAGGTGGTCCGCTGGTAGTAGCTATTCTCATCGGTCGCTTCGGTCATAAGCTGAAACTGGTGACTTATACAACTATGAGTGCCAACTTGATGTTGCGTGAAATCGGTATCGTGCTCTTCCTTGCCAGTGTCGGTATAGAAGCTGGTGAGCATTTTGTACAAACAGTAGTAGAAGGTAGCGGATTACTGTATGTAGGCTATGGATTCCTGATAACTGTTATCCCCTTGTTGATAATCGGTATGATAGCCCGTTTCTACTGCAAAGTGAACTACTTCACCCTGATGGGTTTGATAGCAGGTAGCAACACAGACCCTCCTGCATTAGCTTATGCTAACCAGGCATCCGGCAATGATGCTCCGGCAGTAGGTTACTCCACGGTATATCCATTGACAATGTTCCTGCGTATTCTGGCGGGACAGATGATATTACTGACAATGATGTAATGTCAGATGATATAAAAGAAAAGAGAGATTACGCAATTGTAGTCTCTCTTTTTTTTGTTCTGTTTTCCCCCTTCATATTACCAAAACCGTATTTTCTCCGTACTTGCTCCATGTCTATACACTTAGACTTGGTATGGAGTTGGTACGGGCTTGATACGGAGAAGGTATGGTCCGGGTTAGAAATTGTTCTGTTTCACTTTATTTTAAGTTTCACAAAATCTTCTATAAAATCGATAGTCTTTTCAATCCCCAGCACGGAAGAATCAATGCACAGATGATAGGTTGCCGCAGCTACCCACGTCTTATAGCTATAATAGTTATAATATTCCGAACGTTTTTTATCAGCCTTATTCATCATATTTTCTGCTTCTTCTTCTGAAACATGATGTGAAGCGCACAGACGGGCAACGCGTGCTTCATGCGAAGCGGAAATAAAGATATTGGCACAACGAGGATGATCACGCAGTATATAATCAGCACAACGACCTACAAAAAGGCAGGATTTCTCTGCTGCCAACTGACGGATTACATCGCTCTGCACCTTGAAAAGTGCATCGTTACTGAGGCAATTCTGGGTTGGTAAAAGCACCATCTCCCACAAAAGGGAAACGCATGCCGAAGAGTCCGCCGATAATTCCCTGCGAAGCACGCTCATCAGCTTTCTCAAAAAATTCACGACAGAGGCCACTCTCCTTGGAAGCCAGAGTTATCAACTCCTTATCATAGAAATCGATGCCCAAGCGGGCTGCCAACTTCTCCCCTATCTCCTTTCCGCCACTTCCCAATTGGCGACCGATGTTCACAACGAATTTCTTATTCATAGCTTCAATCTAAATATTGGTTTACTAATAGCAAAAGTAAGGATTTATAGGAAAGAAACAAAAAAATAATCTATACTAATTTTCCGGTTATAACTAACTTTACCACGAACCGCATGTTTTTCACACTATCCTTCGCCTCTTTTAAATTTACGGGAACTGGCTAACCAACATCACCATTGCCACCAAACTGGCAAGCAAATCGGAAACCGGCATACTATACCAAACACCGGCCGCGCCGAAGAAATGGGGAAGAATTATCAGTGCCGGAAGCAAGAAAAGCATCTGGCGGGTAAGAGACAAGAAGATAGCCTTGCTCGCCATCCCGATACTCTGGAAGAAATTCGACGTCACCATCTGGAAACCGATTATAGGGAAAAACATCACTACGACCCGCAAACCACGTGCCGAAATAGCTATCAATTCTTCGTCAGAAGTAAATATGGAAACCACCAGATCGGGTATAATCATCCCCATCAGGAAACCTGATGTGGTGACAACCGTAGCAAAAATTATAGTCAGTTTCAGCACCCGGGAAACACGTGCATATTGCTGCGCACCAAAGTTATATCCGGCAATAGGCTGCATGCCCTGATTCAATCCCATCACGATCATTACAAATATAAATACCAGGCGGTTGACAATACCAAATGCACCGATAGACAAGTCTCCACCATAGCGCTTCAACCCCTGATTAATAACAATTACAATAAAACATGCTGCCAGATTCATCAGGAAAGGAGACATACCGATAGCAAGCGAATCCATCACAATCTTACGGCGCAGGCGGAATATACCGCGATGGAAATGTAGCAGTTCGTCTTTGTTACTGAATATCTTGAATTGCCACAACAGTGAAATAACCTGTGCTATGATGGTGGCAATAGCAGCTCCACGAATCCCCCAGTCGAAACCGTAAATAAACAAAGGGTCAAGTATCGTATTGATGACTACTGTAGCGATAGTGGCGTACATTGCCTTTTGCGGATGTCCGGAAGAGCGTAGAACAGCATTTAAGCCAAGATAAAGATGAGTGACAACATCGCCCAGCAAAATAATCTGCATATATTCGCGGGCGTACTTCACTGTTTCGTCACTACCCCCAAAGAAGTAAAGGATGGGATCGAGGAATATCATCGTAACAACCGTAAATGCCAATCCCAGCACGATATTTAGCACCAGTACATTACCCAAGATACGTTGGGCTGTATCGTAATCTTTTTTGTCCCAGTTTAACCGAAACCAATGTGGAAGCTCCAACTCCTACCAACGAGCCGAACGCCGCAGCCAGATTCATCAACGGGAAAGTCAACGCCAATCCCGAAATAGCCATCGTCCCAACGCCGTGACCGATGAAGATACTGTCTACCATATTATATAAAGAGGATGCCGTCATTGCGATGATTGCCGGAACGGCATATTGCATCAGTAGCTTTCCAATCTGTTCTGTTCCCAACGCTGTGGGTGCCTTTTGTCCTGTCATAATACCTATTCCTCTATTTTAGGGTGCAAAGGTACTGATTTTCCCATAAGCAAACAAGAAAAGGAGAACAAAGAGATTATCGCTACTTCAAAGAGAAATTCATTCACTCCACTGAGAATGTACACGTTGACTTTAAACTTTTCCTAATTCTCCCCTTCTTCATGCCATTATATGAAAAATGTTTCGTATTTTTGCTCCCAAATTGTGTTAATGTACAACGAAATGAATGTATTAGAACTAAGTGAACAGGAAATCATTCGTCGCAACAGCATGAATGAACTTCGCGCGATGGGCATTGAGCCTTATCCCGCAGCAGAGTATGTAACAAATGCTTTCTCTACAGATATAAAAGCGGAATTTAAAGATGACGCAGAACCTCGCAAGGTATCCGTAGCCGGACGTATGATGACGCGCCGGGTGATGGGTAAAGCTTCGTTCGTTGAATTGCAAGACTCCAAAGGTCGCATTCAGGTGTATATCACTCGCGACGATATCTGTCCGGGAGAAGACAAGGAACTCTACAATACTGTATTTAAACGCCTGCTCGACTTAGGCGACTTCATTGGAATCGAAGGTTTTGTTTTCCGTACTCAGATGGGCGAAATCAGTATCCACGCCCAGAAGTTGACCGTATTGGCAAAATCCATCAAACCACTGCCTATCGTAAAATACAAAGACGGTGTAGCTTATGACTCTTTTGAAGATCCTGAACTGCGTTATCGCCAACGTTACGTCGACCTTATTGTAAATGACGGCGTAAAAGATACATTCTTAAAACGTGCCACTGTCATTAAGACCATGCGTGCCGTACTGGATGAAGCCGGCTATACCGAAGTGGAAACTCCCATTCTGCAATCTATAGCAGGTGGAGCAAGCGCCCGCCCGTTCATTACCCACCACAACTCACTGAATATCGACCTGTATCTGCGTATCGCTACCGAGCTTTACTTGAAGCGACTGATTGTGGGCGGATTCGAAGGTGTATATGAAATAGGCAAGAACTTCCGTAACGAGGGTATGGACAAGAACCATAACCCGGAATTCACTTGTATGGAGCTTTACGTACAATATAAGGATTACAATTGGATGATGAGCTTTACCGAAAAATTGCTGGAACGTATCTGCATTGCTGTAAATGGCAGCGAAGAGACTACCATCGACGGTAAGACTATCAGTTTCAAGGCACCATATCGCCGCTTGCCTATCCTGGATGCTATCAAGGAAAAGACCGGATACGACCTCGAAGGAAGAGTGAGGACGAAATCCGCCAGGTGTGCAAGGAACTGAATATGGAGATTGACGACACCATGGGCAAGGGTAAGCTGATTGATGAAATCTTCGGTGAATTCTGTGAAGGAACCTTTATCCAACCGACATTCATCACTGACTATCCTGTTGAGATGAGTCCGCTGACCAAGATGCACCGCAGCAAACCGGGACTGACTGAACGCTTCGAGCTGATGGTGAATGGCAAGGAACTTGCCAATGCTTACAGTGAGCTGAACGATCCGATCGATCAGGAAGAGCGCTTCAAAGAGCAACTGCGCTTGAGCGAAAAAGGGGATGACGAAGCGATGTTCATCGACCAGGACTTCCTGCGTGCACTGCAATTCGGTATGCCTCCGACGTCTGGTATCGGCATCGGCATCGACCGTCTGACAATGTTGATGACGGGCGAATCCTTTATCCAAGAAGTGCTTTTCTTCCCGCAGATGCGTCCGGAAAAGGTTATCCCCAAAGATGCTCCTGCACGATACACGGAGCTGGGCATCCCCGAAGATTGGGTGGCTGTAATCCAGAAAGCCGGCTACAACCTGGTGAGTGACATGAAAGATGTGAATCCGCAAAAACTCCACATGGACATCTGCGGTATCAACAAGAAATATAAATTGGAACTGGCAAACCCGACCGTAAACGAAGTTGCTGACTGGGTCGGAAGAATTAAGAATTAAAAATTAAAGAATTAAATAGGCAAGATTAAAGATAAGAGGAGGAGGAAGGTACTCCTTTCCCCTCTTTTAATTTTTAATTATTAATTATTAATTTCGATATGAAACTACCCGGAAAGATAGCCATAATGGGCGGAGGAAGCTGGGCTACAGCCATTGCAAAAATGGTTCTGGCCCAAGCGGAGTCTATAAATTGGTACATGCGACGCGATGACCGTATTGCCGACTTCAAACGGCTTGGTCATAACCCTGCCTACTTGACGGGCGTCAAGTTTGATACCAAGCGTATCAACTTCAACTCCAACATCAATGATGTCGTGAAAGAATCTGATACGCTCATCTTCGTTACACCTTCCCCTTATCTGAAGGTTCACTTGAAGAAACTGAAGACTAAGATTAAGGATAAATTCATCATCACTGCCATTAAAGGTATTGTGCCCGATGACAACTTGATTGTCTCGGAATATTTCACTAAGGAATATGGCGTCCCAGCTGAGAATATTGCTGTATTGGCAGGTCCCTGCCATGCGGAAGAAGTGGCTCTGGAACGCCTTTCTTATTTGACCATTGCTTGTCCCGACACCGACAAGGCTTGCACCATTGCCCGCAAACTGGCCAGTTCATTCATCAAGACCTCTGTCAGTAATGACGTAGCCGGCATTGAATACAGTTCGGTACTGAAGAACGTGTATGCCATTGCAGCCGGTATCTGCAGCGGTCTGAAATATGGTGATAACTTCCAGGCTGTATTGATATCCAATGCCATACAGGAAATGAACAGATTCCTGCAAACGGTACATCCGCTGAACAGAAACGTAAGTGATTCCGTTTATTTAGGTGACTTGCTGGTGACGGGTATTCCAATTTCAGCCGCAACCGCACATTCGGTACAATGATCGGCAAGGGATACTCTGTGAAAAGTGCGCAGATTGAGATGGAGATGATTGCTGAAGGATACTACGGAACAAAGTGTATCAAGGAAATCAACAAGCATTATCATGTCAACATGCCGATACTGGATGCTGTCTATAACATCTTGTACGAACGCATTTCACCCATGATAGAAATCTGTTGCTGAGCGTATCTCGCCGACGATTAATAAACAACATACAATAAACATCTTTTAAATCGATTCATTCCCCGGTTTCCATGGGAAAAAGATAAAACGAAATACTGAATTTAAAACCTAGAATATTATGATTAGTTTGAACATTGAAAAGACTCTTGGATTCATCTCCAAAGCATCTGTTGCTGCTTACGAAGCTCAGGTAAAGGCTGCGCAGGAAGCATTGGAAAACGGTACCGGAAAAGGTAATGACTTCCTGGGCTGGTTGCACCTCCCCTCATCTATCAGCCAAGAGCATTTGGCCGACCTGAAAGCTACTGCACAAGTTTTGCGCGACAACTGTGAGGTAGTAATCGTAGCCGGCATTGGCGGAAGTTACCTCGGTGCACGTGCAGTGATAGAGGCTTTGTCAAACAGCTTCACCTGGTTGCAAGACAAGAAAACGGCTCCGGTCATTCTGTATGCAGGACACAATATCGGTGAAGATTATCTATATGAACTCACCGAATACTTGAAAGACAAGAAATTCGGTGTTATCAACATCTCCAAATCCGGTACTACTACTGAAACTGCTCTTGCTTTCCGCCTGCTGAAAAAAGCAATGCGAAGACCAACGCGGCAAGGATATGGCAAAGAAGGTTATCGTTGCCATCACCGATGCCAAGGGCGCTGCCCGCGTAACGGCCGACAACGAAGGCTACAAATCCTTCATCATCCCCGATAACGTAGGAGGACGTTTCTCCGTACTGACTCCGGTAGGTTTATTGCCGATTGCAATAGCTGGCTTCGACATCGAAAAATTAGTTGCCGGTGCTGCGGATATGGAAAAGGCTTGCGGAGTAAATGTTCCGTTTGCAGAGAACTTGGCTGCATCAATATGCCGCTACTCGTAACGAGTTGTACAAGAATGGCAAGAAGATTGAAATTCTTGTAAACTTCTGCCCGAAACTGCACTATGTAAGCGAATGGTGGAAGCAACTTTACGGAGAATCCGAAGGTAAGGAAAACAAAGGTATTTTCCCGGCTGCTGTAGACTTCTCTACTGACCTGCACTCCATGGGACAATGGATTCAGGAAGGCGAACGCACTATCTTTGAAACTGTAATCTCTGTAGAGAAAGTAGACCACAAACTGGAAGTGCCTTCTGATGAAGCCAACCTGGACGGACTGAACTTCCTGGCAGGCAAGCACGTGGACGAAGTAAACAAGATGGCCGAACTGGGTACTCAATTGGCTCACGTAGACGGTGGTGTGCCTAATATGCGTATCATCATCGAGAAGCTGGACGAATATAACATCGGTCAGCTACTTTACTTCTTTGAAATAGGATGCGGTATCAGCGGTTATCTGCTGGGCGTGAATCCGTTCAACCAACCAGGTGTAGAAGCATACAAGAAGAATATGTTTGCTCTGCTGAATAAGCCCGGCTACGAAGAAGAGTCCAAAGCTATCCAGGCAAGACTCTAAAGAGGAGTCAAGTTAACCATAGATAAACGAGGTGTGGATGATTAAACTCATTCACACCTCGTTTTTTTTTGTATCTTTGCAGCTATAAAACAATAGGTATTATGTTTCAAGAAGCTATCGCCCGTTATCTTCAATCCAGCGGGCACTCACAAATTCAATTGAAATCTGTCCTTTTTGATATGGACGGTGTATTGTTCAACTCTATGCCTTACCATGCCGATGCCTGGCACAAGGTTATGGAACGCCATGACCTCCATCTGAGCCGTGAAGAAGCTTATCTGCATGAGGGGAGAACCGGAGCTGCTACCATAAATATCGTTTATCAGCGGCAATACGGTAAAGATGCCACCCCTGAAATGATAAAGAGTATATATGCAGAAAAGAGTGCTGAGTTCAATAGTAATCCTGAACCGGAACGTATGCCCGGCGCATGGGAAGTACTGCAAAAAATAAAGGCAGACGGACTGGTCCCTATGGTAGTTACCGGCTCCGGGCAACATTCATTGTTAGACCGGCTGTCACACAACTTCCCCGGTATGTTTCACCGAGAATTGATGGTAACCGCCTTTGATGTAAAATATGGTAAGCCCCATCCGGAACCCTATCTGATGGCTCTGCAGAAAGGGGGAGTAAAACCCAATGAAGCTATCGTGGTGGAAAATGCACCTATGGGCGTACAAGCTGGTGTAGCCGCAGGTATATTCACTATAGCCGTCAACACAGGTCCTATCAATGGACAAGTATTATTAGATGCGGGAGCAAATGTACTATTCCCGTCCATGCAGGCATTTTGTGATAATTGGGAGAAATTACATGAAGCATTCGGACAAATAAACCGGACACTTTGATATTTTTGGAAAAGAAGAAAATCATTTCAGTAGCTCCGCTATTTTTTTCTTCAAGTTTAATTTTATGATTTCCTCCGGCTTTAATTCCAACTCTATCAGAACCTTAGCAGTCGGCACTTTGTAAGCTTCGTCTTTTTTATCACAATTTATCTGTTCCTTACTAATAGAATATAACAGAGCAAAATCATAATCCAAAGCCTTTGATACGTTATAGAGAGTATCTGTATCAATGCTTTTTCGTGTCAACATATAATCAACACTTTGAGGCTTAACTTGCAGTCTTCTTGCAAGTTCCGCCTTTGTCACTTGCTTTTTCAGCCATGACATTTTTTATAATTTCACCTATGTATATATTGGGCTTTTCCATTTTAATGAAGGTACGATTTATAATTTAGACCTAAAGAATGAAAAATAAAATTTTATCTGTTCATACACTTCATTTTATTCATAATTTATTTGTTTAATCAGATATATTTTGATACTTTTGTCACAAAATCATATAAACAATTAACAGCTATGACGTTATTAATCCTTATACTTATAGCCATTCCTATCTGTATTTTGATAATTTTATTATGGATATACAACGACTATCGCAAATATAAAAAGCAGCAAAGCTTCCTACTTTTGCTTTTTTGGACTTTACCAGCCACTATGCAAGCCCAATATGTAGACAAAAACTGTTGCATAAGCTTCAAATGGCATGAAAACCAACAAGGAAAACTGGAATGTATAAACGGAAATCTCACCTATGAGTTCATTCCTAATGAAAGTTTTTGGAAAATAATTATCCGGAATAATTCATCTGATGCTGCGCAAGCAAGTCAATTGGGAAAATGCGCAATTCATCATCAACGGACGCGCCTCAGGGCTATTGCTTTACCCGGAATCAGAATCTTCCCCTTCAAAAGAAATAATAAACGGTAATAGTGAAATTAGTGAAACCTGTACAGCAAGCATCTTGATGGAAGGTACAAAAAACAAAAAAAAGATATATAACCCAAAAGATATCCGAAAAGGTAATAAGATAGCAGTCAGTATTATTCTTCCCATAGCTATCGCCAACAAACCCCAATTCTTCACAACCTTCGATTTCGTAGTTAAGCAAGCTTACTAACCATGAAACTTCAAGACATAAAAAAATATCTCAACGAAACACGGAACTGGTACATCGTACTAACATCACCTTGGAAAGAAAAAAAAATAAGGGAAGACTTGGATAACAAAGGCATCATAAGCCACCTCCCTACCACTTATGTACAATATAAGTGGAAAGAAAAGATAAGAAAAAATACAGATTCCGACTGTCAATAGGGGGTGCATATTCATTTATGCCACTGATTCGGAAATAAAGACACTGAGAGTAACATACTCAATACTACCATTGGAAATGATAAAAATAGAAGATTAACATACTATATAAGAAAGAGGGGATACTTTAAATAGTATCCCCTCTTTCTTATATAGTGACCCGGGTGGGACTCAAACCCACGACCTTCAGAACCGGAATCTGACGCTCTATTCACTAAGCTACCAGGCCTCAAATGCGGGGACAAAAGTATAAAAAATCCGGGCATATTCCTAATGATTTATCTTTTTTACTGCAAAGACTTCAAAATAAGAATGTTATTTTGAGAGCAACAGGTAGTTAATAAGGAACAATTTGACAACAAATTCGTTCAAAACCGATGCAAATATAAATATTATACCTATATTTGCCGAACAAAAACATAGTATACACTTATGAGTTATCTAATAAAACCAGAAGGGTACAAACCCTTATTGGACTTAAAACAAACAGAATTAGGAATCAAACAGATTAAAGAGTTCTTTCAGTTGAACCTTTCATCGGAATTACGTTTGCGTCGCGTCACCGCCCCGCTTTTTGTATTGAAAGGAATGGGTATCAATGACGACCTCAATGGAGTGGAACGTGCCGTAACTTTCCCTATCAAAGATTTGGGCGACGCCAAAGCTGAAGTTGTACATTCACTTGCCAAATGGAAACGACTGACATTGGCAGATTATAATATTGAACCGGGATATGGCATCTATACAGACATGAATGCCATCCGTTCAGATGAAGAACTGGGAAATTTGCATTCACTCTATGTAGACCAGTGGGACTGGGAACGCGTCATTACTGCCGAAGACCGCAATGTGGAATTCCTCAAGGAGATAGTAACCCGTATCTATGCAGCTATGGTGCGCACAGAATATATGGTATATGAGATGTATCCGCAAATCAAGCCTTGCCTGCCCCAGAAACTTCACTTTATCCATGCCGAAGAATTGCGCCAACTGTATCCGGACTTGGAACCCAAATGCCGCGAACATGCTATTACCAAAAAGTATGGTGCAGTATTCATTATCGGTATCGGTTGTAAGTTAAGTGACGGAGAGAAGCACGACGGACGTGCCCCGGACTACGATGACTATACTTCAGAAGGTCTGAATGGCCTCCCCGGACTGAATGGTGACCTTTTGCTATGGGATGATGTACTCCAACGCAGTATTGAGCTCTCATCCATGGGTATCCGTGTAGACAAGGAAGCTTTTTACAACGCCAGTTAAAACAGGAAGGAGAAGAGGAACGCCTGGAACTTTACTTCCACAAACGTTTGATGAATGATACATTACCTCTTTCCATCGGTGGCGGTATAGGGCAGTCCCGCCTCTGTATGTTCTATCTGCGCAAGGCGCATATCGGTGAGATACAAGCCAGTATCTGGCCGGAAGATATGCGTCAGGAATGTAAAGAGCATAATATATATCTGATTTAACATTTTCTCAATAACAGGAAGAGGCAGAGATTTTTGATTTCTGCCTCTTTGTTTATCACCCACTCTAAGAAATAAAGCCAATGTCCTGCCATCGGAACCGGATAAAAATAGTATCTTAGCGTCCGAAACTTTTAACATACAAAATTATGAATGTTCAAATAGAAGAAAGTTGGAAAGCACGTTTGGAACCGGAATTCGAAAAAGACTATTTCCGCACACTAACTAATTTTTGTACGGGAAGAATATAGCCAATATCAGATATTTCCTCCCGGAAGGTTGATATTCAATGCTTTCAACCTTTGTCCTTTCGACAAGGTAAAAGTAGTAATCATCGGACAGGATCCTTACCATGGTCCCGGACAGGCTCACGGGTTATGTTTTTCCGTCAATGACGGGGTTCGTTTTCCCCCTTCGCTGATTAATATATTCAAAGAAATTAAAGATGATATCGGCACCGATGCGCCCAACACAGGTAATCTGACCCGCTGGGCCGAGCAGGGAGTTCTGCTTCTGAATGCTACACTGACCGTTTCGTGCCCATCAGGCAGGTTCTCACCAAAACCGCGGTTGGGAAACATTCACCGATGCAGCTATACGTGTTCTTGCCGAACAACGGGAACACCTTGTTTTTATTCTCTGGGGATCATATGCGCAACGTAAAGGTGCATTTATTGATCGTAGCAAGCACCTGGTACTGACATCCGCACACCCCTCCCCTCTATCAGCTTACAATGGTTTCTTTGGAAACAAGCATTTCAGCAGAGCAAACGCTTACTTAAAGGAACATGGTGAACAGGAAATTGCATGGTAAGAAAGGATCTTAAATTCTCTTAGTACCACTTGATATTCGTCTGAGTCTGACTCTTTTTTGTCATATTTCAAGTCTTGTAGAATGCTCGCATTTGCGCGAATCACAAAAACTATAATACTTCCATGTGCCAAAAGGAGAAAGGCTTGCAGACATACTGAAACAGTGCAGGTCACGCGTTATATTGAAAGAGGTTTGCACAATCTTCTTAACATTAAAGTCATAACCGGAATTGAAGCTGACAGCCCATTTATTTGAGATTTTTATATTACCATTGATATTGAGGGCATTCAGGCTAAATTTATATGGATAACGCATACTCTCTCTATTGATAGGCTTTGTGTTATCTTCCGTAATATTAAAACCTGTACTCAGATTTATAGACCAAGGCATCTTAAACTCCTGATAGCCGTCGTCATCTACAGCAGCTTTTTCTTTCTTTCGTCTTTGTAGGAGCACCTGACTCAGAATCATCAGCTTCATCACCTTCACTATCCGTATCAGTCTGCCCATTTCCCTTGCCATCATCATCCGCTTTTTCTCCGGTAAAGAATGCTTTCCATTTCTTCCACGTGTCATTATTAAGCGTGTAACTGAAAGAAGTTCCGTATCCCTGAAAACGTACGAAACGCCCATAAGACCATTCCGTACGATTACTTGTTATTACATTACCATTCTTATCAAAATCGTAAGCATAAGTAGCAAAGACTGAACTCATACTGATGGTATAGCTCTTACTTAATTTCAAACGTAGATTTAAGGGTAAGATTACTCCATGGACGTACTTGAGCAGCCGTATTATATGAAATGCTGGCACCCAACTCATCAATCAAACTCACCTTACGTATAGAGTCGTTTTTATCCCTGTATTTCATTTCCAGGTTATTGGAAATCTGAAATGAAATATTTCCCGACCTACCTTGTCCCGGCACACCAAACATTTGATCAGCATACGGAGAGTAAACAACGGTATCCTGTGTTCCGTCAGCATTGGGCTTAAGATAAGTATCATAGTAGCCATAACGGGAAGAGCCAAAGTCCGGCGATGCACTGATGCTGATAGAAGGAGTGATGACATGGCGAATCTGTATCTCTTTCTTCTTCATAAACAAAGGCTTATACATGCCATAAATCTTTGTATTGACACCCAGGCTCGCACTATAATTATATACTCGGTGGAAGCCGTAGACAGTATCAGTATTCACAACCTGCCCACTGGTACCTGAATTCGGATCCCAATCCTTCATCACCTTACGGGTGTACCAACGCTCCATATAGCTAACAGACGGGGTTACATTAAAGTATTTGAATAACGTAAATGTTGCACTGACAGGTATCTCATGTTTCATGCCATTCTTCCAGTCCTTGATCAGATTAGACTTGAACAGAAGATTATCTTTTGTAGTAATACTGTTAGAAAGACGTCCGCTATAACGAACAGAGATTTTCTCATACCACTTCTCATTTCCTACTGCATTCTTCCGTTTAAAAGGGAAAATGGTGCTCAGGGTAATGTTTAGGTCCGGCAAAGTCACAGCAATAGATGAGTCTTTCATATTCTGTGCAATGTTACCGGTAGCTGCAATAGAAAGTTTCTGATCGGGAAAGTTACGCGAATAGCTGACACTGGAAGTCTTGGTATTCTGCGACATTGCCTGGGAGTTGTACATATTGCCGATATTGGTACGCTCGTAACTACTGGAAGAGAAGTTCACACTGGCCGAGAATGAAGAGTTAGGATTAGCCTTCGGGTCCTGGCGGTGTGACCATACAACTTTAAAGTCTTTTTGCCACCATATAGTCTTCCAAGCCCTTGTCACCCGTCTTAGTCACCTGATAACTGGCCTGAAACAAACCTGAGAATTTATAGCGGACATTGTAATTAGTTTCTGCATTCAGCGCCCATGAACCTTTCGTGAAAATATCACCTCTTAATTTTAAGTCCATCTTATCACTAATGGCAAAGTAGTAACCACCATCCGTCAGACCAAAGCCACGATTGGAGTCATCCATATAGCTCGGCATTATGAAACCGGACGAATAGCTGCTGGAGAAAGGAAAAAAGAAAAAAAAGGGAACGGCAAGAGGCAACGGGACATCTTCAATTACCAGATAGGCAGGTCCCGTCACCACGTTCTTCTTGGACGTACCTTGGCATAAGTCATCTGCATATAAAAGTGCGGATGATCATGGTTGTCGCAAGTGGTATAACGACCACTTTTCATGTACAACTCATCATTCATACCCTTCTTAGCATTATTACCGGTAACATATCCCTCACCCTGCTGGCTGACTACATTACTAATAAGTCCTTTCTTACTTTTAAAATTATACCGTATCGTATTCGTTTCATAAGGAGTATCGCCATCTTTGAAGACAGGTCTTCCCTTTATCACCTTTAACGAATCTTCCACACCATGAGCAAAGACCGTACTACTATCCATATTCATGGTTATCACTTCAGCGGCCAGTTCTATATTTTGGTAATTCACTTTGCCGTCGCCATACAAGTTGGCCACACCATCTTGTGTAAACACAATGGAGTCATTAGCTTCATAAATAACCGGAGCATCCAGCGGTTGCTTCTTCTTGGCAGGCTGCAACTGAATCGTATCGTTTTTTGCAGTGTATCTCCTCTCAACAGGGTATTTCCCTCTTGCACACCTTCTATATTAAAGGTATCTGTCCGCTCGCTTCCTGTGGGAACAGTTCTTCCACGCCGACGTTGCGAAAAAGCCTCGCCGGAGAGCAGGAGTAAGACTAGTAGTAGTATGAATGATATGAATGTATTTGCTTTCAATGGCGTCATTAACTTATAGTTTCCGCTTGGAGGGGCAAAAGTACATAATTTATACGGATAATCTCCCTTTTTAAAGAAATTTAGATTGCTACAAGAACTGTTCGCACCAATGGTCAAAACGTTCCAAGCCTACATTACCGAAATTAGAGATACTTTTCCGAGCCTTCTCTACCGTTTTTTTCCGTTCCAAATGAGTTTTGGAATAAAACTTATCGGCAAAGCAAATAACTTGCTCTTCCATACTCACCGGAAGCATATCCCGATGAGGTACAGGCAAGTTTTGTGCAATAATATCGTCTAGAGAGAGTCCTGCGCCTGTATGTCTTTCACATACCAACGCATGACGGGGATACCCTTCCCGGCGCATCAAATCAGCTCCCAGATAACCGTGACAGATATAAGGCTGATCACCAAAACAGAAGATACCCGGAGCATTAGTCAGAAAAATACCAATATCATGAAGCATACCCGCTTCATATAAAAAGATCTTTATCCAAGTTAAGTTCCGGATGGCCGTCTGCAATGCAGAGAGCCTTCTCGGCTACCAGACGGCTATGCACCAATAAGATATGCTTCCGCTCATTATCTTCCGGATAATATGCATCAATCAATTCTATCGGATTCATTTTTCACTGAATTTATAAATCAATACCTTATCGCGTAAATCACAGCTGCGATAAGGAGTAAGATAGATTTCCTCCAACTGATATTTATCTGAATACTCTTTCAGAAAGTCCTCTTTGGTTCGTTCGGAAAGCATCACATATCCCGTTCCGGAAAGACCGGGAGTAAAATTCCTCATCCGATCATTCAGATAGTAATTAGTGCAATAAAAACGAATCAGCCGTGTAGTGTACGAATACATGACCCCGTCCTGCACATAAGTATTTACTTCTTCTGCCAGACGCTTGTCTGATTTCGTAGACAGTACCGTAGGTTGATAAACACCGTCTAAGGAAACAAACAGGCACAAGATACAACCGGCTATACCATATAATAATGAACGAGAATCCGCCTTATTTGCCAATGCAATCAACATACAGACACCTGCAATTGGCGGCAAAGCCACAAGCAACCATTTAGAGAATGACAAATCCACATTCTCCAATGCATTCATGAATCCTACGTTTTCCATGGCATGCTTTCCCGTTCCCCAAACACTATCAGGAATCAGTCCGAGACGCACCACAGCAAACGTTATCGTGAGCAACAAAGCCAGCGAAGCAAAGATATAAGCCGAAATTTTAAAGACTTTCGCTCCCCCGCTGTACCAAAGCCAGCAGATACTCGGCTATCAACACCGCCATAAAGGGATAGATAGGAAGCAGATAAACACTTCTTTTACTCTTAGGAATACAATAGAACACAAAAATAAAGAGTATAACTACCCATGTGAATAATTGCAGAGGCGATTGTGAACGGAATTTATTCCAGGCTTTCTTTATACGTTCACCGAAAGATGAACCTTCAGGCAATAAGCTTATATTTTTCCATTTCAAACCAAAGAGAGAAATCAACAGTACTAAAGTCCAAGGTATCCATCCCCAAATCAAAGTCAGGAAATTATACCATATAGGATTTTCATGCGAATCATAAGACATCTTACCCATGAAACGGCCTGTATTTTCTTCCAGCATTAAATCTATAAAAGATTGGCCTCCCTGTACATAAGCCGCACTAATCCAAGCAGCATATGGAATCAGGGAAAGTATTCCTATCACAAATAACCGGAAAAATGTTTTCCAGAAAGGACGTCTGCGTAATAATTGGTAGAGACCGATACTGACACAAGGGAAAATGGAACCTACCGGCCCCTTGGTCAACGTGGCGCAGCCCATCAATAAAATAGCCAGCCATGGAATTCCGCGACATTCTTTCTCATCCCAGCGGAACAGCAGACAAAGGGAAATGACAATAAATGATACCTGAACCATATCGACCCGACAAGCGACAGCCGCCCGATGCACCTCGAAAGAAGAGAGGAGAAGAATGGAAGCAAGAAAAGCCGTCTTCACACCTTTGCGTTTTGCTATAAAAGAAAAAAACACCAACTGCATAGCCAGAAATGCAAGAGCAGACGGCAGGCGGGACGAATATTCCGTCACTCCACCCAGAAGCGACGACACAGTGGCAATTGACCAATAAAAGAAAGGAGGTTTATAAGCTATATCAGTTCCATAATTTACCGGAAGTATCCAATTTCCACTCTCCAGCATAGAAAATGCAACGATAGCCTCGCGTGGTTCTCCTTTGGAATAAAAAAATAGTTTCTCCTAGAAAAGGGAGTATCACAAGCACACTGAGCAGTGCTATAAACCAGAATGCTTTCTTCCTATCATCTGACATATATTTCTGTTTTTAATGATTTCTGTGCGCAAAAAGTACAAATTATTCTGCAACAATCCCTAACTTTGCCATCTCAATTCTATGAACATGAAGAGACTGAAACAACTACCTGCATTTGTCCGTTTCATTATGGTAGGCATCTTTGCTACCACCCTGCACTATGGAATATATATTATACTCCAGCAGGTCATCAATGTCAACATAGCCTACAGCATAGGTTACGTACTCAGTTTCATCGCCAATTTTTACCTTACAGCCTTTTTCACTTTCAGAAAAAAAAGCCGTCCTGGAAAAAAGGCTTTTGGGTTTGGTGGAGCACATCTGATCAATTACCTTCTACATATGAGTTTGCTGAATCTATTCCTCTGGTTTGGAATATCCAAACCATTTGCACCCATACCGGTATTCGCCATCAGCATTCCGGTAAACTTCTTGCTGGTTAGATTCGTTTTCAAATACAAAGGAAGATAATTTGTTTTTCTCCCGATTTCTTACGAATATTGCAAAAAGAACTATTGATTATGAAAGAAGCTCCAGTACTTGCTATCGTAGTACCTTGTTATAAGGAAGAATCTGTTTTACACGAAACACATAAACGGCTCAGCCAATTGCTCGATCGGCTGATAACTGAAGAACGCATATCTTCCAAAAGTTATATACTATATGTAAACGATGGTAGTACAGACCATACCGGAAAATCATCAAGGAATTTTATAAAAATACGTCGTATGCCTGCGGGCTGAATCTGGCTGGAAATGTGGGCCATCAAAACGCACTTATGGCCGGACTGAATACTGTAAAGGAACGTTGCGACGCAGCTATTTCCATTGATGCCGACTTGCAGGATGACGTCAATGTCATCCCTGAGATGATAGAACGCTATATGGAAGGCAATGATATTGTTTATGGTGTTCGACGTGAACGCAAGACTGACACTTTTTTCAAACGCACCACCGCCCTCGCCTTCTATCGACTGATGAAAACGATGGGGGCAAAATCAGTTTATAATCATGCAGATTATCGGTTAATGAGTAGCCGTGCCATCCAGCAACTCTGTCGCGCCTTCCGCGAACGTAACCTTTATCTGCGTGGATTAGTGCCTCTCATTGGTTATCAAACCGCCTGCGTTTATTATAATCGCGACAAACGTTTCGCCGGAGAGTCGAAATATCCTTTTAAGAAGATGTTGAATTTTGCTATTGACGGAATCACGTCTTTTTCAGTCAAGCCTGTACGCATGATATTCTGGTTGGGCTGCATTTTCCTTCTGATAGCTCTCTGCGTCACTATCTGGACCCTACGTGCATACTTTCTTCACAATACAGTACCCGGCTGGTCATCCCTGATGATTTCTCTTTGGTTAGTAGGTGGTACTATACTCGTATCCCTGGAATTGTGGGTGAGTACATCGGAAAGATCTACATTGAAGTAAAAGATCGTCCACGCTACAACGAGGAGGAATTATTATTACGTTAAAAGAGAAAAGGGTCATTTATCTCTGTACTTCAATGGAGAAACTCCTGTATGCCTGCGGAAGAAACGGCAAAAAGTAGCCAGATTATCAAAACCTAATGATATACCTATCTCTTTTATGCTAGTACTGGTAGATTTCAGTTGCGTTTTTGCATCTATAATAATAAGGTAGTCTATCACATCCAAAGCAGTCATATTGGTACAACTCTTAATATTACGGCACAAATTCTCCTTCGAAGTCCCTAATTCTTTTGCATAGAATGAGATTCCTCGTTCTGTCCTATAATGTATCGCAACCAATTTAAGAAATTGCCGGCTCATTCTGACATTTTTTGGGGATTTAGCCCATCTTTCTTCCAAATTATCCTGATAATACATTGCAATACTCGTATGAATGCAAGTACCCAACATACTTCTCAACACCTCTTTATTATTATAGATTTCCGGAACTTCGCGTATCATTTTCCATAACGATATGGAACGTAGCATATAAAGTTCCAAATTCTCAGATATATGCTTAACAGGCTCCTCAAAGATAATAAACAAATAATCAAATGCTTTTTTTAAAAAACTCCACCTCATGCGCATGATCTTCGGAGAAAAGCCAGCATACGAAAAGCGAAGATCTGGTGAAACGTTATGAATCTGTAGAAAAGAGTTATCCAGCAAAGTGATGTAATCATTCTCGCGAACAATATATCTTCCATAATTTAATGTAACTTCTATACTTCCTTTCATACATACCACAAAGATAGTTCCCTTTACATGATAAGGATTCTCCAAATAATCCTGCAAATCATCTGCCGAAACATTTTCCTTAGCTACAATATCTTCCGATATTTCAAAAAGAAGTCTACTTTCTTCCATTACAATTTTTTCTAGTAAATTTCTACAAAAATACATTTAATCCGGGCAAATGCACATTCTATCCATTCTTTCAACAAGCTCTTTAGAGTTAAAGTTTGTCAACATATCAACAATTGAACATTTTCGCAAATATCCGTACTCCTTTTTCACTCATCTTTTTTGGTTTTGGTCGAATTAAGAAAGAACTTTGTAGCATTAATCAAGTTATTGAATATTAAGATTTATACTATCTTAATACAAGTAAAGAAAAAGGGAACGTCATTTGATCAGTAACATCGATCTTATATATTCCTACTTTTTCTTTAAAAAGAGAGCAAACACAAAGATTTTCTGCCCTGCGATATCTAATAAAAAGCACTTAAGATATCGCAACAGCACAACGCATCAACATAGAGAGCGAGGTTAAAATTGCACTACAACCTCAAGATTGCTTGATAAGGACACCCCCCTACCGATTAAAGGTATATTATCTGAAACGGTAGGGGGGGGATATCCAAGGCAATCCCCCCCTTGAGAATGCTAAACGTTTTTAAGGCACAGATTGTTTCTTTCTTTTCTTCCATAGTTGCCAACTATTAATCAAATTTTGCCACAGAACATAAGATCCCGGCCCTACAGAAGATAAAGGATTTAAATAAGTATAAGCCATCCAAATGGCAAGAACGGTATTCTTCTGCCCCAAAGCCTGTCCTCCACTGATCCGATCATTATAATGCCCACCAATCCTTTTACCCAAAAAAAATTGCAGACAACAAGTAATCAATCCTGCAAGAGCTATCAGAATTTCAACAGAAACCGGCGCATCGCTATTTACCAATGAACGGACTGTCTGTCCGGATACGATGGCAAGCGCCACACCCCACAGATAAAAAAGCAAGATCATGGAAACCTAACAAGAAATGATGTACACGCGGCATAAATAGCCGTAGGAACCATGCCAGAAGAAAAGGGAAAAGCAATAAAGGAAAGACTTTACTAAGAATCTTCAAAAAGGCTGCAAAGAAAGTCATATCAGCATGAGGTTCCACTAATGGAAAGACTAATGGGACTGCCACTGCTGCCAACAAATTAGATAATAAAGTATAGGTAGTCAATGTAGACGCACTGCCTCCCAATTTTCCGGTAATAACAGCCGCCGCTGTAGCCGTTGGACAAATAAGACAAACCATAGCTCCTTCAAACACTTCCCTGTAAACTTCCGGCATCGGACAACATACCAGCAAAGCAGCAAGTGCCGCAAGACAACGTCTGAATTAACAGTAACCAGCCATGCCATGCTTTAGGTTTCAATTCATTCAGATTCTCCACCTTACAAAAAGTCAGTAATAGCTGGGCAAATATCAGCAGAGGGGTTATGTACGCAATCAAATCACTGATATATGGTTTGGTAGGCGCCAAGAAAGGGACATTCGCAAGGATGAAGTACCCCAAAGCGCCTGAGAGCATTGCCATCGGCAACGTCCAGTTCTTAAGAAAACGAACTAACATACCTTTTTTCTATTTAATTTGCGGGTGCAAAGTTAGTCCCTTTTAAAGAAATCTATCACAAATCTGGGAGAAAAGTGACAAAACTTCACACAAAGCATCAGTTTTCTATAAATTTCCACTACATTTGCAACGGCTTTTAGTATGGAACTCTATAAACAATACATATTATATATAAGTATTTGCTTCGGGCTGTTCATCTCTCCTTTTTGTACCATCAGCATCGAAGCGAAAGATTTCGTTGTCGTTATTGACGCCGGACACGGCGGGCATGATCCTGGCGCTTTAGGCAAATTCTCCAAAGAAAAGACCATCAATCTAAATGTTGCCCTAAAATTGGGAAAACAAATAAAGAGGAACTGTCCGGACGTAAAAGTGGTATATACCCGCGAACGGGATGTATTTATTCCTCTTGGCCGACGTGCAGATATTGCCAATAACGCTAAAGCAGACCTGTTCATTTCCATTCATACCAATTCTGTGGCAGGTAGTAAAACAGCCAAAGGTGCCTCTACATGGACACTCGGTTTAGCCAAGTCGGACGCTAATTTGGAAGTAGCCAAGCGAGAGAACTCCGTGATTTTATATGAAAGTGATTACAAAACACGTTATGCAGGATTTAATCCGAATTCTGCAGAATCGTACATCATCTTTGAATTCATGCAAGACAAATACATGTCTCAAAGTGTGCATCTGGCTTCACTGGTACAAAAGGAGTTCCGCCATACCTGTAAACGTGCAGACCGTGGTGTGCATCAGGCCGGTTTCCTGGTACTCAAAGCCAGCGCCATGCCCAGTATCCTGGTAGAACTCGGTTTTATATCCAACCCGGAAGAGGAACGTTATCTAAATTCGGAAGCCGGAAGAACTACATTGGCAAACGGAATCTTCCGCGCTTTCCTGTCCTATAAACGTGAACACGAAATACGTATGACAGGAAGTAGCCGTACCATATTACCGGAAGAAACAGATGCCGGCAATGTAGAGGAATCAGATACTACCAACGAAAAGGCTGAGGAATCTCCCGAAATTACTCAGAAACCAGCGGCAGCTCCCTCCAATACTACCAGAACGAAACAAAATGCAGGAAAAGTTACCGAATCGCAAACCGACACCGGCAGTCCAGTGTTTAAAATACAAATACTCACCTCTTCACGTCCTATCGCAGCCAATGATAAAAGACTGAAAGGTTTGAAAGGTGTGGAACATTTCCAGGAAGGTGGACTTTATAAATATACATACGGTTCATCAACAGACTATAACAAGGTAACACGTACCAAACGTGAAATAACGCCAAAGTTTAAGGACGCTTTTATCATCGCTTTTAAGAATGGTAAGAAGATAAACGTTCAAACGGCTATCGAGGAGTTCAAAAAGAAAAAGAAATAAATAATAAGACTATAACATCATGATGAAGTATCTTACGAAAAGAGGTTAGAATAGGAATTGCGGGTATTGTTGCTCTCTGCATATTAGTATACGGTATTAATTACCTGAAAGGTATCCACCTGTTTAAGCCTACCAACTATTTCTACGTCAAGTTCCATAACATAAATGGATTAACCAAATCAAGTCCGGTCTTTGCCGATGGCTTCCGTGTAGGTATTGTACGCGATCTTTATTATGACTACACACAATCCGGAAAAGTCATAGCAGAAATCGATGTAAATCCGGAATTGCGCATTCCGAAAGGTAGTACTGCTGAACTGACCTCTGAACTTATGGGAGGTGTCAAAATGAATCTATTGCTGGCAAATAACCCGCGCGAAAAGTACCAAACAGGCGATACCTTACAAGGTAGTGTCAACAATGGCGTCATGGACCGGTAGCCGCAGTTATGCCACAAGTAGAGAAAATGCTTCCCAAGCTGGACTCAATTCTTGCTTCACTGAATACGATACTTGGAGACCCGGCAATCCCGGGTACACTTCATAGTGTACAAAATACGATGGCGAATATGGAAGTGACCAGCCGGCAATTACAGGCTATCATGAGTAAAGATATTCCCCAGCTCACGCAAAAGTTGAATATTATCGGGGATAACTTCATCACAGTCAGTAATAACTTGAAAGAAATAGATTATGCCGCTGCGTTTGCCAGCATAGACTCTACATTAGCTAATGTAAAAATGATTACAGACCAGTTAGGCAGGAAAGACAATACGATTGGTTTATTATTAAATGATCCGTCGCTCTACAACAATCTGAATGCCACAACAGCCAATGCAGCCAGCCTTCTTGAGGACCTGAAATCGCACCCCAAAAGGTACGTTCATTTCTCCTTGTTCGGCAAAAAAGATAAGTAGGGAAAAACTTATTAAATAGAATAAGTCTAAATAACAGGAGCAAACAGGTTTGAAAGAAAAAGCCGCGGTAAGTCCATGTAGGAACTAAAAAGTATTCCCTTCTGCACAATCCATCAAAAAGTTTAAAATCCTGTTATTTAAGTGTATATTATATTATAATACAGATACTTATAAAAATGCAATAGCCCTCAAAAGGGGCTATTTACATGTAAATAGATAAGTGATTGAAAGTAAAGAGCTTATTACTTTTAACAGAAAACGCAAGAAAAAACGGATTTGTTTTTCTCGAATAAGATTGCCAATTTTGCAATCGTAGAAGTTATGCTTAATTAATAAATGTATTTATAGCCGTTATGAGTGAAATAGATCATGTCGGGCTGTGGAACCGCTGTCTTGAAATCATCAGATACAATGTTCCCGGAGCAGACATACAAAACATGGTTTCTTCCCATCATACCTTTAAAATATGAAGACAAAACGCTGGTCGTACAAGTGCCCAGCCAGTTCTTCTATGAGTTTTTGGAGGACAAATTTGTTGATTTGTTGCGCAAGACTCTCTATAAGGTCATTGGTGATGGTACCAAGTTATTGTATAATGTAATGGTGGATAAGAGTTCACGTACTACCGTTAATCTCGAATCTACTCCCCGCACCATTATTCCACAGAAAAAGGTAATCGGCAAAGAAATACCGCAAGCGCCTATTGCAGATTTAGATCCGCATCTGAATCCTGAATACAACTTCGAAACATTTATTGAAGGCTATAGCAACAAACTTTCACGCAGCGTAGCAGAAGCTGTCGCTCAGAACCCGGCAAAAACAATTTTCAATCCGCTGTTTTTCTATGGAGCGTCAGGTGTAGGCAAGACACACCTTGCAAATGCTATCGGTACAAAAATCAAGGAACTTTATCCGGACAAGAGAGTATTATATGTATCGGCACATTTGTTCCAGGTACAATATACCGACTCTGTACGTAACAATACGACTAACGACTTCATCAACTTCTACCAATCAATTGACATATTGATTATCGATGATATTCAAGAATTTGCCGGTGTTACCAAAACACAGAATACATTCTTTCACATCTTTAATCACTTACACCAAAACGGCAAACAACTTATCCTGACTTCGGACCGTGCTCCCGTATTGTTGCAAGGTATGGAAGAACGGCTCATCACCCGTTTCAAATGGGGCATGGTAGCTGAACTGGAAAGACCGACTGTAGAATTGCGCAAGAACATCCTTCGTAATAAGATACACCGTGACGGATTACAATTCCCTCCGGAAGTAATCGATTATATCGCAGAAAATGTAGGCGACAGTGTGCGTGACTTGGAAGGCATCGTTATTTCCATCATGGCACATTCTACTATATATAACAAGGAAAATTGATCTGGAACTGGCACAACGCATTGTGCGGAAGGTAGTGAAAAGTGAAAGTAAAGCGGTTACTGTTGATGACATCATCAATGTGGTATGCAAGCATTTCTCACTGGATACCGCTACAATCCATACCAAGTCACGGAAACGTGAAGTAGTGCAGGCACGCCAGATAGCTATGTTCCTCGCCAAATCTTACACAGATTTCTCAACGGCTAAGATAGGAACACTGATAGGCAACAAAGATCACGCGACTGTATTGCACGCCTGCAAAACCATTAAAGAATTACGGGAAGTAGACAAGGCTTTCCGCGCAGAAATAGATGATATCCAAGCATCATTAAAAAAGCCCCTTATCCCTAGGGTTAAAAATCCCTGCTTTTTCATTATCTTCCAAAGATTCTCCGACATTACTTCGTTATCTTCTTTCTTATAACGTACATCAGTAAAGACTTGCGCCAAAGTTTCTTTGTTGTTTTCAAGAATAAACTGCTTATTTTCAGGCAAAGATTCCTTTATAAGCATACAGGCGATCTATATCTCCGGGGTATAATCATGATACGTCTCCTCATGTACAATAGCTTCCAACGACAACCGATCTACCTGCGCAGGTTCCTCAGCAGGCCATCCCACTGTGACTGTCGTGATGGGAAACACCAATTCCGGCAACTCCAGGGCCTCAATTATCATTTGCGGATTGTAAGTCGTCGTACCCAGATAGCATATACCTAATCCTTTTTCTTCCGCAGCTACACAAAAAAGTCTGAGCTGCCAACAAGGCATCTACAGAACCGGTTACGAACCACTCTAAATTATTATACCCGGGAGTTGCTTTTCGTTGTTCGCACCATTTAGTAAAACGACGCAGGTCTATACAAAATGTTAAAACTACAGGCGCAGTTTTCACCATCGGCTGATTGAAATGTGCAGGCGCCAGTTTGGCTTTACGCTCTGCATCACGCGTTACAATTACACTATACACCTGCATGTTCCCGACTGTAGAAGCCCGGAAAGAGGTATCAAGCAAATCATTTAACAAATCAGAAGAAATATCTTTCTGCTGATATTTGCGGATTGTTCTTCTCTGTTTTAGGATTTCCATTCTTCTATTTTTTTTTTGCAAATATAAGAAAAGAATGGCAGATTGTTACCAAAGAACAAATTTAAAGTTTATCCATGTTTTCTAAAAAAGGAATTAGCCCATCCAGTCAAGTTTGAAAAACAATTTTCTTTTTTTGGAAAACTTTTTCGTTCACCACACAATGCTAATATTTTATAAATCAGCAGACTATCATTCTAAAAATAAAAATCTCACAGCCTGTTCATAATTTATTCTATTTTTATTTTTTGCTATAATAAAAAACATTCTTAGCTTTGCAATCACATTTGTTAATGATAGGTATCACTTCTACACTCTTACTTATTAAAAAAATAAATCTAAGGAAAAAAGCATCGTGGAAAAACAAACTTATTCTTACGAGGAAGCCTATGAAGAATCTTTACGATATTTTCAAGGCGACGAGTTAGCTGCACGTGTTTGGGTAAACAAATATGCAGTCAAAGATTCTTTCGGAAATATTTACGAAAAGTCTCCGGAAGACATGCATTGGCGAATAGCCAATGAGGTAGCCCGCATTGAGGCCAAGTACCTAATCCATTAAGTTCAGAGGAACTTTTCGGCTTACTCGACCACTTCAAGTACATTGTTCCGCAAGGAAGCCCGATGACCGGAATCGGGAACAACTATCAGGTAGCCTCTCTGTCTAACTGCTTTGTTATCGGTGTGGACGGCGAAGCGGATTCTTATGGTGCCATCTTCAAGATAGACGAAGAACAAGTACAGCTGATGAAACGCCGTGGCGGCGTGGGACACGACTTATCCCACATCCGTCCGAAAGGTTCACCGGTAAAGAATTCTGCACTGACCTCTACTGGCCTGGTCCCCTTCATGGAACGCTACTCCAATTCTACACGCGAAGTAGCTCAGGATGGACGCCGCGGCGCACTGATGCTGAGTGTATCTATCAAACATCCCGATTCAGAAGCATTCATCGATGCTAAAATGACGGAAGGTAAAGTTACAGGTGCCAATGTATCTGTGAAACTGGACGATGCATTTATGACCGCTGCTATCACAGGTACTCCATATATTCAACAATATCCAGTCAATGCCGCTGAACCAACAGTGCAAAAGGAAATCAATGCAACCAATTTGTGGAAAAAGATCGTGCACAATGCATGGAAATCGGCAGAACCCGGTGTATTGTTCTGGGATACCATATTAAAGGAATCCGTGCCCGACTGCTATGCAGACCTGGGCTACCGTACCGTATCCACCAATCCATGCGGCGAAATCCCTTTGTGCCCGTATGATTCCTGCCGTTTGCTGGCTATCAATCTTTATTCCTATGTGGTAAATCCTTTCAAACCGGATGCATACTTTGACTTTGAATTGTTCCAGAAACATGTAGCGTTGGCTCAACGCATTATGGACGACATCATTGATCTGGAATTGGAGAAGATAGAACGCATCATAGAAAAGATTGACGCTGACCCCGAAAGCGAAGATGTGAGACATACGGAACGTGTATTGTGGGACAAGATTTATAAGAAGAGCGGACAAGGCCGCCGTACCGGTGTAGGTATCACGGCAGAAGGCGATATGCTTGCTGCACTGGGATTGCGTTACGGTACGGAAGAAGCTACCGAATTCTCAGAAAAAGTACATAAGACGGTTGCCCTGAGTGCTTACCGTTCATCAGTAGAAATGGCAAAAGAACGTGGTGCATTCGAAATTTACGATACCGAACGTGAAAAGAATAATCCGTTCATCAATCGTTTGCGCGAAGCAGATCCCCAGTTGTATGAGGATATGAAAAAATACGGTCGCCGCAACATTGCCTGCCTTACCATTGCACCGACGGGCACCACCAGCCTGATGACTCAAACCACCTCCGGTATCGAGCCCGTATTCCTGCCCGTGTACAAGCGCCGCCGCAAAGTGAATCCGAACGACACCAACGTACACGTAGACTTCGTGGATGAAACAGGAGATGCTTTTGAAGAATATATCGTCTTCCATCCCAAATTTGTTACATGGATGGAAGCACAAGGGCACAATCCTTCTAAACGTTACACACAAGAAGAGATTGATGTATTGGTTGAGCAATCACCTTATTATAAAGCAACCTCCAACGACGTGGACTGGCTGATGAAAGTCAAGATGCAGGGACGTATCCAAAAATGGGTGGACCACTCCATCAGTGTGACCATCAATCTGCCGAACGATGTGGATGAAGACCTGGTAAACCGCCTGTATGTAGAGGCATGGAAATCCGGTTGTAAAGGTTGTACGGTTTATCGTGACGGCTCACGTTCGGGCGTACTCATTTCTGCCAAGAGCGATAAGAAAGAAGAAATGCCTCCTTGCAAACCGCCTACGGTAGTAGAAACCCGCCCGTCAGTTCTGGATGCCGACATCGTACGTTTCCAGAATAATAAAGAAAAGTGGGTGGCATTCGTCGGTTTGCTGGACGGACATCCTTACGAAATCTTCACCGGTCTTCAGGACGATGACGAAGGTATCATTCTGCCGAAGAACGTTACTTCCGGACACATTATTAAGAAGGTGGACAAGGACGGCAGCAAGCGTTACGACTTCCAGTTCCAGAACAAACGCGGATATAAAGTCACCATCGAAGGTCTGTCCGAAAAGTTCAACAAGGAATATTGGAACTACGCCAAGCTGATTTCCGGTGTATTGCGCTACCGCATGCCTATCGAGCAGGTCATCAAGCTGGTAGGTTCACTGCAACTGGACAGCGAAAGCATCAACACCTGGAAGAACGGTGTGGAACGCGCCCTGAAGAAATACATCCAGGACGGCACGGAAGCCAAAGGCAAGAAATGCCCCAACTGCGGTAACGAAACACTGGTTTACCAAGAAGGTTGCCTCATTTGTACCACTTGCGGAGCTTCACGTTGCGGATAAAAACAGACCTGTGAAATGCAAGCACAAACGTTTGCATAGGAATTTAAATGACTTAGATAACGGTAGCTGCATGATTATGAGGAATAATTTCTATACTTGCATAATCATTGCAGCTATTACTAAATCTAATATTATATGATACTATCTTTTCATATCGAGTACCGCACAAGTTGGGGTGAAGAGGTCAGAGTCTCAGGATCTATTACTGAACTGGGTAACAATCAACCCGGTAAAGCCGTACCCTTACAAACAGTGGATGGCATTCACTGGACTTTAGACGCGGACATTCAAGCGCCTGAAAACGGCATCGTACAATACAGTTATCACATTTATCGCGACGGCAAAGATACACGTACGGAGTGGAACAGCCTTCCCCGCACGCTCTATGTATCGGCTGACAAGAAGAAGGTCTACCGCCTGCAAGACTGCTGGAAGAATCTGCCCGAACAGCAATACTTCTACACGTCTGCTTTCACGGAGTCCCTGCTTGCACATCCCGAACGTAGTGCCGCCCCCAAAAGCCACAAGAAAGGATTAGTGATCAAAGCGTATGCTCCGTGCATCGATAATGACCACTGCCTGGGCATTTGCGGCAACCAAAAAGTTCTGGGAGACTGGGACGCGGATAAAGCCGTCCTGATGAGCGACGCCAACTTCCCCGAATGGCAGGTAGAAGTGGATGCCGGTAAAATCAGCTTCCCGCTGGAGTATAAATTCGTCCTTTACAACAAGAAAAGAGCGCCGTGCCGTGGCCTGGGAGAACAACCCCAACCGTTATATGGCCGATCCGCAGATTGGCGCTAACGAAACACTGGTGATTGGTGACCGTTACGTTTACTTCTCCCTGCCCGACTGGAAAGGTTCCGGAGTAGCCGTGCCCATCTTCTCGCTGCGCTCCGAAAAGAGCTTCGGCGTAGGCGACTTCGGCGATCTCAGGCAGATGATAGACTGGGCAGTACTTACCCATCAGAAAGCCGTACAAATATTGCCTATCAACGATACTACCATGACGCATACATGGACGGATTCTTATCCATACAGCAGTATTTCCATTTATGCTTTCCATCCCATGTATGCGGATCTGAAACAGATGGGAACGCTGAAAGACAAAGAGAAAATGGCCGAATTCAAAAAGCGTCAAAAAGAGCTGAACGCCCTGTCCACTGTAGATTATGAAGCAGTAAACCAGACAAAATGGGAATACTTCCGCCTGATATACAAACAGGAAGGCGAGAAAGTATTGGCATCCAAAGCTTTCCGCCAATTCTTTGAAAGCAACAAAGAATGGTTACAACCATACGCCGTGTTCAGCTATCTACGCGATGCCTACAAGACGCCCAACTTCCGCGAATGGCCGAAATTCTCCGAATATAAGGCCGAAGAAATTGAGAAGCTGTGTCAACCTAAGTCCGCCGACTATCCACACATTGCCATCTACTTCTTCATCCAGTTCCACTTGCACCTGCAACTGTTGGCAGCGACGGAACATGCACGCGCCAACGGTGTAGTGTTGAAAGGTGATATTCCCATCGGTATCAGCCGCAACAGTGTAGAAGCATGGACAGAGCCTTATTATTTCAACCTGAACGGCCAAGCGGGTGCACCACCCGACGACTTCTCCGTGAACGGACAGAACTGGGGCCTCCCCACCTACAACTGGGATGTCATGGAAAAAGACGGTTATGCCTGGTGGATGAAACGTTTCCACAAAATGGCAGAATACTTCGATGCCTACCGCATAGACCACATCCTCGGCTTCTTCCGCATTTGGGAGATACCGATGCACGCCGTACACGGGCTGTTGGGACAATTCGTCCCCGCCCTGCCCATGACGCGCGAGGAGATAGAAAGCTACGGGCTGGCATTCCGCGAAGACTTCTTCCTGAAGCCCTATATCCATGAGTACTTCCTCGGACAAATGTTCGGCCCGCATACTGATTACGTAAAAAGCAGACCTTCATAGAGCCTACGGAAACGTGGGAAATATACCGTATGCGCCCTGAGTTCGACACCCAGCGCAAAGTGGAAGCCTACTTTGCCGGAAAGACGGACGATGACAGCATCTGGATACGCGACGGACTATACGCATTAATCAGTGACGTATTGTTTGTGCCCGACCGTGAAGACCCGCACAAATTCCATCCGCGCATCGGCGTGCAGCACGACTACATCTACCGCGCACTGAACGATTGGGAAAAGGCTGCCTTCAACCGGCTGTATGACCAGTACTACTATCACCGCCACAACGACTTCTGGGGACAACAAGCCATGAAGAAACTGCCGCAACTGACACAGTCCACGCGCATGCTGGTATGCGGTGAGGACTTAGGCATGATTCCCGACTGTGTAGCTTGGGTAATGAACGATCTGCGCATCCTAAGTCTGGAGATACAACGCATGCCGAAAGATCCTTCACAGGAATTCGGACATCCGGACTGGTATCCGTACCGCTCGGTTTGCACCATCTCTACACATGATATGTCTACGCTACGCGGCTGGTGGGAAGAAGATTTCCAACAAACGCAACGGTACTACAACGCCATGCTGGGGCATTACGGTGCCGCACCTGCCGTTGCCACTCCGGAACTTTGCGAACAAGTGGTACGCAACCATCTTTACAGCAACTCTATCCTGTGCATCCTCTCCTTGCAGGACTGGATGGCTATGGACGGAAAATGGCGCAACCCCAATGTACAGGAAGAGCGCATCAACGTGCCTGCCAACCCCAGACATTACTGGCGCTACCGTATGCACCTGACGCTGGAACAACTGATGAAAGCGGATAGCCTGAACGAGAAGATCAAAGGACTGATAGAACAGACCGGACGAAAAGGATAATATTCAGGTAACACATTAGTGCTTTTAATTATCAGCGCATTGCATTTACATTTCATTTTCGCCATGATGTAAAAGCATTTACCGCTGGATGTAACGACCTTTACCGCTTATTGTAACGCTCTTTACCTCCTATTGTAAATGCTTTTACCTCGGCATGTAAATGGAGTTACCATTTGAGGTAAACAAGATAACAATGAAAGGAAACAGCCGTGCCCCTCGTAAGGTGAAATACATTCACCTGCCGAGGGCACGGCTGTTTGTTCGTAAGATGTGATTACCTGTTCGCAGGATGACAGGATACACTGACTGCCAGAGCTTCCGTAGTACACACAAAACCTCTGGCATAGTTCACTTTCTTGTTGGAACGGTAATACTCACATTTCCCCGCCATAGCCTCAATCGTTTTCGGATTCAGCGTAGGCAGGATACAAATATACCTGTTTTCTTTGTTTACTGGGCAGTTATTCTTATTTTTGTCATTAACCTAATATTCCATTGATATGAACAGTTATATATTCCTTGATAACGTCCGTTTCTTTGCCTACCACGGTGTAGGTCAGCAAGAGCGGGAAGTAGGTAATGAATTTGTCATTAACCTGAAATTGAAAGTCGATATTGCACGTGCCGCCGAGACTGACGATGTGACACATACCGTCAGCTATGCCGATGTATACGAAAATGTGAAAGCTGAGATGGAGATACCTTCTAAATTGCTGGAACATGTTTGCGGACGTATTGTAAAGCGCCTGTTCCGCACTTTCCCCACTGTTAAAGCTATTGAACTGAAACTCGCTAAACGCAATCCGCCCATGGGAGCCGATTTGGATGCGGCAGGGGTGGAAGTACAATGTGAAAGAGTTTAAAAAGAAACCTCCTCCATTCGTTCCAGTTCGCAGCCTCGAAACTGCACCACAATGCAATGTAACTGCGTATTCTGTATCAACTGCTTCACCTTGGGGGCAGCAGCATACATCCTTACCTGCCCCACTGCTTCCTGCCATTGCGTTTCGGTTTTCGATTCCGAATCTTTGGAGGAGAGGTATTTTAGTTCTATGATGTAACTGTGTGCCACTTCATAACGCAACAGGTCGGGCATTAGGAAAAGATCACAGAAACCATGGTTCAGTTCCAGTTCGGGAGCAAGCAGGTAGTAGGCGTTCACACTCAGATAAGCCGTGAAAAAGCCTTGGATATTTCGCTCGCCTTCGATGGCACTGCGAACGGAAGAGTTCTCCTTGTAGGCGTGAGCAATGAATTCCAGTGATTCACGCCAATGACCATCGTAAGCCATATCGTAGAATAAGTCCAGCATACTGTTGAGATCAATATACCGTCTCTCCTGATACTCTTCCAGCATGAATTCATAATACTGCTTACGCACATTGTTGTTAGGGATGCTAAGTACCATACGCTGTCCGCGTGTGGCGGTGATGGTGAGCATTCCGTAATAGAAGAGCAGACTGGGAAATATCTCCGGGTTGGCAATCTCTGTAGCAGGAAAAGTAGTGGTCAGGGCGGTGACTATCTGACCTTCCTCAGTGATTTTGCGCAGCACTCCTTTACGATTACCATCCAATCGATCCAGTTGAATAAGTTTCTTCATCTTGTTGTAATCCGTACGGGTGTTGGGATCTATCATTTCTTTGGGAGATTTTCCTAAAGTAATGTAATGTCTCAGATAATAAAACACCATGTCACAGTTGAACATCTTCGGATCGCGGTCTAAGCTTGCTTCGGCGAAACAATAATTATCATACCATGGCTTCATCTCCGCTATCATGGCTTCAACGTCGCCATTGTGCTGCCCGACATCCTTATAGTATTGCAGCATTTCGCGCACATCCTTTTCGCTGAATCCCAGCATCATGTTGAATTGGAAGTCGGTACTGATGTTCCAGCCGATGTTGAATCCGCTGGTCAGGTCGTCCAGAGTGACGGGGCTGACGCCGGTCATGAAGATACGCTTGAACATTCCTTTGAACTTCTTGAATACTTCACGATAGAAACCGCTGGCATGCGTCAAGGCATGATACACCTCATTGCCTTGTTCATTAAGGACTACGTTGGTAAAATTATCATATTCATCAATGATAAGGTAAAGGGCAGCACCGGTATTGTGTGCCTGCCAATCCAGGAAGTTCAGTTTATTGGCAGAACCGAATTGCTCTTTTCATATCTTTTTCGAACCCCGGATAATAGTAAGGTTCATAAATAAGAGCAAAATTATTCAAGGCTCCGCTGCAATAATCATCAAAATTCCGGTCTAATGCACCTATACCCCCACGCGCGAGAAGTCGAGATAGAGTATCTGGTATTTCCCCTGCAACGGCGTAGGCTGACCGCCTATCCACAAACCTTCGAAGCGCTTCCGGAACTTTTCTTTTTTGGGCGATGTCATAATAAGCCCGCAACATACTTAAGAAAATGCTCTTTCCAAAACGGCGGGGACGGATGAAGAATAAACTGTTGGGCTGCTGCTCCAGTAAAGGCAGATACATGGTTTTATCCACATAATATTGATTCTGTTCCACCACTTCTACAAAGTTGGATACGCCATAAGGTATTCTTTTTACATTCTCTTCTATAATTGTTCCCGTTTTCATATTATTTCGGCAGCGATAAGACAAAAAGTAACTCATTCTTGCCGAAGGAACAAACAAAGCACAGGAAAGTTTGCTGGCCTTTCATAGACTGCGATGGTAAATTAGTATGAATCGAACCATAGCTTTTCTGAATGAACTATAAAAACAGCCCTCTTATCATCAGCTTTATAAATAATTATTTATACCTTTGCTGCCAACAAAATAACCGACCAAATGGTAAACTTAAAGATTACAACAGCATTATTTACTGTTTTACTACTATTTTCTTGTTCACACAAAAGCGAAACAGAAACATTATTCTCACATGCCGATACACTCATAGAAGAATATCCCGACAGTGCACTCCAGTCATTGGACTTATCACCGGAAGAAATAGAAGGACTTTCCGACAAAGAATGCGCACGCTATGCGTTATTACTTGCACGTGCCACGGACAAGTGCAAGCTCTCTTTGCTACCTTGCGACTCACTGCTGAATGTAGCATTAGATTATTATGACGATGACGAGAAAGAAAAAGCGATAGCATTGCTCTATAAAGGCAGACTGGCTGTTGAAATGGAAGAAGCAGAAGAAGCGACAACTTGTTTCCAAAAGGGATTAACCATCATACAAGATTTCCCGAAAGAGCTTAAGACAAAGAATTTACTTCTCAGTTCATTGGGAAATATCTATTTTGATGCCGGATACTATGACAAATCTATGGAAATATACGAAACGATGTATGAATGTTGCACTACAGATCTGGAAAAATCAATAGCATTGAACAATATCAGTACATATTATTGCTTAATAGATGAAAAAGGATTCTACCTTAATGTTCCAGCGCGAAGCATTAAATTATGCTATAGCTTCGGGAGATTCTCTACAGATTGCAATGTCTAAACACAATTTAAGTCTGAATTTGATAGTTTTGACGAACTTGATTCCGCCTTATATTACGAAAAAATGGCCCTCAAAGGGCTGCCTCAAAAGGAGAATCATGGAAACTACTATAGTAATCTAGGATATTTAATTTTGAAAACAGGAGGAAGTAAAGACTCAGCCCGTCATTATTTGAATAAAAGCTTAGAGGACGTGCCCATTGAAGGTAAAACTTCATGTTTAAAAAGTTTATATAATCTTGAAAAAGAAAACGGAGATTACAAGAAAGCGAATACCTATTTGGAAGAACATGCTGCTATCATAGATTCTCTATATTGCATGGAACAGTCAACCGAAATACAGCAACTGATTTATGAATACAATACTAAAATGAGGGTAAGAGAGGAACAATTAAAAGGAAAGCGCATCATATATTGTACTTTTGCAGGTTTTGTTGCTATTTGCTTTATCATTATACTTGCTTATCAAAACTATATAAACTGGAAAAAACGCATTCAACTTCAATACAAACAATCATTAGAGCAAACACAGAATAAGTTATCATCTTTAGAAACTACCATTGAAAATAATCAGCTAATGATTACCTTATTAAAGCAGGAACATGAAAACAAAGAACAGCAAATAGAAGAAAGAGAACAAGCCATAGCTCGCTTAAAAAGAAGAGAAACAACAGTTACTCCATTGGTTGTTTGCCCAAAGCAGCATTTACCAAAGAGTGATTACTCTATCCCAACAAACCACTTCGAATAAAAAACAAATGAAAGCTTTAACCACTACGGAGCAGGAACAACTGAAAAAGACAATATTCGGAATTTATCAAAGTTACATATCTTTCCTCCACATTGAATATCCCAAGCTAACGGAAGATGATCAATTGCTCCTTTGCCTACAGGAAACTTCACTTAGCCCATTAGCCATTGCAATTTGTTTTGGCTATACTGATACGCACCCTCTCAATCAGAAAAAATACAAAATGAAAGAGAGAATGAGTAGAGAAGAAAGCAAGGTGTGACTAAAACATTTGTTACCCATCTATTTATCAACACATTACATTTCTATAGTATGACTGCGAAAATGCATTCATGATAATTGTTTGCCCTAACTTTGCAACCGTAAACAATTAAATAAATATAGAAATGAAAACAAAAGTATTATTTATTCTATTATCGGTATTATTCATTGTACCCATGAAATGCAATGCCACACAAAAACATCGACACAAAGTAAATACCCAAATGATTCATTTAAATTATAAAGTAACCACCCGTAGCCCTTTATTTTTTAACCTAACCGCCGATGAAGTAAATGAAAATTTAACTATTACTTTCCAATCTGCCTTAGAGGAAACAGATATCACTGTGACTGATAAGGACGGAAATGTAGTTGTTTCTGAATTCAAGACCTCCATTTATGAAGGAAAAACAGTCAGTGTTCCAAATTCTGATTCTTATCCCTATCTGGTAGAAATCACTTCTCCTCGTTTAGATATAGAAGTAGAAATTACATCAGAAGATTATTAAGTTAACCATAGTACTAATTTAAAACATTTATGATTATGAAAAAGTATTTCGTAAGTCTATTCTGCATTGCTGCATTTTGCGCTTGCACAGACCAAGTCAATGATTTCCCAGCGCAACCTGATAGGGCTCAATCAAAAACAATTAATCAGGCTCCTTTAGACCAAGTGACCGCACAAAAAAAGTTTGCCAAAGCATTGTCTAAAGCTGTATCCAACAGCCTTGACGTACGCAAGTTTCTTAAAGCCGAAGCTGTGGCACAATTTGACAATGATTATGACATATTCTATCCGTTGGTAAAAAACAAAATAGTATATGACAATCAAAGTCTCAGAGATATTTTATTGTCCTACTGTAAAGACGAAAATGAACTCGTTCAAATTGAACAATCTCTTCCTTTACTGAATATATTGGTTCCTGATTTATCTCTATTCTGGGATTTTAATGCAGAAAAATGGAATGTGGATGATAAAGAAGTATCCGTAATATGCCGGGACGATAAAGACAATACGTTATACGAAAACGGTGAAAATATCGGAAAAATGACAACGGGAGACATTCCTGATTTCCCTTGTCTCGTAGTGAAAAACAACGAACGCATGAAAGTTTCCAGTGTCAAGACCAGATCGGGAGAGGCCACTTACGAATTTTTAAGTGATGCCTTTGACGGTAGTAAAAGAAAACTTCAGACACGACACTATGAGGAAGACATAAATCTGCAACCTACAGAAGATTTAGAGGCATATGTCAATGGCAGCGAAATAATGTCGTCTGTAAAAGATGCATGGAACGAATTCAAAAATGTTCCCAACGCCTATCAAAGAGATTATATCTATTATGGAATAACTAAAGAAAATAAGCCCGGAACTTTAAATAGATATATCAGAGAGAAATTGTATAGATTCAGAATTGGTGCCAATGCATACAGTGCCATTAATGATCCCACACAAGACCCAACACTGCAAGACACACAGAAAAACAAAGGGTATCTAACTAACGAAGAAATTATACAGAAGATATGGACAGATGGAAACTTCGAGTTCCACTTTAAGTCATATATATCAGGTGAGGACAGCAAAGAAGCAATGGAAGCTAAGCTTACATTTACTATTAACCCCAGAGATGCATTCTCGTTAGAAAAAATACATTTAAAGCACAAGAACTCTACAGCATTCAGACAATCCAAAAATTTCTATACGGTGGATGCTAAGAATCTAAGATCAAAATGGATTTATCCGGAAAAATCCGATAAAAATGCAGACGATCTGGTTTTCACATTACCATGGGATCTATATAATAAATCTCTATCTATCTTCATGTTTGTAGAAGAGTGGGATAAAGGCCAAACAATCACTCAAGAGAAAAGTGTTGTGAGCGAGTTTGTCAATAAAGCAGACTTCTCAATTGAAGGAAGCGGCAGCATAGGAAAAGTCAGCTTATCAACTAAACTGGGGTATGGTTTTTCTCATACCAAAACTGTATCAAATAAGGCAACGATTCAAACCACAGTAGAATCAGATCCATTAGGAACATTATATTTTCAATACAATGATCCTATCATCCGCGATGAAATCAACGGAACTTATAAACTATATAACGTTTCCAGTGGCAGTGTAGTAGCCACACTCTTACCCGTCGATTCATCTAAGTAAAAAAAAGAATTTACCTATAAGTAGCTTCCGGATTACGATGCATTATCCGGTTTGCTACTTATAGGTAATTAATATTATAATACTAAATTATGAAACTAACATACTACCTTCTATTAATAGCCACATTATTACTAACGGCCTGCAATAATGATGAGGACGAAGAAAAAGAATTCATCATGACTACTCCCCCTATCGGAGAGACCTTCGAAGGCTCGGAAACATCTATAACATTTGAAAGCGAAGACAGTGTCAGTATCCACATCCTCTATCCAGAAGAGAGAATGAAACATCCGGTAGGAAAATCCAAGTATTTATTTGACAATGGGAAAATACAGATATTAAGTCCACATGAACCTTCTTTTCCCTCTATCGAAGCAACAGAAACTTTCGTCAGGTCCTTTGAGGGGCGTTTCACCAGCAACAATAGATTAGAAGCCCGTTTTACAATAATATCGGAGCATGCGTACTGCAGTATGATGGGAACAGGCCTTTGGTATCGTGTCAAACATCCCCAATAAAAGGATGTTTTCCTGTCGTGCTCAGAAAGAGAAAAATGCTTCGACTGCACTTAGCATGACAATGCCCCAAAAGCATAAAGTGACTAAGATGACATATTTATAAACAATTGATATTATAATATTAAATGAAAAGAATTACATTATTTCTACTATTGGCACTATACCTATCACTACAAGCCTTTGCACAAATAAGAATCGGCGTAGATGCAGGAATGAACCTGACACACTTTAAAAGCAGTGATAACTATGTACAAAAAGATAGGTGGCATGGGAACTGGATTCCAAATTGGAGGAACCCTGGATTATGAATTCAAAAAACATTGGATGTTGATGTCGGGAGTCTCGTTCATGCAAACCCAAAGCAGGATGGAAATGGAATATGGCATGCTTCCCCGTTTCCCGGATGCTAAGATAAAACTAAACCATATCGTTATCCCGCTAAAGGTAGGATACAAATTCAAAATTAGCAAGACGTTGAGTTTGATTCCTTCAGTCGGAATGTATGCTTCATATAACTTTAGTGCCGGTGACTGCCCATTGGACATCAAATCTCCAGCTGACGGCAAGAAGATACATGAGAAATGGAATCCGATGAAAGGATATACCGATGCATTTTATATCTCTGACTTGCCCTATGAATTATACCGCATTAATCTCAATCCTCTTCGCCACTGGACTTATGGAGGAATTGCAGGACTGAAAGCTGTTATCGGCAGGCATTATACACTATCATTCCAATACTATGAGGCCATTAAGCGAATACAGTATCAGTGTAGTATAAGAGATTATGGCTATCAGCTTTCTGTAGGATATATATTCTAAATCCTATAGTTGCAAAGAGCAATTGAGAAACACCATCTTCGGGTTATACAATAATTACATTTCCAAAAATATCATGTTTTTTACGGAATGAAATCCGCAAAAAAACACGATATTTTTGGATTTACACTTATTATCTGTTATCTTTGCTTTCAGGAAAAAAAGCAATAAGAGTATGATAACAAGAGTATTAGAAGAAAGTATACGAAATAAACTGGGACAAGATAAAGCCATTGTCATCATGGGGGCACGCCAAGTAGGTAAGACTACCTTATTGAAACATCTGTTCAAAGAAAAAGAAGGTATATTGTGGCTCAATGGAGACGAACAGGATACTCGTGCACTTTTTGAAAACATCTCGGCAACGCGTTTGAAGTATATCTTCGGCAATAATAAAACTGTTATCATAGATGAAGCACAACGAATTGAAGACATTGGGATAAGACTTAAACTCATCACAGACCAACTGCCGGACATTCAACTGATAGCAACCGGAAGTTCTTCTTTCGACCTTGCCAACAAAATCAATGAGCCACTGACCGGAAGGAAATGGGAATATAAAATGTATCCCCTCTCCCTTTGAAGAGATGGTAAATCATCATGGACTTATGGATGAGAAAAGACTACTTCCCCACCGACTGGTATATGGCTATTATCCGGACGTAGTGAACCATCCCGGCTCAGAGGTTGAAATTCTGAAACAACTTTCCGACAGTTATTTATATAAGGATATCTTGGATTGGGAACATATAAAGAAAGCCAACAAAATAGTAAAACTATTACAAGCTCTTGCTTTTCAAGTAGGTTCCGAAGTTTCATATAATGAATTAGGGCAACTGTGTGATTTAGATCCAAAGACAGTGGAACGTTATGTCATTTTATTGGAACAATCATATATCATCTTCCGCTTAGGATCTTTCAGCCGTAATTTACGAAATGAACTAAAGAGTAGCCGAAAAATATATTTCTATGACAACGGCATCCGCAACGCGGTTATCGCCAACTTTGCATTAGCCGAAACCCGCCCTGATATTGGGCGTTATTCGAAAACTTTATAGTATCGGAACGAATAAAGTTTTTACATTACCACCATCTATGGTATAACACATGGTTCTGGCGCACCACTGCCATGCAAGAAATCGACTTCATTGAAGAAGGCAACGGGCAACTGGCAGCTTATGAGTTTAAATGGAATCCAAAGAGAATCGCCAAAGTACCAAAAACATTTACCAACAGTTACCCGAACGCTACATTCAATGTTATCACGCGAGATAATGTGGAAGAGTTTCTATTATAATTATTACCTACCACCGGTTATTACATTGGAGAAGGGCTAAGAAAGGGACTTATAAATGCAGCATAACAGCAAAAAGTCGTCCTTATTTTCTCCTTTATCCTCTCTTTTTCTTCCGCTTTTTGGCAGACTCCACCGCCTCGGCAACCACCGGTTTATTTTCAAATCGTTTGGTATAGCCGGTGTAATCCGGAACCGTACGTTCGTACATAGGATCTACAAACAACGGGCTGGAAATAATATGGTCTGCCGTACTACGGTTACAGCAGAAAACGATATTCTCCACACCGGCAAGACGAGTCAGCGCCTTCACATCCGTATCGTGCGGCTGAAGGGTCATCGGGTCGGTGAAAAAGAAAAGATAGTCAATCTCTCCGTCCACAATGCGCGAGCCCATCTGCTGGTCACCGCCCAAAGGACCGGATTTCAGAATGGTAAAGTCCCACTCAACATCGGGATGCTTTTCCTTAAGAGCCTCAAGGGTAAGAGTTCCTGTAGTACCTGTACAGTAAAACTTGTGCCCCATCAGCAATTCCGAGTTCCACAGTACCCACTCGATGAGGTCTTTCTTCATGGCGTCGTGTGCCACCAATCCGATTTTTCTAACTAATTTTGTCATAAGCCAATACCGTTTAAATAATAAACAATCGGTAAAAAAGAAAAAGCTATAATTGCGAGAAAAATTTCTTTCCACGTAAATAAAACTGCGCCAATATACTGTTTTTTGTCCGTTCCGGTATCACGGAAAGGGAAGTTTTTTCAGGTTTTCTTCGCGTGCAGCAGTGAAAGAAGAACGTAACCGACGATATTCACGGCGCGCACGAAGTACAGCCAATGCATTGGGGAACTGGAGTTTAAGAGCAAAATTCAATGCAGCCACATAGTCGAGGACAGCACGGATACGCATCACCGAAGACAAATCTTCCGAAGGCAGGTTCTTGTAAAGCATGACAAGATTATTACGAAAATTGAGGTAAGTTTTTCGGGGATTTTCTTTCTTTAAAGTAGCACCGCCTACATGATAAACCACACTTTGCGGCACACATACAATCTGCCTGCCACGTGCACGAAGCCTCCAGCACAAGTCAATCTCTTCCATGTGGGCAAAGAATCGTCCGTCCAGCCCTCCGGCCTCACGATAATCTTTCAGGCGGATAAACAAGGCTGCACCCGTAGCCCAAAATACAGGAATAATGGTATCGTATTGCCCTTTGTCCTCTTCTACCACGCCCATAATCCGCCCACGACAGAACGGATAGCCGTAATGATCGAGAAAGACCCGCCTGCCGCACCTGCATACTCAAACTTCTCCTTCTGCCGCCAACTGCGTATCTTCGGCTGGCAAGCTGCTGCCTCAGGATGTGCCCCCATATAATCAGCCAATGGCTGAAGCCAATGCTCCGTCACTTCCACATCCGAATTGAGAAGTACCACATACTCAGCATCCACTTCCTGTAAAGCCATGTTATAACCATCGGCAAAACCCTGGTTTTCTTCCAACAGTATCAATCGGACGGTAGGAAACTCCCGACAAAGCATCTCAACAGATGCATCCGTTGAACCATTATCAGCAACATACACCACAGCACCGTCTGCTTCGGAAAAGCGTACTACGGAGGGAAGAAATGAGCGGAGCATTTCGCACCCGTTCCAGTTTAATATTACAACTGCTATCTTATCCATTTTGTTTCTCCAGTTCTTCACGTTTCAGTTTCCAACGCTTATGAGACCAGAACCAATAGGCAGGAGCACGACGAATCGTTTGTTCCAGACGGCGTACGAAAAGTTCGGTTATCTCCCCTTCAGCTGTCTGTTTAGGGGTCTCGGTCAACAAATCGAAGTAGGCTTTGCAATGTCCTCTGCCTTGTCTCTCCAATTCGCAATAAAATACAGGATAATTCATCATCCTGGCAATACGTTCACCTCCATCCATGAATACGGTTTCCTGGTTCAGGAAAGTAGTCCAGTGGTGAGCTTCGTTACGATTGGGCGATTGATCGGTAATCAAACCGACCACTACATGCTTCCCTTCACGGCGCAACCGGATCACTTCGCGGGCAGTAGAGTGCTTCGGCACATTATAACCACCATGCCGGGCACGGATAAGCTTAAACATTTCGTCCACATACTTATTTCGCAAAGGTTTATACACCTGTAGCGGCACATCTTCGGGCTTCATGAAAGCGCCCATTGCCGTCAACCACTCAAAGTTGGCATAATGGGGAATGAGCACAACAATGCCTCCATGTTTTTCGAGCATGGCAAGATATTCTTCTGTGTTACCATACTCCATACGCCGGGAAAGGTCTTCGAATGACATACGCATCATCTTGATTTCTTCCAGCATATAATCGCAGATGTAGTGATAAAACTCACGCTCAATCTCACGAAGTTCGGCTTGAGACTTTTCCGAAAAGAATTCTTTAGGTTTTTACGAACCACCCCACGACGGTAATGCACCACATGGCGCATCAAGAGATAGAGTCCGTCAGACAATATATAGAGTGCCCGGAAAGGAAGCAAAGCCAGCAGCCACATACCTGCGTAAGTCAGCCAGTAGATAAGTTTCGATTTCATACTTTTCTTATACCTTATTATAATAGTAAAGTTCCCTGCAACGCCGTCCCGTCTTCATTGAAATTGCCCAAGCGTACAGATACCACTTGATTGTCCAATGTATCATTATGGGGAACCTCTACCCGGATATAGTTAGCTGTAAAGCCATGCATCGGGGCACCCGGTTTGGAGCGTTCCAGCAATACCGGCATAGTTTGTCCGATATAGCGGGCATAGAATGCATGTGTCTTTTCATCCGAAAGTTCCAAAAGGCGCTGACTGCGACGGTGCTTTTCCTCGGGAGTTACCACATGGTCTATCTTTAATGCCTGCGTCCCCGGACGTTCGGATAGCTAAACACATGAAGCTGGGTCACATCCAGGCTCTTAATAAATTCATAAGCCTGCTCAAAGTATTCATCCGTTTCACCCCGCGTACCCACTATGACATCCACACCGATAAAAGCGTCGGGCATCATTTCTTTCACTCTCTGCACTTTGGAAGCGAAGAGTTCCGTATCATACCGACGGCGCATCAGTTTTAAAACGTCGTCACTACCGGACTGCAATGGAATATGGAAATGAGGCATAAAGCTGCGGGAATGCGAAACGAACTCTATTATCTCATCAGTCAGCAAATTAGGTTCTATGGAAGAGATACGATAACGCTCAATGCCTTCCACCTCGTCCAGCGCCTTCACCAAGTCGAAGAAAGTCTCACCGGTAGACTTGCCGAAGTCTCCGATATTGACGCCGGTCAATACAATTTCCTTTCCACCTTCGGCTGCAGCCTGACGTGCCTGTTCTTCCACCATAGAGGCAACCGTTCCATTGCGGCTCCGGCCGCGAGCAAAAGGAATGGTACAATAGGAACAATAATAATCGCAACCATCCTGTACTTTCAGAAAATAACGGGTACGGTCGCCCGTGAGCACGACGGTGCAAACGAATGGATATCTTTCAGCGCTGAAGCGTACGCCTCTCCCGATTCATTTTTCTGTAAATTACCGAGATATTGAAGTAAGTCCTTTTTCTGTTCGGCACCAAGCACCACGTCCACCCCTTCAATCTTTGCAACGGTTTCGGGCTTCAACTGGGCATAACATCCGGTCACAACCACGAAAGCATCCGGATGTTGCTTCACCAAGCGATGAATAGCCTGGCGGCACTTCTTATCTGCCACTTCCGTCACCGAGCAAGTGTTCACTACACAGATGTCCGCTTTCTCTCCCTTACGCGCCGTACGTACGCCCGCTTCCCGCAAAATTTTACCGATAGTAGAGGTCTCCGAGAAGTTCAGTTTGCACCCCAACGTATAGTAAACCGCCGTCTTATCTTGAAATATATTGGTATCTATCATATCTATTCTAAACACATTTCTGCCAAAAGTTACATATAATTCTTAGAATTTTCCTACTTTTGCACAAATCATCAATTTTCGTGCAATGATACAAGAGAACTTTATCAAACTATACGAGCATAGTTTCCGCGAGAATTGGGACCTCCCCTGCTATACCGATTACGGTGAAGACGAGAGTTATTCCTATGGACAAGTGGCGCAAGAGATAGCTAAATTGCACTTGCTATTCAAACATTGCAGTCTGCGCCGGGGCGACAAAATAGCTATTATCGGCAAAAACAATTCCCGTTGGTGCATTGCTTATATGGCAACCATCACTTATGGAGCCATCGTTGTCCCCATCCTTCAAGATTTTAATCCGAACGATGTACATCATATCGTCACTCATTCCGAATCTGTTTTTCTCTTCACCAGCGATGCCATTTGGGAACATCTGGAAGAAGAACGGCTTACCGGACTGCGTGCCGTGTTCTCCCTTTCCGATTTCCGTTGTCTTCACCAGCGTGACGGTGAAACAATCAACCGTTTCCTCAAACATCTGGATGATGAAATGCATGAAACTTATCCGAAAGGTTTCCGCCGGGAAGACGTGCAATATACAACCCTCTCTAATGATAAGGTGATGCTGCTGAACTATACTTCGGGTACCACCGGTTTCAGTAAGGGCGTCATGCTGACAGGAAACAATCTGGCAGGAAATGTCACTTTCGGTATACGCACCGAGCTATTAAAGAAAGGAGACAAAGTATTATCTTTCTTACCTTTAGCCCATGCCTACGGTTGTGCCTTCGACTTTCTCACTGCCACTGCTGTGGGAACCCATGTCACACTTCTAGGTAAAGTCCCTCCCCAAAGATTCTGATGAAAGCTTTCGAGGAAGTAAAGCCCAATCTCATTATTACCGTACCGCTTGTTATCGAGAAAATCTATAAAAATGTTATCCAGCCCACTATCAATAAGAGAACTATGAGGTGGGCACTCAGCATTCCCTTGCTCGACGGACAGATATACGGGCAAATCCGCAAGAAACTGATTGACGCACTGGGCGGACGTTTCAAGGAAGTCATCATAGGAGGCGCGGCCATGAACCCGGAAGTGGAAGAATTCTTCCACCGCATCAAGTTCCCCTTCACCATCGGCTACGGCATGACTGAATGTGCCCCTCTCATCAGCTATGCTCCCTGGAATGAATTCGTCCCGACTTCCTCCGGACGGGTACTCGACATCATGGAAGCCCGGATTTATAAAGAAAATCCGGAAGCTGAAATCTGGTGAGATACAAGTGCGAGGCGAAAATGTAATGGCAGGATATTACAAAAACCCGGAAGCCACCAAAGAAGTCTTCACCGAAGACGGATGGCTTCGCACCGGCGACTTGGGAAAGCTGGACGAAAATAATAATCTCTATATCCGTGGCCGCAGCAAGACCATGATTCTCAGTTCCAGTGGACAGAATATCTTCCCCGAAGAGATAGAAGCACGGCTCAACAACATGCCTTTCGTCCTGGAAAGTCTGATTATCGAGCGTAATAAGAAACTGGTCGCTTTGGTTTATGCAGATTATGAAGCGCTGGATTCCCTTGGCCTGAACCAAACGGAAAATATCAAAACCATTATGGATGAGAATCTCAAAAACCTGAATAACAGTGTGGCCAGTTACGAAAAAGTAAGCCAGATACAGCTCTACCCTAACGAATTTGAGAAAACCCCCAAAAGGAGTATCAAGAGATACTTATACAACAGCATTGCCGAAGATTAGTATGTTATTAAACATACAAAAAGTCGTCAAAAGGGGCTAACCTCCAAAAAAAACATAAAAAAAGTTGGGGTTTCGAGAACAACATATTCAAAAAGTACATACCTTTGCAACGTTTTAATAAAGCAATTGATTGTATTACGTTTTAAGTAAAGAAAATGAAAAAATTAGTTTTGATGGCTGCAGCTATCGTAGCAGTATCTTTCGCATCTTGTGGCAACAAAGCAGCTAACGCTGAACAAGCAACTGCAGATTCTATCCGTATCGCTGACTCAATCGCAGCTGTAGAAGCAGCAGCAGCTGAAGCCGCAGCAGCAGCAGCAGCTGATACTGTAGCAGTAGATAGCGCAGCTGTTGTAGCTGAATAATTTCAGTACAACACTCGAGAGAATTGAAAGTCTGACGTGCGAAAGCACGAACAGACTTTTTTTTATACCCTTTTGTTTCCTTAGCCCTACAATTTTTCCTACATTCATATTCTTATTTATTTTAAATTATTCTTATCTTTGCTTGGCAACATTAAATAATAACCTTATGAAAATAAAACCGTCAAACAAATTAAAATACTTAGCGACAGAATATAAGTTGGGTGACTTCTTCCGCAATTTCATTGCAGTAGTATTAGGCATTATTCTCACCTTTGCCGGAAGCGACTGGATTACAGAACGCAACACCCAAAAGGAAATAAAGAAATCACTGCAACTGGTGAAAAGTGAGCTTCTTCTGAATAGGGAAGAAATAGAAGCTATGGGAAACAGAGTAACTTTGGAACAATGTGCCGCAAATTATCTTTTTGAGAATAAAGACAATGCAAGTAGAATACCTAAGGATTCCATTAATAAATATTTCCCTCTTCTTTTTCAATGGAGCAAATTCACATTCACCAATGATGCCATAGAAATGCTCAAAGCTTCTGCACTTATTCAAAAAATTCAGAACAAAGAACTTGCCCTGCAAATAATCAAAGCATACGGAGCCATCAAAGCCGCTGAAACATCTTTTGAAACATATAGTAATATAAAAGATCATGTGCAAAACGACTTCAATGATAATCCCAAAGTAAAGTCTTATGCATACAACCTGACGAGGCTAAGAGAAAAAACCGAAGATATCGTAAAAGACTTAGGGCAACAACTTCATCTTCTATTTACCCTACCGGAAGGTTTACAACTCCTTCAAGCAATCCCCAATATACAAAAAGCACGAATTTATTTCGCCTGTGTAGAAGAAATCGATAAAACAATCGAAGCTATCGAAAAAGAATGCGAATAAACCAACAGCTGAAAGAATAAATGAAAAAGAAACTGAAAGAACTCATTATATCCCCTACCACAACAAGACGATTAGGAGATTTTATCTGTAATTTTACAGCAGTAGTATTAGGCATCATTATCACTTTCATAGGCAGTGATATGATCCAAGAACACAATAAAAAAAAGAAAGAGGTTACACAAGCTTTACAATTGGTGAAAAGCGAATTGCTCATCAACAAAGAAATAATAGAGGATATGAAGGAATTAGAGATATTCAACAAACAAGGAGCACGCTATCTGCTTCAATATAAGGACAGAATAAATGAGACATCCTCAGATTCTTTAAACTATTACAACTATTTTCTTTTCCAATCAAGAGACTTTCTTCCTCTTACCGACGCTATGGAAATGCTCAGTGCATCTTCTCTAATGCAAAATATTGAAAGCAAAGAGCTTGTTGTTCAAATCATTCAGGCGTATGCCGTTATTAAAAGTTCACATAAGTTTTATGAAGGCTTTTCCAAAACAAAAGAAAATATGACAGCAAAACTTAGCGATCGACAAGATTTTCAGGAATTCTCTAATAAAGGTAAGACGACGCTGAGGGAAACCTGGAATTTTGTTTTTAACCTCCCGGAAGGCCTTGCTGCCATACGGCAAATCTCCTATATACATGATGATCCGCAGCTTACGTACAACCATCACCTAGAATTAATTGACGAAACCATCAAAAGAATTGACAAGGAGTATTAGGTGACGTTAAAAAATAAAGTGGTATAATGGGCGTTCTATTTTTTTTCCAATAGGAAATTTCTTTCCCAATAGGAGAAAAAGAATTTAGTAATAGACTAATAATACGAATCAATAGTTGAATTTAGTTTCTCTCAGGTGCGGGTTGATTTCTTTTTCAGAGCGGTTTTGAATTAAATGCTCATTTATATGTACCAAGTTATTTTTAAGCATTACTAAGTTAACATACTTATCACATCCGGTAAATGCTTATCAAAAATAAAAAGCCCGGCTCCTCTCGGAAACCAGACTTTTTCTATATATGAAGTATTCAATTATGCTTCTTCAGCAACTACTTCGAAAGGAATCTCTACAGAAACTTCCTTGTGCAGCTTAACGATAGCTTTATATTGGCCAACTTCTTTCACTGCGTCCTTAACAACGATAATCTTACGATCGATGTTGTGACCCAATTTAGCCAACTCTTCAGCAATCTGGATGTTACCAACAGAACCGAAGATAGTACCAGTAGAGCTAACCTTAGTAGCAATCTTCAATGATACGCCTTCCAGCTTAGCAGCCAGTTCTTCAGCATCCTTTTTGATTTTCTCCAGCTTGTGAGCACGTTGTTTCAGCTCTTCAGCCAACATTTTCTTTGCAGCCGGTGAAGCGATGACAGCTTTACCAGTCGGGATGAGGTAGTTACGACCGTAACCAGACTTTACTGTTACGATGTCGTTCTTATAACCCAAGTTTACAATGTCTTCTTTCAATATAATTTCCATACTTTCCTCCTCCTATTATTTCATCATGTCAGTTACATAGGGCAGCAACGCCAAGTGACGTGCTCTCTTCACAGCTTGAGCTACACGACGTTGGAACTTCAAAGAAGTACCGGTAATACGACGCGGAAGGATTTTACCTTGCTCATTCAAGAATTTCTTCAAGAATTCGGATCTTTGTAGTCGATGTACTTAATACCACTCTTTTTGAAACGGCAGTATTTTTTCTTCTTAACGTCTACTGAGGGCGGAGTTAAATATCTGATTTCTGATTGAACTTGTGCCATGATTAATCCTCCTTTTTAGTTGATTTAACACTTCTTCTCTTCGCAGCGTATTCAGCAGCGTACTTGTCTTGCTTGAAAGTCAAGAAACGGATAACGCGCTCATCACGACGGAAGTTAAGCTCTAATTGTCAATTACAGTAGGTTCTGCATTGAACTCAATCAGCTGATAGAAACCGGTTGACTTCTTCTGGATAGGATATGCCAGCTTCTTCAGTCCCCAGTTTTCCTCATTTACGATCTCAGCACCTTCAGCAGTAAGGATGCCTTTGAATTTTTCTACCGCTTCCTTCATCTGAACATCAGACAAAACGGGAGTCAAAATGAAAACGGTTTCGTATTGATTCATACTCGTTTAATTAATGAATAAATAATTCGTTTAAAAATGCGGTGCAAAGGTAGGGATTTTATTTTGATCTACAAACATTTAATGTTTTTTTGTGCCGCGAGGATAGGATTTGTCATGGAAGTGACTTACCTTTGCAAAGTTGTTTAAACAATAATTTCATGATCGAGCAATTCAACTTTGACATCCGGCTTATCTTTGCCATACTGAATGGTAAAGTTTCCGCCGCAATCAACCGAAAGCTGTCCCGTAACTTCCGCCAGAACGGTTTGGAGATTACTCCGGAACAGTGGACCGTCCTCATCTTCTTGTGGGAAAAAGACGGAGTGACGCAACAAGAGTTGTGTAATGCAACTTTCAAAGACAAGCCCAGTATGACGCGCTTGATAGACAATATGGAGCGTCAGCATCTCGTCGTGCGCATATCGGACAAGAAAGACCGCCGAACCAATCTGATACATCTGACCAAGGACGGCAAGGAGCTGGAAGAACGCGCGCGCGTCATTGCCAACCAGACCCTCAAAGAAGCCTTGAAAGGCATCACCATCGAAGAGCTCAGTGTGAGCCAGGAGGTACTGAGGAAGATTTTCTTCAATACGAAGGACTAAGATATAGGGATTAAAAATAAGGATTAGAGATTAAGGGAGGAGAAAACAAGGGGATGAAGCGTCATTTTTCATTCCTCATCTTCCATTCTTTATTAAAATATGGATTTTTTGCAAAAATAATTTCGCTTGTTAAAGAATTATGCTTTTCTTTGTGACAAGAATACGATAATCTATTAAAATACACACACATGAAAGGTTTATTAAAAAATCTGGGCTTGATATTAGTCGTAATAGGAGCTGTAATCCTGGTTGCATGTTCTTTTACCGGCAATGTTAACAACAATACCCTCTTGGGCACTTCAGCAGTTTTGGTTGTAGTGGGATTGATTTCCTACATTATCATCAATAAGAGAATTGGCAGACTAATATCGGAAAAGAATAAAAAAGGCGGTTACGGTTAAAACATGTAAACCGCCTTTTTTTTTCCCCAGAGGAGCCGAGTTTATCAAGACTTCCGGCTCCGGAGTAATCAGTTTGTATATCCTTTTCCGTGGATATTGATGATTTCAATAGAAGGATCTTCTTTCAGGTGCTTACGCAGCTTCGTGATGTACACGTCCATACTACGTGCATTGAAATAGTTGTCATCAATCCAGATAGTCTTCAACGCAAAGTCACGCTGCAGAATTTCGTTAGCATGTGCACAAAGCAAGCCCAAGAGTTCGGATTCTTTGGTGGTCAGCTTCGTCTGCTTCTCAGGTGTCGCCAGAATCTGCTTCTGTGTATCGAATGTAAACTTACCAATCTTGTAGATGTTACTCTCCTTGTTCTTCTTTCCGCGTACACGTCTCAGGATAGCTTCAATTCTGAAAGTCAGCTCTTCCATACTGAAGGGCTTGGTGATGTAGTCATCGGCACCAATCTTGAAAGCCTTCCAGAATATCTTCTTTCAGTGTCTTTGCCGTCAGAAGATAATAGGTATTTCGGCATTGGCCGCACGCACTTCTTGTGCCAGTGTGAATCCGTCTTTCTTTGGCATCATCACATCAAACACACACAAGTCATATTTATTCTTCAGGAAAGCCTTGTATCCAGCTTCGCCATCGGGATATAACTCGGCAGCGTAACCTTTTGCCTGTAAATATTCTCTTAAAAGCATGCCAAGATTTTCATCATCTTCGCACAATAAAATACGCAGTTTCTCGTCCATATCATTAATTTAAGTAAAGGTAATGCAATAATAAATTTAGTTCCTACGTTTAGTTCACTCTCTGCCCGGATAGTTCCCTTGTGATCTGTTATGATCTTCTTCACATAAGAAAGCCCTAATCCGAAGCCTTTCACATCGTGCAGATTACCTGTATGCACGCGATAGAACTTCTCGAATATCTTTTTCAAATTCTCCTTCTTGATGCCGATGCCGTTATCCTGGATAGAAATCATCAGCTTACCCGGTTCATTCCAAGTCTTCACCGTCAGTTGCAGATCCGCATCCGGACGTTTATACTTCACTGCATTATCCATGAGATTGAAAATCACATTGGTGATATGCATCTCATCGGCAAAAATGGCAGAGTTGGTAGCTTTAAGCTCCGATTCAATCTTTCCATTATAACGCTCCACCTTCAGTGTAAACGTATTGATAACACCCGCTATCAGCTCGTTGGCATCTAGTTCCTTATTTTCAAAGTAGCCTTCTGACGGTCAAACATCGACATCTGAAGCACCTTTTCTACCTGGAACCTCAAGCGCTTCGTCTCATCATTGATGACACCCGATATATGCTGGAACATAGCAGGCGATTTCCCCACTGCGGGGTCTTTCAACATCTGTGCCGCCAGAGAAATCGTCGATATCGGCGTCTTGAACTCGTGCGTCATATTGTTGATGAAATCATTCTTCATCTCCGTCAGCTTCTTCTGGCGGAATACGATGTAAATCGTAAAGATGAACGTCACCAGCAGTACAAAAGTAAATATCATCGACGGTATCATAAACCTGACCGAGTCGAAGATATAATCCTTCTTACCCGGGAAATGTATCTTGACAATACTCATACGGGCTGGTGGATCGTTCAGGAAACAAAGGTTGCGAATAAGAGCATTCACTCCCTGCATCGCATAATCCGCAACAACGGTATACCTCCCGACCTTCCCGGTCTATCACCTTGAAGTGATAATCCATATCACCGAGACCATTCTCTATCAGACCTGCTTTTAGATACTGGTCCAGACTTTTGAAATTAACACGCTCCTCAATCGGCTTGTCGCTGGCATTGTATACCATCTGCAACACCACCTCGTCTACCAATGCACGCTGGTAAAGATAGCGGTTTTTAAGCATCTCTATCTGCGAGCGTGAAGTCTGAGGAATGGTTTTTGCTCCGTGTTTGCGTGAAATCATTGCTCTTGGCAATTCAGAAGGCTCGTTACTGAAAGTTTTCAATTCCACCGAAGAACGGACACTGCCATCCGGAGCTGTCATCACAAACCGCTGGGTACGCATCACTCCGCTACTGCTTTGCGATTGTTCCCACGCCTTCTTTTCTGCCTCGGAGATATCCTCATTCAGCCAACGCACAACCTCTGCGGACTCTGCCTCTTTCGAAGCAGCCATCAACGCACGCTTCACCGATTCATCAAATTGTCCGTTACGCATCTTTACCATCTTCCTCTATATAGCTTATCTGCAGATACAGCAAACTAAGGAAGGAAAGCCCCATAACGACGCCTAATATCCATATTGTTGACTTCTTCATAGTCACAAAATTAACACTCCCTAATTAACACTCCTAACACATTAACCTGATTTAACCGCAAGTTCTCGTAAATTAACCGAAAAGAGTTTTTTAGGTTGCATTACGAGCATTATAACAAATAGGAGTCTCTTGGTTTGCAAATTTAATAAAAAATTAATCATTCGCATTCACATTCTGCATGTTCTTAATCTACGTTAATGAAAAAAGCCGTTATTACTTGCCATGAAGTAACAACGGCTTTAACAATTGTTATATTAGCAGCCGGTAGTTACAACAGCCAAACTACCAACCCCTGAAAATCATTCTTCAGCTTGCTTTGCCTCAAATTCCTTAATCAGTTTATCCTGCACATCACTCGGAACGAGTTCATAGCTGGCAAACTTCATGATGAACGAAGCACGTCCACCGGTCAGTGAGCTAAGTGCCGTAGAGTAGGATGACATTTCCTTCAAAGGCACCTTAGCACTCAGTTTTTCGTAACCGGCCTCGCTGCTCATACCCATAATCATGGCACGGCGTCCCTGCAAGTCCCCCATCACATCACCCATCTTGTCCGACGGAACAAATACTTCCACGTCATAAATGGGTTCTAGAATCTTCGGGCCTGCATTCTTGAACGCTTCGCTAAATGCATTACGACCCGCCAGCATAAAGGAGATTTCATTGGGAGTCAACCGGGTGCATCTTACCGTCATATACGATGACACGTACATCGCGAGCATACGAACCAGTCAACGGTCCCTGCTCCATACGTGACATGATACCCTTCAAGATGGCCGGCATGAAACGTGCATCAATGGAACCACCCACAATACTATTGACGAATACCAGCTTGCCACCCCATTCCAATGGAACTTCTTCAGTACCCTTGACGTTCATCTTGAACTCCTGTCCGCCGAATCTATAAGTATCCGGGGTATCGGCATGCCTTCGTAGTAAGGCTCAACAATCAGATGAACTTCACCGAACTGGCCTGCACCACCCGATTGTTTTTATGGCGATAGTCTGCACGAGCCGCCTTCGGTAATCGTTTCGCGATACGGTATTCTCGGTTCTTCAAACTTGATTTGCAGTTTTTCATTGTTTTCCAGACGCCACTTCAAGGTACGCAAGTGGAATTCACCTTGTCCGTGTACAATAGTCTGACGCAATTCTTTAGACTGGTCTATCACCCACGTCGGGTCTTCCTCACGCATACGGTTAAGGATAACCATCATTTTCTCCGTATCGGATTCATTCAGAGGTTTGATAGCACGAGAATATTTAGAATTCGGATACTTAAAATTAAAACGGTTCTCAGCACCTTTACCATTTAGTGTATTTCCGGTATGCACGTCCTTCAATTTCACAGTACAACCGATATCACCAGCCACCATTTCTTCCACCTTAATACGGTTGGCACCTGCACAAGCGTAAATCTGGGCGATACGTTCTTTTGAACCACGGTCAGCATTCGTAAAGTCTTCTCCTTCGTGCACTTTACCGCTCATAACCTTGAAATACTGAACATCACCGATATGAGGTTCAACAGCGGTCTTAAAGAAATAAAGGGACGTAGGTCCATTCGGATCTGGTTTCACAACTTCACCGCGTGTATTATGCACAGGAGGCATTTCGTCTACAAACGGAACCACATTACCCAAGAATTCCATCAAACGGCGCACACCCATATCTTTACCTGCACAAACACAGAATACCGGGAACATACCTCGTGAAGCCAGTCCCTTGACGGATACCTTCGCGCATTTCGTCTTCTGTCAAAGAGTCCTGTTCAAAGAATTTCTCCATCAGGCTTTCATCGTGTTCTGCAGCTGCTTCCACCAATGCTTTATGCAATTCGGTTGCTTTTTCCATTTCCTCTGCAGGAACATCTTCAATGGTAGGTGCGCCACCTTCGGGTCCCCACGAATATTTTTTCATCAAAAGTACATCGATCAACGAATTGAAGTTCGGTCCGGTAGCTAGCGGATATTGTACGGGCACCACCTTCGAACCATAAGCAGACCTCAACTGCTCAAGCACCATATCATAATCGCACTTCTCATTATCAAGCTGGTTCACCAGGAAAATAACCGGTTTGCCTAGTTTCTCTGTAGCGGAAATGGTTCTGGGTACCTACCTCGGGACCGTATTGCCCGTTCAGAAGCAGATATGGCAGTATCTGTAACGTTGAGTGCTGTCATGGCAGCTCCTACGAAGTCATCACTTCCCGGACAGTCAATGATATTAAGTTTCTTACCGTTCCACTCCACATGGAAAACGGTGGAAAACACAGAATAGCCATATTCTTGCTCCACCGGGAAGTAATCGCTGACTGTATTCTTGGCAGTAATCCTGCCGCGGCGTTTTATAATACCACTCTCAAAGAGCAGCGCTTCCGTGAGAGTGGTTTTACCCGAGCCGTCATTGCCAAGGAGGGCAATGTTCTTAATTTCATTCGTCTGATATACTTTCATGATATATTAAGATTTTAAGTGAATAACTCAGTATGCCTTCGCATACCCTTAACTTTTAGTGAGGCGCAAATTATGAATTTATCAAAAGAAAAGCAATAAATCGATAGTGTTACTAAACTATGTTATGTAACACATCACTACTAACAGAAAGATTTTCTTAACTTTACAGCAAAATCATTAACCCCCAAACTTACAATGAAAGAACTACTATTATCTATTGTACTGCTCATTCTCCTGTCATTTACCGGATGTCAATCCGGAAGTTCATCTCACAAGCAACGACCACTTATCGGCCTATCTTGTTCACATCCCAGCGACTATTCGTCTGCACGAACGACTTATACCGAATCAGTCATACAAACCGGAGGCACTCCAATGCTTATACCAGTCACAACAGACAGTATAGTTCTGGTAGACATCATCAGTCGACTGGACGGGATTATTTTAATCGGAGGGGCGGATATACATCCTTCTTATTATAATGAAGAACCTATCGAGCAACTGGGAGAGGTAGATTCACTGCGTGATGTTTATGATATTTCCCTTATCCGCCTTGCAGCGCAACGTGGTGTACCCATGTTGGGAATCTGCCGGGGCGAACAATTAATCAATGTGGCATTCGGTGGCACACTCTATCAGGATATTCCAGCCCAACATCCGGATACTACCGTGCGACATAATCAGGAAGAGCCGAGTAGTGTACCCACTCATGCAGTCAACTTGCTTCCCGATTCTGAAATGGCACGGATAACAGGAGAGACACAACTATTTACCAACACCCACCATCATCAGGCCGTCAAGCAAGTGGCACCCGGTTTCCGGATTACGGCATGGGCTACGGACAGTATTCCCGAAGCCATTGAAAACATTGAAGGAAAACCTATCTGGGGAGTGCAATTCCACCCGGAAGCATTAACGGTAGCTGGTGATAGCATATCTGCCAGATTCTTCTATTTTCTGGTTGATCAAGCAATTGCATTCCGGCAAAGCAAATAATAGTCTTATCCATTACCGGACATATTCAACTCCCTGCCAAGTCCGTACCGACTCCGTATCTATACGCTTGGACTTGGTACGGAGTTGGTACGGACTTGACAGGGAGTTGGTAGGGAGCAGGTCATACTCCGGTAATTCTTTAGTGATTTCTTATATACCATATATATAGGTACGCGCGTATATCACATATAATCCAACTTAATCACGATCACCCTTATATCCTGATCTTCCTTATCCGTAGCTATCTTTGCAATATGCCAGTCGGACGGGAAGAACAAGAAAAACTCACTGGGAACAGAGTCGATAAAGGTAGTTTTTTCCGGATCAAAATCATAGTGAATAACATCTTTTTTCTCACTATATTCGCAATTAGCCTTTGAAGACTCATGATCCAGCAATGCAAAACGTTCTGTTCCTTTCACCACATACTGCAAATCTATATGTTTCCGGTGTGATTCGGATGTCCGCTTCTCTAACGGTTCATTCTTACTATCTTCAACAGAAACCACAAGTGATGTTCCTTCTATCGGATGTTTTCCCTTCTCGATAGTAGTCAGGTCGTGCGACGCCAACCAGCGAAAAGCCGCCTTCCATTGTTCCGGATTCGCTTCGTACTGCGCTTTGAATTCCGCTAAATTCGTAGAAGAATGGGGCTTCGCCTTCAAACCTTCACTCCAGACTTTCGATTTTACCCATTTTTCAGGCGAGATACTTTTTACTTTCTTGCCACTTTGAGCAGAGACAGACAGACAAACCGCAAGCATACAAGCAGTTGCCAATAACCATTGTAAGTGTTTCATGTTAATGTTTTCTATAATTTCGTTTACTGACTACAAAGATATAAATTATTAATCGTATTAAATTGAAACATCTGTCTACCTATATTGAATTATTTGTGGAACATTAAATGATAAGTCATTCTTATCTTTGCAACAGAAATTAATTCGTAAACTAACAATAAACCATTCAAATCATGAGAAACATTTTCTGGAGTATGACATTAATTGTTGCCTGTTTGTTTGGAGCTGCTACAGCGCAAGCCCAAAAACAAGTAACCACCAACAATGCCATCGTACCGGGTGAAGTATGGAACGACACCGACGGTAACCCCATCAATGCACATGGTGGCGGCCTTCTTTACCACGAAGGGACCTACTATTGGTATGGCGAATACAAAAAAGGGGAAACCATCCTGCCCGAATGGGCTACGTGGGAATGCTACCGTACCGACGTAACCGGTGTCAGCTGCTACTCTTCCAAAGACCTGCTGAACTGGAAGTTCGAAGGCATCGTGCTTCCCGCAGTAAAGGACGACCAAGGCCACGACCTGCACACCAGCAAGGTACTGGAACGTCCGAAGGTGATTTATAACCCCAAAACCAAGAAATTCGTGATGTGGGCACACGTGGAAAGTGCCGACTACAGCAAGGCATGCGCCGGAGTAGCCATCAGTGACTCCCCTACCGGAGAATTCACCTATCTGGGCAGCTTCCGTCCTAACAATGCCATGAGCCGCGACCAAACCGTATTCGTGGATGACGACGGCCGCGCTTATCATTTCTACTCTTCCGAAAACAACGCCACACTGTACATCAGCGAGTTGACGGACGACTATCAGAGACCGAGCGGACGCTATACCCGTAACTTTGTCAAGGAAAGCCGCGAAGCCCCCGCCGTCTTCAAACGTAACGGAAAATACTACATGCTCTCTTCCGGCTGTACCGGATGGGATCCGAACCAGGCAGAACTGGCTGTAGCTGATTCCATTATGGGTGAATGGAAAACAATAGGCAACCCTTGTACCGGAACAGATGCCGACAAGACTTTCTATGCTCAAAGCACTTACGTGCAGAAAGTTATGGGCAAGAAAGACATGTACATTGCCATGTTCGACCGCTGGAATAAGAAAGACCTGGAGAACTCACGTTATGTATGGCTTCCTTTCTCCTTCGAAGGTGATAAAATCACCATTCCCTGGCGTGACAAATGGAGCTTCGACAGCTTTGCCGACCAAGGTCGTTTTGAAGCCGGCAAAGGAACTTTCCTGCTAAACGGCAAACCATTTGTAGTTAAAGCCGCAGAGCTGCACTATCCGCGTATCCCGAAAGCCTATTGGGACCAACGCATCAAGCTATGCAAGGCACTGGGCATGAACACCATCTGCCTTTATGTATTCTGGAACTCCCACGAACCGCAACCCGGTGTATACGACTTTACGGAGCAAAACGACCTGGCTGAGTTCTGCCGTCTGTGCCAGCAAAATGATATGTATGTCATCCTCCGCCCCGGACCGTATGTTTGTGCCGAGTGGGAAATGGGTGGTCTGCCCTGGTGGTTACTCAAGAAAAAAGATATCCGCCTGCGCGAATCCGATCCTTACTTCATTGAACGTGTAGCTCTGTTCGAAGAAACCGTTGCCAAGCAAGTGAAAGACCTGACGATTGCCAATGGCGGCCCCATCATCATGGTACAGGTAGAAAACGAATATGGATCTTACGGAGAAGATAAGGGGTATGTATCCCAAATCAGAGACATCGTACGTGCCAACTTCGGAAATGACATCGCTCTGTTCCAATGCGACTGGGCGTCCAACTTCACCAAGAACGGACTCCACGACCTGGTATGGACCATGAACTTCGGTACAGGCGCCAACGTCGACCAGCAATTTGCCAAACTGAAACAGCTTCGTCCCAACAGTCCTCTGATGTGTTCTGAATTTTGGAGCGGTTGGTTCGACAAATGGGGTGCCAACCACGAAACGCGTCCTGCCGCTGATATGATCAAAGGTATCGACGATATGTTATCAAGAGGCATTTCATTCAGCCTGTATATGACACATGGAGGTACGAATTGGGGACACTGGGCAGGCGCCAACTCTCCCCGGCTTTGCACCCGATGTGACGTCTTACGATTACGATGCGCCTATCAGTGAATCCGGTCAGACAACTCCTAAGTATTGGGCGTTGAGAGAAGCCATGGCGAAATACATGAATGGTGAGAAACAGGCGAAAGTACCTGCATTGATCAAACCTATCAGCATCCCTGCTTTCAGATTCACAGAAATGGCACCACTGTTCGAGAACTTGCCCGCAGCAAAGAAGGATGAAAACATCCGCACCATGGAAGAATACAACCAAGGCTTCGGAAGCATCCTCTACCGCACTACCCTGCCTGAATTGAAATCACCCGCTACCCTCACAGTAAACGATGCGCACGACTATGCACAGGTATTCGTAGACGGGAAATACATCGGCAAGCTCGACAGAAGAAACGGTGAAAAGCAACTGGTACTCCCCGCCTGCGTCAAAGGCTCCAGACTTGATATTCTGGTAGAAGCCATGGGCCGCATCAACTTCGGTCGTGCCATCAAAGACTTCAAAGGAATCACGAAAAACGTAGAACTTTCTATGGACATCAACGGATATCCTTTCGTTTGCGACCTGAAGAACTGGGAAGTTTTCAACATTGAAGATACCTATGAATTCTATCAGGGCATGAAGTTCCAGCCGATAGAATCATTGACTGACCGCCTCGGACAACGTATTCCGGGTGTTTACCGTGCTAAATTCCAGGTGAAGAAACCGAGCGATACTTTCCTGAACTTCGAGACATGGGGAAAAGGATTGGTTTATGTGAACGGTTATGCATTAGGTCGTATCTGGGAAATCGGTCCTCAGCAGACTCTTTATGTTCCGGGATGCTGGTTGAAGAAAGGTGAAAATGAGATCGTAGTTTTCGATATCGTAGGTCCTAAAGAAGCCAAGTCCGAAGGTTTAAGTGAACCGCTCCTTGACCAGCTGCTTGTACAGAAACCCTTGACACACCGCAATGAAGGCGAAAACCTGAACTTGTCAGGTGAAAAGCCTGTATTCACGGGAAGCTTCAAACCGGGTAACGGCTGGCAGGAAGTTAAATTCAACAAACCGGTCACCGGACGCTATGTTTGCATTGAAGCATTAAACTCACAGGATGGAAAAAGACCGGCTTGTATTGCCGAAATGTATTTCTTGGACAAGGATGGTAGCCGTCTGTCACGCGAACCCTGGATTGTCAATTATGCCGACAGCGAAGACGTATCCCACGTCAACTGTTCTGCGGACAAAATCTTCGACCTCCAGGAATCAACCTATTGGAGCACAGAGAAAGGTAGTCCTTATCCGCATACGATTGTAATCGATCTGGGCGCCAGTCATGCCGTGACTGGTTTCCAATGCTTACCCCGAATGGAAAGCGAAGTACCGGGTGGCATCAAGGATTTCAAGATTTATGTGAAGGGGGAAAACTTCAAATACTAATCTGATTTATACAGGCAATAAAGAGCGGCTGTCGTTATGAAATGACAGCCGCTCTTCTTTTATATATTACTTAATCAACTTCTCCTTATTTAACGTCTGATAGTTTACAGACATAAGGGAGATTCTACTTAAACTGTTTTGTAACAATTGGAATTATCAATAAAGCATGATCTGATCCAAAATGACACCCTCATCCAATGCTTTAATCACCAGTTTATGCGATTTTCGTTTGCTGACGGGCAATTTCACTGTCCGTATGGCTTGATTACGCAATACGTTTTTCTTTCCATTCTTCACTACGTCCCTGAGTTTCGTAAGAAACTGTCTGAACATTTTTTTTATCTATCGAAACAGAAAAGCGTAACTGCCCTCCATGTATAGGATGGTTTGGCAATAACCGGATATCAACCTCTACAGAATCACCGGGACATTCGCCAAAATCAAAAGACAATTCTTTGTTCTTTTCAAGCATTACAGCCTTTCCTTCATAACCAAGCCCCTTACAAGACACTGCATCACCTGCCGAATATTCCACTCCATTCCATTTATATAAACTCGGGGAATCTTCCAACATAGGTGTTTCAACCAATAATCTGTCTACCGGCTCAAATACTGGCAATCTACGCGGCTGATGATCCATCATACGATGCCATTTACCATTATTACGTATACCTATATTATATATGCGGGTCAGCGAAGCAATACTATCATAAGCAGCATCACTTTTATTCCAGTTCATCTCACCGTGGCGGGCAAACTGTGCATAAAGCATCTTCTTATTCATTTCAGCAGTAGCCTGTACCGGATATTTTACCAATTGAAAATAGGCATCCCGTCTATCTCGTTGGATTCGTGAAGCCAACTTTTCTACTTTGTCCGAAATAACTTGGTAATCTTCAAGGCGCTTATTGATGTACGACCTGCTCCAAGGCATATCTTTCACAATCCGGTATGCATTCGTATGGTATTCTTCTTCACGGGTATTTCCCATAAATTCCGGTTTACGGATATAGGACAAACGATAATGCTCCATCATAACCGGCAAGAGATCTTCACCCGTAGTTTCTCCAAACTCACGCTTCAAAGAAATTACACAAATGATCAGACACCCCCTTCGGTAAACTGATCAATATTCCATGCCATATCCAAAAACAACTCCGTCTGATATTCTATCGGCTTTATGTCACCCACATTCAAAATCCATATTTTTTTTGTATGCCACGCTCATAAGCCTCCTTCATCTGTTGATATAACAAAGCCGGACTAAACGTTCCTAACCAAAGGTAATCGTGTGGACGCCCCCAATATGAGACATGGTAATAAACTCCATTTCCTCCCTTACGAGCACGCTCTGCCTCCGTCGGAAAATGTTTTATATAACCATAATTATCATCACACCACATTAATGTCACATCCTCAGGTACTTCCAGACCGGCACGATAAACATCAAGTACCTCTTTATAAGGGATAAAAACTTGTGGAACAGCCTCAACATCTTTATTCACATATTTCCGTAATAAATCACGCTGATCTTTCAACACACGCTCCAGCACCGCTTTCTGTTCTTCCACAGTTTTAGCCCCTTGCATCTGTCCATCATGCACACCACGCATGCCAACCGTATACAAAATTTCCTGTCCGGAAACTTCCTTAAGCCTTTCTTCCCAAAAATGACATACCGAACTACTATTTTTCACATAGTCGTAATCACCTTTCCCTCTTCGGCTCCACTCACCGGCAGTACTACAAGCCATAGGTTCACAGTGTGACCCACCGATATAGATACCAAACTTTTCTGCAGCTTCCCTATTTCCGGGAGTAAGGAAAAATGGGACCGAACATTCGTGCATGGCAGGCCAGTATGTATTAGCTCGCAGACGGAGCAACAATTCAAAGATACGTTCATTTGTCTGTGGTCCTATGCGTCCTGGCTTATACCAAGGTTCATAATTCAGACTACTCCAAGGCATCAATCCCCAATCTTCATCGTTAATAAAAAAAATGCCACGGTATTCTACCGAAGGAGACTGCACCGTCTTATAATCGGCAGCCAGTTGAAAAAACTCTTTCTTCCCCAGGAATCACGTTCTGCCCACCATTCCCAGGGAGATACTCCCAGCAGACGGGAAAGTTCCATAATGCCATAGGCTGTGCCATGCTGGTCGCTTCCGGCTACCAGTAGTTTTCCATCCGGTAAAACAGTCAGTAGAAAGGCTTGCTTTTTACCATTCAAACCAGAAACATCCGCTCCGGTCTTAGCTATCAACGGGCTTTTACCAACAGTACCAATAATGATATCACCTTGTTCATTATCTACCAACAGCGATGCGGAAAGTACTGCTTTACAATCACGGGATAATAAATCTAAAGCGGTATGTACCACCTTTTCTTCCGCATTATCACAGGATACTTTGACTGGCTTCCCCGAAGGTAGGTTGAATTGTGCCCAACAAAGTTGGGTTATCAAAAACAAGAATAAACTTAAAAATACTTTTTTCATGATCAGTTATTTATGGTTCAAAAATAATAAATCTTATCTATTGTCACAAAAGTATTGTCGCTTCCGTAAATGGTTTTAGACTTATCCGTCCACACCGGCTTTATGCCTGTGACTTCAATTAATAATGTATAATCCCCTTTAGGCAACTTCGGAGTCATTATTCGGATTGCTTTCTCAGGATATTTACTGTAAAAGTCGACTAATGAAGAATAAATAGTATCTTTCTTTGCATTCAGCACACTTATCCTGCGCATATCCGCTATGACTATTAGATTCACCGGTCACAGCAGTATGGGTTCCTTGGAACGGAACAGCCAATACACTCCCTTTCGTATTTGAAAGCAACCGTCCGTTTTCTTCTTTCCATGCGGCATCCGGCATCATCTTCTTGGTAGGAATCGTTTTTCCATTGCGTAATGCATCAACAGGTTTCACACGATTGATATCCCAGCATTGCCAATATTCGGGAATGGTAATTCTGGTTCCTTCCACTTGCAAGGGCATCCACACATAAGTAGCGGCAGAAGCCTGATGAGGAAATGACCAACGGTCACCCATAAACATAGGAATCGTGTCGTTACCTTTTTTCAAAGGAAAAACAAAAGTGCTTTGTGAGTTATACGTCAAGGTTCCTTCGGGACAGAATATCCCCTGCTTTGTCCAAGGGCCTTAAATAGCCGGAGCCGTAAAATAGAAGTTATCATTCTTTTCCCAACTCGTCAGATTGGAGAACAGCATATAGTACATGCCATTCTTCTTGAACATGGCAGGCGATTCGCCTGAGCCTTTCACATGAGCAACTTCAGCCTCTATCGAGCGGTAGTCTTCACTCAATCTGTAAACAGGCCCGTGATGAATAAGCAGATAGCCTTTGCCATCCGTATCCTGAAAAGTTCCCATATCCCAACGTTTGACGGGTTTACCGTCATAGAGCAGAGGTCCTTGCAATTTGTATTCCCCATTAATCGTTTTGCAAGTAGCGTAACCGATATAAGGGTCTTTATATCCCAAATCATCGGCATGCATATACATGACATATTCCCCGGTAGAAGGGCATTTCATCACTTTCACCCGCTCGCCTACTACGGTCAGGACCCAATATACCATCGGGTTGCACCGGCAACACCACTCTTTCAAATTTCCAGTTAACCAGATCATCGGAAGAGTAGCAACTGAATCCCGGAAAGGCATTACTCTTATCCGATTTATATTCTCCGAACAAATAATACCGCCCACCATCTTCCACAATGCATGCACCATGTGCATTGACAATATTCCCCTGTTCGTCGAACCAAGGTATGCCGTTATAAACTACTTTTTCCGAGTCATGCGCCGAACACGCTCCCAGGCTCAATCCTATCAGGACCGCCAATAGAAAGGTACATTTCATTGTTATATCATTCATCAAATTAAAAACTTATTTTTATTACTTCGCCATGCGGGTCGAAAGAGAAGATAAATTTATCTCCTGCATCCTTCACCGCCAATTCCTGCTTTCCCTGGCTTACTTTTATTTCAGACTTTCCGTTTTTACTCACTACCATTGTCAACGGCTCACAAAACAGCTTATCATCCAGTGCCAGACGAGGTGTTATCTTGAAGGAAGACTTTTTCTTAGTAATATCCAGTTGTATATTTTTTCGCTCTTTCACATAAGCTGCTACTTCGCAATAGGTACCAACCCAGATATTGTCTTCCAGAGCTTTCACCCTCTTAAAGTGTTCCCACAATATCTCCGGAGAGGTAAAAGCATCATATCCCGTTGCAATGCCATGAATCATTGCCACTCCCCATTCACCTGCGATAGCAAGTTCCTTCACCCATTTATCTAAAGATTCGATGGTAGATTTCGATTTATCGCCACCAATGCCATATTGTTTGGTGCGTGTACCGACTCTGTCCTTTGAACTTATCTGCAAAATATCTTCATTGTAAGCATTGAACGGATAACAGAACGTAAGCGGTCTCTTCCCTATCCAGGGCGAGAATGATGCTATCATTCTTTTCTACTTCCGTTTCCACTTCTTCCAGAGTAAGACTCTTCAAATTGGCATGCGACCAACTATGGCTGGATATTTCGTGTTCCTTTATCAGACATTTCTTTCATCTGCGCCCAGGTCATACGTGTTTTTACCTTGTTGTGCCGCTTCATTCTCTATTCCTTTTCCCCCATATCCAGAAAGTGCCTTTGAATCCTACTTTCTCCATTTCGGGGAAAACAAGCGTATAGTGTTCTTCCAGACCGTCATCGAAGGTATAACTGACGGCACATTGCTTGTCATCTTTATAATCCGCTACATATACTTCCGAATCATGATGACGTACATAAGGCGCCAGTTCCGGCACAACTTTGGCAACTGCTTCCATCGCAATCTCAGCTACCACCTTTCCACCATAAATATTCAGATGGGTGTTATCAATCTTTCCTTTTGGGCAGAAATCATATTTCCCGGCTGGTACCCACATGAAAAGGCTTTTTGACTTCTCTACCCCCATGCCGACTACCAAATCATGCGTCAGTTTATTCAAATCTACAAAAGGAACATTCATTTCTTTTGCCACTCTTCGCGGTGATTCCAGATACTCCTCCATGAGTGTCTACCAACGTGTTCCCTTCCATCTCATAACTGCCTTTATTCTCTGTAGCCCCTTCCGGAGGAAAATTCCGGCGTACAATCGAATTGAACAGTACCGGATAAGCTCCCTTTGCTCGTGTCTCCCTTACAAACCTACGCAGGTTCTCATCGAAAGTGCTTCCGGGAACTGTATGCAGTTTTTCTGCAGATTTCTCATCATTATGCCCGAACTGGATAAATACATAGTCTCCACTTTTTAGTTTAGAGAGTACGGTGTCCCAGCGTCCTTCATTGATAAAACTCAGTGAACTCCGGCCATTCATGGCATGATTATCCACCCGTACATCATCGGTCAGGAAGCCCGGGAGCATCTGTCCCCAGCCACGTTCAAGATTTCCATTCTTCAGACTTTTATTCGCCATGGTAGAATCACCTATCATAAAAATAGTGATTACATCCTTCTTTCCGGTAGTAAAAGCAGAAAAGAAGAGAAGTGCAAATAGTAGTTTCAGTTTCAAGTTTCTCATGATATTATATAAAATTTCAACAAAAATAGGGAAGAACACAAAAACAAGACATGGAGTAATGTGCAATCACCTGCATTATTGTTCAGAAAGCATGATTGTAGTCAAAAACTAACTACTACACGTCAATCAGGAAAGACCATTCACAATAAATGCAAATGGCCTTTCAAGTTTTACACTATCACCAGGAATACCTATTGCATAACCAAGTATCTATCACTCTACTTTTCTGCCGGCATATCAGCCGTAGTCGGCCAATAAGGATTCTGATAAATCGGTGAAGTCTCAATCGTTTTACCATCGGTAGATGTTATCTGGAATTGGTCAATACGTATCGGATCCAGATAATGAGCCATTTTCCAAACGAAACCATCATAAGCCAGTTGGTTTGTTGTCTTTCTATATGGAAGCAAATACTCACTGTCAGCAGGTGAAGACACATTTGCCTTACTGGTACCATAAACAAGTGTTGTTTTACCTGCCCCGAATTATCATACCAACGTTCCATTGGTGTATTCCAAAGATGCATACCTTCAGGTATATAAGGCTTAACCATCAGTTGATCCATTGCTCTCCAACGACACAAATCCATCCATCGGAGTCCTTCAGATATATATTCGCAACGGCGTTCCCGACGAATATTATACAAGGTCTTATCAACCAGAATCTTTCCGGCCGAATAAGCGCCCCAATCATTTTCAGCTTCCTTATTCATATCAGTAGCAGCAATAGTGGCATCGATATTCTCACTAACTAAAGCACGGCGGCGAAGAAGTTGCCAATACTCACGGGCTGTATTATCCAGTGTTTGATTCTTTTCGTAGCTGGCCTCCATATAGTTCAATAGAGCTTCCGAAGCACGATAGATAGGAATACCAAGGAAACATTTGTTCTGAACCAAATATTTACTATCCCAAAGCGCCACCTTTACGCAATGCGTAACCGGTAGTGTAAGTATACTGCACAGCACCATCTGTAATTTTCGGATACGGCTCATCCAGCCAAATATTAGTAAGTCCCGAAACACTTTCAATCAATACATTCTTTTGTCCCGGTTCTTTCAGGAAGATAGACAAGCGACTGTCCCGATTGATACGTACATTAGCGATTGTTTTGTCTCCCATGTAGTAACCATCACCGTCGGCATAGGTTCCATGAGCATAGATGGGCAGGCCATCAGCCATCAGGAAACTTTGTACCAAGCCACGAGTCACACCAACACCCCAGTTGCCTTCGTCCGCAGCCAAAGCAACATCATGACCGCTTCCCAATCCCTGAACATACTGACGCCACATCAACACTTCCTTCACACCCGACAAGTCTTCTTGCCCGAACATGGCAAAGTAAGGATTCTCCGCGGTAGCCAAATCTTGCTTCACAATACCCGTATTCTTTGTCAGGCTTGCTTTATACTTCTCTGCCACTTCTTTAGAAGCAGTCATCGCTTGCTCCAGAAACCAATTGATTTCATTGTCAATACTTCCACTTGGATACTGATAGCTGGCATTATAATCTTTTGTCTTACCGGGCCATCCTTCACCATTGGGGACAAATGCCGTACCTTTAAAGTATTTCAGCCATGTAGCCTCAAATAAGGCAACACGCGATTTAAGCAATAAAGCCACATCACGACTAAGACGTGTTGTTTGAAAACTCTTTCCATCCATCAATGTCGCTGCCTTATCTAAGTCCGAAAGGATGAAACGTGCTACCTCATTACGTGGCGAACGCTTGGCAGCCCCGGTCAGAATTTCCATATTATCAGTTAATGGTTCCGTTATAATAGGATAGTCTCCAAACGACTGATAACGTTTGAAATACTCTAATGCACGCAGCGTATACATTTCGCCGATGTAATGGCGAATACTACTCAATTCACCCGAAATCGTATTATCCGCCCCATTCAAGTCTTCGCCAAAGCGTGGCAAGACACTGGCAAAAAAAGAAATTCATGTGATAGATATTGGTAAAAGACCAAATCACCGGAAGCATTAGGTACTCTCCATTCTCCCGTACAGAAATAGCTGGGAGCATTTGCCGCTACCTGATTATCCGTACCCTGATCTGCGGCATAAAATCCATAAGAGTTACCGGTATTAGTAGGCAACATACTGGCATAATACTTATCCGCATAGGCTTGCAGATGTGAAGCATCCGTGAAGAAAGTTTCGGGTGCAAGTTGCGAAGTAGGTTCTCTGTCAAGGAAATCATCACATGACGCCATTGCACCACCCAAAGCCGTAGCTATCAATGCTAAAAATATATTTCTTGTTTTCATGATTTACTATCAAATTAAAAGGTTACACTTAGACCAAACGACCGGTGGAAGACAAGGGGGTAAGCGTTGCCACCCCAACCGCCAACACAGGTTTCAGGATCGAATATAGATGATAAGGAGGTGAACGTCAGTAAGTTTTCACCCGATACAAACACACGACAGTTGGCAATGCCTACTTTATCCAGCACAGACTTCGGTTAATGAGTATCCTAACTGCAAGTTTTTCAGACGCATGTAACCGGCATTCTGCATATAACGGCTCTGAGTTTGTTGATTCTTAGATCCGAAGGTATTTCCATTCGAATTCGCAGAAGTAATGGGACGTGGATAGTAGGAGTCCAGATTGACGGGCAATTCATAACCTTCCAAACCAATAGGCTGGTCACGGAAATAATCATTATGTTGTTCCAAACCAATAGTATACCATTTGGAATAACCACCACGAACTCCCCAGAAGTAAGATGATTCACCCGGCCAGAAGTCATGTTTCAAAACGCCTTGTAAGAAGCAACGGAAATCGAATCCCTTATAACTGGCTGTCAAGTCAATACCGTAGAAATAATGCGGATTGCTATCACCCAGAATCTTCAAGTCACCATGGTCTTCCCAGGTACTGGCACCTTTACTGATTTTGCCATCACCATTCAGGTCTTTATACATGATATCTCCAGCCGCCCATTGCGAACCGATTGCATCTTGACCGCCATGAGGCAATGTGGCAAGATGGTTGTCCATCTCTTCCTGAGACTTAGCGATGCCGGCAGTCTCAAGTCCCCAGATAATACCGGTTTTCTTACCCGCCATATATGTACTGATAGAGCCTGTCTTGTTGCCGGGATAGCTGTCTATATAAGTTGTCTGGTCGGAAAGAGACAAGGTGACGCCGTAATTCAGTCCATTGTTCAGACGATCTTTCCAAGAGAGTGAAACTTCCCAACCTCGGGTCTGAAGGTCACAGTTATTCGTGTTGGGTACAGAAATACCCAATGTGTTAGGCATCTGGTCAGCCGGGCCAACCATGTTCTTTGTATAACGTATAAAGTAGTCAGCCGAACCCGTTAAACGGTTGTTTAGTAATCCCCAATCCAGACCAATATCCCGTACGGACAGTCTCCCCCATGTCAACGCCTCACTAATCAGGCTACCAACCGAAGCCGTATTGGGCTGCATGCCATTCTGTATCCAAGTACCATTGGCAGCCCCCAAAGACATCACACGATAAGTGGGATAATAGGAACTCGTATTCTGGTTACCCAATTGCCCGTAAGAGAAACGCAGCTTCAACTGATCCACCACTTTGGTAGCCGGAGCAAAGAACTTCTCTTGTGCAATGTTCCAACCTGCCGAGAAGGAAGGAGATAGTTGCCAGCGACTACCCCTACGGAAACGGGAAGTACCGTCATAGCGCATATTCACTTCCAGCATATAGCGGCCCATAAAGTCATAATTCAAACGTCCGAAGAAGCCGGCAGTAGCCCATTCTCTCGAATAACCGTTCACGCCCGTAGTCTTTTCTTCACCTTTTCCGCTCAATCCGGAGGTCAAGTCAAACTCCCAGAAATCTTCATCTTCTACATACAGTCCGTATTTGGTTACATCAAAATAATGCAGTTTGAACTCTTCAGCCTGGAAACCACCCATTAGTTTGAAGTTATGCTTGTCGGCAAACGAATGAGAATACGCAGTATAGACATTCAGGTTCAGATAATTCTCCTTTTGGTCATTCTCCTTCAAACTCGTATCTTTGCTGGTCACAATCTTGTCACCCTTCGGATCGTAGTTGTAGGCAGGGAGTGTAGCAGCCTTAGTGCTTTCTTCCTTGATGCTATAGTTAAACTCTACATTAGTGATCCAGTTCTTAACCGGCTCGATGATGAAAGCAGCCTGATGATAGTGCCGGTCGGTCTGTTGGGTTCTTTTGTCCACCTTCAGCCAATGCACGGGCATTATCATGGTTGACGTGCCCATTCTGGTCATAAATAGGCATATTCGGCCAGTTACCACGTCCCAAACCCTCATAAAACCCATCTACAAGGCTGGTGGGCCTACAGATATCATTACGAGTGAAACGGGTAGAATAATTGAACTTCAGCCAGCTTGTCAGAGTAGCATTGATTTTAGCCGTGGTGTTAAAACGCTGCAAGCTCTCTTTTTCCAAACTCAACAAGCCCTCCCGGTCCAGATAGTTGAACGAAGCATAATAAGACATCTTTTCGCTACCACCCGTGACGCTGATGTTGTGTTCCTGTGAGAATACATGGTCTTTGTACATAGCATCCCAGATATCCGTATTAGCATATCCCTGAGTCCAACGGTCTTGCCAGGCAGTCTCACTCTTGGCATCCAATCCGACCTCTCCATTCGTAAACTTTCCATTCTGGAAATCAATCATCTTCTGCATCGTTTCATCTGTGTATGCACCCTTGATACCACGATTGGCATCCGCATAATTCATCATGACGGCAAACGAATAGGAATCCATAGCTTTCGGCATATTGATAGGACTGGAAATGCGGAAGCTATTGTTGTAATTGACAGACACTTTGCCGGACTGTCCCTTCTTGGTTGTGACAAGAATCACACCAAATGGTGCGCGCGAACCATAAATACTGGAAGCGGCAGCATCCTTCAAAACAGAGATATTCTCAATATCTTGCGGATTGACCGTATTAATGTCACCGACCATACCATCAATTAAAATCAATGGTGAACTGTTTGAACCGGAACCAATCGTACCCGTACCGCGAACGGATACACTCATATTCTTCTCCAACTGCCCCGAACTGGTTGTTATCTTCAGTCCCGGCACCAATCCCTGCAAAGCCTGAGTTGCCGACGTCACGGGACGTGATTCTATTTCTTTTGCTGTGGCAATGCCTACAGAACCTGTCAAGTTCACCTTCTTCTGTACACCGAAGCCCACTACCACGACTTCATCAAGCATCTCGGTATCATCTTTCAGCATTACATTGATTACTTTTCCTGCAACGGCCTGCACCTCTTGCGTCTTATAACCTATATAAGAGATGACGAGCGTTGCACCGGGATTGACGGCAAGAGAGAAGTTACCATTAATATCGGTAATGATACCGTTGGAAGTTCCTTTTTTCGAGTACACTGGCACCGATAACGGGTTCGCCCGTTACGTCTTTCACAACTCCCGAAACCTTCACTTGTTGTTGAACGATTTCCATACCTGCTTCATTGCTTTCGGCCATCACCGCCAGAGGATGTCCTGCAACAAGACCCGTACAAAGCAACAAGGCAGCGAGTGCCTTCCGGTTGTTTCTGATTGAATCTGATTTCATTGTCTTTCTTTTAAATTAGATAAAAAGGGTTAATACAATCATTGTTCTTTTTCGTCGAATGAACGATGTGCAAATATATTAAGTCCGGAGATAAATAATGAGGGACAATTTCTCATGAAAGAAGGGGTAAATCGGGCAAAACACATGATAAAACGGGCATGACGAATTTACCCCTTCCTGTTTTTAATATATTTGCAGTTCATCTACATAGCCCGTACCCGTCCAAGTAGATTCTAAAGTAATGGTATTATCCGCCCCCGGACGAAGTTCAACAGATATTTCGGCACACCGATAAGCATTCCATGCACCGGTAGGTTTAAATTGAACGGTGAAACGGCTGCCATTCACATTCAAGCGGGCGGTCCGCACCTGAGTGCTTCCGTTGGAATAGCGCAAGGCAAGGGTTCTCTTGCCGCCCGTCAGTCCATCCACCTCTTTCCAGGTAGCATATCCGCCCGAAAGTGGAAACACCAAATAACCGGAACCGGAAAAGCCCCAAGCGTTTTCTATATCGACTTCCATGGTTACACCGCCACCCACATCTGTCAGTTCTGCTTGTCGGATGACGGCAGGCATCGGAGCTTCCGCCTTACGCAATAAACGTATAGTCCAACCGGCATCGGCTTTCAATGAAGTTATCTTCTTATTATTCTTCAGTTCCAAAGCACCTTCGTCCACCCATTTGTTGTTCGTATCAAAGTATCCTCTGCTTGTCGAAATAAATTCCAGCGAATCAGGCCAAGAGAAAACACCGCCTTTGGAAGTTGCCAGCACCACTTCACTACCGCTACGGATGATGCTGAGCGCCTGCGAATTGATATAACCGGGTTTAAAGGTGATACCTTCAACACCCGTAGTCGGCATCAACGAATCTCCTTTCCAATTATGGACGAAAAGCCCATATCCACTGGCATTCAGTGCAACATCCGTCATGACGCTATTCAACATTCGGTTCACCAGCCTCACATCTTCCAGATAGGCACCACGTGGAGCAAATTCGTTCTTCTCATCTTTAATAAAGATGCCATGATCGTCAGGACCGCACAACTCATAGTAATCAAAGTTATTATTGCCCGACAAAGCTGCAAGTTGCAACTGAGCTATATTGGGAATCTCGGCACCTATTTCCATTATCATACGGTAGTTCTTTCCCATATAAGGAACATTTGTCCGTACACTTTCAGCATACGAATCTTCCGTACCGAAGTGATGGCGATAAGTATCAATACCTACAAAGTCAATATAAGTGCCAACCGTGGAACGTAACTGTTCATTACTATACAGCACAGAATGTATATCGACATAAGTGCAGTTCATCCGTGTCCAAACAGGATAAGAGGACTCCTTGACGGCACGTCCCAGCTCACTCATATACTCCACAAATTGTCGCAGACGGGTAGCTACGCACTTCATTTCCCAGCTGCACCCCTATCACAGTATGCGGAGAGTCATTATCCAAATCCCATTGGGCAATGTGTTCCATCACTTTACCCAGCACATAAGCTTCACGCGCCCTCAGTTTCTTATCACCAAGATCCAGAGAATAATCTGATATATCCCTTCGTATGGTATAATCACTGGTGGTCTGGCGCGAACTTCCCTCTGTAGAGAAAGATTGGAAATCACCTGCCTTGGGAGAGTGCATCACATAATCAGGCGTTCGCAACTGGTCAGGTTTCAACCACTGCACATGTCCTCCGCTATTCTGACTAAACCAAAGCATTTCCACTTTAAAATTATATTTCCGTGCCAGATTGAGGTAAAGCTCCAGCGTTGTCCAGTCGAAATGATCTTTACTTGGCTCCACCTCGTACCAGTGGATAGGAATGGAAAGGGTGTTGAATCCCAGTGCGGCAGTTTGCTCAAGTAATCTTTCACAAGTGGCTATATCCCAATTCCAGCGATAGCGCAACTTGTCGAAACGTACCTGTACATTGGTCATATAAAATGGTTTTCCATCTACCCTCAATACATATTTCTGCGAACCGTTGAGCGAAGTATCTACATAAGAGATTACTTTTTTTTGAGATGTTTTCTCCTTTGCCATCCCGCCCGAAGACAGCAACAGCAACATTGTGAATAGGATAAAAAGATTTCATGCGAACCTTTGTTTTGTGTCCTGAATGGTTTGATTTCATGGTTTTCATATTTATCTGATTAATAAATTTCAGTAGAATGAAGAGACAGGCAAAAGTAACAAGTTTATCCGAAAACAAGCAGAGGCAAATCGGGAGAATAGAAAGGGGAAAACAGTCAACCGCCACGGGGGGTATTTCTCCTTAACAGAATAGTTTCTTCCTTCTCATCAAAAAGTTACTATTATCCCAAGAAAAAGTTTTCAGTATCGAATACAAATTTGTAAATTTTGCCTGCAAATATATATTCGCAAATTAGAAAGACAGGGGAGAACCTGCCCAACAAAGAAGGAAAACGCATGCTTTATCCACGCCTCATGCAGCGCGGACAAGCCGACACGGAATACATTGCACGAGTTCTATCCCAAAGAAGTTCATTCAGCAAAGGTGCCGTTGCCGGACTATTACAGGAACTGGCTGATGAACTGGCTTACCAAATGGGACAAGGAAAGTCCGTAAAGCTGGATGGCATAGGCACCTTTGTCACTGCACTCGCCTTGCGCGAAGACAAAGAACGGGAAACAGGCGAAGAAGATTCCACCCGCCGAAACGCACGGAGCATCATCGTAGGAGGCATTACAGCCCCGGGACTGGAGACACACAAGGTATACATTAATGGGTAAATTCACCAAATTGCAGGGACAAATCGAGCAAAACCATCTTCTTCAGTAGCGATTTTGCTCGATTTATCTTATTTTTTTGTTGCATAGAGAAATCAGAATTCCAATGAATATGCGACCACGTATCTGTCTTCCCCTCTTCATCCTGTTGCTACTTGCCGCCAACGGCATGGCGCAACCTTACATTTTGCGGCATCTCGGCATCGAGGACGGACTGTCGAACAATTATGTACGAGACATTGCGCAGGACCGACAAGGTTGCATCTGGATAGCGACGGAACTTGGACTGAACCGTTTTGATGGTTGTAGCTTCACCACATATAAGAGTAACAGCTCACAGCTAAACAGTGATGCGCTCAACGTGCTGCTATACGACGAAGCGGAAAACAGTCTGTGGATAGGCGGCAAGTTCAAAGGTATCAACAAACTGGATTGCTACACTTACGAGTTTCATGATTATGTGCCAGAAGAAAGCATACATATTGATAACATCGTACACCTTTCGCACGCTTCCGACGGTGGAATATGGATTACTCCACATAATGGGGACGTTATACATTATGACAAACAGAATCGGACATTCACCACACTTCCCGACATAGGAATCACCGGACTGAGCAGTTCAAACTGGTGTACCTTCGACGATGGGAAAGGTTTTCTTTACATCGGACATGCGCAAGGCGGGATGAGCATCATAGACCTGAAAAATAAAACCAGCCATACGCTCAGTAATAATCCCAACAATCCGCAGAGCTTGCCCGGCAACAGTGTCTACTCTATCTATAAAGACCATCTGGAAAACATCTGGGTAGGAACCAATCGCGGGCTTGGACTCTTCAGCCCGAAGACCGAAGAGTTCACCGTATTCAGGCATGAGCCACGCAATCCGCATTCACTGATTGCAGACCATATTTATGCCATCAAGGAGATGAACGACGGCAGTCTATGGATCACCAGTGACATTGGTGGCATCAGCATACTGGACTTACATAGCATCACTTTCAGAAATCCTGAGAGTGTGCAATTCTACAACATAACGGCAGATAACAGTAAGAATGGCGTTTCATCCGGAAATATCCGCAATCTTCTGCAAGATTCCTTCGGAAACATCTGGATAGGTAACTACAGTAGCGGAGTAGACTTTATCAGTCACACACAACCGGTATTCCACGTCCTTCCCTATATGACCGAGAAGGGAAACATCCTGAAGCACAAACCCGTCTGGGGCATTTGCAAAGATGAGAACGACCTGCTATGGATAGGCGGCGAGAACGAAATCAGCCTGTTCAAGAATAATGAGTTCCTGAAAAGCATCAATATCTCCAAACAATTGTCAAGACCTTACGGCCAAGTATTCTCCATAATCAATGCCGGGAACGGTATTCTGCTGCTTGGCATATACGATGATGGCCTGCTGAAGTTCGACATCCGTAGTGAACGCATCGAACGCATTCCACTGGATATGGAGAATGTGGACATCATCACTTTCTTCAAGGACACGGACGGCACCATATGGATAGGTGCAGAATAATGCATATACACGTATGCCAACGGACAACTGAAGAAAGAGACCCAACTGGATGCCCTGTTACCGGACAAGTCGGTATACGGTATCTTTGCGCGACAGGCAAGGGAAACTCTGGATAGGAACTTATGGAGGCGGAATAGCCATCTTCGACAGCAACAATAAGACGGTTGCCAAACTGAATACAAGCACTAACTTCTGCTCTAATGCAATAAACCACCTTCACATGGACAATCAAGGTGGCATTTGGATTGCTACGCGTAATGGAATCGGTTACATTAAAGATACATCCCATCCCGGAGAGTTTGAATTATATGGCTATAAACAAGGACTTGAAGACACTTTTGTGCGCACTATCCAGGAAGATGCATCGGGCAATATCTGGCTCAGCACCAACGACGGCATCTCCCGCTGGAACAAGCAGAAACAAAACTTCGATAATTACGATTATCGGGATGGTATTCCTATGGGAAACTTCATAGAAGGCTCGGCTTGCCGTACAGAAGACGGTACACTCTATTTCGGTTCGTTGAATGGTGTTTGCTACTTCAACCCCGAAAATTTGATTACTGAGCGACAAGTAGCTCCTGTACAGATTATCGAATGTAAAGGGCTTGATAACCAGATATAAAGTCGTAGCGGGGAAACACTCATCCTGGCCTCAAACGGCAATATCAAATTGCCTTATGATCGGAATTCATTCCGTATCTATTTCTCCGTTCCCGACTACTCGCAAAGCCAACAGGTGGAATACGCCTATCTGATGGAAGGATTGGAAAACACCGGACTAATACTTTAGGTGAAAACCTAGTGACCTTTCGCAACATATCTCCCGGAGAGTATACATTTAAAGTGAAAGCACGACTGAGAAACCAAGAATGGGACGATACGCACATTGCCACCATCACTATACATATATATCCTCCTTTATGGTTGACATGGTATGCCAAAATCTTTTATATCCTGCTGATATTGTTATGCGTATTTTTCTGGTTTCGCTTCTATAAGCGTAAACTACTGTTGGAAAGTTCTCTTGAATTGGAAAAGAAGAAAAAGCCAGAATGAACAAGAACTTAATAATGAACGAACGACTGCGCTTCTATACAAACATTACTCACGAACTGCGTATTCCGTTAACATTGATACTCGGCCCATTGGAAGATTTGGTCAACGATCCCCATATACCCACCTTCTATAGTAATAAGATTAAAGTAATCCACAGTAGTGCCATCCGGTTGCTAAACCTGATTAACCAAATACTGGAATTCCGTAAAACAGAAACGCAAAACCGGAAACTGACCGTATCCAAAGGAAACTTAGGTAATTTGGTCACTGAGACTGGATTGCGCTACAAAGAGCTGAACCGAAACGGAAAAATTACATTCCAAATCAATATCGACACCCGGGAAACAAAACTTTATTTTGATACTGACATCATCTCTACCATATTGAACAATCTACTTAGCAATGCAATAAAGTATACACCGGAAGGAGAAATCAGGCTCATTATGCGTTCAATTGTTGAAGAAGAAAACAAATATACGGAGATAGCAGTAAGTGATACCGGATACGGAATAGATGCCGAGTCTCTTCCCTCATATCTTCGACCGCTATTATCAGGCAAAAGGAAAGCATCAAGCATCAGGAACAGGCATCGGACTCGCATTAGTCAAGTCATTAGCCGACGTGCATGAAGGTACACTGCAAGTAGAAAGTGAAATTGGCAAAGGTACCACTTTCACCCTCCGGCTCCTTGCTGAAAACACTTATCCTAATGCCCTACACAAAGAAGAGAAAATGGAAAAAAAACTCATTGAACCGGAAAAATCGGAAGAAGAGGATAAAGAAGAGGCTGATGTTCGTCCGATGTTACTCATTGTAGAAGATAACGATGACATCCGGGAATATATTGTTTCTTCTTTCAGTAACAATTATCGAATCATAACCGCTACCAACGGGAAAGAGGGTTTGGAACAGGCACAGAAGCATATACCTGATATTATCATCAGCGATATTATGATGCCCGTAATGGATGGAATAGAGCTTTGCAAACGGGTAAAAGAAGATATATGTACCAGTCATATTCCCGTTATCCTGCTTACAGCCAAAGACTCCATCCAAGATAAAGAAGAAGGATACGAAAGTGGTGCTGATTCTTATCTGACAAAGCCTTTCAGTGCCAAGTTACTAAACAGCCGCATACACAACTTACTAGAATCAAGAAGGAAACTGGCACTCCTTATTGCAAACCGTACCAAAGAATTGAAGCCGGAACAACCACAGGAGCCTATCAAATTAAGTCGTCTGGATGAAGAATTCTTGGCCAGGTTTACTTCTATCGTAGAAGAGAACGTTGATATAGACAAGCTCGACATGTCTTTCATGATGGATAAGATGAACATGAGCCACTCCACCCTTTACCGGAAGATAAAGGGGTTAACAGGCATATCAGGCAATGAGTTCATCCGGAAAATAAGACTGAAAAACAGTCTCCGCTTATTGATGGAAGAAGGACTAAACATTTCCGAAGCTGCTTATGCAAGCGGTTTCAATGACTTGGGGTATTTCCGGGCTTGCTTTAAGGAGGAATATGGAATGGCACCGTCGGAGTACATAAAACAGAAGCAATAAAAAGATGAAGCGGACATCCCTTCTAGCTGAAAGAATGTCCGCCTCTTATAACAACTACCTACTGAAAACTGTAACTAAAAAAAAACTACCCTTTGTTTATTAATACCAATCTTATGTTAATCTATAACCTATTGTCGATGTTGCAAAGATAGGGTGAAATTTCTATTCAGTAGTAGCACAATTGTTTCATAAAAGGTGATAAATCAGTCAATTTTCAGTTTATCCCCCGATAAATCGACTTTAAACAGGTGCGGAATACGAATATATCGCCCGTTCACATCTTTATGACTATGAACCGACATCATCCACTCACCATCCAAAGTACGAAACAACATTCCATGTCCGAAGTTAGGCGGAGTGACCGGTTCTTTCTCTTGTATCCAAGGACCATCCAAGGTTCCACTCTCGGAATAGGCAACGCCTTGTGTATAGTCCTGGAATACCCAGCTTGTCCATATCATACCTAACCGGCCCGTACCTGTGCGGAAAAGCCATGGTCCGTCAGTTACACGGTTGGGCAATACTTTGTCCCCCATCTTCTCACGGCTCCAGGGAGAGTCACTGGCACGGAAAAGAATCTTTCCTTTGCCGATGGAACCGCTTAAATCGGGCTTTAATTCAATCTTTTCCATCGTACCGTTCCAGTTTTGCAGCCATTCGTGGCAATAGATCATATAAGGTTTGCCATCACTGTCCACCCAGAATGTCCCATCAAGGGTAGGCATATTCTCGGGTAGGTAAGTGGGGTCTTTCATAGGTTTATAAGGGCCATCCGGTTTATCACTGACCAGGATGTGGCTGGCACGACGGGGGATGACGTTTCCTTTTACGGTATCAATCTTGATGACGTTGTTCGTAAAAGTGGCGAAATAGTAATATTTTCCATTGTATTCGTGCAGTTCAGCTGCCCAGATTTCGGGTTTAGGACCCATCCAGGAGTCAGGATCAGTTTCTGCTACACGATAAGGACCTTCCCAACGGGCAAGGTCTTTGCTTTTCCAAAGGAGGCCGCCGGTACCGGTCATATAATAAGTAGAAGTTTTCTTATCAGCCAGTATGCAGGGGTCACTCAGGTGGATAGAATCGAGAGGGATGTTGGTACGAAAACGGTTCGGAACCTTCTGCTGGGCAGATGCAAGGACAGAACACAAGGTAAATATAAACACCAATAATTCTTTTCTCATATTAGTTCTTTTAATATAATGAGGACAGATACGCAGACGACGCGGATAAGGCGGATCAACGCGGAATAATCATAAATCCGCGTTTGTCCGCTTCATCCGCGTCGTCCGCGCATCTATAACTTATTCAATTTCTATACCGTGTTGTACCGGAGTAAGAATGAATGTAAATTCATAGTCACCATAAGGCAACTGATATTGTGGCAACGGCCATGCACCCCAACTGTTCACACATCCTAAGCCCATCTGAGCCTTGTCGATGCAGAGATTTGTCAGGTTAGCCTCTTTCACTTCGGGAGAGTGGCTCTGACCTTTATCCCAACCATCGTCTAAAGACTCGATAGTATAGTGCAGGGCTGATGCGGAGAACGGAGCGTCAGCTACAATCTGCAAACCGCGTCCGGCATCGTCCAGTTGCTTCCACCAGCGGATATCAGTCTTCGTACCTGTTTCCTGCGGACGGATATAAGAATAGAATTGTTCATCTACACTCTGGCGATACAATCCCAGATCTGTACAATGATTACGGTCACTGTAGTTCTCTACCGGGCCACGGCCATAGTATTCTACAGTTTCAAAAGTCTTAGGCATCTGCATCTGCATACCGAAACGGAACATATGAGATACTTTAGCCTGCGGATCGGCAGTCATCTTCTGAGTCACCTTTACAGCACCCTTGTTGTTGATTACATAAGTAAGATCCAGTTTGGCAGAAACATTCTTCATTTCGTATTCTGCACGTACCACTGTCTGATTGTCTACTGTCTCCCATTTTTGCAGGAAGTCAGCTTCAGACCCGGGTTCTTCCAGGCAGCGAATTTCTGTTGCAAACCTGCACCGAAATCATTGTCGGTAGGTGCACGCCAGAAGTTAGGTGCCAGCTCGGCATCTTCGTTCATCAATTCCGTGCCTGCTACGTTGTAGCGATTCAGGTAACCGGTATGTTTGTTGAATTCCAGACGGAAGTTATCACCGTTGATAATCAGATAACGCCAGTCGTTTTCCTGGATTTGAGGAGCAACGGTAGGAGTATTCACAACTTCCACATTCTTCAGGTCCATGGCAGGAGCCTTGTAGGGGTTCAGTATAAGCTGGTCTTTGGCTACGGCATATCCGGCAGGGAGCAAACCTTCGCGGTTCTTCAAGCGATAAGTTACATTCAACAACCATTCTTTGCATTCACAGGTTTTGCCGATGTTCAGTTTCACTTTGGCAGTCTGCTGCGGAGCTACGTTGAGGTTTTCTACACGACCGGTACGAATTACTTTACCGTTAGCAAGCAATTGCCAATCCATATAGTAAGCGGAAAGGTCACGGAAGAAGTTTTCGTTGTACACGTTCACTTCGCCGTTCTTCAGGTCAGCAGGAGTTGTCCAGATGTTCTGATAATAGTAACCCACTTCGTACATGTGCGGATTAGGAACACGGTCGGGACTGATCAGACCATTATCGCAGAAGTTCTTGTCGGAACCATCGTAACGGTTGAAGTCACCGCCATAAGCGTAGATAGTAACACCGTCTTTGCCTTTCCAACGAACGGACTGGTCTACGAAGTCCCAGATGAAACCGCCTTGCAGGTTGGGGTATTTACGGATCAAATCCCAATATTCTTTGAAACCGCCCTGTGAGTTACCCATAGCGTGGGCATATTCACACTGGATAAGGGGCTTCTTGGCATCTGTACGCTGGCCATATTTTTCCATGTGCTTGTAATCGGCATACATGGGGCAGTCGATGTCGGTAAACTCGTTTCCGTGTGCCTGTTCGTATTGTACGGCACGACTGGAATCTTCATTCTTGATCCAACGGTAGCAAGCTTCAAAATTAGGTCCGAAACCGGCTTCGTTACCCAATGACCAGAAAATAATGCTGGGATGATTGAAGCCACGCTGCACATTGCGCTGGTTACGCTCCATGTGAGCCTTGGCATAGTCGGTGCGTTTAGCCAGTGTCTTTTCACGATAACCCATACCGTGTGATTCGATATTAGCCTCAGCCACTACATACAGACCATATTGATCGCAAAGATCGTACCAGAAGTTGTCATCGGGATAGTGGCAGGTACGAACGGCGTTCAAATTGAATTTCTTCATGATCTGTATGTCCTGTATCATGCGTTCGCGTGAAACGACATAACCGCCATCGGGATCAATTTCATGACGATCGGCACCTTTGAAGAGAACGGCCTGGCCGTTTACTAAGATCTGGTCACCTTTCAATTCGATCTTACGGAAGCCTACCTTTACGGGGATCACTTCGTTACTGCCTTGCAAAGTGGCACGCAGTGTATAGAGGTAAGGAGTTTCGGCGGTCCATTTATGCGGATTTTCCACATTCATCAGAATGGTACCGCTACCTTTGGCTGTTTCCGTAGCTACTGCCTTGCCGGTAGCATCCAGTAATTCCAGATTTACGTTACCGCTGCCTTTCAGGTCGAGCGTCACACGCAGAGAACCATTTTTGTATGCCTCGTCCAGATCGGGAGTAATACGGATGTCCTGAATACGTTTCTTGTTGCGGGCATAGAGGTAACAATCACGTCCCACACCACTGTAACGGAAGAAGTCCTGGTCTTCCGGTAGGTTCCATCACACCAGCGGAATACCTGGAAAGCGATGAGATTCGTTTGTCCGGGTTTCAAATAAGGAGTCAGGTCGAATTCGGCTTCGAGCTTGCTGTCTTCGCTATAGCCTACATAACGGCCATTTACCCAGAGATACATGTTGGAGGTTACAGAACCGAAATGAGCGATAATGTCTTTCCCTTTCCAGTCGGCGGGAACAATGATCTCACGACGGTAAGAACCTACATGATTGTTCTCTGTAGGAACTTCAGGAGGGTTATTCTGGAACTGATTACGCCAAGCGTAGCCGGTGTTCACATAAATAGGATCGCCATAACCATTCAATTCCCACACAGCGGGAACTTGCAGATTATTCCAGCCTTTGTCATTGAAACCTACTTTCCAGAAGTCGGTAGGACGCTGGTCGGCATTGCGTACCCAAGAGAATTTCCGGTACCGTTCAAAGTCATGTAATTAGTAGATTGGGTTTTCTTGCCTTGCATGGCGGCATCTGCCGATTCGTATGCAAAGTAATTAGTGTGCATGGGAGCACGGTTCACGGCATTGATTTCCGGATCAAGCCACTCTTTAAAGGACTGTGCATTTGCAGTCAGAGCCAAGGCTGCAAAGAGTCCGGTAATAAGATGTTTCTTCATGGATATAAAATTAGTATGTTTATAGCGGTATGAAGAATATTTTCTGCATACCGCTACAAAGATAGGGTGAATGAACTTTTTTAGAGTGAATAATAGTTCAAAAAAGGGGAATAGAGTTCAAAGAGCTACTGTATCCGGTACACTCCAAACGAACGTGGTTCAAGTTTCAGCTTCAGAGATTGTCCTTCTACCTGTACCGGACGTACACGAGGAACAATCGCTTCCTGGTCCAGCGTATTTACCGCGCGCCAATTGTCGTTCTGTAAGTAAGTGCAGGAACCGGCCACCAACTGACGTTTCTTCAAACCATTGAAATCGATCTGAACATCGGCAGGCTTACTGCTTGCATTCACCAGTTTCAGGATGATTTCTCCGGTAGGCGCATTCAGTGCAGCTGTTGCATAGAGGCTGTCCTGCCCTGCTACTGCTTTGCCATCCATCTTCAGGCTGAGTACATCGGTACCGGCATTCATACCGTACATCTGCTGTACGTAATAATTCGGTGTACGCATCATGCGCAAGTTATCGAACCAGATCAGGTCCGGATTCCACTGCCAGGCATCCACATGGGCAAACAACGGAGCATAGGTAGCCAGGCGCACCACATCAGCATTACGTTCCAGTCCCGTCATAAAAGCTGCTTCGGAAAGGGCGGCGAGGAAGTTGTTATCCTTCTTCGTGGAATGATCGTGTGAAGCATATTCTCCGGCGAAAACCTTCGGACCTTTGCGGTCGTAATTGTCATAGCGTGACGCATTGCCAAAGAACCAATCAGGATTCATGTAGTAGTGTTCGTCCACCAGGTCTACACCGATACGCTTCATTTCGGGCCAGAGATAATCGAATTTATCACCGTTGGCACTCGGACCGGAGCTACCTACAACCTGCATATCGGGATATTTCGCACGGATGGCTTTTGTGAAAGCTTCGAGCCGTTCTACATAAACCTTGTCCCACTGTTCATTGCCAATGGCAATCATTTTCAGACCGAACGGTTCGGGATGTCCCATATCGGCACGCACCTTTCCCCACTTGGAGGTTGCAGCACCGTTGGCAAACTCGATGAGGTCGAGGGCATCCTGTATGTACGGATCGAGTGCATCCATCGGAACCACTTCGTTACTTTCGTACTGGCAGGAGAGCCCGCAGCTGATTACCGGAAGAGGCTCTGCACCGAGGTCTTCACTCAGCAGGAAATATTCGTAAAAACCAAGTCCGAAAGTCTGGAAATAATCAGGGAAGGCTTTATGCTTGAAGGTGTAGTTCCAGCGGTTTTCATTCAGAGGGCGGTTTTCAACAGGGCCTACGGAATTCTTCCACTGGTAACGGGTTTCAAGACTGTTACCCTCGATGATACAACCACCGGGGAAACGGAATACGCCGGGGTTAAGGTCATAAAGGGCTTGTGCAAGGTCGGCACGCAGGCCATTCTCACGTCCTTTCCAAGTATTCACAGGGAACAGGGAGATATGATCCATATCCACCGTACCACGTGTTTCGAGGAGGATACGCAGGCGGGCATGAGCATCTGTGAAAGGAGATTTCAGCACCGCCGTCAGCTTTTGCCAGTTATTGCCGCTGACTTCGATTTCTTTCTTCAACAGATTCTGTGCATTGGAGTTGACAAGCTCGATGGAGAGCTTCATCGGCTTCGCATCCGGCGTGCGGGCATAAACGGAGAAACGGTATTCTTCGCCTTGCTTCACACCGATGCCGCGATAACCTTCATTATCCAGTCCGGCACGCAGTAGGCGGCCGTCGTTCACTACGCGTACATAGTGAGGATTGCGGTCAAAACAAGGATCTGCATCCTGAACGGTTACATTACCGAAAGGCACCCAACCCACGAAAGGTTGTGGGAATTCAAACGAACGGTTCTTTACCAGTTCGGCATACAGACCGCCATCGGCACCGAAGTTGATATCTTCGAAAAAGATGCCATACATTTCAGGTTGTATCTTTGCCGTTGGTTTAGAAACGTCGACGGTCATTACATGTTGTTGTGCCTGCATGCTCAAAGCAAGAGACAAAGCAAAAAGGGCAGTTAACTTTCTCATTATTATATCTTATTTTTTCTTTTCAATATTCTGATGGATACGTATCACTGTAAACGAATAAGCAGGCATAGAGTAAGAAAAGTCATTTCCTTCTACCTTGAAATCAGAAGAAGCAGGTTTAGCTCCTCTGTCTTTCGGATCACCTGTCAATATCGTTTTTGTAGCCGAAGGATTTACCAAAGTAACCCCGTCCAACTTCACCTGGGAAGAAACTTCTACCGGAAGCATATTCACTAACTTCACGATATAATCTCCGGTATTAGCGTCTTTCACAACTGATACTCCGACACGTTTCTTCACGGCATCCCAACCATTATTCAGTTTTACCGTAGAAGACAAGTATTCGGTACCGGCATTCTGACCATACATCTGTTGGGTATAATAGCCTACTGTGGGTTTTACTTCCGCATTATTAAAGTAGATTAAATCCGGATTCCATTGTGTATGGCCTTCTTTAGCCAATAGAGGAGCATAAGAAGTCATTTCTACTACATCACCGTTACGTTCTACGGCAGTCAGGTAGAGAGCTTCGGCAAGTGCAGTTTCTACATTATTGGGGCGTCCCGGCAGGTGAGCGGCGTATTCGCCCAAATAAACTTTCGCTTTGCTACGGTCGTAATGGTCGTAATATTCCTGATTGTGAATCATCCAACCCGGTTCTACATAGTAGTGTTCATCTACCATCGGTACACCCAGTTCGGTAGCAAGATCCCAACCTACTTCATAATCCGTACCTTCATAGAACGGACCGGTAGTACCAATCACGGTAACTTCAGGATATTTTGCTTTTACGGCATCGAATATCATCTTAAAGCGTTCCACGAAGACAGGTGTAATCATGTCCTCATTACCGATACCGATGAACTTCAGGTTGAACGGTTTCGGATGTCCGGCTTCCGCACGCTTCTTACCCCACACGGTTTTGCGGGCATCTCCGTTGGCATATTCTATCAGGTCGAGAACATCTTGGATGTACTGATCCATTTCTTCCATCGGAATACCACCCTGCTGTCCCATGCAAGTCAGTTCATCCTTGGAATGGTGGGCACAGGTACCGGAGTTCTGACAAGGTACACCGGCTGCAAGCACAGGTACGGGTTCCGCACCCATATCTTCACAGAACAAGAAGTATTCGTGGTATCCCAGACCGCGTGTCTGATGGTATCCCCAAAGATTGCGGAGCGGCTTACGGGCTTCCAGCGGACCGATAGAGCCTTTCCAATCATAGATATTATCAATGCCGTCGCCATGAGCCACGCAGCCGCCAGGGAAGCGGACGAAGCGTGGATGCAGGTCGGCAAGCGTTTGTGCCAGATCGGCACGAAGTCCGTTTTTACGGCCTTTGAAGGTCTTTTGCGGAAAGAGGGAAATCATATCCAGCGCATACTTGCTGACAGCCTGGGGAACAATGGACAGAGATGCAGCAGCCGCATCACTTGTGGCTGTCAAGACTGCTTTCTGTTGTTTCCAATCTTTAGGATGTTATGTTTACGGCAGTTTGTGCTATAATTGTTCCATCTTTATCAACCAAGTTCACAAGTACTTTGCCTCCTTTTACCCTCAAGTACTTTACCAAAGAGTGAGAAGTCATATTTCTCGCCTTTCTTCAAGGCTATGCCATCGAAACCAGCATTCACCAATGCTGTTTGTTCAGCTGCATTCACATCGAAAACGGCATAATGGGAGTTATTAGGGTGAATAGGATTCTCTGTTGCAATGCTCAATGTAGCATCACTGCCCTGAACACTCCAGGAATGAGTACTATTCCAGTTCTGATCGTTACCACGGTCGGTCGGGGTATATTCAAAGTCGCGGTTCTGAACCAGTTCGGCATACAAACCACCGTCAGCTCCATAGTTGATATCCTCAAAGAAAATACCAATCAGATGCTTGCTGATTTCTTTCGCCTGATCTGCATTTACCTGGATAGTAGCCTCTACAGGCTTGAGGTTGGCAAAGCGTACAGGGTCTTGCTCGGTACGTTCGGCATTCAGTGACTGGCGGTATTTCTTATGTTCGGCATAGCGAATGATTTGCTGCACGGTAGTATAGGGAACTTCCTGCACCCAGCCTTCTTCTTCAGAACCATTCACCAATACCTTCTTCTGAGTGGTGGGATACACATCTTTGGGTTCATACTTGCTACGTTCTTCGGGAGAGAAATAACTCTGTGCTTCCCACTTCTGCAAGTCGGGAGAGGTTACATAGGCAAGTGCCTTACCGGTATTCGTAGTTTCCCAGATGCAATGCCACTTGCCATCGGCACGAGTTTGCATCAAATGGGGCTTGAACATAGTCTTTGCCCGTCCCCACGGACCAAAGTCGGAATTCACATAGGCAAATCCATTAGCTACGCTAAACCACTTCTCTCCGTCGGGACTCCAAGCAAACTTCAGGCCGCTGCGTCCATCACGGTTCGAATAGGAAAAAAGGTACACCTGATTCGGTTCATTCGTCACGCCCTCCACCTTTGCCTGCACAGGGAAGACAAAAGACAGAAGTAAACATACACTTAAAAATCTAATCAATCTGTTCATGGTATTATTTATCGGGTTATTTGTTTTTCCAGTACTTTCTCAGCTTCTCAGCCTCTTTCTTAGTGATGTGGATTACTGCTCCATGTTTCGGTGATGAGAAGTTAGTCGCCTTCATCACACCTTCATTGAAGTGTCCTAGATCTTTGAAGTTCACAAAATCAGTGGTTTCACTGAAACCGAAATTATGAGGATTGATACCATAGATGTCATACATTACCACCCATTTGTCTTCGCCAATGCGCTTCCACATGTTAGGAGCTTCGCAGGCTTTCGGCTCCGGATCTACCCATTCCGGCAGGTAAGTATATCCACGGTTGATATATTTCGAAACGGCCTGTTTGATGCCCGGTGTTCCGTCGTGAGCGACGTAGAACATGTGATACTTATCACCTACTTTCGTGATATCAGCATCGATAGCTGATTTGGTAGCATCGGGATATTGGAACAACAAGCGGGGTTCTGTTTCCAGACCGTCGAAGTCTTCGTTTACATAAGCATAGTACAGCATATTCCGTGCATTGCCCATGCGCATGGTGAAGTAGATCATTATTCTGCCTGCATGTTCATCGTAGACCAGTTCAGGTGCCCAGGCACAACCGATCTCATCATATCCGGGGAAAGTCTTGTCAATACGGACCACATGGTGTGTCCAGTTTACAAGGTCTTTTGATTTCATCAGGACAAAACCACGGTTGTTGCCCCAGCCGTATTTGGCTCCATCACGCTCCCACTCGGTGTTGCGCAGACCTTTCTGCTGGGCAAAGATGTGCAGGTCGGTCATGGCAATGTAGAAAGTACCGTCCGGTGCACGATAGATGTGAGGATCACGGATACCTTTCTGTTCGGCAATCGTATCACCGGCGATAATGGGCTGACCGTTATTTACATCCGTAAATGTATATCCGTCATCGCTGACTGCGAAATATAAACTATGTGTATCATCTTTGAAATAAGTAAACAGATAGGCTCCCATTTCCTTTTCATTCGTTTTCCAATCCTGAACCAGTACGGCGCCACCTTGCGGTTGGAGGGTCAGTTGAAATTTGCCGTCAGCTTTCAGTTTCAGAGTTTGCAACTGGGGTTGCAGTTCTTTATCATCATTATAGAATGAGAGAGTCTCTCCTGCAAGCATAGGTAATTCGAGTTTCAACTTCAGTACTTCTTTTGTACCGTTAACGGCAGCTACATACCATTGTTTGCCGTGACGACGTGCAACAACTGCATATTTTCCGGGATAACCATCAATAAAACGTGTTTCATCCCACGTAGTAGGCACCTGTTTCATAAAGTCCAAACAAACTTGCGGGGCATCTGTCAGATTGTTGGGTGCCAAAGCATAATTCTGAATAGGATTCTGGAACAATACAGCTGTTGCTAACTGGAATACATCCGTCGTGCGACGGGTAGTTCCGCCATTGTTTCCCCGGTTCAAACGCTTGTTCAGGAAAGTACCGCCAAATTCCATGCAGCCTACCGCATTACGGATAAAGGGATGCAGGCAGGCATTGAAAGCTTCTTCATCACAGAAATGTTGATTGAAAATCAGATTCTCGGAAGCCAGTACCGCTTCGCTGCCTACATAGTTGGGATACATCCGCTCCCATCCGCGAGGCACTGTACAGCCGTGGAAGATTACCATCAGACCATGATCGTCAGCATCACTCAGAATACCTTCGTACAAACGCATGGTTTCCTGTTTGTCTCCACCGAAGAAATCTACCTTGATACCTTTCACACCCTGCTCCTGAAGCCATCTCATTTCACGCTTGCGGATAATCGGATCATCCATCATATTGACGGGACCTTGCTCGATATCATTCCAATAACCGCTTGAACTGTACCACAGGAATACATCTACTCCCTTGCCTTGTGCATAGTCGATGAGGGATTCCATACGCTTATGGCCGATTTTCGTATCCCACCAGTTGTCAATCAACACGTATTCATACCCCATTGCAGCAGCCAGATCAACATAACGCACCTGGTCATCATAATTAATACTGCCGTCCTGCCAGAGTATCCAGCTCCAGGTACCACGCCCCATCTGATAATCATGTTCCGTCTCATACAGCGGTTCCACTACATCCCAGATAACAGTGGTTTCTACAATAGGCTTCAATGTCTCACCTACCGTAATCGTACGCCAAGGGGTAGAACCCGGTAAAGCGAAAGCGGGGGCAACTGTTCCGTTACCATTATTCTCTTCAGCCATCGGAAAAGCTACCGTATACAGATTTCCTTCTGTTACATCGCTCAGGCGCGAACCGCAATAGCGACTGTCTACTCCTGTCTCACTGACAAGCACCCAGCCATCATCTCCTACGCGGAACAGGCAGGGGAAAGTATATCCATGTCCGTATTGTGAACGGACATCCATCGGGGCATCCGCCTTATATTCTTCTTCATAACTCGGTTTTGTCCGCTTCCAGCCTATCATGGCGTCACTTTGCGGACACATGAAGGTAGTAGTCTGTTCAGGAAAACGGAAACCGGTTGCCTCACTATTCACAACAAGGCTTCCCCGTTCGCCCTGACGGGGCAATGTATAGCGGAAAGCAACGTCATTATTACTCACACGGAAGATTACGTCCATCTTCTGCCCTTTTGCATTGACAAAGGCACATACTAGTTCATTGGCCTGATAGTGTATCTTGGAAGCTTTGATACGCGATTGCGTGTAAACGGTATCAATTTTCCTTTCTTTATACCCGGTCAGTTTCATTGCTTTCGCAAAGTCTCCCACATTGGTCTCCAGACCTAACGGAGATGATTCCAACATCTGTTTCCCGTTATAGGCGAGAGAATACAATGCTTCCTTCCCTTCCGGGCACGAAACGGTTAGTTGCAATTTACCGTCAGGTCCGTTGACGGTAACATTTTGTGCTGTCAGCGGTAAGGCTACCACCATACATAAAAAAGCTAATCCCTTCAGTTTGGTTTCTCATGATCAAATAATTATTTCAATTGTCAACTGTCAATTGTTTGTTATTACCCGTTTAATCGTTCCGTCTTCATTGAATTCCATACGGTCAATGCATACTTCCCGATGCGTACCCGGACCATCTTTCAGGAAGTTCTTATTAATACGATGATAAACGATATACCACTCATCCGTACCCGGAATTTGTAACACTGCATTGTGTGCAGGACCGTAGATTTGTTTCTCCGGATTCTGAATCAGTACAATCGGATCTTTAGCTACCTCAATAGGTCCAAGCGGCGATTTAGATGTACCGTAAGCCACATGGTAGTTGGGTGAACCGGTATCATCTACCGACCACATAAAATAATAAAGTCCGTTACGGTAAAATACATAAGGAGCTTCACGGAATGCATAATCCTGCAAGGTTCCTCCTTCGGGAGTCATTACCGTAAGTGTTTTCTTCTTGATGGAAATCATATCTTTATTCAGTTCGGCGCCGGCCATGTAGCCATTACCCCAATACAGATAGGGTTTACCGGATACAGGATCGGTGAAGACATCCACGTCTATCTGCTGTCCGTGTCCTACAGGAGAATCTGTAATGATGGGCTGTCCCAGATCGGTAAACGGTCCGACAGGTGAGTCGGCCATTGCTACGCCGATTTGCTTTCCTCCGCCTTTGGCGGGATTGCCGCTATAATAAAAGAAGTACTTGTATTCTCCCTTGATGAGTTTTTCCTCAATACACGGTGCCCAGGCATTTCCATTCGCCCAAGGTACCTGTTCGGATTTCAAATCCAGCATAACGCCTTCATAGTTCCAGTTCTTCAGGTCGGTTGAAGAAAAAACAGTGAAATACCATCCACCCCAACCGGGTTGTCCGTCAGTTGTGGAATAGATATAATATTTCTTTGTCTTGTTTGAGTATAAGATTTCAGGGTCGGCATGAAATCCGGGCAATACAGGGTTGTTCGGTATTGCACCCAATTCGGCAGGCTTGCCCCATTTATCTGTGATACGGGTCAATTCATCGCGCGTGATAGGAATAATCGTTCCGTGGCGGGGATGGAAATTCATCTTCACTTCACTGTCTATCACTTTGAAGTTCTTCAGGTCGGTAGTTTCCGTAAACTGATATTTACCTTTCATGTATACATCATACATTAATATATACTTATCCTGATTTATCAGTTTAAATGTGCCGGCACCTTCCACAGCATCCTTTGTTTGCTGCTTGTAATCCGGTTCTTCTTTCCACTGGCCGGAAGTCAGTGAACGGGTGGTTGCCACTTTAATGCCGTTTCCATGTCCCTCTGTCTTATAGAACAGGTGGAAAACACCGTCTTTATAGACAATATCCCCCGTCAATACATGATTTCTTATTCTCCGGAATGAAGAGTGGCTTCGGTTCACCAATCAGATCTGTAAAGTCGTCATTGGCATACGCATAGTAGATGATATCGGCTCCACCGGCATACTGCATAGACCAGTACACCATATATTTTCCGGCTTCAGGGTCGAAAACCGTCTGCGGTGCCCAAACACGTTTCAGCTTTTCCTGTCCTTTATAGCGTTTCTGCATGTTGATGATGGAATGCGTCCAGTTTACAAGGTCATTGGACTTCAGCAGCACCATCGCACGGTTTGAATCCCAACCATTGTCAGATACCATATCTGTCACCACCATATAAAAGGTATGACCATCCTGACTTCTCAGAATATGCGGGTCGCGCACACCACCGGTCGAACTGATCACTTTCGAATCAAGAACGGGCTTGCCGTCATTCAGTGCCCAATATGTATATCCGTCCATACTTACGGCATAACATACAGCTTCTTCACTGATGTGGTTACCTGTAAAGTAGGTGAACAAATAAGCCACATAATCTTTTTCAACGATAGGATGTTGTTGGGAAAAAGAAGGCAATGTCATTGCCAACATTAAACTAATAGCAACTGCAAAATGTCTCATAGTATTCCTCATAAAATTCACGTTAGTTATTGGGTGTCAAAAATACACATAAAAAAGGAAATATACTACTACGAATCATGCAAAAAGGGAATAATTTTGTGTCATTTCATTAAAAAAAACAAAGATTTACCCACTTATCTATAAAAAAAATGGAGTTTGTCGGCAAAACAAACTCCATTTCGTATTTCAATTAAAAACGAATGTTCAATCCAAGAAACGTACCATTTCACAAGCAGCCAATAAGAATGCTCCTACCCAAAATTGGCTGTCGAATTGGCATCTACCACCTGCCCCGGAATTGCCTTTTCTCCGATAGGCTGCACATAACCGATACGTCCATCCGGCTGTAAAGCAACAGTCGTTAGATATTTCCAGGCTTTTTCTACTACAGGCTGATAAGTAGCCTTATCCAAAAGGCCGTTATTCATACCCCACAGCAGACCATAGGTAAAGAAAGCAGTGCCACTGGTTTCCGGTCCGGGTGCATGTTCCGGATCAAGCAAACTCCGTGTCCAGTATCCTTCCGGTTGTTGACAGGCAGCCACAGCTTTTGCCATTGTCTGAAAACGATCTATATATTCCTGACGGTATTTATCTGTTTCAGGTAAATCCTTTAATACTTTAGCCAGTGCCGCAAGCACCCAGCCGTCTCCGCGTGCCCAAAAGTCTTTCTTACCGTTCGCACTTTTTATGTTTGGGATAGATATATTTCCCGTCACGGTAATACAGGGCATCTTCGGGATCATACATCAAGCTATCGGCAAATACCCAATATTCATGCAGTTTGTCCAGATAAAGCGGATTACCGGTTATCTTATATAGTTTAGTCATAACGGGCATCACCATATAGAGTCCATCGGCCCACCACCAATAATCGTTCTTATCCGTACTCATCTGATATTCCATCACTTCGCGGGCACGGGCTATTTTCTGAGTATCCGGCTCTATGTTATATAAATCTGCATACGTCTGGAAGCAAATCTGGTAATCACCGAAAAGCACATACTCATTACTTTCACCGTAGCTGTATTTCCACTCGGCTTTATTGTCCGATTTGGCGCCTTTCCATTCATTGTGCTCTGCCCAAGCCTTGGAATAATCCATGAAAGCAGTATCTCCAGTCAGGAAGAACGCTTCCATATTACCTGTATGATAGGCGGCATTGTCCCAGAATGAACGCCCATGCTTCGGATTCTGTTCCTGCCAATAGTTATTCACTTTATAAATAATATCCACAACTTCTTTAGCCTCATCTTTTTGGAGCCGCACAAGCCAACAGCCCACTCAGACAAAAAGCTAAAAAGTATCACATTTCCCAAAAATGTTTTCATATATTTTTCTTTTTTTTACTTAATTACTATACCACTCGTTATTATTCATAAAGGAAGACAAATTCAGATCTACTGAGTACCTCCTTGAAATTGTGTCCCGGAGTGAACCCTATTCAGTCGTATACTGAATGCCATTCAGTCGTATACTTAACCCTATTCAGTCGTAACCTCATTATCCCCCCTCCCAGAAGGCATTCTGAGTAAGGATTAAAGGGAGCCTGCCACTATAGTAAATTATATATGCACAAAAATTAATTATTCACTTCCAGCACATATACCGGTTGAGGAGCAAATTCAACCATACGTTCACCATCACCTTGTTTAGTATGCTGCACAAAAAGATGGAGCCGGCGTTTCTGCTTCCATAGTTCCGTGTCATGCGAGGGTTCCCAGGCGTCTACCGCAAAGTCTGTCAGGTCTGTAATAGTCCATTTTCCAGTTCCCACAGCCTGAGCATGTGCCATCGACACTCTACTTCCCCGTTCTTCATCACGGAAGATGTAGAATATCTCACCACCTTCCACTACAATACGCGGACGGGCAATAGGGATCATCTTTGTACCGCCACCTTTCAGAGAAAAAAGGAGTATGACGATCGGAAACCTGGCGATTGTGCCACATCTGTCCGTCATGCCACACAATACGGTATTGCGGTACTTCGCTATCAGGATCACGCCAATACGTGGCAATGTACGGGTTACCACTTGCATCCGCACTCATACTGGTCTGGTTGATGAGTTCTGAGTTTTGTGGAATGCGGCAGGCATATTCTGCATTATTGTAACGAATAGGCAAATCATATTTCTTGCCATTCGCCTTATACCACGTGACACCGTTATCATAGGAGCGGGCATAACAAAGATCATGATTAGTCTCCACATGCCATGTTTCGCGCCATACCCACGACAGGTGTATGGTTCCCTGCTCATCTACATAAAGCTGCCAGTAGGCATTCCGCTGATCTTCACCATCTATCAGGACATCTTGTACGCGATACCATTTTTTCTCTTTCACAGAATAGCGGTTCATCACCAGATTTCCCCTGCCGGAAGAACCGGAACGATAAACAAACAACAGATCGCCTCCATTCAACGGATAGAACTCCGGATAAGTCACATTTCCCTCATCCACTCCGGTCATAGGCTCTTTATCACCCAGTTCCAGAGTATATGGAGCAGTGCTGCGACAATAATTCAGTTTATGTCCGTGATGATCAAATGACAGATGCAAATAACCATCTCCGTCCAACATCATGCTGATTATATTATGGGCATCCTTTACATTTCCCTTGTATTGTGTCCGTTGTAACGTCCATTGGTCAGAATTCAACTTCCGTTTGCCGAGCACCAGATAACCGTCCCCGTCATAATAACTTATATACTGTTCATCTCCTTGTGTCACAAGCGAGTTGTTCCTGAATACAGTCGTGTTGACTGATGTCTGGCTATACCCATTCCCCCACTTCCACGAGCCGGGACTGTTGTGCCCGGAGCGTGGTAAGTGTCAGGAGAATCAGAAAGAAAAAAAAAAGAATGCGTTTATTCATAATTATTATTCGTAATATGCGTGATCTTTCGGGAAATCTTCTCCTCCCCATGCTTTCTTTGATGTCCAGGGCTGTGGCGCATCTGTCCAGAAAGGATCATCAGCAGCCAAACCTAATGGCAAGAAAGCAAGCGAAGCCAAATAAAGACTACCATTATTGGTATACCAGTCTGAAATATTGGGTTGAGAACCATTAAAGCCTAATGTCAGATAACCTTCCGCATTGAAATTGCGGTTATCACCGAACATGCGTTGAATAACAGCTGTCATTGCCGCACGCACCTGTCCGGCAGGCAATTCTTTCGGTAGCCAGCCACGTAATGACAACAAGGCAAGCGGCTGTAGTACGCCGGTACGATAAGTAATTGAACGACCAAATACGGGGAAAGCACCTTCGGGAGAAACAAAGCGTTCCAATATCATACCGAAACGCTGCATACGCTTCAAAGCTTTCGGGAAGTTTCCGCCTTTCACATTCCAGATGTTTCTTTTTCCTCCATCCGTCATCACGTCAAGGCATTCCACATACATGGGGTGAAGCACAAAACTGTTATAATAGTCAAATGCAAAATCTTCTCCGTCACTGTACCAACCATCGCCCACATACCACTCGTCTACTTTACGTAAAGCAGAAGTTATACGATAGTAATCGGTTTGGGCACCTGCCTTTTTCAAGAAGCATTCAACGGTTGAAGAGAATAACAACCAATTCGTATAAGGGGGATCTACCCGGCGCAATTGTTGGAATTCAGCAATATATCGCTGTTTTGTCAAATCATCCAATGGAACCCATAAGGCATCATATCCACGCAAAAAGCTTTCAGCTATATAGGCAGCATCTACAAGAGGTTGTCCTTCCTTGCGCCATAGCAGGTAATCTTTACTTTCCGGGTCCACTGATTGGGCATAACTCTTCAATGCCCACTCACGCAATTGTTTGCGCTGCTGACCTTCTGCCGTGTCATCATCAGGCAATGACAACCACGGAGCCAGTCCGGCCATCAACCTGCCGAAGCATTCCATATAAGTCACTCGTTTATCACGGCCATCCCATGTAGGACTTAACTCTACCATCATATTTTCCTGCAATTTACCTTCGCTCATATTGCTCAGTACAGGTGCAGCCATCTGATAGAGAATGCCTGTCCATAATTCACGATCAGTCTTTACTTTTTCAGGTTTCTTTTTTAGCCGATACATTAAGAGGTATCAGCAATGCTACGGTCAATAGTAGCCAAAGATATTTTCTTGTTTTCATGATATTCTATATAAGTTGTTTTTCATTGTTGCAAATATATCCGTTTCATAAGAAAACGAACTACTACAAATATTGCAAAAGAGGATATTTATCGGTCATTTCCGATATAAAATGCATAGTTTTCAGGAAAATCTGGTCTTTTCCATCTTTTCTATTGCTTCTGATATACCCGTAAGTAAGAAATTTACCATTTATCCAACCATTCAATAAACGGAATTCCTTTTTCACTAAATCGGATAGGCAACCAGATATAACGTGAATCTTCCAGACTGCTTGGGCGCCACATGTCTGCCATAAACATATATCCACCATCTTTTAGTGGCAATATATAGGTACTTTGTCCGCCAAAAGTAAATTTCGCATTTTTCCCGACACAAGGATTGGGTAACTGAGACCACTCTCCTAGAATGGAAGAAGCAGTCATAAGCCTGGCTTCGTTAGGCTTCCAACCAGTACATCCTGACGCTACCATCCAGTAAGTTCCATCTTTCTTGAATATAGCCGGTGCTTCATTGTGTCCACCCGGAAATATACGGATATATTTTCCTGTATGGCTAAGATAGTCGTCGGACAATTCTGCAATTTGAAGCGTTAGATTCTCCTCAGAAGAATAAATATGATAAGCTTTACCGTCCTCATCAACAAACAAAGTCATATCACGAGACATCTGCCCACATTCCAAATCACGTTTCACAAACATTCCTTTGTTTATTGCTTCACGCCACTCCGGAGTCCACCATTCATACTCATTCGGGTTCCAAGTGAGCTTCTGTTCCTCCGGCGTCATGTTCATCGGATAAACGCCCGGATTTATACGTCCGGAACGGATAAACATGTAAGGCCCTACCGGAGTATCACTTATGGCAACTCCTGCACGTGCAGGTCCATATCCCTTTCCTTTCAGTTCCAGATGAAACCACATGACGAACTTCCCAATCTTTTGATTATAGATTACTTTGGGCCGTTCAATGATACAACCTTTTTCTATATCACTTCCAACTTCATCAGATACAGCTAAAGCCACGCCTTCATACTTCCAGCTACGTAAATCCGCAGATGAGTAACATGTTACCCCTACTTGAGTTGTAAAACCAGAGGAAGGTCGATGTTCTCCATACCAGTAGTATTTTCCTTTATGGAGAATAATGCCACCACCGTGGGCATTAATTACATTTCCATCCGTATCTTTCCACAGTTCACCGGAAACAATATCTTGGTTACCTATTGAATTGGTCTGCCCCAAAAGAACGGTTTGAAAGAATAAACAGAGGCATACGAAGCTTCCTGCTATTTCTAAATATTTACTCATAACTTCATTCCTTTTAAAAGCAAAGAGGTTGTGTCAAAATCACTTTGTACACCAACAGATACTTTTGACACAACCTTCTTATTTAAGCACTAAAACCTATAGAAAAACCTAAATCAGATTATTCACTCTTCTCCTCATCAGCAACAGCTTCCTCCCAAGTTTCCCACATTGGTACACTGACATCATATCCATCGTAACCGTAATTTTGAGCTAACTGTCCTTTATTATTCGCAGTAATAGCGCTATTCGGAACCGGCCAGAAAAGGTTACGCTTATCCATATAATAATTCAGAGTCTTACCATTGGAAACAATGTCACCTTTATTATACAAGGAATAATGAATGATACGTTGATACCAGTAGCTTCCGCCAACATTATCCGTACCTTGCTGTTTATCCCAATTGTCTTTACTATAAGTATTTCCCCATTCATCAGGTTTGCCGCTCAATGCCAGACAAAGAGATACGCGGGTCAACTCTACATTGCGCCATTCTTCCAGATAAAGTTCACGAGCGCGTTCATTCATGATATCACCAATAGTCACGGTTCCAGCTGCATAAAGTTGTGAACATTTAAGCGCGTTTACGTACTTCATTTACATCTGATGTGGCATCCTTACCCTGATAATACTTAGCTTCAGCACGCAGCAGATAAGTTTCTGCCAAACGATACAGATACCAGTTTGCATTAGCACCGGAACCGGCTGCACCTTGAAAGTCATTGGCACCCATATTAGCTTCATTGCGCACATCTTCCAAATAGATCTTGTAGTGAGGGAAATCAAACCAATCACGAATTGTATCATTACAGAGTAAAGCTCCCTTAGGAGTTGTGATAACAGGTTTACCATCTTTATCTACCCCCCAAACATCTTCGGGTGAATAGAGCATAAAATGCTGACCATAATATTTAGAATCCTTATTATTGTAAGTCAAGTCCTCCATATTTACCCAGTTTCCTACTTTTGAGTTATGGCGAAGGTCTTCCTTATCTTCCACACCGTTCACTACCCAAAGTCCATGTTGAGCAAAATGAGTAGCACGAACGGTGGCAATACCACGGCCAAAAGCACGTGTAAAGTCTGTAGTAGCTTCATATTTGCCATTATTACGTGCATAACGCTCACCGGCCGTTTTACTATCAGGTGTTTTCAGGTTACCGTCACCCCAGAATGGGCCGAAAATACGCATTGATAAAAAGTTCACAAATGATTCGTCCGTACAGTTAGGCATTCCCATGATGACTTCCTTATTCGCAGCGATCATCTTGTTTTCAGGGCGATGCAAGTCCCAAATCACGTTACGGGTAATCTTCCAAGTCTCCGGTTCACCACCATCGTTTGCATTACCAAAGCTTTCTGTCATCAGTGACAATCCTGACTGGTCAATCAAAATGTCAGCTTGCTTCTCAGCCTTTTCAAACTGCCCCGTTGCCAAATAACATTTGATAAGCAGCTGACGACATGCCTCTTTGTTCACCATACCGATGTAACGGGTATCATTTTGCACAGGCACCCACTCCACAGCTTTTTCCATATCCTGTGTAATCATATCCAGGATTTCTTCTTTCTTGGTAGACCGATAGTTTCGTTTAGGTACTTCCAGTGTCTTTGTTACCAAAGGAATATCACCAAACTGCATCACCAGATTCAAATAACGGTAAGCACGATGGAAATAAGCACGCCCTTTATAGGCATTTTTTGTTTCCTCACTCAATGCAGTCACTTTGTCTATAAAGGACAATATAGTGTTGGCATGCTTGATACCCGTGAAACCTTCGTTCCAGAAGTACATGATTCGGTTATCGTCACCGTTGTTCAAACCACTGGTAGGTTGCAACTGATTGGCAAAATTACCATACACACCGCCTGTACCATCAGTTTTACCATACAGAGAAAGTTCAGAAAATAGATATTCCGTACCAAGAGGTATGCTGATATTACAGTCACCACTACTATAGTGGAATGCCCAAGTGCGAAGATGACGGTCAGCCATAGCCAATACAGCTTCCAGACCTGATTCAGTAGCAAATGTAGTCTCAGGTTCATAGAACGACAGAGGATCTGGTTCCAAAAAGTTGTCAGTGCATGCACTGAATACTGTTATTCCTGTAAGGAGCAATACACCCTTAGAAAGTTTATTCTTAATATAATTATTCATTGTTTCAACAGTTTAAAGAGTTAAGTTTAATCCGAATGTAAAGGTACGGGTAGCCAAGCCACCGGTTTCCGGGTCTGCATATTCCCAGTCTGCCGCCCAAGTCGCTACGTTACGAACAGTACCAAAGAGTTTTACACGTTCCAGCTGTATCTTCTTCGTCCACGCTTGCGGCAAGGTATAAGCCACAGAAATATTGTCCAGACGGATGAAAGAACGATTGTGCAACTTCTGTACACCCTTAGCACCATTCGGACCATAGGCATCGAGACGCGCATACTCATTAGTCGGACTTTCAGGTGTCCAGTATCTCTTCTTGAAAGTATTGCTGTTATAAGTAATCAATGAACCGCCATTATCCTGATTCAGATAATAACCTTCCAAACTCTTATGTCCCATATAGGAATACATGCTGAAAAGAAATATTGAGATCCTTCCAAAGAGTGAACTCATTACGGAACGACCAGTGGATAGGCGGATTTTTCTTACCCAAGAACACTTTATCCTTCTCATTGTAGACCGGTGTACCGTCTTCTTTATCGTCAGCAGTATAGTGGTTCACTACTTTCGGATCGCCCGGACGTTGACCTACCTTAGCAGCTTCTGCTACCTCATCAGCCTGCCAAATACCATCCATCTCATAATCCCAGATAGTACCAATGGATTGTCCGATAAACCAACCGTTGCTTGTGTCGTCCATCTCTTTACGACCAATCACTTCTCCGGCTTCATTGAGCACGTCTTCGTATTCATAATAAAGATGCTTGATTTCATTCTTATAGATGGAGAAGCTTAAAGTAGAGCGCCATTCGAAATCCCGATTCTGAATATTCAGGGTATTCAATGAAAGTTCGAAACCTTTATTCTGCACTTCACCCAAATTGGTAGTAATGCTTCCAAATCCGGTAAATCCCGGCAGACGTTGTCCCATAATCATATCATGCGTCTTCATAATATAATATTCAGCACTACCCGTGATGCGATCATTCAGGAATCCGAAGTCCAAACCAAAATTTAAAGCTTCCGTTTTCTCCCATTGTAGATTCGGATTAGATAAACGATCCATACCCAAATACTTAACATCCACTGTACCACCATTAGCAACCAAATACCCCATTGTAGCCCCTGCTCCGGCACCCAGATTGGCAAGAGCAATATAAGGGTCTTTCAACGAACGGTTACCGTTCTTACCCCAAGAGACACGCAATTTACCGGTACTCATCGGCTCCCAATTAAAGAACTTTTCATTGGTAAAATTCCATGCAGCAGATATAGAAGGGAAGGTAGCCCACGGATTGTTGGCACCGAAAGCGCAATAACCATCACGACGAACCGTACCAGTAATCATATAGCGATCATCGTAAGAATAGAACAGACGTGCCATATAAGCAGCATCCGTTTCGTGCGTATCATTTGAAAGAAAAGCTACTCAGCGTCTTGCTACCATTGCTGGTATTATGAAATCCCAAGGCATCCGAGGGTAATATCTTGCGTGCGTTAATCTTATCCTGCCAAAAACGGCGTTCTTCTGCTTCCTGCACCAAAGTAAGAATAAAGTGATGCTTTTTGGGCCAATGTATAATCCCATGTAATAGTATTATTCAAAGACCAATCAAAACGTTTACTTTGTTCACGATTTACGCCCTGGCTATCTGGATTAGAGTCAGGTTTAGCAGCTGACATAAAGTAGCGGTCATAGAAAAATTGATAACGAGGAGCTATATTGAAATCATAAGTGATTCCGAAAGGCAATTTTACTTTGGCATTGAAAATAGTATTCAACACAGTATAGCCCTTCTCCAGATCCAGATACTGACGTTCAAAGTCATAGTTGTAGCCCCATTTCTTATTGGAACCCATCGGATATTGGCAATAGCTACCATCTTCGTTACGATAAGTGGAGTAAGGACTGTTTCGCGCAACATATTGGCATCCCAGTAATTCGTACCAAGATTTACAGAAATATCACCGTCACTACGATCCTGGAAATTAACGTTCGCTCCGATTTCCAACCAGTCGGTCACTTTGCCGTTCACCTTCAAGTTGGCACGGATGGCATTGTAATCGTTACCTCTCACTGCACCCTCATTCTTCAGGTAACCGATGGACATGTAGTAATTCATCCGGTCACCGGCACCGGAAATGCTCGCCGTATAATCCTGGTTGATACCTGTACGGAAAGTACGGTCATACCAGTCGTATGTATTTCCGGCCAGATAGTTAGCCAAAACGCCATCTTCCAGTCCCAAACGCTTTGCATAAATACTGGCGTCCGATTCCCCACTCTCATTTGAGGTGAACGCTCTCCATTGGTCAACAGAGATGCCATACCGGCCTAAATTCGCAGGATTATCATAATAACCGGCAGCACGGTTATATATATATTCTTGTACGGGTTTGCCATCAGAGCCAATTATATCTTTACCGTTCTCATCCTTCTTGTTTTTCCATTGTCCGGCTGCATACGCTCCATAAACACCAGTAAAAAGGGTCAGTGGCATAAGTATCTTTTTTTTATACCAGTCCTCACGATATCTCATATAGCCGTTGGCATCATAAACATCACGATATTCACTCTTTGTATTGATACCAAGGGTAGCGGTAAAATTGATAGTCGGCTTACCTGACTTACCTTTTTTAGTCGTAATAATAATAACACCATTGGCAGCTTTAGCACCATAAACAGCAGCAGAAGAGGCGTCTTTCAATACATCAATCTGGCCAATGTCATTCGGATTAATTTCAGAAAGTTCACCATAAAACTGCATACCATCAAGGATAATCAACGGATCATTATGTCCGCCTTCCGTATATACAGAACGCTGACCACGAATCTGCATAGAACCACCGCCCTTAGCAGAAGCATCGTAACCTACATTCAAACCCGGTGTACCACGCAACACATCTTGCACAGTCTTGGGAGCCTCATTCGCTAATTTGTCGGGACGAATCTGGATAACAGAACCGGTCAGGTCTTTTTTACGCATTTGACCATAACCCACAACCACAACCTCATCCAGCATTTCAGTATCCTCTTGCAATGTTACTTTCACAGTTCTTTGTCCCTTCAAAGGGATTTCTACTGTTTTGTAGCCTACAAAACTTATTATCAGTGTAGCATTCGGCTTCACTTTCAAAGAGAAATTACCGTCAATATCAGTAATACATCCATTAGAAGGTACACCTTTTTCAACCACACTGGCACCAATTACAGGCCCCATTGGATCATTTACCGTACCAGTTACCGTAACATTCGGGTTTTGAGCGTTCAGAAACGAGACGTTCATCATGAGAGCCATACAAATCATTAAGGTATAAAATACCTTATTCAATTTTGCCCCCGAGGAAATCTTTTTTGTTTTTCCATCGTATGAATTTTAAGATTAAAAAATAACTTAACACACCATGTAGTCATTGAACCGCATGCTTAGTTCTAAAACTACATTGCAAATCTATGGACATTTAAGAAGTACAGGGGGGGTACGAATATCCCAAACATGTTTACATTTGGTGCATGAAACAAATATCCACCTTAGTTGAAACATTCTTCAACACATCAAGGCAAACACAAAAAGATTAACAATTAAATTATTCTCCCTCGATCGTTCCACCAGAAGTGAAACGTTCCATATACTCAGAAGGCTGCATACCTATTTCCTTTTTTAAAGGTACTGCTAAAATAGCGTGGGTCATTATAACCCACTGCATATGCTAACTCAGATATACGGATTTGTTTTTTCTCTTCCATAATACGGCAGGCCGCCTTCATACGGATATTACGGATAAATGACACATAAGTCAATCCTGTCAAAGACTTCAATTTACGGAAGAAAGTAGATTTAGTAGTATGCATCTCTTCCAAAAAACGGGTCTGATCGAACTCAGGATCATCCAAATGACGATTCACACAATCAATGGCACGCTGCAGGAAGTCTTCATCCATACTAGTATAGTTCAGTTCTTTTGCCTCAAATACCAACTGTTTCTTGAAGTCTTTCATAACCCGCTCACGAGATTTCAGCAGATTACTGATACGTGCATGAAGTACACTTAGATTAAACGGTTTCGTAATAAATGCATCTGCACCCGACTCATATGCCTCCACCCTGTCTTCTTCTTGTTTTTTTGCAGTCAACAGAATCAATGGAATATGTGAGGTATCAAAACTCCCTTTTATATTCCTACATAATTCAATGCCATCCATCACCGGCATCATTACATCAGATACAATCAGGTCAATATCCTCTTCCGTTAGTACATCAAGTGCTTCTTTACCATTGGTAGCAGTATGGATTATATATTCAGCGCCCAGAAGTTTCACCATCAATCCCAACAAATCCTCATTATCTTCAACTAATAATAAAGCATACTTTTTCTCTTTCACCATGCTTTCTTTGCCAAGATTGCTGTCTTCCGGCAAAGATGAAGTATTCGTAAACACAACATCATTCTGTAACTCATCGACCATATCAGAGGTTGAAAGAATGCTGGCATCATCTATTTCCTCTTCGGAATAAGCAGAACGACAAATCGGAATCCGTACATTAAAAGCTGTCCCCTTTCCTTCCTCACTCTCTACATAAACAGAACCATGATGCAAAGTAACCAAATCACGCACCAATGACAAGCCAATGCCTGTGCCAATAGTGTTAAATCTCCGATAATCTCCCTCATAAAAGCGCTTGAACAGATCCTTCTGCGATTCTTTCGAGATGCCGAGACCATTATCTTTTACTATTAAACAAGCTACTTCATTCGCTTCATCACATTTAAGTTCAATTCCAACTTTTCCACCAGCTTTATTATATTTAGAAGCATTAGAAAGCAAATTGTACAATATCTTATCCAATTTATCGGGATCAAAGAAAGCAAAACTTTCATATACATCGCTTTGAAATGTAAAATGAATATTCTTTTTCTTCATTAATGGGCGGAAGCCATCAATGCTCCGATGTACAAATTGCACCAGATCTCCTTGCGAAACCTTCAATTTCAGATTGCCAGTCTCCGCCTTGCGAAACTCCAAGATCTGCTGCAACAAACGTATCAACCGATTTATATTATGCGTCATCACATTATATTGTTCTTTATAGGTAGGAGCCGTTTGTTTCAGCTCATCCACAGAAGCCGAAATTATGGTCAGCGGAGTCAATAACTCATGTGTAATATTCGTAAAGAACTGCAGTTTGGCATGATTGATCTCCTCTGCTTTTGCCTGCTCCATCTCACGAAGATGCAATGCATTGCGCAAACGAATACGATTACGGATAATCCGGGAAATATACCAGGGATACACCGAGAAGTACTAATATATATAAGGTGTAAGCCCACCAAGTTTTCCAAGGCGGCGGCAAAATTACAACTTTTACAGTTTTTATATCTTCACCCCAGATACCATTTGAATTAGGAGGTCTTCACATTAAAGGTGTAAGCTCCTGACTTCAAATTATTGTAATACGCAAAAAAACGCTTGGAGGCATCCGTATATTGCCAGTCCGAATCAAAGCCATCCAGTCTGTAGGCATATTGGTTTCTTTTAGGATTTGCATATTCCAATGCTGAAAATTCGAAGCTGAAATTATTCTGCTTATAATCCAGAAATATCTCTTCTGTGAATCCCGGTGACAAACCGGATATTTTGCTACGTTCTTCGCCTGAAAGGGTACTCCATGACTGATTAAATATTTTAATGTCAGTAATCACGACAGGAGAAGAAAACACTTGTTCGTTTTGCTCATCAGGAAAAAAACTGTTATACCCTTGATGCCCGCCGAAAAACATTTCACCGTCAGGTGCCACGCACGAAGCTCCCCGGTTAAATAAATTATCTTGCAACCCATCAGAAGTGGTATACAGACGATATGTCACATTCTGCAAATCTTTTGGCACAGTAAGGCGCAACAATCCCCGCATTAGTCCCCAGCCAAAGATCACCTTGTTTATCACTCTGAATGCTTGTCACAGCATCTCCCGGCAGATTCCATAATTTATGTACCGGCAAAAAACAGATCCTTTTCAACATCATAAAGACTCAGACCGCTTCCTCCAGTTCCTGCCCAAATACGCCCCTCCCTATCTTTATAAATACAGTCTGCATAATTACTGTTCAATTTCCCATTAGCAATGGAATATGCAACAAGCGTATATGCGCCCAAGAAATTACCACGACCTTGGATACGTACTATTCCATGCGTATTAGATGCCACCCAGATTGCACCATCAGGACCTTCGGTGAGTTGCATGGCAACCATATCTCGTACGGCTGTATTTCCAACTTTCAAAGAATCAATCCGCACAGGTGTCCCATCTGCCGCACGCATCGAAACCCCACCTCTGGTAGCAAACCAAAGGTTCTTCCCGGAGTCTTCGTAGATATAATAAATACAGGAGTTACACATCCATGGAGCATTCGAAGAGTTATACGCTTTCACACGCTTTCCTATAGAAGCAGATTTATCTATTTCATAAGCTCCTCCATTGTACACCCCAATCCATATATGTCCGGTAGAAGGAGATTGCATTATGGACATCACTGTAGAAATCCCCCTATATGAATTGAAGTCAAGCATTTGATCATGATGAGTAAATTTCCCCGTTTTTACGGTCTTTTTATACCAAAGCCATAAGTACTGATTCCCATCCAAAGCTGTCCTTCATCATCCAGCAAGATGCTGCGAACCGAATTACTTTTCAGCATTCTCTTAACTTCAGGCAGACGGTCTAATTTAAAATTCGCCTTACGAGTATTTACCACATTGACTCCCCCACCAATCATACCTACCCACATAAGCCCTTGCCGATCGCGCAGTAAAGATGCGACTTCACTACTGGTAATCGAACTCTCAGATTCTCCGGAATAGCAGTTCTCAAATTCATAAGATGCAGCCTGCATACCCTGCAGTGAAAGTAGTATACTCAGCCCACTACGGGTTCCCACCCACAAAGAATGCGTATTCGTATCTTCCGAAATGGCATAGATAAGATTATCCGAGATTGTACCGGACCGTTTGTCATCATGAGTAAACGTCGTCCAAGTAGTTTCCCCGGGAGTGTATGCATTATGTAATAAATGCAAACCTGCCCCCCAGGTTCCTACCCATATATTTTCATGGCTATCTTGAAATACAACATGGGCAGAGTTTCCGGAATTCATTTTCGGATATTCCCAATATTTACCGGACTTCTTTTCATAACGATACAACCCCGAATTCCATGTGCCAATCCAGATATCTCCTCTTTTATCCTCAAATAAAGACTTTACAGTAGTTCCCGGAAATCCTCCATCTGTATTGTCACTGTTGAAAACCAAAAAGCTATCGTCAGCCTCCAAATATTCATAAAGTCCCACTTCCGTAGCAAGTAAAATGCGCTGATCGCTCGTCACTAATATCTGAGATACACCAACACCGGTTATTTCCGTGTTTTCTATTTTACGGATTTCTCCTGTTTTCTTATCCAATACATTCAATCCATTATAAGTTCCAATCCATAATCTATGGCAAGTATCCTCTGCCACGCAATAAATATTATTGCTGGTCAACAAATCAGGATGATAAAGATTGGATTTATAAGTAATGATAGAATAACCGTCATATTGAAAAAGTCCATTACGGGTAGATATCCAGATATAGCCATCACGATCCTGATAGACCGATTGCACATCCTTACTGGACAGACTATTTAAAATAGATGAAGATTTGAACTGCAAAGCATCATGCTCCAGTATCACCTTAGCCTGACATGCCAAAGGGAAAAATATTCCAAAGCAAAAAATAAAACTCCAGATAATTTCTTTCATAGTAAGTATTGCTTTCATGATTAAAAACTAATTTCCAATATAATTAATAATCGCAGGCAAATATACGTAAATATATCTAAAAGAATCTTATCCATTGGTAATTTTTTATTTCAATCATTCTATAATGAGCCATACCTGAGATATACTTGCTCCGTACCAACCCCGTACATTCTCCATCCAGAGGTACTTCTGAGTGGAGAATGTACGGAGCAAGTATGCTTCGGATAAGGCTCAAGTAAGGAGTGGATAGGAACAAAAAAGAAATAGGTTTGGTCTAAAAATCGCCTTTTTTTGACCTCAAAATGCTCATTAAAATAGTATGGAAAGTATTTTCTTTGCAGAGAAAATAAATAAGAATATTCTTACCATGTAATACACACGCTATGATAAAAATTACCTTTTCTAAAATGATCAAGGGATTATTACTGTTTGTTTTTTTAGTATCTCTAAACGCAAACGCATCCTTATCACAAGCTAAAAATGATTCCGTATTTCATTTAGTACAACCGGATTATCATCTGAGCCCTCTTACCGGAATGACTCGCCAACATTGGATGGACGCAGCAACCTATTTATTGGACGGAGCATTTAGCTACATCCACACATTGGATGAGCCGATGCGTTTCCCCAAACAACCGGGAAAAAGCTATCCAACGGATGGAAAGTTCAACAAGACGGAAAATCTGGAAGGACTTTGCCGCACTATGTTCGTAGCAATTCCTCTATTAAAAGAAAATCCAGATCTGGTACTGAATGGAATCAAAGTCGGAGATTATTACCGGCAACAGTTGCGCAACATGAGTGATCCGTCTAAGCCCGGATATATTCAACATCTCAAAGGTGGGCCAAGCCAGACACTTGTAGAATTCGGAGCACTTGCCCTGTCGCTTACCGTAATGCCTGAGATTATCTGGGAGCCACTGACTCAAAAGGAGAAAGATGATCTTGCCGCATTAATGCTTAGTTATGGCAACGGACCGACAATCGGTTCTAACTGGCGCTTCTTCAATATATTCGTCATGTCTTTCTTCAAAGATCAGGGTTATGAAGTAAAAGACGGGTATATGGATGAATTGCTGCAAAAATCACTGGCACAATATCGTGGATACGGATGGTATAATGACAGTCCGGCCTATGACTACTATAGTATGTGGGCTTTCCAAATGTATGGTATGATTTGGGCACATTATTACGGTGAGAAATTTAATCCGGAAGCCGGACGTCAGTTTGTCAGCAACTTCCGTGATTTGGTTCCTAACTATCCTTATATGTTTGCTGAGGATGGTAAAATGAATATGTATGGACGCAGTATTACGTACCGTATAGCTGCCGCTGTACCTTTCCCGCTGATGGGGTGGCTCAATGATCCGTCTATCAACTATGGCTGGATGCGCCGCATTGCTTCTTCCACCTTGCTCCAGTTCCTTGAAAATCCTGCATTAATGGAAGACCGGGTACCCACACTGGGATTCTACGGAGCTTTTGAACCTGCCGTACAGATTTATAGTTGTCGTGGCAGTGTTTACTGGATGGGAAAAGCATTTCTTGGATTATTATTGCCTGCTGATAATCCGTTTTGGACAGCTATCGAGAATAACGGAGCTTGGGAAAAAGAATTTCAATCCGGCAAAGTATACAATAAGTTTATGGAAGGCTCCAATACTTTAGTGACAAACTATCCCAATAGCGGCACTTCGGAAATACGTGCATGGTGTCACGAAGCAGTAGCTAAAGACTGGCAGAAGTTCCGTTCTACCGAGAATTATAATAAACTGTCTTACAACACAGCATTTCCCTGGATGGCAGATAGTCCGGATGGCAAGGTATCTATGAACTATGCTGTGCTGAATGCCAAACAAGAATGGGAAGTACTGCGCCTCTACACCTTCAAGAAGTTTGAAGACGGAATTTACTACCGGGATGCAGAACTTGAAACAAACCCGGAAATCAAATTCCGCCTGGCAGAAATTCCACTTTTTAATGGTATTCTGCGTGTAGACAAAGTTTCTTTCCCGCTTACGACAGAATTACGTTACGGACACTATTCATTACCGGAATTAAAAAGTCCCATTGTTACAAAGGAACAAAAGTTCGGAGAATACTACTGCCTACTGCATGGATAATGGAGCCTATCAGACAGCGCTTATCAATCTTCAGGGTTGGTCGGAAGTGGAATTTGTACAGACTGAAGGACTACATCCGGTAAGTAATAAATGTTCCGTAATCAATGTAGCCACCACTCATTCCGGTGATAAAGTCTTTATCACACTACAATTATGGAAAAAAGAGTGGCAAGCCATTTACTAAAAAAAGAATTGGCACCTGTAAAGTCCTTCAAACAGACCGGAGACACTATAACCATTTATTTCTCTGACGGAACGGTGAAGACGGTTTCTCTCTCCTGATGTAAGTTTCGGAAGGAATAGTTATCTTTGCCGCCAAAGTAAGAACTACAGAAGTTCTTCTACAGAAACAATATAGTTATGGCAGGCATCTACATACATATCCCCTTCTGCAAGACACGTTGCATTTATTGCGATTTCTATTCCACCACATGTTCGGAATTGAAATCGCAATATATCCGTGCCCTTTGTCGGGAGTTGACGGAACGCAAGGAATATCTGAAAGGGGAAGCTGTTGAAACCATTTATTTCGGCGGAGGTACGCCGTCACAATTATCGGAGGAAGACTTTAAAGAGGTTTTCAAGACGATTGAACAGGTTTACGGAACGAGGAAAGCAACAGAAGTAACTCTTGAAGCAAATCCCGATGACCTTACGGAAGAATATACCCAAATGCTACGTACTCTACCGTTCAACCGCATCAGTATGGGAATACAAACTTTTGATGATGCAACACTACGATTATTGAACAGGCGGCATAACGCCGCACAAGCAATAGAAGCAGTACAACGCTGTCGGCAAGCAGGTTTTCAAAATATCAGCATTGACCTGATTTATGGTTTGCCCGGAGAAAATGACCAACGCTGGGCACAGGATTTACAGCAAGCAGTCAGTCTTAACGTGAAGCATATTTCCGCTTATCATCTGATTTACGAAGAAGGTACCCCTCTTTACAAAATGCTGCAACAACACTCTGTATCTCAAGTGGACGAGGACAGTAGTCTGAACTTCTTCTCCACATTGATAGACACTCTTTCTGCTGCCGGATACGAGCATTATGAGATTTCTAACTTCTGCAAACCTGGAATGTATTCCCGACACAATGCTTCTTATTGGCAAGGTATCCCTTATCTGGGATGCGGCCCGTCCGCACATTCCTTTGATGGAAACTCACGCGAATGGAATGTAGCTTCACTAAATCAGTACCTTTCATCTGTAGAACAGGGGCAACGTCTACACGAAACAGAACAACTGGATACACGAACCCGCTACAATGAATACATCATCACAGGTCTGCGCACAATGTGGGGAATATCCACTGAAGAGCTGAAAAGTAAGTTCGGCGACCGACTTTGGGAATATTGTTCGGAACAAGCCAAACCTTATCTGGAAAATGGGAAATTAAAGTTGCATAACGATCGGTTAAAGCTAACCAGGGAAGGCATTTTCGTCTCAGACGGTATCATGAGTGATCTCTTGAAGATAGATTAACTACATATTTTAGAAAGACGAGAAGCACGCAGAATAGGATATTTAATTTGAAACTCTTACCTTTGTCCGGTGATTGCATAAAGACAATATGACAGAACAGGAAGTCAGAAGATATCTACGGAAAATGAGCGAGCAGGACTCCCAGTCTGCTTTCCGGGAATTTTATGATATGACGTACGACCGCCTGTTCCGCATTGCTTGCTACTATACCCATCACGAAGAATGGTCACAAGAGATCGTACTCGATGTTTTCATGAAACTTTGGGAACATCGTAAACAGCTATTAGATATAGCTAATATCGAAGATTACTGTTTCATACTCGTGAAAAATGCTTCTCTCAACTATATAGAAAAAGAGGAACGCCGCCCTACCCTATCAGCTGAAGTTTTACAAGAACCTGCAGACCACGGGATGTATCTCCCGAAGATACTCTTATCAGCGAAGAGCTGTTTGCCCGTTACGTAAAAGCCCTCGACCGATTACCGGAGCGTTGCCGGGAAGTTTTTATCCTGATTCGCGAAGAAAAACAGACATACGCACAGGTTGCAGAGAAGCTCGACATCAGTACAAAAACGGTGGATGCACAATTGCAGAAGGCAACGAGCAGGCTAAAAGAGATGTTATTAAAATAGTTCATTGTACAGGCCCCCCCTCTGAATGCTCTTCTACAGCTATAAATGACAGATTTTACAGGTATATGTACAGTTATTCATGGTACTTTACTTCTTGTTGGCTACTTTTGCTACCCAATAAAAGTGAATTCATATAAATCAATTCATTTTTTTATTCTAAAATTCTAATTACTTTTGTTTGCCATTTATTAATAATCTTGAAATCTATATGAAACACATAATTTTATTAGCCCTCATATCTCTGATTGCTCTTAGTCCCAACGCCTATGGTGAAATTGAACTCCGAGCCAAGCAAAATGAGAACCACCGATGGACTTCCCAGTAACTCTATTCGTAATATATACCAAGACAGTAAAGGATTCCTATGGTTAGGCACCCTAAACGGGCTTAGTCGCTATGATGGAAATTCTTTTCTTAATTTTCAACCGGAAATTAATGCCAAAGGACGTATCTCGTTAATAGATAACCGGATCAATAAAGTAATAGAGGATCAGAACGGCTTCCTCTGGATAGGTACAGGCCCTGAATTATATAGTTGTTATGACTTGCAGAAAAGCCGTTTTGTGGATTTCACCGGAAGTGGAGAATATGAGCAAAATTATGCCTATTCATTATTTGCCTCTAACGGAGATATATGGTTATACCACAAAACAAATGGTGCACGACACATTATAACTAAAAGTGACCGGACCATGACCTCCGTAGAATTTAAAACCGAACGTGGAAATCTGCCGGATAATAGAGTTCAATTTATAAAAGAAGATGAAGCCGGTCGTATTTGGATTGGTACGATGCGTGGGCTTGCATTCATTTCTAAAGGAGATTTTAATATTATAGACAGGAAGAACAATTTTATAGCTTCCATCACACACGAACGGGATATGTTCTTCCTAACGGATGATGGCTATATATATTGGTATAATACAACTTCCGGGAAACTATCTAAATCTGCAGAACTGCCTGCCGGAAACATACGTTCTAACTGCAAATTCGCATTTAAAAATCAATGGATTATTTTCACTTCCACGGGTACATACAATTATGATTTCAACTCTCATAAGGTGACAAATGATCCTAAACTGAACATCAAAGAAGGTATTGTACTCAACGACAACCGTGGTAACTATTGGGTCTTCAATCATACAGGGAAAATCTACTATATTCTTTCAGAAACAGGAGAAACAAAAAGAACTACAACTAATACCCAAAGATAAATTAAGCTATATTGACAATGAACGTTATCATATAGTACATGATTCCCGAGGAATCATCTGGATTTCAACTTACGGCAATGGTTTATTCGCCTACAAGCCATCTGAAGATAAATTAGAGCACTTCGTTTCTAATACAAAAGATTCTCCCATCGGTTCGGATTTCCTATTAGCTATTATGGAGGACAAAGCGGGAGCTATTTGGGTTAGCTCCGAACATTCCGGACTATCACGTATCACAATATCCAATGAAGGGATAACCCGCATCTATCCTGAGTCGCCGGATCTCTTCGACCGTTCGAATACCATTCGAATGTTAAATCGGACGGACGATGGAAATATATGGATAGGAACCCGAAGAGGGGGGACTATATAATTATGATATTCATTTAAAACCTCAATATGAGAATCAATATCTTCATTCCAATGTCTACGTTGTTACTGAAGACAATCGCGGAAAACTCTGGATGGGAACCCGAGGAGAAGGACTAAAGATAGGAGATACATGGTATAAAAACGACCCTTCCGATCCATCATCATTAGCAAACAATCACATCTTTTCTATTTATCGTGACAAAAAAGACCGTATGTGGATAGGTACATTTGGAGGAGGATTGGACTTGGCCGAACCGACAGCCGATGGCAAGTATAAATTCCGCCATTTTTTCCAGCAAAAGTATGGATTAAAAATGGTAAGAGACTTATTAGAAGATGAAAACGGCATGATATGGACGGGTACCAGCGAAGGATTTTGCATATTCCATCCGGACTCGCTGATTGCCAATAGCGACAATTATCATTTATTCAACAACGTAAATGGTAAATTCTGTTCTAATGAAATCAGATGTATATTCCGTGACAGCAAAGGCAGAATGTGGGTAGGCACTTCCGGGGCAGGAATCAATCAGTGCACTCCTACAGACAACTATAATTCTCTGGAATATGAACACTACGGTATACCGGAAGGGTTAGTAAATAATGTGGTAATGTCTATCGAAGAAGATAACCAGGGAAAACTATGGGTAGCAACAGAATATGGTATTTCCAAATTCACCCCCCCGAAAACCATTCGTTTGAAAATTACTTCTTCTCCTCCTACACACTGGGAAATGTTTATACAGATAATTGTTCGTGCAAGGGAGCGGATGGAAAACTTCTTTTCGGTACAAATTATGGCCTGACAGTTATCGAACCGGAGAAAATGCCGGAAAATGAAACTTTCTCTCCTATTGTCTTTACTAATTTAAAAGTCAATGGCATCCAGATGAGTCCCGAAATGAAAGATTCTCCCCGGCAGAGCGATCTTTGGCTTATTCTGATAAAATCACTTTAAAATATTTTCAGAACTCTTTTATTCTGGACTTCTCCACTTTCGATTATTCAGACAATGGACAGACTAAATATCGATATTGGCTAGAGAATTACGATAAAGGATGGAGTGATCCTTCTTCATCAAGTTCTGCAGCCTTCAAATATCTCAATCCCGGCACTTATACTCTCCATGTAAAATCTTGCAATGGAGCCGGTATCTGGAATAAAGACGAAACTATTTTAAAAATAGTTATTGTTCCCCCATTCTGGAAAAGTAGCTGGGCCATGTTAGGATATGTCATTCTAATCATATTAGCTTTGTTTTTTGCCTATCGCATTGCCAATAATTTCAATCAATTACGTAATCGTATCCATGTAGAAAAACAATTGACAGAGTACAAATTAGTATTCTTCACCAATATTTCCCACGAGTTCCGTACTCCGCTCACATTGATTCAAGGCGCATTGGAGAAGATGCAGCGCATTGGCAATATTCCAAATGAACTGGCCTCTCCATTACATATAATGAATAAAAACACCCAGCGTATGCTGAGACTTATCAACCAGTTACTGGAATTCCGAAAAATGCAGAATAATAAGTTAGCATTGTCACTGGAAGAAACAGATGTTATCGGCTTCCTCTATGAAATATTTCTCAGTTTTGGTGATGTAGCAGAACAGAAAAAGATGAACTTCCTTTTCAAGCCATCCGTACCATCTTATAAAATGTTCATCGATAAAGGAAATCTGGATAAAGTGGCTTACAATTTATTATCGAATGCTTTCAAATACACCCCTGCCAATGGTACTATCATTTTTTTCCATACAGATAGATGAGACAAAGAAAAAACTATACACATTCAAGTTTCTGATACAGGAGTAGGCATTCCCAAAGAAAAACAACATGAGCTATTCAAACGCTTTATGCAAAGCAGTTTCTCTGGTGACAGTATCGGAGTTGGATTACATCTTACGCATGAATTGGTACAAGTTCATAAAGGCACCATCGAATATAATGATAATGAAGGGGGAGGTTCCATTTTTACTGTTTGTCTTCCTACCGACAAATCTGTTTATACAGAAAAAGACTTTCTTATTCCCGGCAATGTGCTACTAAAAGAGATGAACGAACAAACACCTCCTCTGAGTGAACGTACTCCAGCCACTTTAGAATCTCCCCAACCAGCAATTCCTCTGAATAAACGAAAAGTGCTGATAATTGAAGATGATAATGACATTCGTGAACTGCTGAAAGAAGAAATTGGCACTTACTTTGAAGTAGAAGTGGCGGTAGATGGAACATCTGGCTTTGAGAAGGCCCGTACTTATGATGCCGACTTAATCATTTGCGATGTCCTGATGCCAGGAATGAGCGGGTTTGAGGTCACAAAAAGATTGAAATCGGACTTTGCAACCAGCCATATTCCTATTATTTTGTTAACAGCACTCAGTTCGCCGGAGAAGCAACTGGAAGGGATTGAATCCGGTGCAGATGCTTATATATCCAAACCATTCAGCATCAAATTCTTGTTGGCACGAGCGTTCCGCCTTATAGAACAACGGGAAAAACTCCGCGAGAAATTCTCCAATGAACCGGGTATTATACATGCAGCCATGTATTCCACCGATCGTGATAAAGAATTTACCGACCGTCTGGACATCGTGTTAAAAGCTAATATTTCGCGTTCTGATTTCTCAATAGAAGAATTTGCTCAACTTATGAAACTGGGACGTACTGTATTCTATAAAAAGATACGAGGTATAACCGGATACTCACCCAACGAATATTTACGCATCATGCGTATGAAAAAAAGCAGCGGAATTATTGTTATCGGAAGAACACCTTACGGTAGCAGAAGTGGCTTATAAAGTTGGCATAAATGATCCGTTCTACTTTAGCAAATGCTTTAAAGGGCAGTTTGGCATATCACCTTCTGTATATCAAAAGGGAGGTGAAAAGCCTCAGGTAGAACCGGAATAAATTACAATATTACTCTGTATTATTTCACTGGGAAACAATATGGATTCCTTTCATCACGTCAGGCAACGGAAGGAACCTGAACATCCGGTTGCGGGATCTGTAGATCTGATACGCCAGCCATATAGATCTCGCGGTAGAACACTTAGGAACAATAAGAAGGATGGGAAGAAAGCCGAATGAAAACCGGATCTTGCTTTATTGTTTTTGTTCTTTTACCCGTAGCAAAACTTTGTTCCGCAATTGCGGGCTCTATGTTTTCCATACAGGGGCTATGCAGTCCGCAATTGCGGGACGGACAGCCCCAGCCGAAAAGCGAAGTTTTGCTTACAGCATAGCGGCATTAACCTTAAAGCTTTAGGGGAAAAAGGAAAAAGAACATATCAGGTTTTACATCTATCATTCAACTCTCTATACAATGAGAGTATGAGGGTCGACTCCTCAACTCCTAATGAAGTGTGATGCCCCTTTTTAACTCCCGAAATGAATAATTCAGGCTAAAAAAAGAGATATTTGCATGGATGCGGGTAAAGATTGCATAGTGTACATCAAGGCTCTGTGAATTAATAAATTACAGGATTAAAAACATTCTTCTTCATCAGTTTTACGGTGTAGGATAAAAGTTTCCTACACCGTCCTACACCACAGTCTACACCGGCTATATATCTAATAATCAAAAAGAAAACAATAGCCGGTGTAGGATGTAGGGAATATGGATGAAAACCATTTTCTTTAGTTTATTTTCGGCTTCAATTCATCCGGAGATTCTTTTGTATATGATTTCACATCACCTGCTACTTTTTCAAATAAATCACTGATCCGTTCTGGCTCTATTGTATACATCGGACGGAAATTATCAGAATTCATATAATCCAGAACTGCTTTATGCATCTGCCTTGCCACAATACGCTCGTCAGTATTTGTAGTAAGATCCATGGTAGTCATTATCAATTTGCCATTGAACACTTTAGCTTCAAATAGCATACCAATCTTCCGGCTCAGGAACCAGGTATCTATGCTCTGTATTGTAGGCTGAAAATCGGACGGAAAGTCAGTGAACTGCATCACTTGGGCACGATTCAATAGTTCCCACCACTGCAAATTACTATGATATTCTGTCGGGAACTCACGGAACAAAGGATGCTTGGGATTTACCAGAATGCCCGTAGTGTGCGGAGGACGCATTTTAAACCCAGGATGTATTCCAAAAAACAGGTGTAAACGTCTGAGACACCTCTTTCCCATAACTGACTTTACCGGCAGCAAGAATTAAAACTTTTCCACCACTTTGCAAGATATCTAAAGCCTTAGTATCTAACGTGTCCGTAGTATAAACATCATTCTGTACCAATTCCACCTTTTTGGGGTATACCCAGAAATTCCAATCATTTACAGCTTCAGTACCCTCAATACGAACTTCCAGATTTAATTCCGTCGGTTTCTTTATCTCCCCAAGAGGAAATTCGATATGTCCCAAAACGTGAAGATTACCGATAGGAATGTCCTTATTCCCTAATGTATTGCGAGTATAGACTTTACCGTACACATCCTTTATGGTATACGTCACAGGGGCATGTTTCAAGGTTTTCTCACCGAAATGAGCAATTTCAATATCAGCAACGAATGCCTCATCATTCGTATATACAAACTTGTCCGTACGCATCAATGGTACAGTAGGTGAGCAGAAGCGCCTCCATTCTTGTGCATTAATATATCCTTTCTCTTCAAAGAACACATCAAGTACTCCTACAAGTGCCGTCCCCTGTCCTGAATAATCATTCAAAGCCAATAGTTGGAATCCTGCATAGTCAGGAGTACGCAGTGTCTTTTCTATCTCATACTTATAACATAACGCTTGCAATTTACCCGATGCCATCATAAAACAATGCGCTTGTTCTCCCATCTGGTTATCATTCAGAATGTCACGGAATATTTCAAAATTTTTGGCTTTGTTCACTCCGGTATATTTCCGTATCTCGTTAAAATTAGGGAATACACACCACTGCCCTGTCTCATGTGATACGTATGGCTGACTCACTGTATCAATGCGGCTCTGCATGTGATAGTCATCGTTGGTTTGCGGGCGCTTTTGCCTCCAGGTAAGCCCACGAGCACCAGCCTTCACATGATATTGGTTACGAGGTTGCCATTGCCATCCGCCACCAACTGATGCTCCTGTATATACTCTACGCGGATCTGTATTCTCCCAATAATCCACGAATTTGGTAACCCAGTCCACCCAACGCCCACTTGGTTCATTGCCACATGCCAACATACAATAAGAAGCGTAATTACCATAGGCTTTGGTCAATGCAATAGTCTCATCCATCAAATATTTATCAATGGGTTGTCCCAATCCTAATTTAGGACCGTGATTTGGCCAACTTGGTCCTTCGGGTTGCAGATAAAATCCGACAAGATCCGCAGCTATAAAAGCAGCTTCCGGAGGACAAAAAGAATGGAAACGCATATGGTTTAATCCATAACTACGACAGATACGAAATACCCGCTCCCAACTATCCACATCCATAGGGGCATAACCGGTTAGCGGAAAATCACAGTTTTCCACGGTTCCACGCAACATAGTCTTACGACCATTCACATAAAACCATTTGCCTTTAATTTCGAAACGACGCATACCAAACTGCACCTCTCTTACTTCTTTATCCTCACCAGTAATAATTTCAGCTTTCAATTTATACAATGCCGGATGGAATTCATCCCAAAGTAACATATTATCCCCCCATAGATAAAACAATCTCTTGTTCTGCTATGCCATGTTTCACTTTCACTTCTTGCATTAAAACCGGAAGTATGTGCTTCTTTTCTGCATTAAAACTCTCAGCTGACAATCTCACCTGCGCTGTGGTTGAGCTTTTGTTAGAAGATTTAATACACAATTTCACTCTTGCGAGTTTCTGTTCCGGTTCCGGGAATACCTGAATATCATCAAAATAGACATGTGGTGTAGCCTGCAAACATATCCGCCCCACAATTCCATTCCAGTTTCCCTGAGTCTGGTCTGTAATACTATGTGAATCCGGTCCTACATTAATTTCTTTAATGCGATTATCTATTCTGATGGTTATATTACATTTTCCGGGACGTACATATCGGTGACATCATATATGTGTGCTACACATAAACTATTCTGCATCCCCACCTTATGCCCATTTACCCAAACAGTAGACTCAATATGCGGACGTTCCAGAACCAACACAATACGTTCTTTTTTCCAATCTTTAGGAAGATTAATTTCTTTTTTGATACCAAGCTACTCCTACATAATGTTTATCAGGCGTTAAGAAAAACGGCAGCTTTACGTTACCTTCTCTGCGATACTTCTCCATATATGGATTGTAGTAATAAGAACTATCATAAAGACTACCGGTCCACCGGGTACGAACCGTTACATCATCTCCCTTCAGTCTTTCGGGCATTGAACCGGGCAGTTCAATCACATCTTGCAATGTTTGGTTAAACCACTTTTCTTTCTCTCCTATATCCTGCCTGTCTATTTCAAACTTCCAGTCTCCGGATAAATCAATTGTCCTCTGCGCTCCCATCTGAAGAACGGATAGAAGCGACAGCATAATTAATAGTATTTTTCTCATAACTTAGTATATTATTATTTATACGAAAAGAGAGCGGCTTCACAGTCGCTCTTCTTTCTTGATTGAATTCAATCTCTACCTTACATAACTTTTGTTTAAAATATATTCCTTTATTCCCAACCCGGATTCTGTGTCAGATTTGGATTTTTCGATCTTTCAGACTGAGGAATCGGAAACAAATACATCTTGTCATCCCATTGACGTGATACATTCTTGCGCAGCACGTAAGTAATGCTTCCATCGGCTTCCTTAATCAGCTTCATTTCAACAATATTCTTGAAATATTTGTCAGCCTCTTTCCAACGACGAACATCCCAGAAACGATGACCCTCAAAAGCCAGTTCAACAAAGCGTTCGTTACACAACTTAGTCCAGAATGTGTTGGCATCCATTCCTTGTTCAAAGTCCGGCATACCGGCACGTTGGCGTGTCTTGCTGGCAGCAGCACGAGCCGACATCGGGAACTCCATGCTGGTAATATCCGCACCACCCAGATACTTGAATACAGCTTCTGCATAATTCAAATAAAATTCGCCCAGACGGAAAGTCAGCCAAGTATGGCGAGACTCCTTAAACTTGCTGTTGCTGGCCAATGAGATGGCACCGTTACAAAGTTTTTGAGGTAATAACCTGTCGGTGTGGCGCCAGTCAAAGGCTCACCATTGATGCCCCCCGAATGTTTCAATCTTGGCGGCACCGGAATAAGTAGGCCATTGTGCACCGTTTACAGCTACCGTAGCCTCCAGACGCGGATCACGATCCTGATAAGGATTCTTCTCATCATACCCCGAGCCGTCTTCACCGATCGATTTACCGTTGAGCATATCGTAAGCATCGACTAAATTCTGAGTAGGACAGTTTCCACCCACACCACCTTCAATGCCCACAGGGTAATTGTTGCTTTCCACTAAGTTATCACCGGATGAACTTTTATAATAACGGCGACCGTAGAGGATTTCCTTCATAATGCCGGGCGTGTTGAAACTTCCGGCATCCCACAAATCCGCATAGTTGGCAGTAAGGCCTTTGCCACGTTTATCGGCAGCATCAAGCAACTCTTTAGTGTACAAAGCTGCCATATGATAGCGTTCCTTGTCACCACTTGGATTGAACAGCGGGCTGGCCCAATACAAGGCAGCACGGGCTTTCAATGCGAGCACGGCAAGTCGGTCCGCGCGACCGGTCTCTTCCGTACCTGTAGAAAATTCTCCCAGATTACTGTAATCTTCGATAATCAATGATTGGATTTCCGCACATTCATCTATGATGAACTTAAAGATTTTATCTGCCGAAGTCCGTTCTAACGAATTGACTTCTTCTGCCGTGATTTGTTTGGTCACCAAAGGTACATCACCATATTGGCGAACCAAGCAGAAGTAGAAGTAAGCACGCATAAAACGGCTTTCATACTTGTAGTTCTCATAACGGTGAAGTTGGGCGGCATAGTCGTTGTTCAGCTTCAGTTCATCGAATGACAAGCCCTGCAATTCGTAAATCACGTGGTTGCAAGTACTGATGCCTTTATACATGCTACTCCAGACTGACGCCTTTGCATTGGTAGGGCTCCAAGCTCCATTGTAGAAGTGCTCGATACCATTACCCAAAAGACTGTACTCACTTTCGTCTGTAGCAGATGCCTGCATGGCGCCCGATGAGTAGTTACCGAAGTCATAGTCCACGGTGTTATAGATGTCGGTCATGAATCCACCTACATTACCGGAAGTTCTGTGTTATATAGTCCTTGTCGAAGATGTTGTACTCATTGTAGTCCATCTGATCAGAACATGAAGCCAAGCATCCGGCTGCACACACGACAAAGACAGATTTCCATATTTTTTTATTGCTCATAATTCTAATGTATTAATTCGTTCATAAAATTAAAACGTAACACTCAGCCCCAACGCAACGCTTTTCGTCATAGGATTGATTCCATACGCTTCGGCGTCGTTCTCATCTATATGGTCGAAACTGAGGAGGTCAATGCCACGTACATACAATTTAGCGGCGTTTACAATTTTCGTCTTTTTCAGCCAAGAAGCGGGCAACTTGTAGTACACTTCCAGATTGCGCAACTTGATAAATGAGCGGTCGGCCAACCACAGAGTAGATGTCTGGTAGTTGTTGGCATTGCTTTGGCTGCTCAGACGCGGGAACTTGGCATTCTGATTCTGCGGTGTCCAACGATTGTCGTAAGCATATTGCGAGATATTGGTGTTGTTTATCAACGGCCAATACATGCTCTTGGTGTTGAGAACGGCACTGTAATTGCCTGTCCCCTGGAACATGGCATAGAATCCGAGTCCTTTCCACTCCGCACCCAAATGCAGGCTGTAGTATATTTCCGGGCAAGTGGTGCTGTAGCCGATAGCCACTTCATCGTTGGTATCGATGATGTTGTCGCCATTCACGTCGCGATACTTTATATCACCGGGCTTCACCGTAGAGAAATTCTGTGTGGGACTTGCAGCGATGTCTGCTTCATCCTTGAAGAAACCGATAGCTTCCAATCCGTAGAGTTGTCCGTAAGGATTTCCCGTCTGGACAAGATTCGCATATTGGCGGGGTTCTTCCAGCATTTCCTTGATTTCGTTTTTGTTCAACGAGAAGTTACCGCCGACATTAAATTCCACTTGACCGAGCTTTTTGCTATAATCAAGACCAACTTCTATACCCTTACTATCCACGATACCTGCATTTTCATACGGAGGCTCCATACCGAAAATTTCCGAGTATTTGCCTTCCGAAGTCACCCAAATGTTTGTACGGTGTTCTTTCCAAAGGTCAAGAGTCACATCCAAACATCCGAAAAGTCTCGCATCCATACCAACATTGTATTTATAGGCCTTTTCATGGCTCGGATTGGTGGTAGCCACCCGTTCAAGGTAAGAACGTCCGAAACTAGAGTTCCAACCGCTGTCGAAAGGATAAGTACCTCCCGAAGTGCCATACTGCTGGGCATAGTATGACCAAACTTCATCACCCGGTAAGTTGTCCACATTGATGATACCTGCCGATCCACGCAGTTTCAAGAAGTTCACCCATTCCACATTTTCCATGAACTTTTCTTTGGAGATGACCCATGCGGCCGACAAAGTGGGCGAAAAAGCCCATTTGGTACCGGGAGCCAAACGGCTACTGCCACTTTCTACCAAAGCGAGGTCAACGAAATAACGGTTCATGTAACCATAATGCGACCACCAGGTAATGTTCTGACGATTCACCGTGTTGTTGACGCCATTCGGGTCGTTATTCTCGTAGTCCCACTTCAACTGGCTGTAGATGCTGTGGTCGCCGAATGTCCGCTGATAGTTAAATCCCACATCGAAATGGAGTAGACGGTCAAATTCATTAGTTTTCGCATCTGTTCCCATTTCACTATCCTTTCCATAAATTTCACTCTTTACAGTAGGCTCGGAAGCACCGTCCGCCCATGTAGGCGCATTGACACTGTAGACATACTCTTTGCTATGGTCTTCATAGATATTGGCTATATTGTCATAACTGATGCGTACGAACGCATTCAATCCTTTTGTCAAGCCGGAAAGGTCCTGAGTCAGCTTCATGTCGGCAAAAAGCGAACGGGTATGATTTTTGTAATAAGCGGCTCCGATGCTCTGTGCCACAGGATTTTGTGTACCTGCCCATGTGTCGCTACCTCCCCAAATACCGTTCTCATCCCTGATGGGGAATGCGGCAGAGGGCACTGTGTAAACCAGATCCCAAAGGTCAGCCTGCGCACCCGGTCTTGACGTTTCCTGCAATACGCCCAACAGATTCACCTGCAGATCGGTTGTCTGGGTCAGGTTGATGTCCATGTTCATGCGTAAGTTGCCTTTTACGTATTTGTCTTGTGTGGAATAGCCTTCATTTGCACCCGGTTCTTTCACAAATCCTTTGTTGGAAATCAAATCCAGCATGGTATAGTAACGGAATTTTTCGCCGCCACCGCGGAATTCGATGTTATACTTATTGGTCATCGCATTGTCGCGGAACGTTTCATCCACCCAGTTCACGTTCGGATAGAGATAAGGCATGGTTCCATCGCGCAAAGCATTGAGCTCTTGATTGCTGTAACGCCCTGTCAGACCATCGTTGATACGGGCTTCGTTGACGGCCAATCCATACGTATAGGCATCTACGAATTTGGGTTTGTTGGCAAGCGAAGTAAACAAATGATCGTATGTCACCTTGACACTGCGCGAGTTGTACTTACCGCGCTTAGTCACGATATTGATTGCTCCATTGATTCCCTTATATCCATAGAGGGCGACTGCTGCCGCATCTTTCAGGACGATGACGCTTTCCACTTCTTCGGGAGCGATGCTTACAATGTCTCGCTGTATACCGTCGATCATGACCAACGGCGAGTTCTTGCCGTTCAATGTTTGCAGCCCGCGTATATAGAAAGTAGGATTCACATCTGCATAACGACCACCGCTCTGCAACGATATCAGGCCATTGCCCTGACCAATAATGGAGTTGCCGATATTCTTGGCACTACGACGGTCGGTAGTTTCGGAACTAATGACCGACACGGAACCGGTAGCCTCCTCACGGGTCAGCAATCGCTCGGCACCTACATCTATGGTCTGGCCTACAAACTTGTCGGTCTGCTCTTCGTTTGATTCCTGTGCCGACGCCGGCAGGCACAAACCAGCAAAGAGCGACAACACAATTATATATTTTTTATTCATAACGTATTATTTTACTTTATACCTTTTGATTGTTCATTATTAAAGGGGTTACCATCCGGCATTCTGTACCAAACCGTAATTCTTGTTCACTTCCGTAATAGGGAACGGTTGTAAGTACCACTTCGGATCAAAACCATCTTTCCACCAAATACGGGTGTCAGTGATTTGGAAGCGTTCGAAGTCGAAGTGTGACGGTTCGTAGAAGTTAGGATCGTCTTCCTCCAAGCCTTTGTTGAAAGACTTATTGTACCACTGTTCTTCGGAACGTACCCAATCATTACCATTCTTCACCAAACGATAAATACGCAAGCCGTGAAGCGGACGTTCCAACAAGTCGGCACGCTTATAACGGATCAAGTCGAAGTAGCGTTCGTTTTGGAAAGCCAATTCGCAAGCACGTTCACGCATGATTTCCGCCAGCAGATTTTCTTTGTTAGATGTCAGGTCCTTATCGGGATTGCATTCCACCAGTCCTTTCAGACCCACGCGAGCACGTACGGCATCCACGTAATCGATGGCTTCCGTGAAACTACCTCTGGTCTGCACGATGGCCTCCGCGTATGTCAAGTAGATGTCGCTCAACATGATGGCATTCCACTGCGGGAACTTCCTGTTCATGACACTACCTACCAGATATTTCAGCATACGGTAACCGGTGGCATATATCCCTGAATTGGTTTTCGGATCTTGTTTGGCATTAGTACCACCTACCCAAGTTTCCCAGTTATTACCGCTGGCACGTCCGTCACCCCAGTTCACGGCTTGGCGTGCACCGTTTACCACTGCGGTTTCATACAGACGAGGGTCGCGGGTATAGCGGATATTCTGCAACTGTTGTTTGCCTTTCACGGTATCGCCTTGAATGAACATATTGTCCAATCGGCCTTCTTTCTCCCGCTTTTTCCCAATCGAACGGAGTACCGTCTGCCCAAGGGAACATCTCGACGTATTCTTGCGTAGGACAATAGGCGTAGCGACCATTGGTTTTGCTACCATCTACCGCAGAGCCAAATCCCAAATTGAACCAGCCATAATCATTACCACTGGCATTTTTACTACGGCGGACACTATGCAGAATTTCAGTACTGTTTTCCAGAATGTAGCCGCTACGGTAGGCATAACGGTAATCCTCCTGCGTATTTCCGGCCGGTTTTATCAACTGATAATGCCCCTGGCTTCTCATTTGTGTAAAGAAATCATCGCATGCGCCTTTCAGTTTCGCCCACAGTTCGGGTTTGCTGCCACCATACCAAGCGCAGGTATCAGCTTCATTTTCCAGCGTATATTTGCCTTGATAATAAGGTTGCAAATCATTGAACAAAGGAGACGCGGCGAAAGCCAGCACCTTACACTTCAACGCCATAGCACCCGCCAAAGTCCAGTGGCCTGTTTCCGACTGTGCTTCCGCACCGGTGTAAGCCCACGGCAATGCTTTGTTGGCGATTGCTGTATCCAGCAGTTCCAGCATGAAGTTCACGGTAGATTCCACACTGCGCCGGGGCAGGTCGTAACTGCTTTCGGAGCCGATAAACGACTGGCGGATAATAGGCAGACCGCCATACCAACGGAAAGCGATAAAATAAGTATAAGCCAGTAGGCATCGTGCTTCGTCTGCTATACGGGCTTTCTCGGCATCGCTCATGTCGGGCACTTCATTAATGCGTTCAATCAGCATCCAGCTGTGACGCACATTCTCCCAGATAAATTCGTTCGTATAAGGATAAATATTGCCGTTCTTTTTGTCATCAATAGCCGAACTCAGCGCACCGGCATAGTATTTGGAAAACACTGTGGTATTGTTGAAGAAAAGATGGAAGTCATCCCCCAACGCATCGGGCATTCCTTTCCAATAGTTCTGGCACTGCGGAGCAGCGTTCGTGGAATTGGTGGGCAGATTGTAATACTGTGTAGAGTAAATACTCGCCAAGAAGTTACGGGTATATTCCGGATTGGAAAACACCTCATCGGCAGTCACCGTGCCGCCCGGAGCCTTTTCCAGAAATGCGTTTCCCGAACTTTATCTCATCCGTACAAGAAACCATTCCGAGAGTAGCCACAGCTGCCACACCTATGATATATTTGATATTCAGTTTCATTTTTGCTTAAAAATTAAGTTTCAGACTAATGGTATAAGTACGTTGAAGCGGGTATGAGGGCGAAGCGCTGGCACGTGTTTCGGGGTCACCCCAAATGAAAGGAGTAAAGGTCAGCAGATTGTAACCGCTCAATGCCACTTGGGCACGATCCAATCCAATCTTCTTGAAGAAAGGAAGTTTCATGTTATAAGCAAGCATAATCGTCTTCAAACGCAGATATTTCGCATCTTTTTCATAAAGAGCGCAATCCTGATAGTTGTTGTTAGCTCCGTTGGACCAAGTGGCGCGCGGATATTCATAATCCTGCCCCGGTCTGTCGGGATTCCATGTATTCTCAACATGATATTTCAGCAAGCCGCCGCGGTCTTTCGTCGTACGGTCCAGAACGGAACGGATAGCGGAACACGTCGCTGATGACACGCGATACGTCCCAAGAACCCGTCCACTGCATGTTGAATTCGAAATCTTTCCATGCAAAACCGGCATTCAGACCGGCAATGTATTGCGGGGCGTCGGTATAGCCCAACTCACGGGTCTTATCGTCTTCATTGATTACGCCGTTACCGTCCAAGTCCACAAACACGGCATCACCGTCTTTCAAGTTAACGAGCTGTTTCGGGAAAGGCTGGCCGAATTTTTTTTCTTCGTACAAACGGGGCGTGTCTTCGTCATAGAAACGGAAGAATTTGTACATATAGCGAGCACCGATCCGGTGTCCCTTCTCATACTGGTAAGCATTGGTATAGGGAGATTCCTTTTTCTCGATAATCTCATTCTGGTTGTGAGAGAGGTTCAGCGTAGTCCAATAGCGGAAGTTATCGTTCACCTTGTGATTCCAGTTCAAGGAAACTTCCCATCCCCAGCTGTCTACCACACCCAGATTGGCGTAAGGCGGCTGGAAGCCTACGATGGCGGGTGCAGTGTAGTCTTTCAGCAGGATGTCCGTACGGTGTTCCTTATAGTAGTCGAAAGTGGCACGCAGACGGTCGTTCCATAAGTTGACATCGATACCGTAGTTTTGTTTGAACGCCTTTTCCCAAGTCACCTCTGGGTTGTTCTTGTTGTTCACATCCTCATAATAAGCCGGGAGCAGCACTGAGTTTTCTACACCGAAGTTGTAGGCATAACCGCCACGGGTACCCATCTTATCACTATACAGAAAGGGATCGGCCAGATACATGAAGCGCGAGCCACCCACTTTGTCGTTACCTACCAAACCCCATGAGGCACGGAACTTCAAGAAAGGGATGGCTTTTTTCAAGGGCTTGAAAAAGCTTTCCTCGCTGACCACCCAACCGATAGAGCCTGCCGGAAACACACCGAAACGGCGGTCGGGGTGGAAGTTTTCGGAACCATTGTAACCTACATTGAACTCGGTTATATAACGGCTCTTGTAGTCGTAAGTGACACGGCCCACCAAACCTACATATCCGCGCGGAATGTCCGAATAAGTGCTAGGATAGTAATTCTTGCTCTGGTTATAGAGCACCAATGCGCCTACGGAATGATCACCGAAAGTGCGATTGTAGTTCAACTGTGCCTCAAAATACCAGTCGCGCGCCTTTCCGGTATCTTCACTGTAACTGACGGGAGTATTTTCGCCTTCTTTACGATAAAGAATACTGCCATCCTCTTGAATAACAGGAAAATATGAAGCACGTCCCACAGTACCTCCTTTGGTCACGTTGAACATATTGTTATACGAACCTTTGAGCTTAAATGCAAGGCCTTTGGTGATGAAGTCCAACTTCTGATCCAATGCAAGATCTAACTGCAACTTGTTGTTATTGTAATGGTAATAACCGCCGGTACCTCCACTGCTGTAATAATTCATGGCACCGCCTCCTGTAAAAGGCAAGGTCAGTCCATCGCTATAATCGGTGGTAGTGGCGATATTCTTTCCGTCAACGATACCCGGACTGCTGAAAGGAGTGGCCTGCAGCATACTCATAATCATGCCGGAAGCGCCCTGACTGGTACGGGGCTTCTGTGCATTGTCTACCGAACCGGCCAGGTTGAACGACAAAGTGGTAGTCTTGCTCACATCCAAGTCGAGGTTAGCACGATAGTTGAAACGCTGATAGCGGTAGTCATAATGAAAATCATCAAATTCGGTAAACAGACCACCTTGTGTCATGAGACCGGCAGAAACAAAGTAGCGCATGGTCTTGGTACCACCGCTGATGTTGACATTATGCTTGGATTGCATGGTAACATCTTTCATGATGTAATCGACCCAACGCATACTCGGAAAGCGGATGGGGTCGCTGCCGTCCTGGAATTTCTCAAGCACTCCATCCGAGAACATCGGAGTGAACGTCTCACCGCTAGAGAAGTCAAAGTCATTCCGCTGCATCTGGTTGAAGAAAGTCCCGTATTCATAACTGTTTGCCTGCTCTAAGAGACTAGTAGTCGGAGTCAACGCAGAGAAAGAGGTGTTGATGTCAATTTTGGCCTGTCCTTCCTTACCGCGCTTGGTGGTAATCAATACTACACCGTTGGCACCGCGCACACCGAATACGGCCGTCGCCGAGGCATCTTTCAGCACAGTGATGCTTTCGATGTCTTCAGGGTCAATGTCCGACATGGAACGTTCCACACCATCCACCTGAATCAACGGGGCGGAATCTGCCCAAGTACCCTGACCACGTACGAAAATCGTGGCAGCATCCGAACCCGGCTCACCCGAATACTGTACGGTAGTTACACCGGAAAGCTGACCTGCCAACACGTTGTTTACAGAAGATACCGGCGTACGAACCAAATCATCCGATTTCACACTTGAAAGCGCACCGGTCACCGTCACTTTCTTTTGTACGCCATAGGCTACTACTTCCACTTCGGCAAGCATTTCGGAATCTTCCGATAAAATGATTTTCATATTTCCGGCAGTCGATTTCAATACCTTGGTCTTATAACCAATGTATGAAATCTTAATGTTAGTACCCACCGGGACATCCAATTTGAAATTTCCATCCAGGTCGGTAATCACTCCAACCTTGCCGTCTTCCGACAAGACATTAGCTCCAATGATAGTTTCTCCATTACCATCCACCACAACGCCTTGAATACCCTTCTGCTGTGCATAGAGATTCACGGAAAGCACCGATAGCAATGTAATGAAGAAAAATTGCCTGAACTCATGCAGACAACCAAACAGATTGTTTTTTTCTTCTGTTTTTCATGCATTCTTTTTTTTTAGTTAACATTATAGTTTTAATTCTCAATTTAATTTTGATAAATCAAAAGCGTTACTTGAAACAGATTGCAAATGTAACTACATAGACCGTGTGATTGAATATAAAATAGTACAGAAGCATGTAAAAACAGACACACGGCTAAAAAGACATCCTACCCATCATTCTCCGGCACTATTCTCCATACTTTTACATGATTTTCCATGAAAGACAAACCCTTAAAACAGGCCTTCTGAAGAACGATAATTGAAAATCAACTTATGCACAATAACCATTCTTTTCAAGGTACACCCTTTACCTCAGATGGCTACATCCTTTTGCGCAGATGGCTACACCATCCGGGGACAAAGGGGCATTGACAAGCAAATTACACAAATAAAGGGCTACGCTGTTATCAGCTATTACTAAACTGTTTTTCTCCAGTTGGGAAAAAATATCTTTCCAGTTAGGAAAATAAAACACCCATTATACCATTTGTATTTTTTCACCTTCCTGACAAAGAAACCCTTGAAAAAGGAATCGCAGGCAAACCTTCCGAATTTACAAGATTTGGCATTGCCGTTTCATGCCAACCGAAACGCACCTGTACCGGTTGCACGATCTCAGGATGATAAACGACTACTTTATTCCGTCCTCTTATATCTGCCAACGCCGGGCGGAACACTCCATCCTTTCCTGCAATCTCAAACCAGTCCAAGCGACCTTTATTGTTTGTTTTCAGCCCATCAGCAACATGCCCGAAAGATACGACTATGGAATCAGCCACAACTTCCGCCTTATCGGCACAAGGACCCGACCAAACCACTTCCGCCAAGCCATAATCTTTAGCTAAAGCTACACGTGCCAGACGCTCTCCCACTTTCCATTTATAAGAAGGATGAATATCCCTCAGCTTATCTACAAGATCCGATACCACAACAAAATCAGTATTCGGGATCATGCTCCTCGCCTTTATCTGCTGCTGATGGAATATCGGCAACTCTTCGGCAGTAACCGGTGGCCTGTCTTTAGACATTCTATTAGAATAGAGATGCGGAGCCAATAATACAGAATAGAACGGTGCACCCGGAACATTAAAAGCCTCCCTCCAACTATCTACCAATACCTGATACTTTTCAGCATATTGCCTGTCACGTATCATGCAATTACTCTCTCCCTGATACCAAAGACAGCCTTTAATGGCAAAGGGAATCAAAGGAAGAACCATTGTCTCATACCGGCCACCCGGAATCATGCCATCCATTTTACCTTCACCTTCTTTAAGTTGCGGACCGAAAACCGGAGAATGTTCATACGCTTCCTTCGATGTCCAAGTCTCTATGCGCGATCCATTTACGGCAGCTGTTATAATACCTACGGGTACATCAAGCTGCTCTTGAAGGGCTTTTCCGAAAAAGTAACCAACTGCTGAAACTTCTGCAAGACTTTCGCCGTCTGCCACCTTCCACGATACCGGTTTATCGTCGCGCCTGACCACAAAGACACGAATCATCTCATTAGCCGGTTTCCGGAGCTCCAAAGCAGCCAGATTCTCTCCTTTTGCCGGAAGGGCATAATTACCCGGTAGTTTCATTTTATATACCATATTCGACTGTCCGGAACATAACCAAACTTCACCTACAACAATATTATCATAAACAATACTTGTTTTTTTTCCCTTTTATCGACATTTGCTGAGGATTTTTATTGGCAGCCATCGGCTTCAAACTCGGCCATCCAACGTCCTGAAGCATTTGCACGTACTTTCACCCGCTGTTTACCGAAAGAAATTAAAATAGACTCATTAGGTTCGGCCGTTCCCCATACAGGAATCTTCTGTCCCTGCTGCAAGACCATGTTCGATGAAAGCACTTGGGGTGTCGACAACTGCGCATGTGCAATCATATTGGAAAGCAACACTCCGAGAATACACAATAAAGTCCGTAAAATCAATTTCATACCCACTAATTTATATTATCAATACGTTTCCGGAATTCCTTTAAAACATTATTTCAGCCAAACGCTTATACATTTCCCTACCCAAATGCTCTGCCGATTTTTTTTTATTAAAATGAAGTCGGTCATTCAATAACTCTGCATCAGACATATCTATCAGATAAGCATTTGAATCTTCCTCTGCCAAGCGGCGCATACCTGCTTCCACCTCACTGCTATAGGATTTATTACTTCTGGCAACTGTGCCGAATATAAAGGGAAGCTTCGAATAATCCTTGCCTGTTTTCTGACTTAAATGTGTGCGTACATAAGTGACTACAGCTTTCAGATTGTCATAATAATCTTTTCCCTTACGCTGATCACTCTCCCCCTGATGCCAAAGAAAAGCATCAATTTGATACCCTTCTTCCAACTTCGAAAGAGTTTGATCAATACAAATATCTATTTCCTGAATAAATGACAATAAAAGTGATCTTCCTCCCTTAGATGTCGATTCTGTTTGAGATAGCCATTCAGGATCTGCCGACCAATATCTTCCTTTTGCAGAATCATAATTAGGAGCAATAGAGGTTCCACCAACTGCCCATTTAATCACATAAAATTTATCTTTTAATAACTGTTCCAGCCAATAATAGGTCACAGCATCATAGGCCCACAAGCTATTTCGCTCACTTCGCACAGCCCGAGGCCAAAAAGGGATAAATTTTCCATCCGGATCATTCTGTGCAATCCGGCAATAAGGATATGCTCCTTCGGAATACTCTACAGTATCTTTTGCCAATGCTTTAATATAATCTGGTAAATCCTTATTTGAGGTCCGTCCGTCAGTATTCGACTGACCTGCTGTAATAATTACATGAACTGGTTTGGAAGCTGCTACATAACAACTACTTACAGCAAGGATAAACAACAAAATAAAAGATATCATCACCTTTTTCATAAGACTTTCGTTTTTAATAAAGTTTTATGTCTGCTGATTCTTAACAGACATATTTTTTATGATTTTACTTATTTAAGATTTACTTCTATCACCCCTCCATAAGGATTAAAGTCAAAAACGGCTTTATCTGTATGAAGTAGCACAGGCAGTTTCTTCCCATCTTGTCTGACGGAAATCTTTTTTATCTGCTTTCCTTTAATAACCAGCGTCAACGGTTCTATAAATAACTCCTTATCCAAAGTCAATTCCGGAGTTATTCTTAAATGATTTTTTTCACATACAATATCCAACTGAGTCGCTCCCTTTTCTTCAACATAAGCTGCCACTTCACGAAATGTCCCAACCCAGATTTTATCCTCCTTCGCTTTTACTTGATCCAAATGATCCCAGAAGCGTTGTGGATCACGAAAAGCATCATAACCATAGGTCAGGCCATGCGTCATCCCTACCCCCAATCATTAGTTTCTATTAAAGTATTTACCCAAGCTTCCAGGTTCTGAGGAGTAGATTTACTACCGATAGAACGTTGTTTGGTTCTTGTACCTACCCGGTTCTGAACAGCAATCTTCTTAGCCTCTTCTTTCTTATTGTTATTAGGATACACAAAAAGTGCGGGGCATGACTCCTGTATTGGCAAAGATGGCACTATCGTTCTTATAAATATCCTCTCTGATTTCCTCTAACGGAAATCGGGCAAAATTCTTATGTTTCCAACCATGATTCGATATCTCATGTCCTCTGTCCGATAAGTCTTTCACTTGCTCCCAGCTCATCCTCGTGGTATCCGTAGTTAGTCCACCATCGCTATTAATCTTAGAACCATTAATAGCAAATGTACCCCGGAATCCCCTTTTCTCAAACTGAGGAGCAACCAATGAATATTGTTCTGCCAAACCGTCATCGAATGTATAACTGATAGCACAAGCCTTATCACCTTTGTACGGAGCAATAGACAAAGTATAGTGTTTTTTTAAAGCAGTCTGAACAATAAGAGTGTCTTGTCCACTCATGCAGTAATGAATTACCCCCTTCTTTGTGAAAGTTATCTGTTTGGCATTTACCGGCATCCCAATACCCAGTGCAAGCAAAATCACGAATAGCTGTCTCATATCCTCTATTTTTCAATAATATTAAAATGTATCGCAAACTTAGCACCATATAAAAAAAGAGGCAATGTAAAAACAGACAAAAACATAGAAAATCGTGCTTTTCATCAGATTCCAGTACTCCCAGCCTTTCTTGAAACGCACTTGCTCCGTACCAACACCGTACTTTCTCCGTGTAGAGGTACCTCTGAGTGGAGAATGTACGGAGCAAGTACTGTTCGGATACAACTCAGGTATGGACAGGGTATAAATAGCGCACAAAAACAAATATTACATGCATCTGTACATACCTCTATATAACAAATGATGTAAATGCCCTACTTTAGCGGTGATTTTTTCAGTAGGATTCATAGAGATCGGATGACAATTAATAATCAATACTTTAATTATATGAAAAGAAGATATACCTTTTCCCTGCTCTTGTCAGGAGCACTTCTTTTTTCGTGTGCACCCCCCCGACTTGATACTAATAACTTTGAATGGGGAGAAATCCCTCAACAACCGGACTTCTCTTGGACAGAGAATGTAGGTAGCCGGCAATTACCGGATAGTAGTACAGTGGTATCCGCTAACTCCTTCGGTGCTGTTGCCGATAGTACAGTTCTTAGTACAGATGCCATTCAAAAAGCAATAGACAGTTGCGCACTCTCCGGAGGAGGAACCGTTACGCTGCAACCGGGTTATTATCTGACAGGAGCACTCTTTGTTAAAAGCGGGGTTAATCTGCAAATAAGCAAAGGCGTGACCCTGATAGCCTGTTCTGATATTCATTGTTATCCGGAATTCCGCTCGCGCATTGCAGGTATTGAGATGGTATGGCCCGCAGCAGTAATCAACATCATCGGCGAAGAGAAAGCATCTGTCAGCGGTGAAGGGACTCTGGATTGCCGGGGTAAGATATATTGGGATAAATACTGGGCTATGCGAAAAAAGAATACGAAGCCAAAGGTTTACGCTGGATCGTGGATTACGACTGTAAGCGTGTCCGCGGTATCCTTGTTGAAAATAGTTCGGACATCACTCTAAGTAATTTCACATTGATGCGTACCGGTTTTTGGGGATGCCAGATTTTATACTCTGACCACTGTACAGTAGACGGATTAATTATTAATAACAATATTGGCGGACGTGGTCCCAGTACGGATGGCATCGATATAGATTCATCCACAAATATCTTGATAGAGAACTGTGAAATAGACTGTAACGATGATAATATATGCCTGGAAGGCAGGCAGAGATGCCGACGGTTTACGCGTGAACCGCCCTACAGAAAATGTAGTGATACGCAATTGTATCGCTCACAAAGGTGGAGGATTGATTACATGCGGCAGCGAAACTTCCGGCAGCATACGCAATGTACTGGCTCACGACCTCAAAGCCATGGGGACTTCGGTTATATTGCAACTAAAGAGCGCCACAACCCGTGGCGGAACCATCGAGAATATTTATGTAACCCGGGTAGAAGCCGAAAATAACCGCAGAGTTCTTGGAGCCGAGCCTAACTGGAATCCTAAATACAGCTATAGCACACTGCCTGAAGAGTATAAAGGCAAAGAAATACCGGAACATTGGCAAACAATGCTCACCCCGGTAGATCCTCCGGAGAAAGGCTACCCTCATTTCCGTAACATATACTTATCTCACGTCAAAACAACCAATGTAAGGGAATTCATTTCCGCCTCCGGTGAAAATGACTCATTACGTCTGGAGAATTTCTATCTGCATGCTATTGAAGCACAAGCTCAGAAGGCAGGAATGATCCGCTTTACACAGAATTTCAACGCGACAGAAATAAAGCTCGCAGTACCGGAACCTCATTCTATGCTGTTAGAGGAGAATGAACAGAGTAATGTCCAGATAGAATATGTAAGGACTGTCAGCTATCAAAATACTGTTGAGAATCAAGCTAATTAAAGCATAGCCCCTTTATATCAGATGAGGTTGTGTCAAAAGTAAGAATCACTATCATTTCGCTCTATCATCCTGAACGTAGTGAAGGATCTATTCACCTGAATGCACAGAGAAGAGATCCTTCGACAAGCTCAGGATGACAAAATGATACGCTTGTCAGAGTTTCGACACAACCTCATAATCATATATTCCCCCTTCTTCCACACATTAACACATTTTAGTTTTATTCCTATAGGGACTTCTTTCTCCTCCCCTGTCTTTAATTATGAACTATAAACTAGACTAAATTAAAACAGTATGAAACAACTTTGTAAAAAAATGGCGGGAGCTGCAGCTATTCTCTTCATCCTTGCCGCATGCAGTGAGAACAATTCCAATTATCCCGAAGAGTATGTAGGCTTTGACAAGACTACCAAGAATTATTCATTCGACAGGAGTAAAGATGTTGAAGAGTTCGACATTAAAATTATCGCTGCGGAGAAGAAAAAAGAAGACCGGGAAGTCCTTATCAACGGAGTAAGTATGCCAGGACAAACTGTTGTATTCAGCATCGAGGATAAAAAGGTTATTATTCCTGCAAAAAAAAGAAATCTGCCAATCTGCATGTGAAGATCTATCCCAAGAAAATTAAAAATAAGGCAGAGTTTCGTATCGTCTGTATCCCGCAGGACAAGGAAGCGAAAAGAACACAAATCACGGTATACCTGCAACCCAAATAACCTAAACCTGACTTTCACTATAATAAATAATGAGAATGAATCAGCAAAAGATGCAATTTTCCAAATAAAAAAAGGATTTAGCGTAGGGAGTTTTTTTCATTTCACCTGTCTTTATAGAAAAGAAAAGATGAAGAACATGGAACAAGATTTTGAAAAAATACTCAATAAACTCGTAGCCTCCACCCGTTCGCCGAGAGGTAAATTTTCCAAAGCTAACAGTTGGATACTCCTTGAAAAACGGTTACCACGTCTGCAACGCCACCGCCACATCCTTTCATTGCGCACTATGGCGAGTGCAGCCGCCGTTGCCGTGCTTTTGCGTACTGGGATGGTGGGCATACTATATGTTCGCCCCGGTACCATTGCAAACCGTATCCACACTGGCAGAAACACGTAGTATAACGTTACCCGACCAAACGGAAATTGTACTGAACCGCTACTCTACCCTGACTTACCCCGAACGGTTCAGAGGAAAAGACCGGAAAGTACAATTGCAGGGTGAAGCTTACTTCGAAGTCAGTAAAGATGCGGCACACCCTTTCAAGGTAAAGACCGAAGCGGTTATAGTACAAGTTTTGGGTACTCATTTCAATATCGAAGCCTATCCCGAAGATGCGCAAGTTAAAACAACGTTACTGGAAGGTTCTGTTGCTGTCAGCCTTATCGGTAAAGAAGAAGAACGCCTGGTGCTCTCACCTAACGAAAGCGCTATCTACAATAAGGATAAAAAGAGCTTAACTTTACACACCGAAAAGGATGCATCGGAAGAGATTGCCTGGAGAAACGGAACACTGCTTTTTAAAAGTATTCCTCTGCAGGAGATTGTCCGACAACTTTCTAATGCTTTCCACACAGACATTCGTATTGAAGATGCTGACTTGCAGAACTACCACATGACGGCTACTTTTTCTAATGGTGAAACATTGGAAGAAATCCTTTCTTTGCTTTGTCGCAACCAAAAGTTTGGATACACAAAAACTAATGACACTATAACAATCACACAAAAATTAAACTAGAATGAAATCTTCTATCTGCTCACCCCGCACCATCAGGAAATTATTCCTGATGGGAGCGGTTCTCCTCTCGACCTGTACTCTGCAAAGTACGCTCGTATTTGCCACTTGTGTTTTACAGGCCAATCCTTCACAAACGCGTTTTAGTATTAAACTACAAAATGCCACACTGGAAGAGTTTGTGAAACAAATGGAACAAAAAACCGGTTACAGCTTCATCTATGGAGAAGAAGTACGCTTGAATAGCCGTATCACATTGGCTGTCCGCGATCTCACTATCAATGAAATCCTGCGGAAGGCTTTTTGAAATGCAGCCTATAGGCTTCGAAATATCAGGAAAACATATTTTGCTACATAAGCGGCCCGTGCCGCAGAAACCCGTTAGCCGTAAGTTCACCATCAGCGGATACGTGACCGACGGAGCGTCTTCCGAGACGCTGATTGGTGCCAATATCCTTGAGAGTCGTCGTTCCACAGGTACTGCCACCAATCCTTTCGGTTTCTATTCCCTCACCTTACCTGAGGGAGATGCAGAATTAAGTTTTTCGTATTTAGGGTACGAAACACGGCACAGTTCGTTCCCGCTAAACCAAGACACCGTGCTCAATATTCGCCTGAACACTAATAACGAACTGGCGGAAGTGATCATACTTTCGGATAAAAAGGAAGCCGGCATCCAAGCCACCGCCATGGGTGCACATGAGATTCCCATGGCACAAATACAACATACACCCGCTGTACTGGGGGAGGCTGATATATTGAAAACCATCCAGCTAATGCCAGGCGTACAGGCAGGAACCGAAGGCTTCTCCGGTTTATATGTACGTGGTGGAGGACCGGATCAGAACTTGATATTGCTGGACGGTATTCCTATATATAATGCTGACCATCTATTAGGTGTCTTCTCTATCTTCACACCCGAAGCTGTGAAAAAGGTTACACTGTTCAAGAGTTCTTTTCCGGCACGCTATGGCGGACGTCTCTCGTCTATTGTAGACGTGCGTACCAACGACGGGGATATGAAACGTTATCATGGTGCACTGAGCATAGGTACACTCACTGATAAAATACATTTGGAAGGACCTATTATCAAAGATCGCACTTCTTTTTCGCTTAGTGGACGTACCACGCACACAGCTTTTATGGGAAAAGCTTTCAGCAGTGACGGTGATGAGTTCAATTATTACTTCTATGACCTCAATGCCAAAGTAAATCATAAGTTTAACGATCGCAGTCGGCTTTTCCTGATTTTTTATCATGGAAAGGATCACTATCACTATAACTTCAAAGAGAGTTACGGTACTAGCGATTGTTATGAAAGCAAAAATGGGCTGAACTGGGGAAATACAATCGTTGCAGGACGCTGGAATTACGTATTTACCAACAAACTGTTTAGCAATACAACCGTAGCCTTCAACAGCTATCGCATGATCTTAAAAGGCAAAGCAAAAAGAAGAAAATATCTACTCTCCATCCCACTCCTACTTCTATCAATACGATTCTGAGTATCGTTCAGGAATCCGCGATTGGAGTTTCCGGACAGACTTCGACTATACACCTATTCCTTCACACCACATTAAGTTTGGTGTAGAATACCTATACCATACCTTCCGTCCGGAAACCAATACTTCGAAAATGAAAGAAGAGGAGAATGGCGTAACTGAACAAGATACCTTGTATAATAGTATTTCGAACAGTTACCTGCACGGACATGAGGCTTCTGTTTATGCAGAAGATAATTTTGATATAGGTAGCCGTACCAGTTTAAATGCAGGAGTACACGTTTCTCTGTTCAATACACAGGGGAAGAATTATTTCTCCATACAACCGCGACTTTCCGTTCATTATCGCTTCGATCATGATTTCTCAGTAAAGGCATCTTTCTCTCAGATGGCTCAATATGTACACCAACTCTCCTCCACTCCACTCGCCATGCCTACAGACTTATGGGTACCTATTACCAAAAACATACGTCCTATGCGTGCTAACCAATACTCTTTAGGCGGATATTATACCGGAATCCGGGGTTGGGAGTTCTCCATTGAAGGATATTACAAACAGATGCGAAACGTACTGGAATACCAGAACGGGGTTTCTTTCTTTGGGAGTTCAACCAATTGGGAAGAGAAAGTGGAAATGGGTAAAGGACGTTCAATGGGCATAGAGTTCATGGCGCAAAAGACCATAGGCAAAACCACCGGCTGGCTGGCATATACCCTGGCTAAAGCAGATCGCCAATTCAAAGACGGCAGTATCAACAACGGTGAGCGTTTCCCCTACAAATACGACCGCCGGCACAGCATCAGCCTCTGCCTGAACCATAAATTCAGTGAACGTATTGACATTGGCGCTTCCTGGATATACAATAGTGGCGGAACGGTTACCTTGCCGGAACAGCAAACGGTCATTCTCAAACCCGACGGTAGTATAGAACAGACTGACTACATCTCCAAACGCAACAACTACCGCCTACCTGCCAGTCATAGGTTGAACATCGGAGTGAACTTCAACAAGAAAACCAAGCATGGCATGCGAACCTGGAACATCAGCCTCTACAATGCTTATAATTCAATGAACCCGACACTCGTTTATGGCAAACGGCGCGATTATGATTACCTCTACTATAAAGATGAATACGGTAAATACACAGGTGCCTATAATACATCAAAGCTATTCATAAAGAAAATAACTTTGCTACCGATCATTCCATCTGTCACCTATACATACAAGTTCTAAGATATGACAACAAATAACCATAAAACCGGAAACAAAAAAATGAAAACAAGGATTTGCTCTTTGCACCTTATTATATATATAGGTATCATCCTTTTCTCCACCTCCTGCGAGAATGAAATCCCCTATACCCCGGCTCACAGTGAGCCACAACTCATTATGAACGCCCTCCTTGATGCAGGGGAACCGGAAAACTACGTATATCTCAACCTAAGTGGTACACATGGCCTCTCACACGTAGAAGAAGCTACTGTAAACCTATATATCAACGGGAAGCTTGTCGAAAAAGCGGAAGAACTTCCCCCACTCAAGCCTATTGGCAGCCTGGATATGGTCTACGATCCCAATGCACCCCTCAATAACCTCCCGGAAATAGCAAAACGCAAAAAAATTCCGCATCACTACTCCTTTGAAAGCCGGTGAGCAAATCTGTCTGGAGGCCATAGCTGAAAATGGCAAATATCATACAACAGCCGAAGCTACCGTTCCTTATCCGGTAAGCTCCATCCAAATAGATACATGCCTCATCCCCATCAGAGTGTACAGCGGATGGGAACCTCATCGCCAGTTTAAGATTACCCTGCAAGACCGTCCTAATGAGAAAAATTACTACCGCTTGGACATATGGAATGACATTGCTGTTCACGGACAATACGACAGCCGTATAGATACCGTCCTCTATGCCAGAGAAACAAGTATCATCAATCGAGAAGATGTGATACTGACAGATGGAAAACCCAGCAGCAGTGAAGACGATGAAGATGATTTATTTGGTAGCTACATTGAAAATAAATATAATGTCTTTACCGATGACCGCTTTTCTGACGCTACCTGTACACTGAAGGTTTATACTCAACTTTATCATGATTACAACTCCTGGCTTTATAACGTCACTCGCCGCTCCAAAAGCATCACTGTCCGTCTGCTCAGTATCAGTGAAGCAGAATTCCGCTACTTAAAAGTCCTAAACACTCTGGAATCGGATAATTATGAAGAGGCACTCATGGAACCGGTCATGATACCAAGCAATGTAAAAGGCGGGCTCGGATTTGTAGGAATCAGTTCGGAAACAAGAATAACAATGCAACTGCCCGATGAGATTATTGACAATGAAAACTTGCCACCATATACTCAATAAGATTATACCATGAAGCATTATATTCTTCTCTTTGTTAATAACCGTGTCCTTCTGTTCCTGCCGAAGTTCGCGCAGCATGCAGAAAATGTCTACCCGATAGGCTATTTATATTTTCACCAAGTGCTTGCTACCATTATGCTTAACCGTGCACGATAACTATATTACATTCATATTACAAAAAAGACCTAAAACACAATCAAAATAACATCATATAATTGATATATATCAAAAAATAGTCACCTTAGCATCACTTTCTTTCTTTTTCACTTTTGTGTTATAAAACATATACCTATATTTGCATAGGTAAAAAGAAAAAGCTAAGCGCTTAGAGAAGTTTTCAATAGGTATTAGATTTTTAGAGTTAGAATTGTTTTTAGGAATAACAATTAAAAAGTAGGTATTATGAAACGTTTAGGATTAACATTAGTGGCAGCAGTCTGCCTGACTGCTACAACATTTGCAGCAGAAAACCAGCCTACAACTGCAAAATGGGAAGGTAACATCAACATAACAAAGTTGAGCAAGTATTTGAATCTGGATTCCAACCAGCATGAAGAAGTAGCAAACATCTGCGATTACTTCTCTACACAGATGGAACGCGCTACAGCTGCCAAGAAAGATCAGAAAAAGAAACTTCACAATGCAGTTTATGGAAACTTGAAGTTGATGAGAAAAGCACTGACTGACAAACAATATGCTGAATATGCCAGAGTATTAAATGTCACACTGCAGAACAAAGGTATCGAAATGAAATAATTTCATGTCGATAATTAGGAATATCCTTTTTGATTAATAAATAAATTGTAAAAGAGGGCGCTGAACATCACGTTTAGCACCCTCTTTCCTTTATCAACACTATCTATAACAGGAGTTTATGTCCATTTTTACCTACACGCTTACACTCATGCGCTGCATCGCCCTGTTCATCGGCATTGAGCGGTGGTGTAGGCAAAGAGAAACAGAGTGTAGGCAAATTTACCTACACTCCATATTTCATTCTGTTTGCCACTTGCTTTCACCGGTTCGGAAACAGTGTTTATAGGCATCACCGCTTATGTTTATTAGATTAGCACTGCATGTTTATTTCACTGACAGTCAATATTTAGCATTTACCACATCCGTAAATCACCTGCTTCGCAGCTGTGAATATCCTGCTTCACGAATGTAAATCTTGTGCTTCACATACGTGGTCAATACAAAATAAAGAAGATGGAAGCAAAGAAAAAGGTATATGAATACAAAGAGAAAGGCGTGTTATACGGTAGCAAACGTCTTTACCGGGTAAAATTGATGCATGTTTTTATTCAAACAGACCGGATTTCAACAATGCAAGTTCTTTCGCGTGCACTCAAAATGCCGTTGTTTATCATTTAATAGTATAGCTCAATCAATCACACAGCATTACTTTCCTTTCAAAAAAAAAAAGATCAGGATAGTCTTCTTTTTACGCTTAACAAACCATCATATTGCAAAGGAGAGCGGATAAAATAACATGTGCCTATAGGCCGCAATCATCTTATTTTTCCCACTCAATCCAATTATAAAGCCACATAGCCATGAAGGCAGCTTCTTATTCAATTTTTATTTATTATATAATTTTGATATAACAAATAGTTCTTTTTTAACTTTGCAACAACAAATATAAGTAATCATTAACAGTAATCCACAATTTACGAAGCACAATGAGAAAGCTTTTTGTACTTCTGGGGATTTGCATCTCTTTTCTTCTCCCCACAGCCATGCAAGCGCAGTATATGCGCTCATCTTACTTTATGGACGGTAGCAGTACCCGTATGCAACTAAACCCCGCAGCGCAACCAAAGCGTGGCTATATCAATCTACCCGTTATCGGGTCATTGACCGCCGAGGTATCCTCTAACTCTTTGGGTATCCAGGGATGTTATTGACGTCTTTGACTCCGACGGAGAGTTTTACAACAATGATAAGTTCTACAACCGCCTGAAAGGAATGAATGAGCTGAACATCAATCTTAATACGGATGTCATCTCTTTCGGATTCTATAGAGGCAAGGGATTCTGGTCATTCAATGTAGGAGCACGTGTAGATGTGGATGCAACTATTCCTAAAACCATGTTCGAATATCTGCGTGCTACAGATGCGGAAGATTTTACTTGGGGAAGCGGTAGAACCTTTAATATTCAGAATGAAAAACTGCGCCTGAACTCTTATATAGAAGTTTGGAGCAGGCTATTCACGTGCCATAAACGACCGTCTGACTATAGGTGGTAAAAGCCAAACTATTGTTAGGTGCCGGAAATTTGAATCTGAAGATCAACCAACTTTATATGTCTGGTAAAGAAACAGGATTAGACTCCGAATTCCAACTAAAATCAGATGCTTATCTGGAAGCTTCTGCTAAAGGTCTGGACTTGGAAGAAGAAAATGGATACATCACAGATCTGGACTACAATAATTTCGGTATCAGTGGATACGGAGCAGGCTTAGATCTGGGAGCAAGCTATCAAGTGATGAAGAACCTTACGTTCTCTGCTGCCATCCTCGACTTAGGTTTTATCTCTTGGGGTAAATCAAGCACCCAGATAGCCGAATCAAACAAAGATATCGCTATTGATAAAGATAATTACAGTGAATCTACTGATGTACTGGACTTTGAATTATACGGTTTGCAGAAGAAGGAGAATAAATCCCGCACCACTTCTTTATCCCCGACTATGGTGGTTTTAGGAGGAGAATACGGATTCCTGAATAATAAACTGGGAGTAGGATTATTATCAACTACCCGCTTCGGACAGCTAAAGACATATTCCGAATTGACTTTATCCGCCAATTATCGTCCGAATACTTTGATTAATACTACATTGAGTTATTCCATGCTTCAAGGTGGTGAAACATTCGGCTTTGCTTTCAAGGTAGGTCCTTTGATGCTGGGTACTGACTATATGTTCTTCGGAAATAATTCCAAACATGTAAATGCTTTCATCGGACTTTCTATTCCTTTGGGAAAGAGGAAGATATAAGAGCTACGAAGCTACGAGCTACAAGTAACAAGTGCCTTTCGGAATGAAAGCGCAGCTACTTGTAGCCTGTAGCTCGTAACCTGTAACTATTTTATCGTCACCATCGTCGCCCCAAAACCATACTCCTGGAACGAAGCATCCTGATGCCGGAAATTCGGATATTTACGTTTCAGTTCTTCCAGCAATGCTTTGCGCAACACACCGTCACCTTTACCGTGAATAAAAACAATGCGCTGTTCACGTTTATTCTTATATTGTTCCAGAACTTCCCGGAATTTGTCCAGCTGGTAATTCAATATTTCGCTGTTACTCATTCCTTTAATATCGTCCAGCAGTTCTCCGATATGTAAATCGATCTCGATGATACCATTTTGTCCACTGCGCTTCACAATTGGCTGAGACTTTGGTTTATCTTCAGTTTTCTTTTGCAGCAAAGCAGACTGTAAATCTTCAGCTGATACATACACTTGTTTGGTAGGAACATCATCTTTCACTATATCATAAATCAGTGCAGGGGTCTCAAAGAATTCTGATTCCTCGGAACGTGTGTAGCTTATAAAAACTTCACCGTATCTATGCGAAGTTCTACACTGACTGCCGGCTTCAAAGCAAAAGAGCGATCCTCTTTAAAAGCGATGAACTGTACTGCAACATGTTCACGGTCATTCAGCTCCACCTTCTCAAATTCCTCCAGCAGCAACTTCGTATTCGGCTCTACTATTCCATTGGAACGGACATTCCATGCTTTTCCGTCTGCACAGAGGTAAGTGTAATACAGATAGTAATTACTATCATTCACCAGATAAGATTCAAAAGGAGTAGTACTGACAGCCTTAATATCTTCCGGTACAAAAGCCAGAAAAACATTTAGAATATCTCCACCACGCATTTCCGGCTGACGGTAAACAGATACCTGCGGTTTGGACAAGCGCTGCATCTCACTTTCTTCCTGAACCGAGTGAGAAATAGAAGATCGCACCGGCTTCTCTTCTACTTTCTTCGGAGTAGCTTTCGGCACCGGTCTCGTCATATTATAATCATCCGTATCAATCACCACACACTCACGTATGGGCATCGGGATATCAAATCCATCAGCATCTTCCACCAATACAATATCCTTCCCCCTGAATCCTTTCACGATTCCTCCGCCGATTTCATTGAGGAAGCGTACTTTATCACCAATTTTCATCATATCATTTACAATTTAGCTATTTACAATTTATGATTGAAGTTGCTTAAACAAACAATCGTTCTACAAAGATACGGCAACTCAATAAAAAAAGATAGAAAAAGACGATAAATATCCGTATCTTTGCAGCCCGTAAAGAAGTTTATCATGAAAGAAGATCCAAAACATATCCGTATCAGCGAATTCAATTATCCATTACCGGATGAGCGTATTGCCAAATTTCCTCTGCCAGTACGCGATCAGTCCAAACTCCTGGGTCTACCGTCACGGCGAAGTATCCGAAGATCGCTTCACTTCACTTCCATCCTATCTGCCGGCAGGGAGTCTGATGATATTCAATAACACAAAAGTAATACAGGCACGACTGCACTTCCGCAAGGATACCGGTGCTCTGATTGAAGTATTTTGCCTGGAACCCATTGAGCCAAACGACTATGTCCTCAATTTCCAGCAAACCGAACACGCTGCCTGGCTCTGCATGATCGGTAATCTGAAGAAATGGAAAGAAGGCACGCTAAAACGGGAAATGACTGTAAAAGGGCAACCGATAACTCTGACTGCCACTCGTGGTGAATGTCATGGCACCAGCCATTGGGTTGATTTCCGTTGGAATAATCCGGAGATTACTTTTGCTGATATTCTTGAAGTATTCGGAGAACTCCCCATTCCGCCATACCTGAACCGGGATACTCAGGAAAGTGACAAGGAAACCTATCAGACTGTTTATTCTAAAATAAAAGGCTCCGTAGCTGCTCCTACTGCCGGACTACACTTTACCCCCCGTGTACTGGATGCTCTGAAAGAAAAAGGAATTGATCTTGAAGAACTGACATTACACGTAGGTGCAGGTACTTTCAAACCGGTTAAAAGTGAAGAGATAGAAGGGCACGAAATGCATACGGAATATATTTCTGTGTCACGCGGAACCATTGAAAAGCTGATTGCACACGATGGAAAAGCAATTGCAGTAGGTACTACTTCAGTAAGAACACTGGAAAGCCTTTACCATATCGGCGTTACTCTACTGAAAAATCCGGATGCCACAGAAGAAGAACTTCACGTCCGCCAATGGCAACCTTATGAAACAGCTGAAGAAGCTGCGAATATCACATCTGTAAAAGCCCTGCAAGCTATACTCGACTATCTGAACCGTCACGATATGGAAGCCCTGCATACCAGCACGCAGATCATTATTGCACCGGGCTACGACTACAAGATTGTATGTGCCATGGTCACTAATTTCCATCAACCGCAAAGTACATTGCTATTGCTTGTCTCGGCTTTTGTAAAAGGCAATTGGCAAAAGATATATGACTTCGCATTAGGTCATGACTTCCGTTTTCTGAGTTATGGAGATTCTTCATTATTAATACCGTAAAATTATGAACAGCGATAACAACCAAGAAATGTTTCCTATTGTCGACGAACAGGGGAATATTACAGGTGCCGCTACACGTGGCGAATGCCATAACGGTAGCAAACTGCTGCATCCGGTAATCCATCTTCATGTATTCAATTCCAAAGGTGAGCTGTATCTGCAGAAACGTCCCGAATGGAAAGATATACAACCGGGGAAGTGGGATACCTCCGTAGGAGGACATGTAGACCTGGGCGAAAGTGTAGAAATGGCTCTAAAGCGCGAAGTACGTGAGGAACTGGGCATTACTGACTTTACTCCCGAAACCATTACGAGTTACGTTTTTGAATCTGCACGCGAGAAAGAGCTTGTCTTTGTACACAAAACGGTTTACGACGGTGAAATACAACCAAGCGATGAATTGGACGGTGGTCGTTTCTGGACCATAGAAGAGATTAAAGAGAATATGGGGGAAAGGTGTGTTTACACCGAACTTTGAGGGGAGATAGAGAAAGTAATCGAACCACTTTAACCTTGATGCCAACTGTAATTATGCAGAACTTTATCAAAGCATCTATTTAAAATAATCCCATTAATCTACAACTTCTAATACAAAAAATCTCCTAAACACTTGACATCGCCTCCTCGATGTCGCATATTTGTATCGGTAAATCTATTTAAGATTCAATTTTAAATTAACATAAGAGGTTGTGTCGAAACTCTGACAAGCGTATCACTTTGTCATCCTGAGCTTGTCGAAGGATCTCTTCTCTGTGCATTCAGGTGAGTAGATCCTTCACTACGTTCAGTATGACAGAGCGAAATGATAGTGATTCTTACTTTTGACACAACCTCTCTTTTTTTATCTCTACTGTTCCCATTTGAAATGCCACATGTCAGTTCCCCGAATGCCACACCTCAACAACCTAAATACCAGCCATTTCACTTGTTGAGGTATGGCATTTCGGTTATTCAGCCCTGCGAAACGGATGATGCAATTGAGGTAAACAGACAAAAAAGCAAAGTTACACCGTCATTCCTTAAACAAATCGTCCAAAAGCACCTGGCTCTGAACACAACCGGAATACATATTCTCTTTTAACCCGTAAGTGGTGACAAAAGTCAGCATCAACGACTTTCGTGTATTTGTTTCTTCTTGAAAAGCGGCAATCTTGTTTCTTAACTTTTCTTCATAGCCTTTGTCTATCGCAAACACCGTAGAGTAATATTTCATCTCACAGAGATTTACAGTTTCATCCTTACGATCAATTACCAAGTCTATCTGCGCCCCGTTATCTACAGTAGAACTACTCCATGAACAAACCAACGTCTGCACACCGGCTATTCCGAGTGCCGCCTTTATCTGCCGCACATGGTCCAGACAAAGCATCTCAAAGGCATAACCGCTCCACGAGGCATGTAGTGGAGTGTTCTGCGAAGTAGTCCAGAAATGTTCATCGCGATAACGATTGGTACGTATGAAGCGAAAGTAAAATAAAGTGTAGAAGTCCACCAATTGAAACAAAGCATCCCGCTGCAACCTTCCTGTCGGGCTCATCCTCGGCTTTCCGAAAGGTTCATACCGGCGAATAAAACCACAACTCTCCAATTCTTCAAGGGCTATGCTGAAAGCCCCGTTATTGGTTCAGTCCTGTGATCCTAAGCAATTCTTTACGATTTAGTCCTTTAGCCTTTGTGGCAAGTGCAGTTACTATCTGTATATGCAAACCGGCATTCTTGAACAAGGCACGATAGAGGTTTTCAAATTCATCGGACAGCTCTGCTCCACTTTTAAAAAACAGCCGGTCAATATTCTGCGCCAAACTGCGGTCTTTCCGCATAAAAGAAAGATAATAAGGAATGCCGCCCATCACCATATAACACTCTGCAATGTCTCGATGGGAATAAGAGAAACCATTCGCCATGAAGTACTGCTCACATTCATTAAGCACAAAAGGTTCAATAATCATCCGGTGCGTAATGCGGTTGTGCAAACCACCACGATTTTTTATCAACTTGTTTATCATCCATGAAGTGGCAGAACCGCAAACAATCAGCTTCACATCCGTGCGAACGGCTGCCCAGCTATTCCAGAAGTTCTCAAGTGCACTGACAAACCCCGATTTAGGCGTATCCATCCACGGCAGTTCGTCTATAAAGATCACCTTTGGCCCATCGGGTAATGTCTCCAGATAACGGGCAAGTTCATAAAAAGCCAAGATCCAGTTTTCGGGTACAGACAAGGTAGTCGATCTTTTATGCCTTTGAAGAGCAATGCCGAAGTTCGTCAACTGCTCTTTCATATTTGCATTGTCCATCCCTGTTACATAAAAAGCAAAGTTGTCCACTACCATCTGACGGATAAGAAATGTTTTTCCTACACGACGACGACCATAGACCGCTACAAACTCCGACCTATTGGAACTGATGTATTCCCTCAAGGCTTCCAATTCCTTTTTACGTCCTATCAACTTTACACTCATCGGTCTTTCCTCCATTTATAACTTGCGCAAACATAAGAAAAAACACTCGTTTGCGCAAATTATAAACTTATAATCTGCGCAAACAACAATTTTTACCCCCGTTTGCGCAAATTATGATTCCATCGGCTACGTTAACCCAAAAAAAGTCCCGCCTTTCTCTTCCGGAAAAGCGGGACTTTTCATTATCGTTTAATTCAGCTTACTTTGCCAGATCTTCAATCACTTTCATAATCTGCTGACCGATTTCTTCAGCTGCTTCCGCTGTAGAAGCTTCACTATAAACGCGGATAATCGGTTCCGTATTGCTTTTACGCAAGTGTACCCACTTATCGGCAAAATCTATTTTCACTCCATCGATGTCATTGATTTCTTCATTCTTATACAGCTCCTTCACCTTGGCAAGAATAGCATCTACATCCGTTTCAGGAGTCAAGTCTACACGGTTCTTTGCCATGAAGTATGCAGGATAGGATGCACGGAGTTCACTCACCTTCTTGCCTTCGTGTGCCAGATGGCTCAAGAACAAGGCAATACCTACCAAGGCATCGCGTCCATAGTGACTTGCCGGATAAATTACCCCACCGTTTCCTTCGCCACCGATAACGGCACCTACTTCCTTCATTTTGGTAGTTACATTCACTGCACCTACGGCGGAAGCGTAATATTCTTGCCCATACTTGCGGGTTACATCGCGCAAGGCACGGGTCGAACTCAGGTTAGAAACTGTATTACCCGGAGTATGCTTCAATACATAATCGGCTACGCTCACCAGCGTATATTCTTCGCCATACATTTTTCCATCTTCGCAAATCATTGCCAAGCGGTCTACGTCAGGGTCAACTACGAAAGCTACATCAGCCTTGCCACCTTTCATCAGGTTCATAATGTCCCCCAGATTCTTTTCAAGCGGTTCAGGATTATGTTGGAAATCACCGGTCGGTTCGCAGTAGAGCTTCTCTACATGTTGTACACCCAGTTGTTCCAGTAACTCAGGCAGAATAATACCACCCACAGAGTTCACACAATCAATAGCCACGCGGAAGTTCGCCTTTCTGATAGCTTCTACATCCACCAGACTAAGCGCCAACACACTGTCTATATGTTTTTGATTGTAAGTCAGATCCTTGCGATATGATCCCAGATGATCTACATCAGCAAAGTCAAATTCTTCAGCCTCGGCAATGCGGAGTACTTCCTGGCCTTCGGCAGCGTTCAGAAATTCGCCCTTTTCATTCAGCAGTTTCAACGCATTCCATTGTTTCGGATTGTGCTAAGCAGTCAGGATAATACCACCACTGGCGCCTTCCATAGTTACGGCCAATTCGGTGGTCGGTGTAGAAGCCAGATCGATGTCCACTACATCCCATCCCATACCCATCAGGGTACCTACTACTACATTCTTTACCATTTCACCCGAAATGCGGGCATCACGTCCCACTACAATTTTGTTACTTTTTACAGTACACGTCTTGCGAATCAAGGTAGCATAAGCTGAAGTGAACTTCACAATGTCGAGCGGATTCAAGCCCACACCCGCTCCTCCGCCAATAGTTCCGCGGATTCCAGAAATAGATTTGATTAGAGTCATAGGTTAATGATTTAAAGATTGTTGGTTATATACTATAATTACCTATAGATTTGGTATTTAACGGATATCATAGTAATAAGGGTATACGGACTGCATAGCTGTATTGTGTCCCATCTTTGAAGGAACGATCAGTCTGACGTGTGCCATGTCGCGTACATAAGCCAGTGGTACTAACCAACCGGCAGGAACAGCAGTCGTTTGGTAATAAGAAAGCATCAATCCTTGCGTAAACTGACCAGCAATGGAAGAACTCGTTACCCGGTAATTAAATTCATCCACTACTTCGGCAAATCCTAAGTTAGACATTGTCGTATCTCCTTGAATAAGGCCGTATTCCATGAAACGTACCAAGATCTGGTCGTTCGCTTTTACTGTATCGGCAGGATTTTTAGAGCCTTTATCCCGTATTTGCATATATACACCGCTGGCGAGTTGCACATATTCATTTTTAAGCGTATCCGTAATCGAGTCGTTTCTGTAAAACTCTGTTTGGGATATAACCTTAATATTATTGTCTTTTTATAAATGCTTTAATGGCCTCTTTTTCTTTCCTCCAGCATTTCTGCATAAGTCTTGGTGTTATCACAAGCCTGAAAAGCCAGACCACATACCAGCAAAGACAAAAAGAATAATGTAAGTTTCTTCATTATCTGTTATTTAGTAATTCCGTACAAAAGTATTCGATTTCGTTGAAAGTTGAAAGCTCTACGAGGAAAGTTCGTATCTTTTAACCTTTGTGCCCCTCTTTTTTTTTTTATCCTTTCGCATTCAATAAAGGCTTGAATTTCTCTAGAGCACGTTCCAGGACTTTCTTTGCTTCTTCCAGCGTACCATAAAATTCACCGCCGGAAGCATTCAGATGTCCGCCTCCATTGAAAAAATTCAGCAGCTAATTGATTGCAGGGGAATGTACCGACCGAACGTAAAGAAATCTTTATCATCGGCTTCTCCGTATCTTCACGCAGGAAGCAAGAGAAAATCACCCCTTTTATGCTCAGAGGGATATTTACAAACCCCTCGCTATCTCCCCGGATATAATTGAAACGTCCCTGCTCATTTTTTGTCAATGAGATCAAGGCAGAATGATAATCGGGATAAACCTGCATATTTGAAAGCACATAACCCATCAGTCGCAAGCGGCTTTCAGAGTAAGTATTATAAACTTTCCGGTAAATGTCATCCTTATCGATACCCTTGGAAAGTAATTCACTGATGATAAAATAAATCTCCCGATTATTGGAATTATAAGTAAAGCCACCCGTATCGGTCATCATACCAGTATAGATGCACTCTGCTCCTTCTTTTTGGTTATTTCATTAAAATACCCCATGCGGCATATCAAGCGGAATACCAGCTCCGAAGTAGAAGAAATATTGGGATGTGAGATCGTGATATCACAAAAATCTTCGGGATATAGATGATGGTCTACCAAAATCTTCTTTCCTTTTTGCTGCCTTTATTGCATCCGCCATTGCATCAATACGACTCAATGTATTAAAATCCAGACAACAGATTATTTCAGCCTCAGCAATCAGTTTATCGGCAAATTCTTTGTAGCGGTCATAGAGTAATACATCTTTGCTACCCGGCATCCATCGCAGAAAGTCGGGGAAAGCATTCGGCACAATGACATTCGCAACTTTATCTTGTGAATTCAGGAAATGCCACAATCCCAATGAAGAGCCTATGGCATCGCCATCCGGTGCCACATGGGCTACAATTACAATTCTCTCCGCATGCCCCATCCATCTGGCAAAACGATCTATTTTGGCTTGTTCTATTACTTTTGTTAACATTTGATTATTTACGATTAGACAATTTACGATTGAACGATTAAAGTCACTTCCATCGTTCATACTAATTGAATGGGCAAAAGTACGAAAAAGTTCGGGAGTTGGCGGAAAGTAGCAAAGGTTTTATTTAGTCTTCGTATTCTACTATCTTCCTTAACGGGGCTAATAAACGCTCCAATACATTTCTGTCTGCCAATATAATGTCTGCCGTGCCTTTCAATTCACGTAAAGTCGGAAGGGTTTTACCATAATTCGTATGCAAACCTTCCGGCAATACTATTTCCACTACATAAAGTCCCTCTTCCGTCGGAACCGGAGAGATACTTTCCACTTTCCCCCCTCACATAACCAAACTCTTGATCGGGGTAATTATCCATACAGATATGCACTTTCTGTCCCACCTGCACCTTTCCCGAACCTTGTAAAGGGAGTTTTGCTTTACCAATCACTTTCGAATCTTCCGAAGGCTGAACCACAAAAACAGTCTCACCCGACTGTACATTCTGATTGCGGCTCCAAACTGTCATAAAAGTTATCTTACCGCAGATAGGACTACTAAACAGATAGTTCTGTACCCACGAACTCAGCTGTGCCTGAAGCTGCTCAATTGCATTTTTCAATTCAAGCCTGCGGTTCTGTTCCTCATCATAAGCCTGTTTACCCAAGTCCAGCAAGTTTTCCTCCTGTTGTTTTAATTGCATTTCAGCCTGCAACAAACTCATGCCTGAAGTCTCTCTGGTACGTAAACTCTGCAAATAACGGCTGCCCGACTCTTCAAATTCTGCCACAATCATTGCATTTCTCGCATACAAAATGGAATCCCGGTCGTACATACTCTGCGCCAGTTCCATTTCTTTTTTCGGTCAGTGTATGTTCACGCTCCACCAAGTTAAGATAAGAACGTTGCCCAGCCAGTTGTTTTTTTCCCGCATCCATCTTCTTTGCATAATAATCTTGCTCGATAAAGCGAACGTAATCTGAAAGAGCAATCATAAATGAAGCGTATGCAGACTGCAATTCTCCTAATTGCAAACGCTTACCTATAAAATACTCGGCCCCTTTCGCCGGTTCATAACCTGCTATTTCCCAGTCTTTCATACGGTCTGTCAGCCATAGTACATCTTCCGTAACAGAAGCATTCTGAATGACTCCCAAATGTTCGCCTGCCTTCACCGTATCGCCATTGTGTACATATAAAGTATCTATTTTACCCATAGAGCGCGCCAACATAAAAGCGGGAGGTTCTTCAGTGGTCAGGTGTCACTTCCGCCTGCAAGACATCCGGATATTTAAATATCCAGCACCCTGCCAGTAAAGCCAACAGAATAATGAACAGCACAGTTATCCCCCATCTCACCACCCAAGGGGAAATGTGATTCATCACTTCCTGCACTTCCTCGCTACGCAGCTCTATCTCTTTATATTTCTTCTCCTCTTCCACTGTCTTAAATTACCAATTTCTAATTACCCAACTCCAATTGATTCTTTACCAACCGGTAATATAACCCCTTCCGTTCTACCAATTCCTTGTGGGTTCCCTCTTCGGCTATTTTACCTTTATCCAGTACTATAATATTATCTGCATCCCTCACCGTACTCAGCCGATGAGCCACTACTACAACTGTTTTCCCTTTATAAAATTCATGCAAATGCTCCATTATCTCGCGCTCATTATTCGCATCCAGTGCATTGGTGGCTTCATCAAAAAACAGGTAATCCGGATTCTTATACACCGCACGGGCTATCAAAATACGCTGTCTCTGCCCTTGGCTGATGCCATTTCCTTCCATACCGATTTTAGTATTGTATCCCAACGGTAAGGAATCTATAAAATCACGGATATTGGCAATGGTCACCGCATGTCTCAAACGTTCAATATCAATTTGCTCCTCACCTACCGCAATATTCTGTGCAATTGTCTCGGAGAATATAAAACCATCCTGCATCACAGATCCGGTTCGGGCACGCCATAAATGTGGATTAATGTTCTCTAACGGAGTATCCTGTATCTTGATCGCTCCTTTATTGGGAGTATAAAAACCAAGCATCAATTTTATCAAAGTAGTTTTACCACTACCGCTCGCCCCTACAATTGCGGTCATTTTATGCTGAGGAATGTGTAAAGAAACATCATCCAATACATAATCCCTGTTTGCACCGTCATAACTGAATGAAACATTCTCTATCCGTATATCCCCTTTTTCCGGCAACACTGTAAGTTTTGACGAAATATCCTGTTCCTCGTCTTTCCGTCCATGTATCTCGTTCAGACGCTCCAAACTAATTTTGGCATCCTGAAATTGCTGTGCAAAACCAATAAAAGAAGATACCGGAGAACTCAACTGACCGATAATATAGGTCAGAGACATCATCATACCCAACGTCATCTGTCCATCTATTACGGCTTTTGCCGCAATAAAGGAAATCACAATATTGGTAGTTTGATTAAAGAATATGGAACCCACTTGCTGAATCTGTCCCAGTGCCAAACCTTTTATACTAATTTTGAACAGTTTCACCTGTATACGTTCCCACTGCCAGCGTTTCTGAGTCTCACAGTTGTTTAGTTTGATTTCCTGCATAGCAGTTACAATTTGTATCAGGTTGCTTTGTTCGCCTGCCGCTTGTGCAAAACGGCGTATATCCAATTCCCGCCGATACTTCATAAAAACGAGTATCCAACACACATACAAAGTGTTACCCAATAAGAAGATACCTAACACTGTCAAATTATAATAAGCAAGAACAAAGGCAAAAAAATAAAGAAATTGACAAAAGAAAAGAGTGTGGTAATAGATGACCCTGTCAGGAACGTTTTAATACGCTCATGATCACCGATACGTTGCATAATGTCACCTACCATTTTTGAGTCAAAGAAGTGCAATGGCAATTTCATTAACTTAGCCAGAAAATCAGATATTAAAGAGATAGTAATACGTGTGTTAACATGTAATAGTATCCAACTGCGAATAAACTCTACCGAAAGTTGCGATACAGATATTATGATTTGTGCTATCAGTACCAGAATGATAAAATTCAAATTACTATCACGGATACCTACGTCCACCAATGATTGCGTCAGAAAAGGGAGAATCAATTGCAACAAGCTGACTGTTAGCATCCCCAGTATCAACTGTATCAATTGTTTTTTATAAGGAGTGAGATATCTCAGAAAAAAAAGCAATCCTCGTTCTCTAATCTCCAGTTCATCCTCACGATGATAAAAGTCCGGTCCGGATTCCAATACCAATGCTGTACCGACATCTTCCCCCTCTGTCCTTGTCGACAGCCAGCACTTCTTAAATTCCTGTTCATTATAAGTCACCATCTGTTTTCCGGGATCAGCAATCTGAAACCAATATTCCCCTTTTCTTTTTTTAATGCCATAGCAAACTACAAAATGATTTTGGTTCCAATGTAAGATGCAAGGTAACGGTACATCCGTAATAAATTGCTCAAATGATACATAAACTCCCGCCGTCCGAAAACCGATAGCCTCTCCCGCAACACTAATCCCCAATAATGATACTCCCTCACGGGATATAAATGAACGTGCACGCAATGTCTGTAATGAATAGCTTTTACCATAGTATTTAGCAATCATCCGCAAACAGGTAGGGCCACAATCCATTGCATCCGCCTGATGATAATATGGAAACGAGTGTTTCATTGATTGATATTTAAATCTCCAAAATGTCTCATATCTTCAATTTTATAACTATCCGGTAATTGATAACCATTTATCAAAACAGTAGGAGTTGCTGTCAATCTGTTTTCAAGTTGCCACTCTTTATGTTTGCTCAACTCACGATTAACCTCTACAGACTCAAAATCCTCATCAAACGTTAGGATATAAGTCTCTCCCAAATATTTCTTTCCAGCGAACCAATCATTATAAATTGCTTCAACTCTCTCATAATTCTCTTGTTGATAAACGGCAAGAAGAAATCGGGCACTCTTTTTTTCGAGTTCCGTATTAAAGGAAGAAAAAGATATACTGAACACAAACCTTATCTCCCATTTCCTTCAACAATGCACCAATACGCTTATGCATCTGCGCACATGGATTACAATGAGGATTAGTCAAGACCGTAATACGCAACCTTGCTTGCGGACATCCCCAAACGATCTGAGAAGTAGCCGGATTTACTTTATAATGAGGTTGTAACTCCAATTGAGAAAGAAAAAAAAACACTATCTAACGCTTTCAGATTGTTCAATTCATACTTCACATTCTCCAACTGTTCCGAACGGAACCAACGTTCTGATAACAGATGTAAAGCCAAGAAAGGTAGTAAATAAAGTATTGCCACAAACAACATATCTTGCATCTCAAAAGTCGGTAATCTCCATTGCCCGAATACATTCACAACAGCCGTCATCCACAAAAAGCAGCAACACAGACAAGCACAACGGACACCATTGTTTAGCAACCTTATACTGATACCAGACACTCCAACCTGTATAAGGCAAAGATAATAAGTTGACAAGCATTAAATAGGGCATCCATTGAGGGTAAAATACCACCAAAGTAAGACTCGAAATAAAATAGCCGAGCCCTATTTCACTCCAACTAAACATCCCCCATAATTTTGCAGCATCAGATTCTAACACACTGTTACAATCACCTTGTTTAAACAGTGAACAAATTTTATCTGTATACTCACTCTGTACTTTGCCTTGTTTCAATAACAACAGAAAACTCACACCAACACCTGCCAGATTAATAAACAATAAGAAACCACCTGTTACAGAAGAGAATAAATGATGCTCCCAACTCCCCAAGATCAATAAAACAACTAAGATCATAATTACGCCTATTTTCTGAACAGAATTAAAAAATGCAGTCTTCCGGTGTTTCTCATATTCCGGTTCTCGTGAAGATTCTCCCGGTTCAGCAACAAGTGCGATACCCGACCATAGCTTTTTAAATTCATCTACAGGCACAGATATCTCTTTTCTCACGCCAAACATAATCGACAGCCTGATCAGACATTTGCCTTACTACCACAAAATCATTACTGACATGCGCCACAAAAGGAGAAGCTAATTCTCTTAAATCCTTATCCTCCACCTGTATTCCTGCATTTTCTATCTTATATACAGATAGCATGTCCGACAAACCATACAAGTTATAACGATGCGGATGTTCTGCAAAAAAGTTTATCGGCATAGCTTCTGGTAAAAGGAATATGTAACTCATGCAGATAGGTTGATAATAGTGTTTTCATATATTCAGATGTCAATTATAACTTATTCGTGTTATTTCTTTAGCCGAATCCTTATCAATACGTTATTACCTTCTTCATCAATACGATCAGCCAACTTCCGTATTTCAGGATCATCAGAAGTCAGCCAAGCATCCAATAATTCATAAGGTTGATAATGAGCTTCTAAATATTCACGCCCATCTATTACAAAATAATTATAGGGAAAAAAGAAAAGGAAGCCCCCATAAATCATCAGTAATTCCTTCCGAATTAAACAACTTCCCGGATGCTTTATCATAAAAACAATAATTCCATCGCCCCTTCATTATGTCATAGGGACGCCATATACACAAATAATAATTAGTTGTTTCTATGATAGTATATATCATCATAGACTGATAGTATTCTTCCTTTTCTACCTTAGCAGGAGTCAACCGCTTACTCCATTTACCCCATACAGCAAAAGCTTCTTCTCCTTTTTCTGAGATACGGTAAATTGTATCACTATATTGATTCCATACCAACATGGTATCACCAAAACAATCCCATATGATGAGACGGAAAACTTGGATAGTTCCCTGGAGCAAAATGTAAACCTTCATCCTGTTTGGAATATAATAAATTCCCTATTGTATCTGTTATTGCATACATATAAGGTGCTGATTCGCTATCAGCGTTTACAAGATAATAAAAATAGAATTTATCTTCCAGATAGTAAAACTTCCATGCCCATTCTTTAGGAAGTTGAAGAGAATGTTTATTAAGAAAGGTTCCTTCATAAGAAAAAAGACAATAACGCAGAGGTGTCCATACAGTAAACATAAATAATCCTGTCTGTTTCATTTATCGCCATATTATAAAATCTTCTGTATTCACCCGGTCCTTGCCCTATAGCCCCTATCCTGTTCATAAAATGCCCTTCTTTATCATACCTCAATATTCCTTGTTCCGTTCCAGCCAAGAAAAAGGATGAAGCATGTACTATTTCGGCTCCCTTATAGTCAATAGAATCCGGCTGAATGATCGTCATTTCATCGGCGATATCAGACATTCGCACATTCGCACTAATGAAATCATCATAATTCCAAACCACAGTTTTAGACTTCGTATAGTTATGACAAGAACACAAAGCAAACAGAACAAGAAATACAAATATATCTTTCATAGGAAAAAATACAAATATTTGAGAGAATAGATATTCTATTCTCTCAAATATCAATTTTAATTAGTAACAAACAACAGCCACTTCATCTCTAATAACATCTTGATTCATGTGAACTTTAGAAACCGCAGTTTGGGCGGCACTTGCACTTGTTGCACATACTGAACCCTGAGTTACCGTTCCACTCATCCAAGAAGTAGAACAAGTGTACAGTTTTTCACCTTCACGACAATAACTTGAAGGAACTGCCCCTCCACGCACCTGCTTCATTTCCGAGACATTCAAAATCTTTTTCATAAGCATTCAATTTTAAGTAAAACAATAAAGAAAACCTCCGCCCCATCCATCATAATAGCCAGCTACTCCATTATGATCAAATAAAGCCTTACGGTATCAGCATCAAAGTTGGAATGCAGCTAACATCCCGACTTGGAATGTAACAAAGTTAGGCAGGATACTACACTTAAACAAGAAAAGATACTGGACAAAAAACAAATAGATTATAACACTAAAAATCAATACATTATCCCAAGAATTGAAGCAAAAAAAGAGCATCAACCGGACAAAATATTCTCCTTATTCTCTACAATTTCCGTATAAAATCATCAAAAGTATCACCCCCGGCAACAAAAACTTGCTCTTCATACGTTGCTTCGACTTCGCAATAGCATCGACAGTTACATTAGTAACAGTAGCAATCATGGCATTAGTAAACCCGGCACGGATAAGATAACAGATTCTCCGTTCCTGCATGCCAAGTTTATAATCATCCAGTTTTGCCGATATATCACCATAAAGAGTATCAATTACTCCAAATATCTCCCCCCATTCCTCATCCGATTTCACCAACCCACATACTGGCTGGCAACGCAACTGACATAACCGACTCAGTGCAAGTGTACGCTCAACAGGCAATAACGAATGAATTTCCTGATATTCTTTCAGTTGTTTTGTATAGGATATATTCAGTTTCTGCAAACAAGAGTTCAGTTCATCTTTATCCTTTTGCCGGACGGACAACCTTTCTATCTGTTGAGACAACTCTTTATTCTCCTGTAATAATTGCTCTCGTTCTTCTTCCGATTCCACCCTTCCTTCATCCAATTGTTTCTCATTCTCTTTCAGACGGGCAAGCAAACTATCGATACGCCTCCGAACATTCCGTTTATATAAATGGAAAGACACAAAACCAATTACAACCAAAAACATTGCTCCGAGACCGATAGACAACAACCATACCTTACGGCTCAATAACTCGTTTCTAATCCTCTGGTTTTCATTCTTCAAGACTTCATTATTATATTTCTCCTTTATATCACGATCCAATTCCTGCAGTTCTTCATTCATCCGACACCAATCCATATAAAGCTCCTGATATTCTGAAGCGAACCGGCGATAATCTTCTATCTTAAACTCTTCACTTTGTAATGCACTCAGGCTCCGCTTCCTTCCATTCATAAAATCCTCCTTTATCAGAAACATCCCTATCATAGAAGACCGTCGCATCGGAAGTTCGTCTGTTGCCGATCTCCTACGATATTGAAGCATTTGCCGTTTAGCCTCTTCCCAATCTTCCACATTTTGACATATAACAGATAATTCGGTAGAAATATCCATAAATAAGATGGGATCGAAGTCAGCTACAGCCTCTTGCGCCTGCAAGTAACAATATAAAGCACTATCCGGACGGGAAGATAGAAGATGGGCACGCCCCATATTTCGCAAAGCATTGGCATAAGACCCTGTCAAAGACTTCTGTTTGAACAACCCGGCTGCTTGCGAGAAATAATGCAATGCATCCTCAGAGTGCCCCCTATTTAGATCTTGACGACCATAATAGCAATAGATAAGACCCTTCAACGACGGGCTTTGTACTTGTGTCGGCAGCTCTTAAAGTCGTAGTGCGACGAACAGAAACTTCCCTTTCAGGGAGCTGACAAGATGCTGCAAGTACAGTCATCCCGAAAAGAAATAACAAACAAAACAGCCGTTCCCGTAGCAATAGCAGTTTCAATATAATATGCATAGGTTATTATTCATGTATGATGCTACAAATATACTGATTTCAATAAACATCTTTGACTTTATGCGCACATTTCTGCCAGTACTTTATACAAGAAAAAGTAAAACTTCTTCCTTATATGCACTTATAAACAGAAAGAATTTGCAGAAGCTGTATAGTGAGTCAGAAACACAAATATAAACATGTATAATAAGTCAGGAAGTAAGATTCAAACAGTGTAAAGTTTCCAAGCAAATCAGCCGAATACAGTTTCCTACTGTATATTATTACCGGGATTTAGTCTATTGAAGAACTCCAAAAAAGAGAGGAGTTTTTACTCACCTTCTTATTCTATTTCTTTACTATTTTTAATTTATTTTGTTCTTTTTCCTTGTTCATTGATTTGTATTAAATAGATTCCTTTAGGATAGTGTGAGCAGGGAATAATAAGAGTTTTATCTTGTACCTTTTGCTGATATAGGGTATTTCCACCCATATCATATATATTTATCCGGATACTGTCATCAGCAGGAATACCATAAAGTATAATTTCTTGCTCTACCACGGTTGCGATAACTTTTATTTCGGAAAGAACATTATTTTCTATTCCTGTTGGGTCATTAACTGTTACCAGGCAAGTTGCATGAAGCTCAGGATTACCGTCTAAGGCAACAGTTACAGTTGCAGTTCCCCCCTTTAAGCGCTGTTATAGTTCCGGCATTATCAGCCGCTGCGACCTGTGTGTCACTGCTGCTCCATACAAGATGCTTATTCGTCGCATCTTCAGGCATAACAGTTGCGATAAGACTTTCTGTTTTCCCTTTCTCTATAGACAGCTCAGTTTTGTTCAGAGAAACGCTTTCAGCATTTGCGATCACTGTTACCAGGCAAGTTGCATGAATCTCAAGATTACCGTCTAAGGCAACAGTTACAGTTGCAGTTCCCCCTTTAAGTGCAGTCACAGTTCCGTCATTATCAACCGCTGCGACCTGTGTGTCACTGCTGCTCCATACAAGATGCTTATTCGTTGCATCTTCAGGCATAACAGTTGCGATAAGACTTTCTGTTTTCCCTTTCTCTATAGACAGCTCAGTTTTGTTCAGAGAAATACTCTCAGCATTTGCGATCACTGTTACCAGGCAAGTTGCATAAAGCTCAGGATTACCGTCTAAGGCAACAGTTACAGTTGCAGTTCCCCCTTTAAGTGCAGTCACAGTTCCGGCATTATCAACCGCTACAACCTGTGTGTCACTGCTGCTCCATACAAGATGCTTATTCGTTGCATCTCCGGGCATAACAGTTGCGATAAGACTTTCTGTTTTCCCTTTCTCTATAGACAGCTCAGTTTTGTTCAGAGAAACGCTCTCAGCATTTTGCGATCACTGTTACCAGGCAAGTTGCATGAAGCTCAGGATTACCGTCTAAGGCAACAGTTACCGTTGCAGTTCCCCCTTTAAGTGCAGTCACAGTTCCGTCATTATCAACCGCTACAACCTGTGTGTCACTGCTGCTCCATACAAGATGCTTATTCGTTGCATCTCCGGGCATAACAGTTGCGATAAGACTTTCTGTTTTCCCTTTCTCTATAGACAGCTCAGTTTTGTTCAGAGAAACGCTCTCAGCATTTGCGATCACTGTTACCAGGCAAGTTGCATGAAGCTCAGGATTACCGTCTAAGGCAACAGTTACAGTTGCAGTTCCCCCTTTAAGTGCAGTCACAGTTCCGTCATTATCAACCGCTGCGACCTGTGTGTCACTGCTGCTCCATACAAGATGCTTATTCGTTGCATCTTCAGGCATAACAGTTGCGATCAGTGTTTCTGTTTCTCCTTTTTCAATAGACAGCTCTGTTTTGTTCAGAGAAATACTCTCAAAGCATTTGCGATCACTGTTACCAGGCAAGTTGCATGAAGCTCAGGATTACCGTCTAAGGCAACAGTTACCGTTGCAGTTCCCCCTTTTAGTGCAGTCACAGTTCCGGCATTATCAACCGCTGCGACCTGTGTGTCACTGCTGCTCCATACAAGATGCTTATTCGTTGCATCTTCAGGCATAACAGTTGCTACCAATGTTTCTGTCCCTCCTTTTTCAATGGATACTTCTTTTTTATTCAAAGAGATAGCTTCAACTACAGGTGGAATAAGCATCAACATTCCGTAGACCTCTGCTTGTTCTGTCTCTTTCCCGCTTTTATCAGTTAAAATGATATCCTTTAATGTAATAGGATAGTTTCCGAGAGCTGCATCTGAATTGTTGAGTACTTTAATCTCTAATAAACATCCGGATTCTCCTTTGAAAGATTCATTTTTCAAAGAATATGCTAATATGAAATGCCTGTCTTCTATTTTTTCCCATCTTATTTCATGAGTAGCACTTTGCCGGGTCTCGGAAAGGAAATATCCTGAATAGATATCTCTTTGGGAAAGATTGCATTGAGCTGAAAAGCTGTTATCTCCTCTTTATTATCTAAAAAAATACTTATTGTGCTGATTCTTCCCGAAGTAATGCTTTGGTCAGGAACAGAAATTGTTTGTGCAGTTATCCACTGCGCAAAGCAACTGATGAGGGCGAGTATGATATATCGTTTCATAATGTTGTTGTTTGCTTGTTAGTCTTTTGAAAATTTCTGAGTTTTATAGCCATTCTCAGTGCCTATCTTCAGAATATAAACACCTTGAGGCAAAGCATTGATTTCAATTTCGTTGGCATTGCTTTTCTCTAATACCTTCATGCCATTGGAGGAATAGATAGAAATGAGTTGGGGAGTTTCTCCTCCTTCTATTGATATTCTATCATGGCTGACGATGATTTTCATTCCACTTTCTTCTTCAGGTATTGAGGTATATACCTTCTCTACAAAAGCAATTTTACTTCCATCCGGTGCAACGAAGTGCATATCAGAGATTGAACTGTTATCAGAAATAGAGAATAAGGAATGAATACCTTTTGACAGTACTTGTTTGGTAGTGTAGGCTAAGATTCTCTGTTTTCCTTTTTTTTTTTCTGATAATGTGTAATCGTGAAATCTTTCAGCTCCGGCAATCTACCCAAATCTCCTGTATAGGCAAAGTCGAAACCAGCCAATGGAGTTGCCGATATTATTTTTAGGAGATTACCTTCCCGGAACAAGATATTTTCTGTGATATCTATATCTCCTGCGCGGGTGTGAGTGGACTTCTGGATATCAAATATCATATTGACGATTAATACTACATCGGCAATATCCACTTGCCCATCTTCGTTTATATCCGCATTGGCAAAAAAGAATGTTGCCGGGGTGCTGTCAATGATATAATCAACTGTATTTACGATATCGGCTACATTAATCAAGTCACTTCCATTAGCATCTCCTTTGGTTATGGGCTGCTTCCAAACAAAGGGAACGCTTCTGTATTTTCGGCTTTCGTTGGTAAACGCCACTGTCCTTACTTCGTAGAACGCTCCCGGCACTAAATCCGTGACCTCTACATCCGGTTTCCCGTTGTCGGTCATTGCCAGCATTGTCTCTTCGTCTCCAGTGATATTGTATTCAAAGCCGATGCCGGCAATAGTCTCGCTGCCTGGAGTATATTTGCCTTTGAATGAAGCCTTCCGCTTATCGGCTGTTATGGCATAGACGGCAAGTTCCGGTTCGATGGCAGGCTGTATAAAGGTGACCCATTCGCCATACTCTTTAGATAGGCTTCTGGTTTCCGGATTGAACTCAACAAAAGCGCGATAATAATATTGTTTGTTTGCGGAAAGAGTTGAGAGAGTTATTTTGAATTCATCTTCCGGTTTCAAAGTGATGATTTTGGTAATCGTGTCTTGTAGTGCCATCCATTCAAATCCTTTGGATACAATGGTTGCTTCTTGTATGGATGGGCGGTACAAACCGTTTAAAAACGACTTGTACTCCTTCTTTTTTCTATGGGCAATGTGGTGGTACATGATAAGGCTTGCCAACTGAATAGAGGATATCCACTGTTAATAGGATTGTCTTGATTGTCTCTTACCCATTTTTTTTTCTTCAGAGTCTGGACCATTCAGTAAATCTATGATCTCAGTATCTTTCATTTCTTCTATGGTTTTGGATATTCCCAAGTCATTCAGGGGCATTTCCGAGTGTTGGTCATTGAATAATAAGAATTATTGCTGCCTGCATATTGGTTGTATCCGGCAATTCCTCCGCAAGAGTAGGGCGATGTAGAAGAACTGATACTTCCTATGAAATAGGAATCTGTAATATTTCCCATACCTGCAATGCCGCCAATAGCTTTGGTGTCTTTTTTTTCCCCGATAAGGTCTGTTGACAAGTCTGCTATTGCAAAGCAGTTCCTTATTTCCTTACTCGTTCCCCCATCGCCAATAATACCTCCTACTAAATATCCGCCTTTAACAGTGCCATGGAATGAACAATTATAGATGGAAATACCATCTCCAATATTGCCCCCCACAATGCCACCTACTCCTGTATTATAGAATGGTTTAGGGGTATTGGCAGTACTCTCAACATAGGCATTGCGGAATGAAAGGTCGTGGATTGATGCATTCCGAAAGGTAACGCCAATGAATCCGGCAAATAAATCATTGACGACTATCCGCATATTATATATCGTTTTCTGATTGCCATTGAAATCTCCTTGAAATGTTTCGTTGAGTGGCGTCCACAGTTTGCCTTGCAGGTCAATATCGTTAATTAATTTTACGCTTTGGCTAGCAAAAGCATATCCTTGTTGTACCAGCTGATTCAATGTCCACAATTCATCTTTATCATGAATAAGAATTGGGTCAATGTTGCTGCCAGCATAATCAAACAGTGTTGCCGCCTTTTGTTCATTGCCATAAAATTGAGAGCCGTCTTCTGATATGGCGTATACTACTCTATATGTATAACTTGTACCGGGAAGGCAATTTTCAATTTTTATGTTTATTATTGAGCTTGTGTCACTTGCAATACGCATCCATCCTGAATCGGTTTCCTTCTTCCATTCCATTCCGTATCCTATTGTTTTGTCCTTGAGAGCGATACCTTGAATGGTAAAATGATTTTTGCTGAAATCGCTGCAAGGCAGTGCATATAATGAATATTTGTTTGTCTCTGTTGTTAGAACAGGCAATCCTTTTCCTGCCACATATTGCCAACAAGGTGTTTGCGTTTCTTTATTTAATTGATCCACAAACTGGGATGAAGCTAAAAAATCGGATGTTATTAAAGTAGAGAATTTGTCTTCACCTTTCATGTGATAGCAGTTAGATATGTATCCATCTGTATTTATTCCTATTATAGCACCGTTATTGCCAGGAGTGTCACCTGTAGAAAAACAGTTGGCGATACTGCCGCGAGCCTCGCCCACAATACCTCCTGTATATGCTTCCTGTAATACTTGACTGAATATTTCCTATGTTCTAACAATTTTGTATAATACAACGTTGCCCGCAATATCCGGATATCCCTCCACCAAGATCTGGAGCCTTCGTGTTCACTGTTTTTGAAATAATATCAGCATGATTTATGCATTGTTCTATATTTCCATAGTTGCTGCCGGCTATACCTCCCATTTGATTGAAATAAGATTCTTTATCAAGTGAACTGAAAAGCCCATCTGCCATACAATTTCGAATCGTTCCTCTTATCGTTACTCCATTCATTAAGGTAGCTTCGTAATTGATGCCACAGATACCTCCTATATTATCATTATTAGTACAAAATATATTACCAGTAAAATTACATAATTCTATTAATCCGTAATTTTTTTGTTGCATATTCCTCCTATATAGCCACTTTCGGTAACAGTGCAATTAAATGTACTATAGCAGTTCCCTATTACCCCATAATTAGTGTGGCTTATGGATGAATTTTCGACTTCGCAGTTTGTAATCTTTTCCGTGGTTCGTTGAAGTAATTGTGCCTATGGAACCGGTATCCGGTTTAACCATTCTTATATTTTTTGATGCTTCCCTTTTCTCCCAAGATGCTAAGAAGGTAGCCTGACTCTGTATAACTGGCGTTGAAATAGCGTTTCCCTAATTTTATGGGGTGATGATTCCCATCAATGTGCCCATTGAATCCTGTAGAACCATCATTTGGTAACATGGGAGACAAAGTCATGGTGTCGGTGATAAGAAAATAGATGTTGTTAAAATCGTAATTGGCCCCATAGTTCATGGCTATTTTTTTTTTCCCATTCTTCTGCTGTATTGATTAAGAATGGAGAAGATGCAGTTCCTTCTCCTTGAGCGAATTGTATTATCTCGGCATATTGTGTCTCTCCGTAGTAAGTACCTTTTTCAGTGACGGCATATATTCTATAATATATCGATTGTTGTTTGGGTAGATTTCTTAGTGCTACTTCGCCTACTAAGTTGTTCGATTGTACTTTCTGCCAAATGATATCAGTATATTGGTCGGCACTATGATAAGCAATGCCCTTTTCTATAATCTTTTCATTTCCTTGAATGATGTTTATAGGGACATTAAGTGCAGTAGTTTGCGCAGCGTATTTCAACTGCAAATTTTGTGTTGTAATTAATATCGGGAAATCAACTTCTATTTGAAAATCGTCGATTCCAATAAATTCCTGATTGCTTACAGCATCGTTGGTTCCTAAATCTCTGTCTCCTTCAAAGGCTATTTGATATTCACTGCTCAAATTAGGAAGCTCTATCTGGATGTCAGACCATATCGTATAATTGGACGATGGTAGGAACGTTTGTAATAATGACCACTTTGCTTTGGTGCTATTTCGGTAATATACTCTCAATGTATGGTTTTTATTATAGCACTTAAACTTTGCTATGGCACATTCTTTGTTTGAAAAATCAATGATTGGAGATATTAACTTAGTGATATAATGTTTACCGAATGAAGTACTGATAGAGGCTTCCCGTATCACATTCCATATCGATGTATTCAAATCCGGTTCCATTACTGAAGATGTGTACATTCTCAGGGTCAGCCGGACGGTTCTTCCAAGAATATTTCGCTAATGCATATTCTTGTTGCCAATCAGCAGGTTCTCCATTTTCAAAGTCTTCAATGAATGGAAATTTTCTTATAATACCTGTATTTGTCATTGCCTTTATCTCGGTTCCAGCCAACCATTGATATTCTTCTCCTATATTTGAAAAAAAAGCTTGTAATAATAAATGTGATGTTCTTGCAATCCTGTATGGACGAATTCGGTCTCGGTTCCCGTATAAACAACGGTTCCTCCATTGTCTATTTTATCTCCAACTTGGTAATTCTTATTTTGTAGAGTTCCAAATTCAGGTGTAGTATTACAGGCTACTAAAACAGTTTTGTTGTTCGGGTTCTTCCATCCTATGGATATGCTGTTTATATCGCTGTTGATGATATATATGCCGTGAGCACTGCCATTACCACCCCCCACAGACATCGAATGTGGCATATTGTTCTGTGACATTTTCGATAATGTTTGTAATGGGTTTGTTTGTAGGTAACTCACTCCAACTTAACATTGCAGGCGTGGTGAAGTCTGTAAATTCTGTAATATTGTTTTTCCCCGGATACATACAGTTCCAATAAGTACCATACGTATCACAATTTGTAGGCAATGCCGTGGGACTCAATGGAGAAACAGGATAAAATCCCTGCGGATGGGTGGTATTAATTGTGTTTCCCGCCTCTAATCTTAAGTCGCCACTTGCATGATATATCATTAATCCATGTCCCGGAATGTAAGAATCGAAACCATCTTGACTACGATATTCCAATAGGTAATATTCATTAGGAGTTTGTGTGTTGATGCGCACAAAGTCTGTACTTCTTTTGCTATGCAATTGAGTTGAATAGGGTTCATTTACTTCAGTGACTTCTCCCCAACCGAAATCGTATATTTTCACATATGGGTTAAAATGGGCCGGGCAGTGACGCTCCATCCTTATTCCAATTACCACTTCCCATGACATCCCAATCACTTGTTCCATCGTATTGTCCTCCTACTTGATAGTCCGTATCGTAAAAATCAGCACATCCTAAAACATGTCCCAGTTCATGACAGATTACTCCGATATAAGTCATTTTATTTTCTTGTGAGCCTCGAAGCTCTGGTGAACATGAATAATGGCTGATTTGCTTTCTGTTGTAATATCCATAAGTCGTCGACATGTGCGACCAAATGCAATCAGCTCCCCCCGCCTGCTTCCTCTCCATGTCCGGCAAATATGATATGTACTCCTTCAACAACACCGTCATTATCATTGTCGTAATTAGTATAATCAACATCTTTTGCTGCCATAGCCACTGCCTCAGCTGCTAATTCTTGAGGGTGGGCATCATGCCCATCCGACCAGTTCTCTCCATAAAACTTACTTTCATGCTTAGCTTGATAGACCCCTACTACATCACTGATCAAGTCTAATTTTCCGAAAGAATTTTCTTTATAAAAATCGCGCACACTTCCCTGATTGCCATATTTGGTATAGTTCAGTTGGTTCATTAGGGCTTCAAACTCCGATTTATCCGTGGAGAATCGGAGGTCAGGAAATTCTACCAATATTACTAGAAAACGTCTGGTTCCCACTATTGGGGCTTTCCCTTCTTCGATGCTTCGGGTTTCTGCTTTGTCAAGTTTCATCCGTTCTTTCATGACTTTCTGCATAGTCTGAACTTGCTGTTTGGAATATTGCAGTTTTTTGGGGATATTGGTTAGTCTTTGCTGTATGATACCCATGCGCTGATTGGTATTTGCAGCTCTCATTTCCGTCGGTACCATGTCTCCATTCAGATTGCGTTCTGCAAAAACGAGGAATCCTTTCTTATCGTACATGAGTGAATAGCCATCTTCTGTTTCGGCCCACTTTGTAAATTCACTACCGCGTATATAGATTTTAACTGTACTTCCGTCCGGTTGGCGAAAATCAATCAAACCGGGATAGGCACTTACACTGAATACTGATTCGCTATGAAACAGACATAATATTACTAAAAGAAATATAGCTTTTTGCCATAAAAGAAATGAGTAGTGTTTTTCCATAATCATGTATTTTTATTATTCATTTTGCCGTCTATTGTTGTGGGCGGAGATTCATACTTTTGATATTATTGAAAGCAGAACCCGTAACAAAAGTAGTTATTTTTTCATAAAATGTTTCTTTGAAAGGGAAAAATAATCTGCTTGCTATCGTTTAAAAGCGGTCTGATTTTCAACTTATTCATTATTTATGTTCGTTTAATCCAGCTTTTTGTTTGTCTAGCTTAATTTGAAGAAAAATAAAACGTGATGTAATGCTTCTCTTCCGGCTGCTGCAAAGGTAAGCAGTAGCCGGAAGCCAATCCGTCCCTATTCTGAAGCCCTCTTTTCAAAAAATCAATTATCGAATAAACTTTTCCCAGTGTCCACTTTATAGAGCTGCTGCAGGGCTTTAGTACCTTTTTTATGGAATTTACAAACCTCTTTCCTTTTCAGACAGAACACCGGTAAAAAGAAGAAAATACCGATAATAGACATGATTAACCCACCAATAGTACCCGACGCCAATGGGAACCAGAAAGCCTCTTTGTCCGTTCCCACCATAAAAGGAATAAAGCCCAGAATCGTGGAAACTACCGTGAGGAAAATAGGCACTATTTTAGCATTCCATGCCTTTGTATAAGCACGAAGCATGGAAAGGCGCGGAAAGCGGCGGCGAATACTGTTATACTCATTCAAAATATAAATACTGGCATTCACGGTAATACCACAAAGCAATACAAAGGATGCAAAACCTCCCTGGTCGAAATTCAGGCGGAACCAGTAGAATGTGAGGAATACACCGATATAAGATACCGGAATGACGAAAATGATAGCTAAAGGTTGTTTTAACGAATTGAACAGCACACTCGTCGTAAAGAAAATAATAGCAATCACAACCAACAACAACAGATATTGCTTATTATCTTTCTTGTTCCATGCCCACGACTGGCTATCCGACTCGGCTGTATATCCCATTGGAAGCAGCTTATTAAACTCTTCCAAGTCCCGCTTCTGTATCTTATTACCTTGTTCGTACGAACCGATATATTCATATTGCAGACAAAGACGGTATTGCTGGTTCTCTTTGGCTATCTGCTGCGGCATCTGCCCCTTTTCCACCGTAGCCAATTCGGAAAGCTTATAATGCTTTCCATCATCCGCACCATACGGGAAGAACTGCATAGCCCACACATCATAATCACGTGACTGACGTGAAGAAAGTTTCACACTCTCCGTGCCACTTTCCGTCATGACCGAACCCACCTGCATGTTCTTACCGAATATCGGCTGAATAGCTGCAAACAGGTGTTGTGCATCAATACCTTCCTGAGCCATGCGTTCCTTATTCAGGTTGAAATAGAATTCCTGATAATCATCTTTCCACCAAGAGAATTCCGACTTAATAAATACCTCTTTTATGCGGCGGTGCGAAAGCAATACTTCTTTCAGTTTCTCGGCCCATGCATAAAGTTCATCGTAATTATAACCGTACATCTTGATACGATAAGAACCTGCGCTTTCACGAACGTCATTACTGAATCCCTGATCTTGCAGGCCATATACATCCCAGCTACCGCCACCCAGTTCGGAAACTTTACCTATCAGATTTGCTTTCAGTGTATACGGGAAACCGCTATGCTGGTATTCTTTCTTAAAGTAAATCTGAATATTCCCCTCTACGTGCATTATACACAGAAGTATGGAACTGCTTGATCTCCTTGAAACCACTAAGATAAGTCTCTACGCGCTTCACCAATGTATTCATTTGCTCCAGCGTACTTCCATTTGGCAGATTGGCATTGGCATAAAGCACAACTTCCTCATTACGACTAAAATAGCTTCCTTCGTATACCTTCTGGACGAACAGCCGTAAGCTTCCGCCTAAAGCCTTATCCACTATAGGTTTTCACTTTTTTCCTTATAGGTAGAAGATCCCAATGTCTTATTATACCTTTCTTCCCATTTACCTTCTCCTTCCAACTTCTCAGGAAGAAGGAAGACCGGCAATCCGAACCCCAGCAACAGCACAACGCACACCGCCACCCGCCAACGGAGAAGAAAACGAATAAGCGCCTGATAGAAATGGGTAAAATAAACAGTCAACCTGCGAATACGTATATGTCGGTGCATCCATTGCTTCGCATTCTGCAACCACTGATAAGGACGAAATAACATTCGCCTGTTTTTGTGCCGCAAGGTCTTCTTTGAAGATTTCTTCACCAAGCTAATCTTTTCAATCATAGCCGGTACAAAGAAAAGAGCAACAAAGAGAGAAACTGCCGGTTAATAATCACTACAGCAGCAAAATCCTGCAAATTCAGCCGGATCTTCTCATCCAGAAAGAAAATGATGATTAAAGCCCCCATCGTGGTCAAAGTAGCCGCCAGCACAGACATAAATGCTTTCAGATTACGCCGGTGCAAGATATGGTCGGTCATAACGATAGTACTGTCTATCACAAGATTCAAGGACACAGTAATCCCTGCCAATGAATACAATTGCATTTCCAGACCGAACATATAGTAGAAAATAACTGCAACGGCAATATTTATTGCCAAACTGGTGACTATAAGAAGCAGATATTTCAGGTTCAATGTGATAATCCAGACAAACACCAGCAAAATAAGTACTGTCAATCCGGTACGGAAATAAATTTTATTAAGTTCTTCACGAATATATTCCGTAGCATCATAACTGGTATGCACCTCATAGCCGGGAGGCAATGTCAGGCGTATGTCCTCCATTTCCGCCATCACTTCATTGCTCAATTGCAACTGATTGGCAGTTTCCACCGCTGTGATCGACATATAAATGGAATTCAAACCATTGATACGATAATAACTTTGAGGATCTTCTTCCACATGAGCTACCTTCACGAGTTCATCCAAGTGGATGATTTTTCCGTCGGAAGCCGTCACAGTGATATCCGAAGGATCAAACTGCCCACTGACTCCATCCGGCACCAACACCAAGCGTATCCATTGTTTGCCTTCGGGCGTATCCATGTTGTGCGTACCCAGAAACTCCTTATTATAGTGTAACTGGATGGCCTGACGGATATCTGAGATACTGACACCCAAGGTCCGTAGTTGTTCACTGTCATACTCCAACCGCCACTCCATCGGAGTAGCGCCACTTAAATCAATCTTATAAATGCCTTGAAGTTGAGCCAACCGGGGCTTGATATGCTCTTCTGCATATTGTTGTATCAGTATAGGCGTGGAGGGTGCATTCAGTGTAAACGAAAGAAACGGGCGGGATGCATTCTCATCGGGTACTTTCATATCGATATACGGATAGCTCACTCCGGAAGGTAATTGCGACCACGTCTGTCGAATGATTGTGGAAGCTTCAAAACGTACTGCATCCACATCCGCATGTTTATCCAAATCTACCGTTATCGAGCCATAACCGTTACCGGAAGTAGAATACATGGCCTTTACCCCTTTGATACGGGCCAACATGGATTCCAGTTTGCTCGTCGCCTCCATTTCCACCACCCGCGACGAAGTGCCCGGCATACTGAAGCGCACCGTGAAGCCCGGCAATGTACGCGACGGGTTCAGCTTGACCGGAAGCATCGGAACCAGAGCCAAACCTACCAGTGCCAGACAGACAAAGGTGACGATGAGGGTGAAAGGAGAGAGACGTTGCATAATTAAAAATTAACAATTAAAGATTAAAAGCCACGACCAACGCAGGATTAATGGCTATAGTCGAACTTGTCGGAAAGGGAGAAGCCACTGGCAAAATCATGCAAGGTCAGTTTGCGGATTTTGTAGTAGTTCAGCCAATAGTTCTTCAGAGCCGATATATAGTTGCGCTGGGCCTCTTGCTGACGGTTCAATGACAGGGTAAGGCTGCTGATGTCGGCTTTTGCCGATGATGAAACGCTGGCGGGGTTTCATTATATGCCAGGATAGAGATCGAGGGCTTCCTCGGCACTTGTCACCAGATCTTGCTGGACATTGAAATCGCTCACGGTCATAATGACTTCTTCTTCAATACTGATCTCGCTCTGGCGGGAAGAGGTCTTTATCACATTCAGGTTATTACGAGCCATATTGTATTTGCCTTTACGCACTCCCCAGTCCACTAAAGGGATAGAAACGCTGACAGAAACCATCTCCTGTTGCATGGGTCGATTGTAGGCTTCGCCAAACTTCTCTGCCACCTGATTGAAACCGACACTGGCATTGATACTGGCATTGAAGCGGGACTCTTTTCTAGTCTTGTCCACATTCTGTTCAGCCTCCAATACATCCTGACGCAAACCCAGGGAAATTGGGATTGTTTGTACGCGCAGCATCCAAAGCGGCATCTACCGGAATAGCCAGTTCTCCGGGACGGCTGGGAAGGACAAGCCGTATTTCTGTATTCTTTTCCAAATTAAGGAAAGAAGCCAATGAGAACATGGCACGCTTCAATGAACTCTCTGCATTTTGCAAAGTATTGCGGGCGTTCACAACGTCCAGCTTCAGTGTCAGAAGGTCTGCACGACTGATAGAGGCTATCTTCAGGCGTTGCATACCGATGCGATAAAGCGTATCGGAAGAAGCGACATTTTCTTTTGCCAGATCATATTCAGCTTGCGCCATAGCCAATTCAAAGAAGTAGGTAGTGGCTTGTTCGGACACCTGTTCGGCATTATAGATATACTCTTTCTTTACCTTTTCATATTTCAGCGGTTCTATTTTCCGCTCCCAGCGGAAAGGATTATAGCCTACCAGACTTTGTGAATAGCCTACACGTATAGGAACACTGGTATACTGGGTGTAACTATTAGAACCAAAGCTGCGCATATACCCCAACTCCGTATCCAGATAGAACGTACCGCCCGTCAAGTCAAAATTTTGTTTGATGGCCAGATTACCGTATGCATAGAAAGATTGTTGACTACGGTAAATATCCAAGTCTTGCTCAGAGTCATAACGTTTTGTAATGTCACGGTTGTATTGTGCAGGGGTCATATTCAGAGTCAAGCTCGGCAAACGGTTTGCCTTATAAGTGCGGTACGCCCAATAGCCGGACAGATACATATTTTTGGTACGGAAAGCTTCCAGCGAACTGTCGTTTGCCATGATAATGGTTCGTTGCAAATCCAGCGTTATCTGCTGCTGCGCAATGGCAGGAAGTATCAGAGAAAGTCCGAATAGAATTATCAAACTAAGTTTCTTCATTGTATCAAGCTTTTTTGTTCCGGTAAATAAACCAATATATCAAAGGAATAATGAACAGACTGACCAGTGTACCGATAAACATCGCCCCAATCATAGCAATAGAAAGCGGTTTCTGCAATTCCGATCCCATATCGAAAGAGAATAACAACGGCACCATAGCAAAGATGGTAGTCAGCGAAGTCATAATAATGGGGCGCAACCTGCGCCTTCCCGCCTCATGGATAGCTTCCAGAAGTGGTATCCCCGTCTTACGCAATTCATTGATCGCATCAAGTTTCAAGATAGAGTCATTGATAATGATACCGCACGTTACGATTAAGCCGATAGCAGACATCAGATTCAGCGTATGTCCGCATATCCACAGCAGTACCAGGGGCAAATGCTACGTCTATCGGTATTTCAAGCAGTACGACAAGCGGTTGCACAAAACTCTCGAACTGTGCCGCCAGAATAAAATACATCAACAGAATAGAAATAAACAGAATGACTACCAGTTCATCCAACATCTTGCGATTGGAAAAGAAACTTCCTGAGAAAGCTGTATCCCAATCTCCGGTAGCATCCGCAACTTCTTTCACTTGCCGCAGCAGTGGTTCTGCTTTTTGCACCTCGTAGAAGCGGAAAGGAACATACTCTCCGTTACGTCCTGCAGTTATGGCCTTCAAGTCTTCCGCCGTCACCACCGATACCAGTTCACGCAAAGGCAGATATTCAACACCGTCCTTGTCCGCCCGTGTCTGCACCAGTGTCTCTTGCAAAATAGTGTTCACAGTCTGCTCCTCTCCTACAATACTGATCGGCAGATATTGCTGATAAGAGTGAAGAGTCGCCACACTGTTCTCTTTGAAAGCAGTCTTCAGCACACGATACAGCTCATCATACGAAACATTATACAGTAATAGTTTTTCCTTATTAATGCGGATATTCAACTGATTTTCAAAAGCAATACCTGTAGGAGCATATCCCGTGCGAGTTATAAATTCATTCTCCAGACCACGCAATTCATCAGCAGTCGGCACTTTTTCCTTATTGCGGGAATAGAGTTCAGCCACAATATCTGCTTCTCCCGTCACAAACAGTTTCTCAAACACCGTTTCAGGAGGCGAAAAAGAGACAACAGCCAATGGATACTCTGACTTGAGCAAGTGATAGACTTTTTCTTGTAAAAAAGCTATTTCCGAGGGGTCTTTTGTCTTAAAGTAAAGCTCGGCTTCCGAAGAGGAAAGAGCCTGTTCCCGATTTAAAAGATAATCTTGTTGTCCGATAGCGGCGGTTTGCTCCACTGTCCCTTCTCTCAATGTCTCAAATAAAACATTTACCCTGTGGCGGTTTTCGTCCACATGGATATTCTCATTCCATTCCACACGGGCAATCAGCTCATTCTGATCTATTTCCGGCATACGTTCCTTACCTATGAAATAGAACATAAATACGCACAAGGGAATAGAAATGATACAGAATAGCACACTTGCCGTTTTATGGGCAAATATAAAATCGACTCCTGCATCGTAAAAACGGTCGAGCGTATGATCCTTTATAGGATTATTGATACGGATACGCGAGAACCATGACTTACGCAGCCCTGTGCGGTATACCAGCATATAGAGCACCGGCAACAGCATGATACCTGTAAAATAAGATACCATCAGCCCCACTGTTACAGAAAAAGCCTGATCATAGAAGATAGCACCGGCAATACCACTCATGAAAATCAACGGCACGAATACCGCTATCGTAGTCAATGAGGAGCTGAGCATAGGCGTAATCACCTCACTGGTACCCGCAATACATGCACGCCTCAGCGAATACCCCCCGCTCCCGGTATTGCGAGATATTCTCAGTTACAATAATGGAACTGTCAATCATCATACCCAATGCCAGAATCAGTCCGGAAAGGGATATGATATTCAGGGACATCTTGAACAGATAAAAGAAGAGGAAACAGATAACAATGGAAACCACCATACTCAATCCGATGATGAACGGTGATTTAACATCCCCCAGAAAAAGGACAGCTACAATGCAGATAAAGAGGAAGCCCAACGAAAGGTTCTGTTGCAAATTGGAGATGGTATAATCCAGCAATTCCGTCTGGTTGCGACTGACACTGAACTCGATATCCGGATATACACTCTGAAAATAGTCCATAGTGCCGCCGATAGCCTCCTTCATGTCATCCATATTCTCGTCCGCCTGCTTGATGATGGCCAGTGTCACTGCCCGCTTACCATTGCTCATGGAGATCCCTTTCTCCTTGACGGAAACAACACCGATCTCACAAAATTCCTCCAGGCGGATAATACGGCCTTCTTTATTAATAAGGATATTTTTCACATCATCTTCCGTGCGCAGCAAAGTAGAGAATTTGATATTGTATTCATAATATCCGTCGCGCACGATCATGCTGCCCGGTTCCACATTATTCTGCGCAAGCGCTGTTTCCACATCCTGAATGGAGAGTCCCAGAACTGCAAGTTTATTTTTATCCGGTACAATCTGTAGTTGCCGTTCCACCAAGCCGGTGACATCCACCATTGCCACTTCTGTCAGTTGCTCAATACGGCGTTTAATAACATTTTCAGCAAACTCACATAAATCAAGAAATGCCCGTTCGTCGGTTTGCCCGTAAGCACTGTCATTCTTTAAAGTGAGGTTAAGGTAAAATACCGGAATATCAGTAGCGCTTGCCTTCACTACTTTAGGGGACGTTCAGTGTCCTTAGGAAGGTAGTTCATGGCAGCATCGATCTTCTCGTTCACCTCTATAAAAGAGCCAGGTCGGTATTCGTGCCAAAATCAAAACTCAGGCGGATAAGCCCTGCCCCATCCCGCGCTTCGCTGTCCATGTCTTTCAGTCGTGCCACTTGAATCAACTGTTGCCGCAACGGTTTTACCACAGTATTCTCCAACTCACGGGCTGAAGTATTCTGTGCCGAGATTTGTACTGTAATCTCCGGAATGGCAATGTCCGGCAACAAAGATACCGGCAACGTGAAATACGTCACCAGACCGACAATAAAACACGCGGTAAACGCCATTAACACGGCAATGGGCCGATGTACCAGAAACTTAACCATCCCCCCCTTTAATTATTAATTTTTAATTATCACCGGTGCCTCATGAGCCAGGTTTACATTACCGGTCACAATCACCACGTCTCCTTCATGCACTTCATCCTCCACAATGGTATAATTCTCTGAATTCTCCAATACTGTCTGCACGTAATTCCATTTGGCTTTATTATCTTTCAACGTGAAGACCACTTGCTTACCGGAACGCAGCACCACGGAACTCTTAGGAATGACCAACTGTTCGCCAAGCGAGCGATGCACATTCACCCGAATATTCATGCCATTAAACAGTTTGCCCTGTCCGCTGACAATGGCTTTCACCTTTACCATACCCTTGTCGTCCACCAGGGGATTGATTTCTGAAATACGCCCCTCATATTTTGCAGCAGGATCGGCATAAGGAGTCACAACGACTTTATCTCCACTCTTAATAAGGGGAAGTTCACTCTCCAATACAGTAAAATCCGCTTCCATGCCCTGTGTCCCGATAATGGAACAGAAAGTATCGGAAGTGTTTGCTGCATTGTATGGCTTAGAAAAGAGATTGGCCACCACTCCATCGAAAGGAGCAACCAACGTAGCATGCTCTTCTTCATATTTAGCCAGTTCGTATTGGGAAAGGGTTTGATCATAACCGCTCTTCACTCTTGCCAACTGCATAATATCGTCGGGCACCTTGGCTGTATCATCTGCCGCATAACCCTGACCGATCAATACATCCTGCAATTCTAATTTCGCTTTTTCCAAAGCATCCTTGGTTTGGGCGGTCTTATTCTTCAAACGGAATTTATCCAGTTCCGCCAGTTTTTGTCCTTTATGTACCCGGTCACCGTTCTTCACATAAATCTGTGCCACGATCCCCGAACTTTCAAAACGCAAATCTGCCATTCCTCCAGCTACTACCTTACCGTTGCTTACCAGTTCATGGTTGAAGGTTTGCCGTTTTAAGGTCATCACGGTCACTTCATTTTTCTCATCCGGCAGCACGGTTGCCACTCCTTCGTCAGCAGCTTCTTCTTTTTTTTTGCACCGGAGCATGCTGCCAGTACAAATAGTGCCGCAGAGCAAAAGCCGATAGTTCTGTGTCTTTATCATTCGATATTAGTTTTTCCGTTTACACTTAATGTATGCAAAATTAGTCGTTTTTCGATTATAAGCCATTATAGATATGTGGACAAAAAACAGATTGCTTTAAAAGCATTATTTTTCTAATTATCAAAGAAATACATTTTTTGCCCACCCCAAAAGGGGTGGACAAGAATACATGCCATTTTTTATTTGGGTACTGTAATAGCTACTATCGGATTAGAATCATCCGTCAATTCTTTCAATACTGAGAGCTTGTCATTTTCCGCAGCTTCAGGATTTTCTTCCAGCCATTCCAGTACAGTTCCGGAGTCTATAATCATTCCATATTCTCCCTTCATACTACATGCTTTAGGACGAAAAGCCATAAATCCGTTCAGGTCATCCGTTATGCCATCTGCTTCGGCATACATACGGGTAGTCTTTGCTTTCCGGTCATAAATGCCATTGAATGTCTTGGGATCTGAATATAGTCCCTGAATACACTGGAAGAAGACATTGTCTTTTGTTTCAAAGATACAGCCTACCAACAAGCGATTTTCGTTATCTTTAGAATCGGTACGCGCCTCTGCTCCCCAATGCCATTTACCGGTAGCGAATGCAATATAAGGAACCAGACCATTCCTCTCCACAGTATAGATCGTATCGTTAAAACTCTCTTTAAACCGTACTTTTCCATCACTCTTCCATAAGAAAGGAATACCTGTAATACTTGCCGAATTTTCCCCATCTTTAAAGTTACTCAAAACAATACCCGCATTGCCTTGCTTGATCACACTGATGCTGGCAATATCCTGCACGCCCTTTTCCGGCAATACAGGAAATAGACTGGGAACCGTATCTACCTGTTCGCCCGCTTCGTTGAAAAGCAATAATGAACGTGCATTGTATCCCATAGCCAGATTATTATAATGTCCGATCACCAATGAATCTGTAAAACAAAAATCTCCCGGTGAGGCCGGAGGGGTAGGAATAGTCAGTTTACCGCGATACTTTCCCTGCATATCATACTTTTTTGCAAGGTAGCAGGGCGACGCATAAAGTAAAGCAGTCCGTCCACATCATTATACGTAGGTGCCGGTCCTGAATATGCTTCCGGATCTTCTCCCACATGACCAACCTTAGTTAAGAACTTGCCTGTTTCCTTATCAAACAAGAAACAGTTTTTTTTCCTGAGACAACTGCAATCTGTTTATCCAGCAACAGAATATTCGGATTCCCACCTATCAGGCATGAATCAGTGGTTTCCAACAAAACATAACGCACATCGCTTCCCAATTCCGAAAGTTTCAACTCGGCAGGCTTTTCCATAGCACCTGCCACATCAATCGAGCATAATCCATCTGCAGAGGATTGCGGAGTACCGGTACAAGCAGCCATCAGACAAACCAGACCTGTGGCGTATAACCATCCTTTTCTCATAATTCTTAGTGTGTTTTCAGATTCAACATTTATAACATCTCCGCAAATAAACTAATATTTTTAGTTTTAAAACTAAATTTTATCGTTAAAGAACTAAAAAGCCCAATTAAAATAGGGATTCATAAGGAATGGGCACTACTTCTTTATAAAAAACACAGAGGCACACACCCCACTGCATAACAAACGATATCCCACCACGAAAATGACGTACCTAATACGACCTTTGCTAACGTACAATCTTGTAATCCCAACACAGTAATAATCTGAAAGTACTGGAACGCTTCAATGCAACAAGCAAACAGGAATATCCATAACGGTAGTCCGCGCAAAGGTTCAGTGATAAATATACGCGCAAAACAGTATATCAGTATCACTACCAATACATCACCCATATAGGGACGTATAAAGGCATCGCGGACAAAAAGAGCTATTAGCGTTTCAACAATAAACAGTCCGATAAAACAGATGGCATAAAACCAACGGCTTCCAATAAATGTAGTATTCTTAGTATTCATAAATTCTTTTGTCGTAATAATGCCTGTAAAAATATCATTTATTTTCATACAACTTATATTTTCAGATGAGAAATGTGAATGAAATTCTATAGTATGAACAATATCTGAGACATACCTGCTCCATACATTTCCCACTCAGGGGTACCTCTACATGGAGAAAATACGGTCTTAATATGGAGCAAGTATGTCTCAAGTATAGAGAGGGATAAATGATATACCGGAAAAATAAATCTTCCGGTAAATTCAGAATAACTAAGCAAAATGCTGCAATTGAACGCAAAAATCACAGAAATAGTGATAAGAGTGCTTCTTTTCCATACCTTCACACCCTAAACAAAAACAATAATTTAAAAAGGAAACATTATGGGAACTATCAAAAAAAGGCATCCTAGGAGGTGTCTCCGGGAAAGTAGGAACAATAGTAGGTGTTCACTGGAAATCAAACTATTATATACGTGCACATGCTGCCAAAGTCAGCAACCCGCGCACACCCAAACAACAGGAACAACGGGGAAAGTTTGCTACGGCATTCGGTTTTCTGAAGACAATCAAACCTTTCATACGCATCGGTTATAAAGAATTTACAGAAGAAAAATCAGCGTATAACGCCGCTATGTCCTATATGCTGAAGAAGGTAGTGATAAATAGCGAAAAGGAAATTACGATTGACTTCAACCGTGTACTGGTATCTACAGGAAGCCTCATGCCGGTGTTCGAAGGTACGGCTACGGCATCAGAAGGCAAAATGTTTTTTAACTGGAAGGATAATAGCGGCATGGGCAATGCAGAAGACACAGACATAACTATGGTTCTGGCGTACAACAAAGACAAAGGAATGGCTGTCTATGACACCGAAGCCGGTTTTCGCCGGACGAAGCTGCCGAACTAATGATTCCTGATGAATGGCAAGATGATGAACTGATAGCTTATCTCAGTTTTCGTAGTGCTGATGGTAGCAGTGTGGCAAATAGTGTGCGTATGGCAATACGCAAAAGATGAAGCATCAGAAAAATCTTACCTATCAGAAAAACGGGGCCTCAATCCCATACAAAGGAATATTTGTCATCCAATCTTCTTTATGATAGGGAAGCATGGAGGTCCGAACCGCTAATTGGGGCTGATATTTTTCACAAAACAACTTGAAGCTCCGGGCGCGCACATTGTTTTCGGCTTTCACCTCTATAGGAATAACCTCAGCACCACGTTGTATAACAAAGTCAACTTCTGCCGTACTGCGTTCATTGGTCCAATAACCTATATAGTCTTCACTCCGCAGGCGCAATTGCTGCATGACATATTGCTCGGTCAGCGCTCCTTTGAATTCTGTGAATATTCGTTCCTTCTCAATCAAAACACGGACATCCAGAGAAGTCATAGCAGCCAATAAGCCGACATCTAATAAAAACAGTTTGAATACCGGTAAGTCCTGATAAGCGATCAGAGGCATATCCGGTTTAGAGATGCGTTGAGATTTTAAAAAAAGTCCGCAGTTACATAACCACTCTATTGCAAGCTCAAAATCTTTGGCTCGTGCTCCCTCTCGAAGGACACCGTAAACAAATTTCTTGTTTTCTTTTTGCCAGTTGAGAGAGGGAATACTACGCCAAACCATTTGTATACGAGGTACCACCTCAAGAGGTGCGTGTTTGGAAAAGTCGGCTTCGTAAGCATTCAGTATTTCCCGTTGCACCTGGCGCACTTGGCTGAAGTCATTGGTCTGGAGGTAAGTTTTCACAACTTCCGGCATACCACCTACATAGAGATAAGTCTTTAGGTATTCCACCAGTTTTTGATGGAAAACAGATAGTGTTTCCCAATCACCCTTCAACAGAGTTTCAACAAGTTGCCCTTCATTCATCGCACGCAAAAATTCACCGAATGACAAGGGACGCATATCCAAGAAATTCACCTTACCCACCGGAAAGGATATTTGAGAATGCAGCCCCATACCCAGCAAAGAACCAGCTGCTACAACATGATATTGAGGAGCATCTTCACAGAAGTACTTTAAAGAGGTCAGTCCTCGTTCGGCAGCTTGCACTTCGTCAAAAACGATTAACGTATCTTCAGGCGTTATCCGGGTTTGAGCATATATTTGCAGGGTTTGAATAATGCGATTTATATCAAAGTCCTTCAAAAACATGTCTTGCAAAGTTATTGCATTTTCAAAGTTGACATATACACATTGACGATATTGTGTTCTGCCAAATTCCTTTAACAGCCACGTTTTACCAACCTGACGAGCACCTCGCACGATAAGAGGTTTACGAGTTGACTTATTTTTCCATGCTATCAAATCCTGTAATGTATCTCTATCCATATCATTATCATCTATTTATAGACACAAAGATAGAATATAATAAAGAAAAAGACAATTATATCTTGATAAAAATGTGACCTAAACACACTTTTATCAAGATAAAAAGGTGTGTATTTGACATTTTTATCAAGATAAAAGTGTAATCACAAAGTCTATGCCCTCTACAAACGAATACAAAGCGCTCCCCTCTCTTTCAAAGAAATATAAGGAATAGCCAAACGGGAGCAATCCTCTCTAAGGATGCCACTGCGATAATCAGAAAGGGAAGTATCCAGAATAACAGTCCGGATACGGAACAAGGTAGTTAGTTCTTCGATGCGCCCTTTATAACCTTTAGAAATATACAGATAATCAATAGTTAAAGGACGACTCGAAATTTTATGCCGCCAGCGGGCATCGTGAAGCAAACAAATCCGCTTACCGGCATAAGAAACAATATGGTTATGGAAAGCCAAACCAGAGGTAGCATAATCACCGGTCAATACTTCGGGAGCGGAAAGACGCTGATGATTCCAGTTCGGAGAAAGCGCACGATACAAACGGGATACATCCGGCAAGCTATCGGCACAGGCCAACCAGGGACTTCCCATTAGCGGCAAGGCAATGAACAGCAGGACAGTTACGCACGTTATAAAAGGTAATACTGCACTGAGGAACAGACAAACTAACCGAAACTGTATGATAAGTAGTAAGAAGAAGTAAACAACACAAAGAAAAATAGATGCTACGGGAAGTACGAAGAGAAAAACTCCTGAACAGAGACAAAAAAAAAAGAAAAATATAAAACAGCATTATTTCCCAACATTCCGTCCAGAGTCCATCAATGGAAGACGCGGGAAATTGTTCTATACGGTGTAGAACATGATTCTGGCTACTTAGTAATATATTGACAACAGATGCAAATCCTTGTTGTAGAAAAGGGAAAGGAGTCAGAATAAGCATAAAAACAGCAGAATATAAAATCAACGTTACCATAGGAATTACCCACAAGTTCGTTAGCAGAAAATGAGTTGAGAAACGGGAGAAATAAAGAATAACCAAAGGAGCCGTACCAATTTGCGCAGCAATAGAAACTGTCAACAGGCCCCAAATGTAACGAGGAATACGATGTCGTACGGAAAGTAAAATATAAAGTTTGGGTTGAATGAGTAAGATAGAAGCTACTGCAACAAAAGATAATTGAAAACCGACATCAAACAGCCCAAGCGGATTATAAAGCAGCATCAGAAAAGCAGTAGCAGCCAGAGTATTCAGTGTTAACGGTTTCTCCCGGTTGCAGACTGGATATCGCTAATAAAGAAAACATGATAACAGAACGTACTACAGAAGAAGACAGTCCGTTAGGAAGGCAAATCCCCATAAAAAAAGAATAATCAGAAAAAGCCCGAAAGGCTTAAAAGTAACTCCACCGCTTCCAAATAAGAGACAAAAGAAAAAAGAGTAAAGCATACAAAAAACCGATATGGAGCCCCCCGAAAGAGCCAGCACATGACTGGCACCTGTTATAGAATAAGTCTCCCGGATGTCTTCACTCAGGTTTTCTTTGTCGCCAACCGTGAGAGCGGAAAGTACAGCCAGATTATCGCCCTGAAAGCCTAAACGACGATAAAGCCCCAACACTTTTTCCTGATAATCCGAAGCTATCTGACGGAGAGTACGAGAAGCATCATGCCCCACTATCCGCCAATGTCCGGCAGGGATATAAGCCGTACCAGTACCTCCTTTACGGACAAGATAACGTATATAATCGAATTCATCAGGATTGCCATTATTAACCGGGGGAGTAAGTCGGGTGCACACCCACAATCTATCTCCCCGGCTCAATGAAGCAGTAGTAGAATCTTTCGGGAAATAGAACAAGAAAGTATGCTCACGATCACTTCTTTGCACAGCCCCTTTTTCCACTCTCCTTCTAACTGAACCCGACATAAAAAGACTTTTTTCCTTCATTTCCGGTTGTTCACTGATAACTGCCTGGTAAACTGCTGCATCACCTGAAAAAGGGAAATCCACACGATGCAAACGCTTCCCTGATATGCCGGCACCCAAACCAAAGCAACAAAGAAATACAGAAAGACCATACAACCAATGAATTCGATATTTACCGGAAAGAAAATAAACGAGAAAGAGTAAAAGGAAACCTACCAAACAAATCCAGACAGGAGAAAACGTGGAAAACAAATAAGATGTCTCTTCGGGAATATTTAAGGAAAGCTCTGCGCGCTGTCGGAAGAAGTATGCATCTCCGCATATAATACCCCCTGTCAACGGCATCAAAAGTCGTAAGAAAGGATGCCGTTGCAGGATGTTGTTTATCAACTGAATGTAAAGTTAGAGTTCTTTTAACGAATGTATCATGCCTTCGGGATCAGGAGCTGCAAATACGGCACTACCTGCAACCAATGCATCTGCACCGGCAGCTATCAAACGTGCACCTGTCTCCTAATTCACGCCACCATCCACTTCTATCAATGCTTTCGAACCGGTACTGTCTATCAAAGCACGCAATTCCCGTACTTTCTCAACTGTATGTTCGATAAATTTCTGTCCGCCAAAGCCGGGATTTACACTCATCAGCAACACCATATATACATCCTGGATAATATCTTTCAGCATAGCTACAGGAGTAGCAGGATTCAGCGTGACAGCTGGTTGCATACCGGCCTCACGTATTTGTTGCACTACCCGGTGCAGGTGCGGACATGCTTCAAAATGCACGTTCATGGTGTGTGCCCCCAACGCTTTCACTTCATGAATGAATTTCTCGGGTTGTACTATCATCAGATGTACATCCAAAGGCTTCTTTGAAATCTTTGCTACGTACTTCAATACGGGAAAACCGAAAGATATATTGGGAACGAACACACCGTCCATAACATCAATATGTACCCAGTCGGCTTCACTGCGGTTCAGCATTTCCAGGTCCTTTGCCAGATAAGCGAAATCTGCGGACAGGATTGAAGGAGCTATGATTGGTTTCATAATACACTACATTTTACAGATTATATATAGATATAACGTACAAATGTAGACAAAAAAGATTTCATTCATCCTAATATTATCCCCTGCAAGCCTTGCGGAAGCTGAGTTACAATCCGGTAATTGCGGGCCAGACTACGAAGAAAATCCAAAGTTTTCTCAGAAGGCTGCGGACGTTCACCGGATATTGTACCACCGGATGTACGCGGTTTTACGGATGAAGAAGAAAAGGAAGGAGTAGTTTTTTTATCCATAGGCTCATTGAATTAAAAATTGATAATTAAAAATTAAAAGCTGAAGTCACAGGCTACCCGTCATGAGATAGGAGTTCCTTTATATGATAAGAACGTGAGAGAAAGAGAAATAGTATACGAGAAACTATAAAAAATATGAGTTTTGTAGACAAACCGCCCGAGCATAATGTAAAAACCACTATGCCCGGGCAAATCCGTGAGTTAAATTGAATGAAATATTTTTAGTTTACGGTCAAGGCTATTCCATATTTCTCCGCCATCCGTCTCAGGTTTAAAATGGCATAACGCATCCGCCCCAAAGAAGTATTGATACTGACTCCCGTCATCTCAGCTATCTCCTTGAAACTGAGGTCTTGATAAAAACGCATATGTACGACCTCACGTTGTTCGTCCGGCAAGTGCTTTATTAAACGACGCACATCTGAAAGAATCTGATGATTTACGATTTCAGATTCAACCGTCCCTTCGGACAAACGGATATTATTCAGTAAATTCCGTTCTTCTTCATCGCAGGATACCAGATTCTCCTGTTTTTCCTGACGGAAACAGTCAATAATATGATTATGGGCAATACGGGTCAACCAAGCAGGAAATTTGCCATTTTCATTGTAACGCCCTTGCTGAATAGTGACAATAGCTTTTGTGAAAGTTTCCTGAAATATGTCTTCCGCCAGTTCTTCATTGCGCACCGTATAATAGATGTACGCATAAAGACGATCTTTATAACGGTTCAACAGAATATCGAATGCCTCGTTATTGCCTTGTGCATAAAGGGCTACCAACGTTTCGTCAGTAGCATTTGTTTGCTTTTTCATTACGTGTGTTTTTAGATTTCAGCGTAATGTATTCCGATAGGCATTCGATATTTAGTAGTTAATAATGTGCAAAGAAAGGAAAATTTTGGGAAAGGAACAAAAATATAAGCAATAAGTTACAAGCTACGAGCTACAAGTTACAAGTGCTATGCAGAGTGATAGCGTAGCAACTTGTAGCTTGTAACTTGTAGCTCGTAGCTCGTAACTATTTCATTCTGAACTCTTCGGTCAACCGGAAGCCACGCAAAAGTTCATCTGTCTTCAGACGCTTCTTGCCGGGAAGCTGCAAGGCATGTATATCAATAAAGCCGTCTGCCGCAGCCACATGGATATAAGTTTTGCCATCTGTCAGCAAAGTACCGGGAGCTAATTCATGGGACTTTAATATCTTTTTTGTCTCAAATATCTTCACAACTACCGCTTCTCCATCGGATTGAACCAGTTCTGACCAGGGCAGCCGGATAAGGAGACAAACCACGGATAAAATCATAAATACGTTTGACTGGTTGATTCCAATCGATGCGGCATGTATCTTTAAAAATCTTCGGTGCCGGTCGCAACTCGCCTACAATCGCCATTTCTTCCTGTGGAATAGGTTTCACAGCATCATTCAATATTGCATCCACCGTTTCAGTTACCAGTTTTCCACCAAGCATCATCAGCTTATCGTGTACAATGCCTACATTATCTGTATCTGCGATAGGAATACGCACTTGCTGAATCACTTCGCCTGTATCAATCTCATGACGCAGGAAAAAAGTCGTGATTCCCGTTTCTGTATCACCATTGATAACTGCCCAATTAATGGGAGCTGCTCCCCGGTATTGGGGCAAAAGAGAAGCATGAAGATTGAAGGTTCCCAAACGTGGCATATTCCATACCACCTCGGGCAGCATACGGAAAGCAACCACTATTTGCAAATCGGCTTTCCACTCACGCAGAGCTTCGACAAAAGCCTCATCTTTCAATTTTTCCGGCTGCAATAAAGGAAGATTCTGTTCCAGTGCATATTGCTTCACAGGAGAGAACTGAAGTTTATGCCCTCTACCCGCCGGTTTATCAGGCATGGTGATGACTCCTACTACATTATATCCACCTTCTACCAAACAACGCAAGGACTCCACTGCAAAATCCGAGTACCCATGTAAACAATCCGTAAATCTTCTTTCTTCATCATATAAAAAAACTTTCTAATCTTCAGAGAAATGTACCAATACCTGACGGTATGAGTTGAATATCTTAGACTTGGAGACAAATCCCAAATAGTGTCCTTCTTCATCTACTACAGGAAGGTTCCATGCTTTCGTATCATCAAACGTACGCATCACCTGCTCCATGTTATCCGTATCATACAGACGTGCGGGGATAGCCGTCATCAGTTTTCCTACTGTGAAACGATGATATAGTTCCTGCCTGAACATGATATTTCGGATATCATCTAAAAGTGACAATTCCAATCAGTATCCCACTCTTATCCGTTACAGGGAATATATTACGCCGTGAAGCCGAAATAGCCTTCACCAACTCACCCAAATCCATTTCAGGATGAACCACAACAAAATCTTTCTCCACGACATTCTCTACTTTCATCAGGGTAAGTACCGCTTTATCCTTATGATGGGTTAGCAATTCTCCCTTCTTGGCCAAACGCATGGAGTAAATACTATGAGGTTCGAAAACTATAATCGTCAGATATGAACTGGCAGCCACAATCATCAGTGGCAGGAAAAGGTCATATCCTCCCGTCAGCTCGGCTATCAGGAAGACCCCGGTCAGCGGGGCATGCATGACACCACTCATCACCCCTGCCATCCCCATCAAGGCAAAATTCTTTTCGGGTAAATAGTACGAGAAATCAAACTTATTACTGAAAAAGGCGAAGACAAAACCGGCAATACAACCCAGATACAACGAGGTGCGAAGATACCGCCGCAACCGCCCCCGCCGTTCGTGGCACTGGATGCAAACACCTTAAATAAGATAATCAGCATCAGATAAAGCAGCAACAAATTACCATGTCCGTAAAAGAATGAGTTGTTCATGACTGTATCCCAATCCGTATTGGAAGTACCGTTCAGCAATAATTCTATCGTATCGTAACCTTCGCCATACAGGTGGGAAAAGGAATATCAGGATACTCAGCATAATACCACCTCAAAGCCAGTTTCTGGTAAGGGCCTGTCAGTTTCCGAAAACGCCTTCTACAGAGTTCATGGCCCGGGTAAAGTAGAGGGAAACCAATCCGCAGAAGATACCCAGCATGATAACGTAAGGAATGCGCTCCATCTCGAATGCCTGATCAAGGTGAAACTTAAACATTGCTTCTGTTCCGGTGGTGATATAGGAAACGGTAGCAGCCGTCACCGCAGAAATCAGCAAGGGGAGCAGAGAGGTCATAGTCAAGTCTATCATCAGCACTTCCAGCGTAAACACCAATCCTGCAATAGGTGCCTTGAAGATACCGGCAATAGCACCGGCAGCACCACAGCCTACTAAAAGCATCAAAGTGCGATGTTCCATTTTGAAGACACTTCCCAGATTGGAACCAATGGCAGAGCCTGTCAGTACAATAGGCGCCTCCGCTCCTACCGAACCACCAAAACCAATGGTTATGGAACTGGCAATCACAGACGACCATGTATTGTGCCGCTTAATCCGCCATTGCCGACGGGAAATGGCATAAAGGATTTTTGTAACTCCATGACTGATATCATCCTTCACCACATAGCGTACAAACAATCCAGCCAGAAAAATCCCACTACCGGATAAACCAGATAAAGGTAGTTGGCTTCCGTTGTATTGAAATTATTCGTCAGGAAATTCTGTATCCAGTGTATCAGCATCTTCAATATCAAAGCTGTAATAGCCGTAAAGATACCTACCAGAAAACTGAGTATCAGGATAAACTGTTTTTCCTTTATATTCCTTTCACGCCATAAAAGGAAACGCTGAAACAAACTTCTCTTCTCTTTTTTCCATGTGCAGTCCGTTATCTTATTCCCGGATAATTTTTATAACGCCGCCTTTATCCAGTTTTATAATGCTGGATGGTTTCGATGCCCCATTTCTTCCTGCCGATAGCCTACTACATAGTCGACCATGGACTTAAGTTCTTCTGTGATTTCACTATAATTTGCCGGTGAAGGTTGTCCGCTGATATTAGCTGACGTAGAAACAATCGCCTTACGAAACTGTTGACAGAGACGTTTGGAGAACTCTTCATTCGTCACCCGGATACCTACGCTGCCATCTTCGGCAATCAGGTTGGATGCCAGGTTTCGTGCACCGGAATAAATGATTGTCAGCGGTTTGTCTGCCACCTCAATCAAATCCCAAGCTACTTCCGGCACATCCTGCACATAAAAGTCCACCTTTACAGGAGAATCGACCAACACAAGCATCGCTTTACTGTCCGAACGCTGCTTTATCTGATACACTCGCCGCACAGCTTCTTCGTTAGTAGCGTCACAACCTATGCCCCAAATGGTGTCGGTGGGGTACAGAATGACTCCGCCTTCGTTCATCACTTGACAGGCTTTTTTAATATCTTCTATCATTTCTTGATATATAAGTACACGGATTAACACGCAAAAGTAGTATTTTTGCAGCGATTATAAACAAAGTTTAAGAGAAAACAATGGAAGAAATTCAATTTAACCACACCCTGCCCATACAACTACGCTTCAATGATGTCGATAAGTTCGGCCACGTGAACAACACTGTTTACTTCTCTTTTTATGATTTAGGAAAAACGGAATATTTTGCTTCCGTATGCCCGGACGTCGATTGGGAGAAAGACGGCATTGTCGTTGTACATATAGAAGCGAACTTCCTTGCACAAATTTATGGTTCGGATCACATCGCTGTACAAACAGCCGTTACTGAAATCGGCACCAAAAGTTTTCACCTCGCACAGCGGGTGATTGATACGGAAACACAGGAGATCAAATGCATCTGTACCTCTGTAATGGTCACTTTTGATTTAGAGAAACATGAATCCAAACCTCTGGAAGAAGAATGGATTCAGGCAATCTGTAAATACGAAGGAAGGGATTTGAGAAAGAAGAAATAAGGATATACTTATCCACACCTCTACTCCTAACACAGACCGAGTACGGAATGAACGTTTTATTTTCTTCAGTAGGAGAAAAACTTTTGCCCAATAGGAAAAAAATATTTGCCCAATTATGGAACAGCAACAATCATCTTTCAAAGAAAAGGAACGTACAGACCTGCGCGAGCCGCAGCACTTCAAGGTGATCATCTATAACGATGACTTCACCACGATGGAGTTTGTCGTCAAGATACTTACTACCATATTCTTTAAATCGGCAGCAGAAGCAGAAACGCTGATGTTACAGGTACACAAGAGTCAATCGGCAGTGGTAGGCATCTATACATACGACATTGCACAATCGAAGGTACAGAAAGCCACCCGCATGGCACGCGAAGAAAATTTTCCACTACGGCTCACTGTTGCACCGGAAGAAGAATAAGAATTAGGAGAAGATTATGGATATACAAAATACAGTGCATGTGAACAGCGCATTCACCTTTGCACAAAAAAGAAGGCGATATCGTACCGCCATGAATTTATCACACCTGAACATTTGCTGAGTGCATTTCTGGAACAGAGTCCCTTTACCAGTGCCTTAAATATGTGTTTCTGTGATACCCAAGAGCTGGGCTTTCTCTTTAGAGAATTATTTCACGGAAGAACTGGAAAGCGTTCCCGCAGACATGGATTATGAACTGGAAGTTTCAACCCAGCTCAACGAACTGATACAACATGCCTATCTGATGATAGACTATTCAAGTGCTGAAGCATTGAATGTCCCCCATTTAGTGCAAAGCATGCTTCAGCTCAAAGACTCCTGGGCATGCCATATTCTGAAAGAAACTCTTGAAGAAGAGCTATCCGAATTTATCAGCCAACTCATCTCCCGATATGAAGAAGTAGAGGAAGAAGATGACCTGCAAGCCTCTCCACAGGAAAAAAGCGAGCCCTGGCGAAACTTTGTAACCTGTCTGAATGACTGTCTGCAAGACCATAATCCACTCATCGGACGGGAATCAGAACTGGAACGAACCATCCAGTGCTCTGTCGCAAAGAGAAAAATAATCCGTTGCATGTAGGCGAACCGGGCGTTGGCAAAACCTCCCTCGCTTACGGGCTCGCTGCCCGCATCGAAGCACGTGAGGTTCCCGAACGACTCCTCGACTGCCGTATCTATGAACTGGATTTAGGTACTCTACTGGCAGGTACGCAATACCGGGGTGACTTTGAAAAACGCCTGAAAACCATTATGGAAGGTGTCCGCAATGAAGGACATGCCATCATCTATATCGACGAGATACACAATCTGATAGGTGCCGGACGTACAGGAGACGGCTCCATGGATGCATCCAATATGCTAAAACCTTATCTGGAAAGCGGAGACATCCGTTTCATCGGCTCTACTACTTACGAAGAATACAACCGTTACTTTGCCCGCAGCAAAGGGTTGGTGCGCCGTTTCCAACAAATAGATATACTTGAACCGAGCATTGAGGAAACCATCCATATTGTAGAAGGACTGAAAGAAAAATATGAAGAATTTCATGGAGTAACCTACCAGCCTGATGTAATCCCCTACGCCGTCAAAGCGAGTGTCCGCTATATCAGCGACCGTTTTCTGCCCGACAAGGCTATCGACCTAGTGGATGAAGCAGGAGCTTACCGCGAAATTCACCCTATACCCTCCGGAGAGCAAATTGTGGACAAGACATTGATAACTGATGTACTCGCCCGTATCTGCAAAGTAGATGCACTCGCCATGAAGGAAGAAGATACCACCTCACTGGAAACTTTGCATGCACGTATCAGTGCCAAAATTTACGGCCAGGAAGAGGCAGTGCGCCAGGTGGTGGAAGCCGTACAAATGTCCAAAGCCGGACTGCTGGATGAAAACAAACCGTTGGCAAGCCTGCTCTTCGTCGGTCCTACCGGAGTAGGTAAAACCGAAGTAGCCAAAGTGCTGGCCTCCGAACTAGGCATCTCCCTGCAACGTTTCGATATGAGCGAATACACCGAGAAGCATACCGTAGCCAAATTAATCGGTTCACCCGCCGGATATGTAGGCTATGAAGACGGTGGTTTATTAACCGACGCCATCCGCAAAACTCCCAATTGCGTACTGCTGCTTGATGAAATTGAGAAAGCCCATCCCGATGTATTCAACATCCTGCTCCAAGTAATGGACTATGCTGTTCTTACGGATAATAAGGGACGAAAAGCTGACTGCCGTCACGTTGTACTTATCATGACTTCAAATGCCGGTGCACAATTTGCCCGTCAGGCATCCATCGGATTCAGCAGTCAGATTACAGCCGGGGAAGCCATGTTGAAACAAGTCAAGAAGACCTTCAAGCCGGAGTTTATCAACCGTCTGTCCGCTACTGTCGTTTTCCACGATATGAATCGGGATATGGCCTCACTTATCCTCAACAAGAAGCTTGGAGAACTGAGCAACAAGCTTGCCACACGTCAGATAGAGATGGAACTGAGTCCGGAAGCCCGCAACTGGTTATTGCAACGTGGATTCCTGCCCGAATATGGCGCCCGCGAAATGGACCGTGTGATAGCTTCGCATCTGAAGCCACTACTGATGCGCGAAATCTTATTCGGTTCCTTAAAGTCCGGTGGTAAAACTTGCATACGGGTAGACAAAGATCAGTTAATCCTGCAACTCTCAAAAAAGTGATACTATGGTCTTTGCACTAACTGACGAAATTACATTTCCCGATCCGCACTACGGCGATCCGGACGGATTGCTGGCAGTGGGCGGTGATCTATCGACCGACCGCCTCATCCTGGCTTACTCCAACGGGATATTCCCCTGGTACACTTTTCAGGAGGGAATGATACAATGGTGGTGCCCGCTGGAACGCTTCGTCATTTTCCCCGACGAAATCCATATCTCCCACTCCATGCGAACGCTCATAAACAAAGGGAAGTACGATGTCACTATCAATCAGGCTTTCGATGAAGTCATCCGTAAGTGCGGAGAACTGAGGATGGATATGGAAGGTGCCCGGCTCGGTCCGGAGATGATAGAGGCTTACACACTTCTGCATGAACAGGGCTTTGCCGCCAGCGTAGAAATATGGGAAGGAGAACAATTAGTAGGCGGACTCTACGGAGTAACCTTGGGGCGCTGCTTTTTCGGTGAAAGTATGTTTTCACTGGTTCCCAGTGCATCCAAGTTAGCCCTTATCCACTTGGCACAATTCTTCGGAGAGCATGGCGGCGTACTGATAGACTGTCAGTTCGAAACTCCCCATCTGAAATCAATGGGAGGAAGATATATCAGCTACGAAGAATATATGGAGCTTTTGCAATCATAACTACCTTCGCTGGTCACACCAGCGTAAATTGCAAATGCTCATCCGTACTGCGTCCCTCATCGTAAGCGAAGCCCTCCCACGTAAACGCCTTCAAGTCTTCGGGATTTTCAATGCGATTTTTAATAATATAGCGCAACATTTCTCCGCGGCACATCTTGGCATATATCACAATTGTCTTCAGCTGCCCGTCTTTCCATACCTGAAATTCGGGAGTAATGACACGGACTTCTTCTTCTACTCGCTTCCAGTCGAACAAATCTCTCATCTCACCACTGGCAAGATTAACGAGTATGCCACCCTGCCGTTTGATATCCGCTATAAAATAATCCGTTAGCAAAGGTTTCCAGTAATCAAACATAGTCATCCCTCCCCTTTCGGGCAGGCGTACATCTCCTTCCATACGATAGGGTTTGATACCGTCCAGCGGGCGAAGCAGTCCATACAAGAAAGGAAGTGATGCGCATGTGTTCTTGAGCATAACGAAAATCATCTTCAGAAAAATCTTTCGGTACTATACGCTTGAACACCGCACCGGTATAGGCACAGATAGCGGGCATCGCAGAATTTGCCTCCGAAAAGAAATCCTGATAGCGCAGATAATTCTCAGCGGCAATCTTGGAATTTATACGTAGCAGACGTTCCAGGTCAGCAGCTGAAAATTGCCCCATATCCAAGGCATTCTGTACTGCTTCCGCCTGAAAATGCGGAACGGTTATTTCAGGGACTCCTACAGATATACGTGCCGTCATCGTTTTGGCACAAGAGATGAATGTCAACATATCACGTTCAAAGTTTTTTGGGAAACAAAGATAATGCAAATCGAATGCAGAACTTTCATATTCGTATGAAAAAGTTTTGCGCAAAAGTTTTTCCGCATAATCGTCCTCTATTTCCATACTTTTTCGTACTTTTACGCCTTGTTGGAAAAATATAGGCTTTTCCCCCCCTCGAAACCTGTTCCAACCACGAGACTGAAAAAAGGGAAAAAAACAATATATAAAATGACTCACAAATGGAATTATCAACCCATTACACCCGAACAGGTAGAGACAAGCCAAAAGTTGGCCCAAGAATTAGGGATTAGCCCGATTCTTAGCGGATTATTGGTGCAGCGGGGAATAACGAAGCAGCACAGGATGCCAAGAAGTTTTTCCGCCCGCAATTGCCCGACTTGCACGACCCATTCCTGATGAAAGACATGGATGTGGCCGTGGAACGCCTTAATAAGGCAATGGGAAAGAAAGAGCGTATTCTGATTTATGGTGACTATGATGTAGACGGTACTACTGCAGTGGCATTGGTCTACAAGTTTATTCAACAGTTCTATTCGAACATTGACTATTACATCCCCGACCGCTACAACGAAGGCTACGGGGTATCTACCAAAGGGGTAGACTATGCCGCGGAAACCGGTGTAGGATTGATTATCGTACTGGATTGCGGCATCAAAGCTGTAGAGGAGATAACCTATGCCAAAGAAAAAGGCATTGACTTCATCATCTGCGACCACCATGTGCCCGACGATGTACTTCCACCTGCCGCCGCTATCCTGAACGCCAAGCGTTTAGATAATACGTATCCTTACGAGCACCTTTCCGGCTGCGGCGTAGGCTTCAAATTCATGCAGGCATTTGCCATCAGTAATGGCATCGAGTTCCATCACCTCATTCCACTGCTCGACCTAGTTGCCGTAAGTATCGCCTCGGACATTGTTCCCATCATGGGAGAAAACCGGATACTTGCTTTCCATGGATTGAAGCAATTGAACAGTAATCCCAGTGTAGGCTTGAAAGCGATCATCGACGTATGCGGACTGACGGAAAAGGATATTACCGTCAGCGACATCGTGTTCAAGATAGGCCCACGCATCAATGCCTCCGGACGTATTCAGAACGGAAAAGAAGCCGTCGACCTGCTGACTGAGAAGAGATTTCTCCATGGCTTTGGAAAAAAGCCAATCAAATCAATCAATACAACGAAACCCGGAAAGACCTCGATAAGACCATGACCGAGGAAGCCAACCAGATTGTAGCTGACCTGGAAGGACTGGCAGACCGCCGCTCCATCGTGTTATACAACGAGGATTGGCACAAAGGTGTTATCGGTATCGTTGCCTCCCGCCTGACGGAGATTTATTATCGCCCCGCGGTAGTACTGACCCGTACGGATGATATGGCAACAGGTTCCGCCCGTTCCGTATCTGGTTTTGACGTGTATAAGGCGATTGAATATTGTCGTGATCTGCTGGAAAATTTCGGTGGCCATACCTATGCAGCCGGTCTTTCGATGAAAGTGGAGAATGTTCCCGCCTTTACCGAACGCTTCGAGGAATTCGTTTCACAGAACATCCTACCGGAACAGACAAGTGCAGTCATAAATATCGATGCAGAGATAGATTTCAGGGATATTTCTCCGAAATTTTTTAGTGACCTGAAGAAGTTCAATCCTTATGGTCCGGATAATCCGAAGCCGATATTCTGCACACATAATGTTTATGATTACGGCACTAGTAAAGTAGTGGGACGTGATCAGGAACATATCAAGCTGGAACTGGTAGACAACAAATCGAATAATGTAATGAACGGCATTGCCTTCGGACAAAGTTCGCATGTACGTTTCATCAAAACCAAGCGTTCGTTTGATATCTGCTACACCATTGAAGAGAATACCCATAAACGGGGCGAGGTACAGTTGCAGATAGAGGATATTCAACCTAATTAAATGAAGAATGAAGAATTACCATATGGATAATAGCATAGCTAATTCTTCATTCTTCGTTTTTCACTCTTCACTTCTATGTATAAGGAAATCTTAAAGCAATACTGGGGATATGACAACTTCCGAGGCATACAAGAAGACATCATCAATAGTATTGGCGAAGGCAGAGACACCTTGGGACTGATGCCTACGGGCGGTGGAAAGTCCATCACATTCCAGGTGCCTGCACTTGCCAGAGAGGGACTTTGCATAGTTATCACTCCCCTGATTTCTCTGATGAAAGACCAAGTGCAGAACCTGAAAAAAAGAGGAATCAAAGCACTTGCCATCTACTCCGGAATGTCCCGGCAAGAGATTATCGTCACGTTGGAAAACTGTATTTTCGGTAATTATAAATTCCTGTATATATCGCCCGAACGGTTGGATACGGAAATCTTCCGCACCAAGCTACGGAAAATGAACGTCAGTATGATTACGGTAGACGAAAGCCATTGCATATCACAATGGGGCTACGATTTCCGTCCTGCCTATCTGAAGATAGCCGAAATACGTGATCTCCTACCCGGTGTACCCGTGCTGGCACTGACAGCCACTGCCACTCCGGAAGTCGTGAAGGATATCCAGGCACGGCTGTGCTTCCGGCAAGAAAATGTTTTCCGTATGAGTTTCGAACGGAAGAACCTTGCCTACATAGCCCGCAAAACAGAAAATAAGACCGGAGAACTTCTTCACATCCTGCGCCGTATGCCCGGAAGCGCCATTATTTATGTACGCAATCGTCGGCGAACCAAAGAAATCACCGAACTTTTAATTAACGAAGAGATTACCGCCGACTTCTACCACGCCGGTCTGGATGATGCCACCAAGGATATACGTCAGCATCGCTGGCAAACAGGCGAGAGTCGTGTAATGGTTGCTACCAACGCTTTCGGCATGGGGATCGACAAGCCCGATGTACGTATCGTAATCCACCTCGATTTACCGGACTCTCCCGAAGCCTATTTCCAGGAAGCAGGACGTGCAGGACGTGACGGCAACAAAGCGTATGCCGTAATACTCTATGCCAAATCGGACAAAGTCACCCTTCATAAACGTATCCCGGACACCTTTCCGGAGAAAGACTACATCAAACAGGTGTACGAACATCTGCAATATTATTACCAAATGGCAATGGGAGACGGTTTGGGATGTATCAGAGAGTTCAATCTGGAAGACTTTTGCCGGAAGTTCAAATACTTCCCTGTGCCTGCCGACAGTGCATTGAAGATTCTGACGCAAGCAGGATATCTGGAATATACCGACGAACAGGACAATGCCTCCCGCCTTTATTTCACTGTGCGCCGTGATGAACTATATAAATTACGCGAACTGGGAGAGGATATGGATAAACTTATCCAAATCGTTCTGCGCTCTTACACTGGAGTATTCACGGATTACACTTTTATCAACGAGAATTCACTTGCCGTAAGTAGCGGATTAACGCGACAACGGGTGTACGACTTGCTGATACGCCTATCCAAGATGCGTATCATCGACTATATCCCACATAAAAAAACACCTTATATCATATACACACGCGAACGCGTAGACAGGCAACATCTGCAAATCTCCCGCAGTATATACGAGGAGCGTAAGGAACGCTATGAAGCCCGCATTCAAGCAATGGTAGATTATGTAACGACCGAAACCGTTTGCCGCAGCCGTATGCTTCTACGGTATTTCGGTGAGAAGAATGAACATAACTGCGGAATATGCGATGTCTGCCTCAGCCACCGTGCCGAGACTCCCGAGCTTTCCCCCCAACAAATAAAAGAAGAAATTAAAGAATTGCTTCGCAAGCAACCTCTGACACCTGCCGATATTGCCTCACAGATAGAAGCAGACAAAGAAATCATCTCTCAATGCATCCGCGAATTGCTGGAAGATGAAGATCTGAAAGCGGAGAACGGCATCATAAGCCTGAAGGCATAAGAAAGGGCGTACAGTGAATTGCACGCCCTTCTCCTTATATATCAATAAGAATTATTCCGTTACTGTCGGTTTCTCAATACCTTCGTTGGTTGCGCGTTCTTCCATACGCTGGATACGGGCATCCAAATCAGGATGAGTAGAGAACAGTTGATTCAGCTTACTACTTTTCTGTGCACCGGCTTCTTCCTGCAATTTCTTCAACTTCTGGAAAGACAAAGCCATCGCCCAAGGGTTCTTGCCATGACTCTTCAAGAACTCGTAGCCGTAATCGTCGGCACTGCGTTCCTGCTTCTGTGAGTAAGTGGAGTTCACCAAAGCTTCACCCAAATCGCCCAACTGAGAATCTGTCAGTTTAGCAGCCGTACCGCCTTGCGAAGAAATACCGTCTTTCAAGGCAGAAGTCAGCAATGCTGTGCGGAAGCCATTCTTAGAGTCCTTGTGTGCCACATGCCCCACTTCGTGACCGATAACACCAAGCAATTCATCGTCACTCATAATGTCCATCAAAGAAGAAAAGATACGTACACTACCATCTGCACACGCAAAGGCATTGACGTCTATCACATAATAAACTTTAAAATTCAAGGGAATTCCTTCCACATCCGTCAAGCCGTCAGTCAGCTTCTTCAAGCGGATAGTGTACTCATTGTCGTCCGCACACACCTGATTGTGAGTATCCATCCAGTCGATGTATTCTTTCACATACTCCGTCATTTGAGCATCTGTTAAAGTCACCGCTTTAACGGCTTTTACTGCACCTTTCAATGCTTTCACATTAAACTGAGCCATTGCAGGCATTGTCACAGCCATGCATACGAGAAGAAGGGCCCCACTTCATAAGAGTCTTTTTTCATTCTTGTGTTTTTTTAGAAGATGATTATTTTTATTTTGATAAATGTGGCGCAAAAGAACAAATTTTAAATGATACCATCAACATATTAGGAGATGTTTTTCTCTTTTTCGACAAAGTTCTTGGTATAAAGACTAATTTTTTATGCAAACCCAAACTGTTTCTAAATAATATCATACCTTATGGGGGGTGTTCTCGCCAAATTCCAACAATTGCTATTGTGTCGATGCATGCACCGAATTCGAAGGCGAAAGAGCCGCCGGATTTATAAAAGTATATCAAGTCTCATACGACGAATTCCAATTCATGTTCGGTTTATGATCGGATCAGGTACGGTAATTCGTTTTTCATTGATTTTTTCTTTTTATTCGTATATTCCGGAGAATTTCTTTAAGTTTGCAAAAGAATAGAAACAAAATATCAAAGACATACATAATTATGGGATTCTTTAAATCTTTCTTCTCCGGCAAACAAGACAAGCCGGAAACTGAAAAACAGAAAAACGAGCAGAAGAACTTTGAAATTTTCAAGTATGACGGCATGCGTGCACAGCGCATGGGACGTCCGGACTACGCCATTAAATGTTTCACCGAAGCCTTGGCCATCCAGGATGACTTTGAAACCATGAGTTATCTGAGCCAGGTTTACATCCAGACAAATGCCCTCAGCGAAGCACATGAGCTTTTGGAACGTATGGCGAAACTGGAACCGGAACATACTTCCACCTTCCTCACCCTTGCCAATGTATGCTACCTGCAAGAAGATTATCAGGCCATGACCGAAGCCGCACAGAAAGCTATTGAAATAGAAGAAGGCAACGCCATGGCGCACTATCTTCTGGGAAGGGCCAAGCAAGGAATGGATGATGGCATTATGAGCATCGCCCACCTCACCAAAGCCATCGTTCTGAAAGATGATTTCACCGAAGCACGCCTCCTACGTGCCGAAGCATTAACCAAGATGAAGCAGTATAATGAAGCCATGGAGGACATTGACGCTATATTGGCACAAGATGCAGATGACGAAAGCACCCTCTTGCTACGCGGCAAAATCAAAGAAGCCACCGGTGACGCCGGAGCGGCAGAAGCCGATTATTGTCACGTGACTGAACTGAATCCCTTCAATGAGCAAGGTTTCCTCTATCTGGGACAACTCTATATTGAGCAAAAGAAACTTCCGGAAGCTATCGCCCTCTTTGATGAAGCTATTGAACTGAACCCTAATTTTGCGCAAGCCTACCACGAACGCGGACGTGCCAAGTTGCTGAATGGCGACAAAGATGGTTCGGTTGAGGACACAAAGATAGCATTGGAACTAAATCCGAAAGAAGTTCAAGCCTTCAACGGACAATATGGCAACCAGTCTAACGAAAGACAACCGAATGTACTAGGACTATAGGTTCCACCTTAATTATATAAGCAAGTCAATAAAATGAAGCTTCAAATAAAAAAAAGATCGTTTTTTGTTTGCATATAAAAGAAAAGTATTACTTTTGCCACGAATTAAGAATCAAAAAGAAAACGAAAGTATGAATTTGTTTACTTATGCATATTACTTCTTTTTTTACTTTTACTTTAGCCAGAAAGTAGAGCGGGAGTTTGTATGTATCAAGTGACAGTGATGCTTAAGAACTGAGTAGAGAACTAAAGTAATATACTTAGAATCCCGCTCCATCGTATGGAAGCGGGATTTTTTTTATAGCATAACCAAGAAAATAAAAATAATGAAAAAGGTAGCCATTCAAGGAACATTAGGCTCGTATCACGACATCGCCGCACACAAGTACTTCGAAGGAGAAGAAATAGAGTTAATCTGTTGCGCCAACTTTGAAGACGTGTTCGGTGCCATCAAAAAAGACAGTCAGACCATAGGAATGCTGGCGATAGAGAACACCATTGCAGGTAGTTTGCTGCATAACAATGAGCTATTACGCCAAAGCGGCACACAGATCATAGGCGAGTACAAGCTGCGTATTTCCCATAGTTTTGTCTGCCTGCCCGATGAGACTGGGATGATATTACCGAAGTCAACTCCCACCCTATCGCCCTGATGCAATGCCGCGAGTTCCTTGCCCAGCACCCGAAAATGAAAGTAGTGGAAGGCGGAAGATACCGCCCGCAGTGCCGAAATCATCCAACGGGAACATCTGAAAGGCCATGCAGCTATCTGCTCCAAAGCTGCTGCAGAGCGTTATGGCATGAAGGTCCTGCAGGAAGGTATCGAAACCAACAAGCATAACTTCACCCGTTTCCTGGTAGTAGCCGACCCTTGGCAGGTGGACGAGATACACCGCCATCCACACCCAAGGAAACCAACAAGGCAAGCATGGTATTCACACTTCCCCATACTGAAGGAGCCTTTCGCAAGTATTGTCTATTTTGTCTTTCTACCGCATCAACCTGACCAAGATACAATCACTGCCCATCATCGGGCGTGGAATGGGAATACCAGTTTTACGTAGATGTCGTCTTCGACAATGTGCTGAGATATAAACAATCCATTGCGGCCATCACACCGCTGACCAAAGAACTGAAAATATTAGGAGAATATGAAGATGGAAAATCAAACGTGTAGAATAAAGCCCGCCGACCGCCTGGCAAGCGTAAGCGAATACTACTTTTCGAAGAAGCTGAAAGAAGTGGCACAAATGAATGCCGAAGGAATGGACGTAATCAGCCTGGGAATCGGAAGCCCCGACATGCCGCCCTCGGAAGCAACCATACAAACCTTATGTCGCGAAGCACAAAACCCAGATGGACATGGCTATATGCCTTATGTCGGTATCCCCGAACTTCGCCGCGGTTTTGCCGACTGGTATAAGAAAATGGTACGGTGTAGCATTGAATCCCAACACAGAGATACAACCGCTCATCGGCTCCAAAGAAGGCATCCTGCACGTGACGCTCGCTTTGTCAACCCCGGTGAACAAGTATTGGTTCCCAATCCGGGCTACCCCACTTACACTTCATTAAGCAAGATACTGGGTGCGGAGGTCGTGAACTATAACTTGAAAGAAGAAAACGGCTGGATGCCCGACTTCGACGAACTGGAACAGATGGACATGAGCCGTGTAAAGTGATGTGGACCAACTATCCCAATATGCCCACCGGGGCGAACGCAACACCGGAACTGTATGCAAAACTGGTGGACTTCGCACGCCGCAAGGACATCGTCATCGTAAACGACAACCCCTACAGCTTCATCCTGAACGAACATCCCATCAGCATCCTCAGTATTCCGGGTGCCAAGGAGTGCTGCATAGAATTCAATTCCATGAGCAAGAGCCACAATATGCCGGGATGGCGTATCGGTATGCTTGCCTCGAATGCTGACTTCGTGCAATGGATATTGGAAGTAAAGAGCAACATCGACAGCGGTATGTTCCGCGCCATGCAACTGGCAGCCGCCACTGCCTTGGAAGCAGAACAGGAATGGTACGACGGAAATAACAAGAACTACCGCAACCGCCGCCATCTGGCAGGAGAAATCATGCACGCACTGGGATGTACGTATGACGAAAAACAGGTGGGTATGTTCCTCTGGGGCAAAATCCCCGACAGCTGTACAGACGTGGAAGAACTGACTGAACACGTGCTGCACAAAGCCAGAGTATTCATTACTCCCGGGTTTATCTTCGGAAGTAACGGGAAACGGTATATCCGCATCTCGCTTTGCTGCAAAGACCATAAATTGGAAGAGGCACTGAAACGCATCAGGGAGATGAAGTAATATGTTTACAAAAAAGAAGTCCTGTAACACAAGCCACTCACCGTTTAAAAAAACGTGCCCGACGTTTTTAAAGAATAAGGGCAACGTTTGAAAAAAACGAGGCCTGTATTTATTAACACGTTTGAAAGGCTTTATCAACGGGGGTTGTAGAGGGTTCAGGAGATACAGAAGAAATATCTATACAATAAAAATATAATTGAACAAAAATAAAAGAATATGGAACTTGAATTAGAATCGATTTTGCTGCCGGGTATTGAGGACAAACGTCCCATGGTAATTGCAGGTCCTTGCAGCGCCGAGACAGAAGAACAAGTAATGTGCACCGCCAAGCAACTGGCCGAAAAGGGAATGAAGCTATTCCGTGCCGGCATCTGGAAACCGCGCACCAAACCGGGCGGCTTCGAAGGAGTAGGCGTAGACGGCCTTGCATGGCTGAAGGAGGTAAAGAAAGAAACCGGTATGTACGTGGCAACAGAAGTTGCTACTTCGAAGCATGTATACGAGTGTCTGAAAGCAGGTATCGATATCCTTTGGATTGGCGCACGCACCACTGCCAACCCGTTTGCCATGCAGGAAATTGCCGATGCACTGAAGGGTGTGGATATTCCTGTGTTTGGTGAAAAACCCGGTAAACCCGGATCTGGAACTCTGGATCGGTGCCCTAGAGCGTATCAACAATGCCGGTCTGAAACGTCTGGCAGCCATCCACCGCGGATTTAGCAGCTATGACAAGAAGCTCTACCGTAACTTGCCCCAATGGCATATCCCCATTGAGCTGCGCCGCCGAATTCCCAACCTTCCTATTATCTGCGACCCCAGCCACATAGGTGGAAAGCGCGAACTGGTTGCTCCACTCTGCCAGCAAGCTATGGATTTGGGTTTCAACGGACTGATTATCGAGAGCCACTGCAACCCGGACTGTGCCTGGAGCGATGCTTCGCAGCAAGTGACTCCCGGACGTACTGGATTACATCCTGAACCTGCTCGTCATTCGTAAGGAGACACAGACTACGGAGAACCTCAGCGAATTGCGCAAGCAGATAGACGAATGCGACAACAATCTTATTCAGGAGCTGGCCAAACGGATGCGTGTGGCACGTGAAATCGGTACATACAAAAAAGAGCATGACATGACCATCCTGCAAACCGGACGCTACAACGAAATCCTCGAAAAACGCGGCTCACAAGGCGTGCTCCTTGGCGTGGATTCCGAATTCATCAAGAAGGTATTTGAGGCGATACACGAAGAGAGTGTGAGGCAACAAATGGAAATTATAAATAAGTGACAAGCTACAGGCTACGAGTAGCTGCGCCATCATACCGCAGGACACTCGTAGCTTGTAACTCGTAACTTGTAGCTAATAACATTAGATTTATGCGTATTTTAATACTTGGAGCCGGGAAAATGGGCTCTTTCTTTACAGATATATTGAGTTTCCAGCATGAGACGGCTGTGTTCGACGTCAATCCGCACCAACTGCGTTTTGTCTACAACACCTACCGCTTCACCACACTGGAAGAAATCAAGGACTTCGAGCCGGAGCTGGTCATCAATGCCGTTACGGTGAAATATACATTGGATGCATTCCGCAAGGTGCTGCCCGTGCTGCCCAAGGATTGTATCATCAGTGATATCGCCTCGGTGAAGACAGGATTGAAGAAATTCTATGAGGAAAGTGGTTTCCGTTATGTATCGTCGCATCCGATGTTTGGCCCTACATTTGCCAGCCTTAGTAATCTGAGCAGCGAGAATGCTATCATCATCAGTGAAGGTGACCACCTGGGAAAAATTTTCTTCAAGGACCTTTACCAGACGCTCCGCCTCAATATCTTCGAATATACTTTCGATGAGCATGATGAGACGGTAGCTTATTCTCTGTCTATTCCTTTTGTCTCTACGTTTGTTTTTGCAGCGGTGATGAAGCATCAGGAGGCTCCGGGTACTACGTTCAAAAAGCACATGGCTATCGCTAAGGGTTTACTGAGTGAGGATGATTACTTGCTTCAGGAAATTCTTTTCAACCCGCGCACTCCCTCGCAAGTGGAAAATATTCGTCTGGAGCTGAAGAATTTGCTGGAAATTATCAGTACGAAGGATGCGGAAGGAATGAAGCAGTATCTGACGAAGATTAGGGAAAAGATAAAATAGATAGGTGAAATTAAGGGATTGAAGAGAGGAGGGGGACGAAAAAGAAAATGGGGCTTCTCTCTTCAATTTGTTAATAAAGAGAGGTGATGATATTTAGGGGCACTGTCCATCATTTTGTGTAAATAGAAAACTTCAGGATTCAGGTTTTATACTTGAATCCTGTTTTTCAAATATAGTGATAAATTGGTTAAAAATCAAGGCCCAATTCCAAATTGGTTGATACCATTTCCTTTCAATTTCTGTTATAGCCATATAAACAGACTTTTTCAGTACATCATCATTTGGGAATGATAGTTTGTTTTTGGTATACTTTCTAATTTTTCCATTCAGATTTTCAATAAGATTTGGTTGTATATATGATTTTTCTAATTTCCACAGGGAAGTCAAAGAATACGGTTAATTCTTCCCAGTTATTTCTCCATGAACGTATTGCATAAGGATATTTACTACCCCACTTTTGCTCAAAGTTATCCAACTCCATTTTTGCAGCTTCTTTCGTGGGTGCATTATAGATGTTCTTCAAGTCGGAAGTGAACTCCTTCTTTTCTTTCCAAACCACATACCGACAAGAGTTTCTGATTTGATGTACCACACATATCTGGGTGGTAGAGGAGGGAAACACGCTCTTGATGGTTTCTGTAAATCCATTCAGATTGTCAGTAACCGTAATTAGTATATCTTCTACGCCACGGGCTTTGAGATCTGTTAATACGCCCATCCAGAAAGCGGCACTCTCATTTTTACCAACCCACATACCCAATACCTCTTTCAAGCCATCCTTGTTCAGGCCTACACAGAGATAAACAGTCTTGTTGATAACTTTACCATTTTCCCTAACCTTGAACACGATACCATCCATCCAGACAATCATGTATAAGCTCTCCAGAGGACGATTCTGCCACTCTGAGGCAGCCTGGCTGACTTTATTGGTAATAATAGAGATAGCAGAAGTCGAGAGGTTAATGCCATATATTTCCTGCATTTCCGATTCAATGTCGGATACACTCATACCTTTGGCATAAAGAGAAATAACAAGACGCTCAATAGATAAGCCACGCGATTGATGCTTAGGAACTACAACAGGCTCAAATTCACCTTCTCTATCACGGGGAACCTGAATAACAGATTCACCCATCTCGGTTTGAATCCGCTTCTTATAGTTGCCATTTCGTGAGTTGCCACTATGATCTCCTTGATTGGAGTGCTTTTCATAACCTAAATGGTTATCCTTTTCAGCTTCCAGCATTTGCTCATAAACACGAGTATGAAGCTCTTTCATGAAAGCCGTAACATCTTCACCTGTCTTAAACTGAGACAGAAACTCTTTACTTAAAAATTCTTTGGGAATGTCCATAAAATCTGATTTTTACAAAGTTAATACATAAATAGAAAACTACGAGAAAAATCCCGTAGTTTTCTATTTACACAATCTAATGGATAGTCCCTATTTAGGATTAGGTAGGGGCATACTTATTTCCTAAATTATTGAAAATAGTCAAATATTGGCAAGAATGATATGAAATTCTCGTATACTACTCTATTTGAATTATTGTAAATAACTCTGTGTTTGTTTTGCTAGAACCATATTGTAACTAACTTCTATTTAAGTAGAACCATTGGAAACACCAAGTAAACTACTACAGCTACGATCGTTGTGGTCTACTTTCATTTTAGTATCTTTGAACCATAGGAAACAGCGAAATCGAACTCCTTTATCATTGTCAAGGTGTTGTGATTTGCTTTCATTTTAGTATCTTTGAACCATAGGAAACAGCAGCGACTTCCACGACCAGACGCTCCTGCTTGTTGTGATTTGCTTTCATTTTAGTATCTTTGAACCATTAGGAAACAGCAAAAAAAGAAATTCGGTGAAACGGCTTTGGAGTTGTGATTTGCTTTCATTTTAGTATCTTTGAACCATAGGAAACAGCAGCACGGGGCAAATGGGTGATATGTATGATGTTGTGATTTGCTTTCATTTTAGTATCTTTGAACCATAGGAAACAGCTTGCTTCCCCGGTTTTGCATTGATCCATTGGTTGTGATTTGCTTTCATTTTAGTATCTTTGAACCATAGGAAACAGCGTATGCTCGATTATTTACCCTTGCAGCGCCGTTGTGATTTGCTTTCATTTTAGTATCTTTGAACCATAGGAAACAGCCTCGCGCATGGTCCATCCCCAAAACTTACAGTTGTGATTTGCTTTCATTTTAGTATCTTTGAACCATAGGAAACAGCAAAAACTATGTTCGATGAACTTGTAACATTGTTGTGATTTGCTTTCATTTTAGTATCTTTGAACCATAGGAAACAGCTTTTAGGAAGGTCGTGGAGAGTTGCGTATACACGTTGTGATTTGCTTTCATTTTAGTATCTTTTGAACCATAGGAAACAGCACCGCCTGAGCTATTAATCTGGCTCGTTGAGTTGTGATTTGCTTTCATTTTAGTATCTTTGAACCATAGGAAACAGCAGAATGGAAGAATACGGGGTGCACCTTGAGTTGTGATTTGCTTTCATTTTAGTATCTTTGAACCATAGGAAACAGCTTCCCGCCAAGAAAACATTTTTATTAGCTTGTTGTGATTTGCTTTCAAATTAGTATCTTTGAACCATAGGAAACAGCAATATGAAAAGCATTCAAGAATTAGCAAGGGTTGTGATTTGCTTTCATTTTAGTATCTTTGAACCATAGGAAACAGCCATGTTACAGATATTCTCCCCACATAAGCGGTTGTGATTTGCTTTCATTTTAGTATCTTTGAACCATAGGAAACAGCTACCGGACGAAGATAAGAAAAAACCGATAAGGGTTGTGATTTGCTTTCATTTTAGTATCTTTTGAACCATAGGAAACAGCATACCAATGATATTCTTCACCCTCCTTGATGTTGTGATTTGCTTTCATTTTAGTATCTTTGAACCATAGGAAACAGCAACGTCTTATGCATGATAAGCCCCTCGATAGTTGTGATTTGCTTTCAAATTAGTATCTTTGAACCATTGGAAACAGCAGTTGAATTTCCTTTCAGAAAAGTAAATATGTTGTGATTTGCTTTCATTTTAGTATCTTTTGAACCATAGGAAACAGCATCATGTTCGAACTTACTTCCGTTGGCGGTGTTGTGATTTGCTTTCATTTTAGTATCTTTGAACCATAGGAAACAGCTTATGGCAACACATTGTTGGTTTGAAGTGAGTTGTGATTTGCTTTCATTTTAGTATCTTTTGAACCATAGGAAACAGCAAGTGGTTCACTTCATGTAATGATGCACGGGTTGTGATTTGCTTTCATTTTAGTATCTTTTGAACCATAGGAAACAGCCATGCCTATGATGTTGAACGCAAGAAACCAATCAGTTGTGATTTGCTTTCATTTTAGTATCTTTTGAACCATAGGAAACAGCAGTGCTCAGGCGGGTATTCAAGTCCCATCCGTTGTGATTTGCTTTCAAATTAGTATCTTTGAACCATTGGAAACAGCTACCGGACGAAGATAAGAAAACCGATAAGGGTTGTGATTTGCTTTCATTTTAGTATCTTTGAACCATAGGAAACAGCATACCAATGATATTCTTCACCCTCCTTGATGTTGTGATTTGCTTTCATTTTAGTATCTTTGAACCATAGGAAACAGCAACGTCTTATGCATGATAAGCCCCTCGATAGTTGTGATTTGCTTTCATTTTAGTATCTTTTGAACCATAGGAAACAGCGATATACCTACCGAAGAGGATGAAGCCGATGTTGTGATTTGCTTTCATTTTAGTATCTTTGAACCATAGGAAACAGCAGTTGAATTTCCTTTCAGAAAAGTAAATATGTTGTGATTTGCTTTCATTTTAGTATCTTTTGAACCATAGGAAACAGCATCATGTTCGAACTTACTTCCGTTGGCGGTGTTGTGATTTGCTTTCATTTTAGTATCTTTGAACCATAGGAAACAGCTTATGGCAACACATTGTTGGTTTGAAGTGAGTTGTGATTTGCTTTCATTTTAGTATCTTTGAACCATAGGAAACAGCAAGTGGTTCACTTCATGTAATGATGCACGGGTTGTGATTTGCTTTCATTTTAGTATCTTTGAACCATAGGAAACAGCCATGCCTATGATGTTGAACGCAACCAATCAGTTGTGATTTGCTTTCAAATTAGTATCTTTGAACCATTGGAAACAGCAGTGCTCAGGCGGGTATTCAAGTCCCATCCGTTGTGATTTGCTTTCATTTTAGTATCTTTTGAACCATAGGAAACAGCGTTTCACGATGAGTTTAAGAAAAGACTCGTGTTGTGATTTGCTTTCATTTTAGTATCTTTGAACCATAGGAAACAGCCCAGCCCGGTGATTGTTGTTGAATGGAAGACTGGTTGTGATTTGCTTTCAAATTAGTATCTTTTGAACCATTGGAAACAGCATAAGACACACTCTATGCAACATGATTTGAGTTGTGATTTGCTTTCATTTTAGTATCTTTTGAACCATAGGAAACAGCTCGTAGGAGCCTCTACCCACATTATTTCTTGTTGTGATTTGCTTTCATTTTAGTATCTTTGAACCATAGGAAACAGCTTTAGGAGATAAATAAGGGGCGTTGGTGGCGTTGTGATTTGCTTTCATTTTAGTATCTTTTTGAACCATAGGAAACAGCTCCCACAAGGTAACAGCTTATTTCATTATCGTTGTGATTTGCTTTCATTTTAGTATCTTTGAACCATAGGAAACAGCACGACCTACGTTACAGACTGATATCCAATTGGTTATAAACCATTTTTGAATTACAAAAACAATACAGTTTTTAATTAAAAATCCCGCATTTAAGCGGGATTTCTTTTTCTAGAAAAGCTCTAATTTGCTGGCCGGGAGTATTTATGTCCAAAGATCTTTTCCCATAAAACAACTCTATATTTCCAAATTGCTTATCTGTAATACACATAATTCCAACCTGTCCATGCTCCGGCAAGAAAGATTTAACTCTTTTTATATGAGCTTCTGCATTCTCACTACTAGCACAATGACGAACGTAAATAGAAAACTGAAACATAGTAAAGCCATCTTTCTGCAGATTCTTTTTAAAATCTACATATGCCTTCTTATCCTTCTTTTTGTTTCAGTAGGTAAATCAAATAATACAAGTACCCACATAATACGATATTCACTAAATCGGTTCATCTCACATTTCCGGATATATTATTCTACGTAGTTCACCACTAAAGCATTTATACAGAGATGCAGTAGTCTGCCCCACCGCAACCATTAAAGGACTACGTTTACCAGAGATAACAACTTCTAGTGTAGGAATAGTAAGTAACTGAGCTTTTAAACCTTTCGTCAGTTCATCACAATTTTATCTCCTCCTGCAATATCTTATAGACTAACTCATCAACATAGGGCCGATATGGCTCCATAATATCATCAGCCAGACAATAAGCATTATATCTATTATGATGATGTATTCCTAATGTAGGTAAAAGTCCACTGGCAACTAATCCACGTGCAACTACAGCTCTTAAAATCGCATATCCATAATTTAACAGATTATTAGGCGGAATCCCTTCCCTGTCTCTTTGTAAACCCTTCTATTTTAAACAAATTTTTTTCCAATAATAGGCAGCTGCACGAGCTTCCAAATTATCAGAGTCCCCACTTTTCACATCAGCAGCCCATATAGTCATACACTTTACTTCTTCCCCTGCGCATTTTTTCAATACAGCTGCTTGATTTTCAATTTTCATTCTTACAGTCTGTTGCCACAACTGCTTTATCAGAGGAAGAGAGGCATCCAACTGTTGACGAAACCGTTCATTTTGTGTCGTGTTTCCATATAAAGGAAGCATTAATCCAACCTTCGGCATACTCTTACTGTCGCAAGTTATGATAGCGCAATTGTTTTCAAGTAACGCTTCTAATACTCCTGAAGTAATAGTTATCTGCTTATTATCCAGTACTACTACACCAAGATCCTCTATTGGTTTAGTTACCTCTGATTGTTGTTTAAAGCCGTCAGGTAAGGTGTCGTTTTTCACAATCTCCGGCAATTTGATTACCAACTGTGCATTCCTCAAAGATAAATAAACAGGATTACCGAAATAAAGCGTTTTTTTTTAATCATAGTATTCTACTTTTTAAATTATCTACTACTCACTATCCGCTTCAAAAGACAATTGGGGCGTTTTTTCTCCCTTTTTCTAAATTTACTAAGAAGTTTCGAAAAAACATATTGCTTCTTCCTAACTCCTTCTCTGCTTGCTCATGAGCTACTCCAGCTACAATACCTTTGTTGTTTTTCTCCATTCCACGCGGAACGGGTTTTCTTAATTTGAAACAACCTAATATTATTCATTACCTTATATTTTTAATACTCACCTAGCGATACTATTTGCCCAATATGATCAACTCTAACTTTCACTATTTTATCTAACCCTTTTGAACTACGAAAATCAGTCCATGTTATACCTTTTAGAGTTGAACTTGTATCTTTAATAGTAGTTTCCAAATGATGTCTAAAAACATAGTTTTTATAGGCAAACTTTTGCACCCTAAACAAATTAGGACTTATCATCGCATAATTCTCCGGATTCAATAAATCGACCTCTTTGGGATTGAATCCTGTCTTCTCATTGGGAAATACAAAATATTCATTTTGCTTCATACTAAACAGAAACTGCCATCCTTCACTTCTTCTATAATCTTTATCAATAATAGGTTGACCAAGGTTTGCTCGTGTCACCGCATCAAAGAAAGAAACCACTACTTCATCAAGTTCATACTTCGGATTACCTTCTTCATCAAGTACTATCTGTCCCATTTTATCCAAGACAGGCTTTTTATAGATAGCCACATGATTGATTGTTACCAGTATTCACAAAATCCACAGGTTTTTTCCTTCCTTCTTTGTCCAAAATCAAGTTACCGTCTTTATCTTTCTTCTCATGCAGCGATTGAGCATTGCTAATTCCTCGAATACTCACGCGTTTAATTGATATTCCTTTAGCCGCATTCAACCATATAGGATTTTCATCCAAGTTGACGAATGCCTTTTTGGCATCTCCACCATACTCTTTTTAGCCTTTTCTCCAAAACACTACGAATTTTCACATCTATCACCTTATCTATACTTAAATTGGGATCAATCGGCTTTCGTATAGTATAAACTGTTTCAAACTCTACCGTCTGTACTTTTTCCGGAACCATTTCCGTTTGTTTCTCATCAAGATAGAGCGGATTCTTTTCCAATGTATTTTTACCAGTAAATGCTTTCTTCGGATCATTGCCAAAAGCCTCCAAACGTTTAAGTAAAGCATTCCGGTAAGCAAGTTTACTTACAGTAGCAATCTTAGCAACATCAAAAAGTTGCATTCACCTTTTCCATTTTCGTGGCATATTGCCGATGACTTCCATAAACAGTTTCTAAATGTAGCTGTCCTCGTGGTGTTTGTTGCAGTTTCCTGTTTTCACCATTTTTTTTCTTTTGTACGGTTTACATTAGAAGTAATTACCTTATTTTTAGCCTTGATAGATACCAACAAGTTTTCCAAATGGCGTTTCGCCTCGGCGCGAAATTGCGCCAAAGGCATGGGAGCAAGAGCCTTTCCATTTTCAAAGTAACGAGCCTTTATACCTATTATATTAGCATGTTCCTTGGAAGCGGGCATCCAAGCAGCATTCTTATTATTATAGTATTGAATAAATACATCTTTTGTGAAAGCTACCGTCAGAGCATCCATTGCATGGTGCCTATGATCGTTTCTTTTAGTCCAGTCCGTTATTTTCTTTATTTTTCTTCCATCTTTGTCCTCAAGCATCTCTACCATACCAAGCTTTTCATATTTAGGCAGATTCAATTCTTTCATAAGATCCACAAGTTGCCAATCCTCACGCAATTTATCAGTAATAACCCCAGTAGTAGCCACCACCCTGTGACTAATTTCATTCAACATAGCGAGAGCTTTCTTGGAGATATACTGCGTATTCCGCAAATCTCGATCGATAAATCCTTCCGGAATATCTTTCTCTTCCATTTTTAATTTCCTGAGCTTTGTCTTTTTATCCTTGAATAAGGCCTCGCAACGATTGAGAAACTTCTCCAAACCATCATCTCCGTATTTCTCTTTTTACAAAATCATAAGCCGTCTTATTACCTTTTTCTATATTGATAGCCCTGTATTCCAATGTTTTATTAGACAATGAATCATCGAAAAGACGAGCTTGCGGAATGATGTGTTCAATATCAATCTCTTTACTGAATATTTTTTTCTCTCGGAATATACTCATTAGAATACAAAGTCTTATACCCGTTATCTTTTAATTCTTCATAGAGTTTATAACGTATAATATCATTACGGCTAACATTCATCATGCCGAATTCTGTTCGCAACAACTGACGAATTTCATCATGTTCACGAGTATTTCGTGCTATGGATTTTGTTAATTCTTCTCGTTCTTTAGCATTTTTCTTTAGTTCACGGGCCAGTTCCACACGAATTTCATCAGGTTTGCCGTAGGTATCAATGATTGTATTAATCAGATTAACCATTTGGTTCAAAATCTTTTCAACCACAGGGTTACGCAAGCTATTCTTGGGAAGTATTTCCAATTTGTCCTTCAATATCTTATTTTCTATTTCATCTTTGGTCAATGAGGATTTGGAATGACGATACCCTGCATAATCACACGCAACGTCATATTGATTACCTTCTTTCAAATAAGGTAGTATCTTTTTAATAGCCTTTGCACTCAGACTTCCGTAATCTTCTTGAAATGACACATTAGCAAGTTCTACAGCATACTCTTTTTCCACGTCACAAAGCTGCATAATTTTCTCAAGCAGTTTACCATTCCCAGTCGGTGTATTATCCCCCTCAAAAGAATACAGTAAATGCCAAAGTCTGAAATAAGACTGCCTCTCAAGTTCTTTATCCTCTTTACTCAAATCAATAGAAAGTAGTTCTGTATTCCATCCTAAATTAGTGAATATGGTTTCCAGCTTTTCTATAATCTCATCTGCAGGTTTCTTAAAATCCACAGGTTCATAACCATACTTCTCAATCATCTTACTGTATGCTGAGAAAAGGGCGAATCCTGTATGATTACCATCAATCTGCTTAAAATTCATATCCAATTCCTCGGAAATTTTCGAACAGCAGTTTCAGTACCTCTGCCTTTTTCATACTTTCTTTTACAAAAAGTTCCTTAGCCAGCAACTCTTTTTTCTTCCTGATACAAAGACCGTTTTCCTTCTACGAGCAAAGGCTCTTCCGAGTTATCAAACAATGTAGAAGATTTATCCGCTTTCTTGCGTTTACTCTGTTTATCCCACGCAAAGACTTCAATATCATTCAAGGTCTGCCATATTTTGAACTCTTGAAATAACGGATGCGAACGGGGAATCACCCGACAGCCCACTGTCTTATTCTGTTTTCTGCCATCCTTTTCTACTATAACTTCTCGCTTCTCAAATTCGCAAAAACTTATCAATCCTTTTTTGACTCTTCAGACGACGTTGATAAAAAATAATGATGTCACGAATTTCTTTCTTCAGTTCCACAGTCAACTCCTCATGAAACTCAGCCTGCCTCTCCCATATCCTGTCAAATTCATCCAAATAATCTTGCCGATAGAATACTCGGTTGCGCAAACTTACATTAGGGTCTTTTTCCAACTCAGACATCAAATACTGTCCAACCGTCTGACGATTGAAGTAAAGCTGCTTACTACGATCGCTGATTGCCCCCAGATAACCACTAGAAGCACTTATCTGACCACTGATTTCTTGTAGCACAATAGCAACTATTTCCGGATTTAGTTGTTCAGAAAGAGCTTGTACACGCCAACGATAATTTTCCAATTTTAATTCATTCCCTTTGGTATCTCGCTTAAGACCGACAAGTTTATATTCCTTCATTATTTCTTCCGTTCTTGCCTCTTCCTCATTCCAAACAGATTCTTTTTCTGACCAAACAAAGAACTTTGCTAGAATGGCCCAAGTCTGACTACGATTTTTACCTCTAACTTCTTCTTTCACTGCATCACAAAATAATTCCGGATTAAACCGCTTTTGGAAGTTCCAAATCCTGTCAAACTCATTCTGTAAATCAGAACGATAAAAATCCGGTAGATTTTTCTTTCCAGCTTCAAGCATTTGCAGGCAGAGTTCCCCTGGGGTCAAGCCCTCTTCATAAAGTTTTCTTGCCACATCCATACCATCAATCAATATTCCATCTTCACTTCCTTTGGCTTTCCGGCTACTTTTATAACCACGCTTCTTATTAATCATCAGTAACACTCGAGCAAACTCCTCTAAAGAAACTTCTTCCACTGCCGCTTTCGCTCTTAGACGATAAGTTTCAAATGTTGTTTTATTACCATGTTCAGAAAGTAAAGTGCTATCTGTTATGAAACCGTGTTCTTTCAATACTTCAATGAGAGTGTCACGTCGCAATTTATAACGTTGCAAATTACGACGCATACTTCTTTTAAGAGTTCTATCTGCATTCGTGGTAATACTTTTTCCTTTTTCGAAATTTTGCATTTCATCCACTGTCAAAGGATTCACTCTTACACCAAGTTTGATAATAGACGATACTTCCTCAGTATTTTCCGCCTCATTAACCAATGCCCAGCCAATGCTATTGCAACCTAAATCTAATCCTAATATTGTTTTCATGATATTATTTTGATGTTTTGTCAAATATAGTAAAAAACTTTCTATATTCTATTGTTTTTCCCTATTTATTTCATATATTTGTCAGACTAAAATGAAGCAAATCACAATAAGGATCATTCCGTTGTGAAAACATTAGGTTCCCTCGTCCTCAACGGGGGATTTTTTTTATCTTTGCATTCGCAAAAACAATTATCCAAATGATAGACCAACCTACCATAGACAGAATTCTGGATGCCGCACAGATTGTAGACATTGTATCGGACTTCGTTACATTGCGCAAGCGAGGTGTGAATTATGTAGGCTTGTGTCCGTTCCATGATGACAAGACACCATCTTTCTATGTGTCGCCTTCCAAAGGGTTGTGCAAATGCTTTTCCTGCGGTAAAGGTGGTAATGCGGTGCACTTCATTATGGAGCACGAGCAGATGAGTTACCCCGAAGCTCTGAAATATCTGGCAAAGAAATACGGTATCGAAATCAAGGAGCGCGAACTGTCCAGCGAAGAGAAGCTGATGCAGAGCGAACGTGAAAGTCTGTTCATCGTGAATAACTTTGCACGTGATTACTTCCAAAATATACTTAAAAACCATGTGGACGGACGTAGCATTGGTATGGCATACTTCCGCAATCGTGGTTTCCGGGATGATATCATCGAAAAGTTCCAGTTAGGCTATTGCACAGAAAGTCACGATGCCATGGCTCAAGAAGCCATCAAGAAGGGATTCAAGAAAGAATATCTTGTCAAGACAGGGCTTTGCTACGAAACGGACGATCACCGCTTACGTGACCGCTTTTGGGGACGCGTTATTTTTCCGGTACACACACTTTCCGGTAAGGTGGTCGCTTTCGGCGGGCGCGTGCTTAGCAGTGCGACGAAGGGAGTCAAGGTAAAATATGTCAATTCTCCCGAATCGGAAATCTATCATAAGAGTAGTGAGTTGTATGGCATTTATTTTGCCAAACAGGCGATTGTAAAACAAGACCGCTGCTTCCTGGTGGAAGGGTACACGGACGTTATTTCCATGCATCAGTCAGGTGTCGAGAATGTGGTAGCCTCTTCGGGAACGGCACTGACTCCGGGACAAATTAAGCTCATTCACCGCTTCACCAATAACATTACGGTACTCTATGACGGTGACGTGGCAGGTATCAAGGCTTCTCTCCGCGGTATCGACATGCTTCTGGAAGAAGGAATGAATATCAAGGTTTGCCTACTTCCCGACGGGGAAGATCCGACTCCTTCGCCCGCAAGCACAATGCTACAGAATTCCAGAAATTCATACAAGATAATGAAACAGACTTTATACGCTTCAAAACCAATCTTCTACTGGAAGATGCAGGAAAAGATCCCATCAAGCGTGCTGAATTAATTGGTAATCTTGTACAAAGTATATCTATTATTCCTGAAGCAATTGTCCGTGATGTATATATTAAAGAATGTAGCCAGCTGCTTCGTATAGAAGACAAACTATTGGTTTCGGAAGTTGCCAAACGACGCGAAACGCAGGCTGAGAAGCAGGCGGAACAAAGAAACCGGGAAACAAGAAAGAATAATGCAGCCCGCGACGCTGCACAAGCACCGCTTCCCGACGGTATGCAACCACCCTACCCTGAAGACATGCCTCCTTATCCCATGGATGGAGAAATACCTGACGGTGGTGCACCGCTCCCACCAGAAGCTGCCGAATACGTATCTTATATCCCGCAGGAAGGGAAAGAAGGACAGGAATTCTACAAATACGAGCGCCTTATCTTGCAAATGGTAGTACGCTACGGAGAGAAAGTATTGTGCAACGTTCCCGATGAGGAAGGGAAAGAAATTCCTATTACGGTAACGGAATACGTGATCAACGACTTGAAGGAGGATGAACTGGCTTTCCACAACCCGTTACACAGACAGATGTTAACGGAAGCGGCAGAGCATATACATAATGAAGGCTTCATCGCAGAACGGTATTTCCTGGCGCATTCCAACCCTATCATCAGCAAACTAAGTACAGAGTTGATTGCAGACCGTTACCAACTGAGCAAATATCATTCCAAAGCCCAAAGGTTAGTGACCGATGAGGAACGCCTATTTGAATTGGTACCTACACTCATGATTAATTTCAAGTTCGCCATCATCAGTGAAGAAATGAAACACATGATGTATGCCCTACAAGACCCTGCCGTAGCCAATGATGAAGAACAATGTACCTCTATCATGAAACGCTACTCAGAACTGCGTGAGATCAAAAGTATTATGGCCAAACGACTGGGAGACAGAGTTGTACTCGGTTAAATCACCTTACTCCTAATGAGAACGATAGTTTCCTTATGCAGAAACGATAGTTCCCCCTAATGGGAACGACTGTTTCCTCATACAGAAACGATAGTTTCCCCCTAAAGGGAACGCGCGTTTCCTTTCATGGGAACTGCAGTTTCCTTTCATGAAATAAGGTATGGGATTGTTATGTGAATGAATTCTGACGAATGAGATTCATAAACTCTTCACGAGTCTTTGCCTGATTGAAAGCACCTGTAAAATCGGAAGTGGTCGTTATGGAATTCTGTTTTTCAACCCCACGCATCTGCATACACATGTGCTTGGCTTCCACAACCACCATTACGCCCAAGGGATTCAGTGTTTCCTGGATGCATTCTTTAATCTGGAGCGTCATGCGTTCCTGCACCTGAAGACGGTGGGAGAAGATATCCACTACACGGGCAATCTTGCTCAGCCCCGTAATGTAACCGTTGGGGATATAGGCCACGTGTGCTTTTCCGTAGAACGGAAGCATGTGGTGTTCGCAAAGTGAGAAGAAATCAATGTCTTTCACAATCACCATCTGACTGTATTCTTCCTTGAACTTGGCAGAGCGGAGCACTTCATGCGGGTCCATGAAATAGCCTTTTGTCAAACTCAGCATAGCTTTCGCTACACGTTCGGGGGTTTTCAGTAGTCCTTCGCGTTCGGCATCTTCGCCCAATAAAGTTATAATACGCTGATAGTGTTCTTTCAGTTCATCCAGTGCAGGAGATACGATTTCTTCTTTTCCTAACATATATTTGAGTTTTAAGTTTCCGAGTTTCAGTATAACTCAAAAACTGAACAACTTATAAACTTAAAGCGGTATGTTTATCTGCTCTTTCACAATAGAAACTTCTTTGAATACGCCTGTAGCACGCAACTGGCGCATCATGGCATCCGCTTCTTCAATACTGCGGAAGTCTCCTACACGGCACAGCCAGCGGGGAGAGTGGAAAGAGGTATAAACAGAAAGCTCCGGGAAATATTCTTTGATTCGTGAGCCCACTGAGTGAGCTTCATTCTTGGCTCTACTGGTATTGTTTCCGGCATACACCTGTACGCGGTAACCCTGACTTTTAAGCACTCTGTTCTCCGTTCCATTGGGGATATATTCCTGACCTATCAAGGCCTCGATGCGGGCATCCTGATGGATGGTTACCTTACCCTGTCCCGGCACATTGCGTTCCAGACTCTTCACAATGTTATTCTGCGCCGAAGCAAAAGCGGCGAAAGCAAAGCATGCAATTAAAAGTAAACCAAGCTTCTTCATAATGAATAATAAAATAATAGACGGTTGATAATATGATTATAGAGACTGATAACCGACAAACGGCACTTCACCGGTTATCAATTATCAGTCTTCCATTATCTATTAAGTTAAAAGCATCAATGATACCTTTGAAGTCTGCTGCCTTCAGAGCTGCACCACCGATCAAGCCACCATCAACGTCAGGATTAGCAAACAATTCCTTTGCGTTAGACGGTTTAGCGCTACCACCGTAAAGGATAGAACAGTTGTCAGCAACTTCCTTACCATACTTGTCAGCAATCAGTGAACGGATGAAAGCGTGGATTTCCTGAGCCTGGTCGGGAGTAGCAGTTTTACCTGTACCGATAGCCCAAACCGGTTCGTAAGCCAATACGATCTTAGAGAAATCTTCAGCAGACAGAGAGAATACAGAAGCCAACTGAGCGGCAACTACTTCATTCTGCTTGTTAGCCTCGCGTTCTTCCAGCACCTCACCGATACAGAAGATCGGAGTCAGGCCGTTAGACAAAGCCAATTTTACTTTTTCTTCCAAGATGGCAACTGTTTCGCCATAGTAAGCACGACGTTCTGAGTGACCCAGGATTACATATTTAGCACCTGTAGAAGCAACCATAGCAGCTGAAACTTCACCAGTGTAAGCACCTGATTCTTTGTCAGCACAGTTTTCAGCACCTACGCCAATCTTAGCTGGGTCTACCAACGGAGTAACCGATGCCAGATCGATAAAAAGGAGTACAGATGATTACATCACAGTTAGGCTTTTCGTTAGCCAATGTTTCATTCAGTTCTTTTGCAAGAGCAATACCCTCTTGGAGGGTTTTGTTCATTTTCCAGTTTCCTGCAACAATGTTTTTTCTCATTTTGTTTTTTATTTATTAAAAGGGTTAATGTATTTACTATTTATAATTTGTGATTTATGGCTGAGGAAGCTCTTTATTTTTCTCTCTCTTTCTTTCCCTGCGCTTCACAACCAGAATATCCACGCCGATAACCATCAGCAACGGAATGATAAACCACAAAAAACGTAACCAATCGTGCGCAAATCACTTTCTTGTTTCTGCTGACCGAGTTCCAGTTTATCCAAGCTATCCGTCAACACATATTCATCCGGCAAACTGTTATCACTCCACTTATTCAGAATAACGCCATCCTTTATCAGCATCAGTCCGGGATTTGAACGGATAATGGTCTTCAAAGTGATGTCGTCCATCTGGCAGAAAGGGTATTCCGCTCCAGTCTTGTCACGCCACAATTCTATCTCGTCTTCCGGAGATGAAGTCAAGGCATAAAAGCCATAACCATGCTCCACACTGTAATCGTATATTTCATTGATAAGGTCTATATCGCTATCGTCAGCTCCTTCAATACGATGAGCTACCAACAGGAATGTGTATCCCTTATCTGATAAAATGCTATCGGTCAAATCCTCTCCGGTTTCCAGACTCACAATAGAGAAGTCATGAATCGGAGGTTCGTATCCTTTTTCCTTCAACACCGTACGTGTTTCAACAAACGTCCATGTGCTGTCCGGGTAGTTATCCAGTGTAAACTCCTGCTTTTTCCCGTCTTTCTCCAGAATGAACTTGCTCTCAAACACACTGGGTTTTGCTCCTTCGGGGATTTCCATACCTTCTTTGATATTCTTTCCGACCTTATAAGGACGGAAATCAAGAATGGGCAGATTGTCCAGGCAATAGAACGAAAGCACAAACACGAAAAAAAACGTATACATGGAAACCATCCATGCCATTTTTGCCGTAATAAAGCGGGTGATTTGTTTTCCACCTTTGAAGACAGATACGGCTGCAATAAGCAATACTACATTCTTGCCGAACGTTTCCCAGTTTGTCAACACCCATGCATCACCGAAACAACCACAATCGGCCACCGGATTCGCTAATGCCAGATACAGTGTCAGCGGTGTCATCACGCTCATCAGCAACAGTGCCAGAGTCGTAGCAAACCTCCGCCGTATACCGAAGAACAGGAATACTCCCACTGAGAATTCCAAAGCCGACAATACGATGGCAAACAGTAACTGCAAATATGTAGGAAACCATGCGGCCATTCCGAAAGCCGTCAGATAATCCTGAATCTTATAAAAAGAGCCTAACGGATCGACAGCCTTCACAAAGCCGGAAAAGATGAATACCGCCGCCAGTAAAAAACGGCAAACATTCACCCAGCTCTTCCATATTATATGTTTCTGCTTAGTCTCCAAATTCAATCTTAATCAAACCGAATACGGAATAATTAATCATGTCCATATAATTAGCATCTACTCCTTCCGAAACCAAAGTCTGTCCCGACAGGCTTTCAATCTGTTTCGTACGGTAGATTTTCATCAATATCAGATCAGTATATGAACTGACACGCATGCTGCGCCATGCCTCATCGTAATCATGATTCTTAGCAAGCATCAGATCCAATGAAGTTTTAGCGTATTTGTCATACAATGCCATTGCTTCTTCATTCGTGATATCGGCTGATTCCGCATATCCCAGTTCCAGCTGTATCAATCCGATAATGCCATAGTTGATAATCGCAATGAACTCGGAACGTATTCCTTCGTCCACCAACGTCACTCCTTTGGTTTCAATACTCCTGATACGATTGGCTTTAATGAATATCTGGTCAGTCACGGAAGCCGGACGGAGAATACGCCATGCCGGACCGTAATCATGTAGTTTCTTGGAGAACAAATCACGACAGATGGCTATGACATGCTCAAATTGTTGTTTGGTATCTTTCATTTCCTTACAAATTGGTTGCAAAGGTAGGAATAATTAAAGAAAAAAGAAAAGAGGGCACTCTAAATTATATTAAAGTGCCCTCTCCTTTATGGGTTTATTGATATCTTACGAACAACGTAATACCTGTCCCGGACGTAAGATTGTTTTCCGTGTAATACGATTCAACTGACAAAGCTTGTCAATAGATACCCCCTGGCGGGATGCAATCTTAGACAATGTATCGCCACTCTTCACTTTATAGAACAAACCTTCACCGGAAGCCATGCTACGAGCCGTTCCTTTTGAAGTCTTTGTTTTAGTGAAAGTATAATGATCAGCAACAATATCCTGCTTTTCAAAGTCGAACATTAAAGCAGGGTTGATAGGAATTCCCAAGAAGCGGGTTTCAAAGTGAAGATGCGAACCGGTAGAACGTCCGGTATTGCCACCTAAAGCGATAGGCTCTCCGGCTTTAACCAATTGATTAATTTCTACGATCTGTTTGGACAAGTGCCCATAAACTGTTTCCAGTCCATTGTCATGACGAATAACGATATACTTACCATAACCACGGCGTCCCTGGTTCTTTACTACACGTACTTTACCATCGAAAGCAGCTCGAATCGTATCACCGATGAATACTTTAACATCCAAGCCATAGTGCATTCTGCGTCTTCTGGGGCGATAACCGAATACGTCGGTAATCTTCGTATGCGTGGTAGGCATACAGAAACCTGTCAGGTCTACTTTATAGCTTTCAGGAACGATAGCATCGCCATAAGCTTGTACATACTCATTGTTCCAAGTCGGATATAGACTTAGACCTTGGATAAGCAGATTGTTCAGCACGTATCTGTTTCTGTAAAGCCAACGAGTCAACGCTCTTTAGTTTCCTGTCGATGGGGGCTTGTCGGGCAATCAAATCCTGAGAAAAAAGAATTCAGGCTGACCATTGCCGTCGCAGCTATTAGGATAGTTTTAATGCAATTGAAATTCATTCCGTTTCGTCATTCTTTTTAAAAAATTCTCCCAAAGGTAGTATTTCTTCTCTAAATGAAAAGGCTGTTCTTAACTATTTTTTTCGGTAAGGAACTAAAAGGTATATATTAAAACTGGCCCTAACCCCCTGTATATCGGCAAGATAAGAGCCAACATGTTTTTTACAACATAAAAATGTAAATAAAGTGTATGTTTAACCGTTATTCAACTAATGGAAGCCCAGTTAACGTTAGTTTTCCGAAGTGCTTTCAACTGTCGCCACAGGATTTCATTCTCCGGACGAATACCGGTAGGATCAGCATCCACCACTTCTTCAGCAACATTGCGCACATATTGCAGCAACTGTCCGTCACGTGCTATATCGGGCAATTTTCAGGTCGAAGGCAATGCCGCTTTGCTGTGTGCCTTCCAAATCACCGGGACCTCGTAGCTTCAGATCGGCTTCAGCGATTTCAAAGCCGTCATTTGTCCGCACCATAATTTCCAGGCGCTTGCGGGTTTCCTCGACCAACTTGTATCCGGTCACTAAAATACAATAAGACTGTTCCGCTCCACGACCTACACGACCACGCAACTGATGGAGTTGCGACAACCCGAAAGCGCTCTGCATTCTCAATCACCATCACCGAAGCATTGGGTACATTTACACCTACCTCAATCACAGTAGTCGCTACCATTATCTGTGCTTCGCCCGAAACAAAAAGCTGCATCTGTGCATCTTTCTCAACCGCTTTCATCTTGCCATGCACTTTGCAGACTCTACAATCCGGGAATTCCTCACAAATATGAAGGTAGCCTTCTTCCAGATTCTTTAAGTCTATTTTCTCACTTTCCTTAATCAAAGGATATACAATATACACCTGTCTGCCCTCTGCAATCTGTCTATGAACGGATTGGTACAAGCTTACACGATGCGCATCATATTTATGAATGGTCACAATAGGTTTACGTCCCGGCGGCAGTTCATCAATGACAGAGACATCGAGATCACCGTATAATGTCATGGCCAGCGTACGCGGAATAGGGGTAGCTGTCATGACTAGCACATGAGGCGGCTGCACATTCTTAGTCCATAAACGTGCGCGTTGTGCCACGCCGAAACGGTGCTGTTCATCTATCACTACCAATCCCAGTGAAGAGAAATTCACGGTATCTTCTATCACGGCATGCGTACCGATCAGTATTCGTACATCTCCTGTCAACAGACCGGTGAGAATGGCTTCCCGCTTTTTTCCTTTCACAGAGCCGGTCAGCAATTCCACACGTATATCCATTCCGTACAATAACTCGCGAATTGTTTCAAAATGCTGGTTAGCCAGAATTTCGGTAGGCGCCATCATACAAGCCTGATAACCATTATCCAACGCTATCAGCATACTCATCAGTGCCACCAGCGTTTTCCCACTACCTACATCCCCCTGCAACAGACGGTTCATTTGCTTACCGCTACCCACATCCCGGCGTATTTCTTTCAGTACACGCTTCTGGGCACCCGTCAGTTCGAAAGGCAGATTCTTGGCATAGAAAGTATTGAATATCTCTCCTACCGTTTCAAATACATATCCACGGTATTTCCGTTGCCTGTCTTTGGCATAGCGGAGAATATTCAACTGTACATAAAAAAGTTCTTCAAACTTCAAGCGATATTGCGCTTTACGAAGCAATTCCGGATTTGCCGGAAAATGAATATTCATCAAAGCTTCCGTCAGCGGCATCAAATGATGCTCTGTCAATATAGCGGGAGAAAGCGTTTCGGGCAGCGGTTCGCGGAGTTGCTGCACTACGGCGCTCATCATCTTCTCAATTGCATGAGAATTGAGGGAACTCCGCTTCATTTTCTCCGTTGTATTATAATAAGGTTGCAATCCCATTGTCGAGAGCTTCAGTTCCGAAGCATTATCGATATCCGGATGAGCAATGTTGATCCGTCCGTTGAAGACGCTGGGTTTACCAAATACAATATATTCCTGATGTACCTTATACTTACCGACGAGAAATTTAATTCCCTGAAACCAGACTAAATCCGCAATCCCTGTGCCATCTGAGAAATGGGCAATCAGACGGCGCTGCCTACCTTCTCCAATCGTCTCAAAGCCCAGGATTTCACCTTTCAGCTGGATATAAGGCATCGTACCGTCTATCTCATGGATATAATAGATACGGCTACGGTCTACATATTTATAGGGGAAATAATACAATAAGTCGTGAAGGGAATAGATATTCAATTCCTTATTGAGTACTGAGGCACGTTGCGGCCCTACACCCGACAGGTATTTTTTATGTCACGAGAAGCTAAATCAAACATGAATCCAACAAAGCAGCGGCTATTTTCAAATCAAAGGGGGTCGTAATTTTAATGTTTTCCCGATTACCTGCCGCGAGGTATACAGATGCTCCCATCGCTTCCACTACAGAAGCGTCGTCCGTAAAGAAAGAAGCATAAGGTTGTTCATAGGCCTGTTTCAGTAAATCGGCATCAAACACCTGGGGAGTCTGTACCAATTTATACTCATCCCGGCTGACGGTCACACTTTCTTCTCCTTTAAGATGGCGTACAGTCTCCACCACATCTGTCACGGGAATCACCGCTTTTTTTCAGCAGCCAGTTCATAACAGCGGGCTATGACTTCCCGGGAAACAAACGGGCGTACCCCATCATGAACACCAACCAATCCCGGAGTAGTAACGTGAGCCAATCCGTTCTTTACCGAATGAAAGCGGGTTTCACCTCCATCCGCTACTGTATGCGGCAAAGAAAAAGAATGCTCCGCACATAGCTCCTTCCAATAAGACTGCTGACTATGCGGGAGCACTAATATTATATGTATCTCCGGATTGTAGTCATAAAAGGCTTCCAAAGTACGCATCAAAACAGGTTTTCCACCTATAGGCAGAAATTGTTTGGGAAGTTCGCCTCCCATGCGCAACCCTTTACCACCGGCAACTATCAGAGCATACTGAACCATAAATCAATTAACACACATTACGCACATAGCCTCTTTCAGTTCCTGTACCTTCTCTTTTCCGAGCATCATATCTACCACCGTCAGAGCAAATTCCATCGCAGCACCCGGTCCTTTTCCAGTAATGATATTACCGTCTCTTTCTACCGGAGCACCCGTACATTCGGCACCTTCCAGGTATTGTTCGAAGCCGGGATAGCAAGTAGCCTTCTTGCCTTTCAGCAATCCCAGCTTACCCAATACCATAGGAGCCGCACAAATAGCAGCAATCGGTTTATTCTTTTCAGCAAAATCCAAAACCAGTTTACGTAGTTCCGGGCACTTCTCCAAAGTAGCTGCACCAGGCATTCCACCAGGTAAAAGAACTAAATCTGCGTCATAAAAATCACAGTTCACTACATTCTTATCGCAAAGCACCGGTACATCATGTGCACCCGTTACTATCTCATCGGGAGTCACCGTTACCATTTCTACGTTCAGTCCGGCGCGTCTCATCACATCCACAGAAGTAAAGCTTCTACTTCTTCAAATCCGTCGGCAAAAAAAACATAAACTGTACCCATAATTGTTCCTCCTCTTAATTTTAGATTAAAGTAATACGTTATTGTTCCCGTCTGGTTATTCAAACCCTCTACTTTATTGAAACGGGCTTTCTTGGCAGCATCCTCCGCCGCTTTCCGCAATGCGGGATTGACGGTATTGGTCTGGCGGTTGATGCTGGTTGCTATCACATGTCCCGCAGGGTTCACAGTAATCGTAACCACCACTCTGCCCTCGTCCTGTACGTTATATGTCGGACGCGGCAAACCTCCTTGTCCTATAGAACGTCCGCCGAGGTCAAAAGTTCCATAACCTCCCGTTCCGCTCGACGCACCTTCCGATGCATTTCCGGTAGGACTTCCCTGGATACCTGTTCCCTCAGTCTTACCTTTGCTTCCCATTTGCGCTCCTTTTCCGAAGGCACCTGCCACCCTCTTGCGGGCAGCCTCTTCCGCCTCCCTGCGTTCCCGCTCAGCTTTAGCTTCCGCCAACTTCCGGGCTTCTTCCGCTTTCTCGGCTTCCGTCTTCTCCGGTTTTTCCGGCTTCTTCTTTACTTCTTCCTTTTTAGGTTCCGCTTTGGGCTTGATAACAACGGTTTCTTCATCCTCCTGTGTAAGCATCTCCTGTTCTACCGTCTCCTGTACTTTAGGAGCAACGGTCTCGGGCATCACATCCACTTTTACCAGGGAAGGGTCAGCACTTCCAAATGCATTGGGCACTTCACCCAGCATTACCGGCATACCGTCTTCATCCTGCTGCTCCGGCAAAGCGAAGCCCACCAGTATCAACAGGAGAATGAACGCTACATGTACCAGCAACGCACCTACTATTCCTATATATTTGCCTTTCTTCTTCGGATTCACCATTGCATTTACAATTTAGCCATGTACAATGTACGATTTAGTTTTCCGGTGGTCGTGTAGCCAGCACCATCTTGAATTTATTCTCGTTTGCAATGTTCAGCACCTTCACGATTTCCCGGTAAGGCACAGCTTCATCAGCATAAAAGCGCCACATACATTTCCGGTTCTTTCGCAGCGCACGATTGCAGGAAAGGAGTCAATTCTTCCAAAGAAATCGCCTGCTCCTTATCATTTCCAAACGCCGCGTAAAAATTCAGGTCCTTATCGATAATAACCCGCGTCAAGGGCTTAGCCGACGTCTGCTGTTTTCCCTGCGGAAGCAACACCTTGATAGCATTGGGCGATACCATGGTAGATGTTATCATAAAGAAAATCAGCAGCAGGAAGATGACGTCCGTCATGGATGCCATACTGAAATTGGGCGATATTTTAGCTCTACGTTGTAACACGCTTAGTTCAATTATTAATTACTAATTATTAATTACTTAGGAAGCGGGTTCATTCAAGAGGTCCATGAATGCCATGGTTTTAGCCTCCATCTTATTCACCACGCCGTCTACCAGAGTCACGAGGTAGTTATAGGCAAACATCGCAATAATACCCACGATCAAGCCACCTACCGTAGTGATCATAGCTTCGTAGATACCGCCCGAAAGCAATGTGATATCGATGTTGTTGCCTGCATTGGCCATTTCGTAAAAATGCACGCACCATACCGGTCACCGTACCGAGGAAACCAATCATCGGCGCACCTCCGGAGATGGTTGCCATAATCGTCATTCCTTTCTCCAGTTTGGCAACCTCAATATTACCCACATTCTCGATGGCAGCCTGCACATCGTTCACCGGGCGTCCCAAACGGCTGATACCCTTTTCAATCATACGGGCCGAGGGAGTATCCACACTGCGACAATAGGCAATGGCAGCTTTCAATTCCCCACCCAAAATATAATCCTTTATCTTATCCATGAACTGAGGGTCTCTTTCCCCGCCTTCCGGATAACATAATTACGTTCAAACAAGATGTAGAAACAAAGAATGGACAGCAGGCCAAGAACGATCATAATCCAACCACCCTTGACAGCCCATACTCCATAAGTTCATCTCTTCAGGACCAGCTACCGGAGTCAATACCGGATTGGCACCTGCAATAGAGTCAGTCAGTGCCGGAGCCACTTGGGCCAATAACAACATTACATTCATCAGCGAAGACAGTTTTTATATTCCTTGACCGTACGCTCCAATCCCAGATACAGCGCGTCACTAATCAGCGCATGCCCGATGGATACCTCGTCCAGCCACGGAATGTTTTGATAAAAATAATTCAGATTCACCAGACTCAGATCATGTCCGGCATTCAGCCCCAGCCCCAGACTACGTGCCACTTTGGCTGCCTCTACAAAAGGCGCAACGGCTGCTTCCTTATTCTGCGGATAAGCCGTAGCATAAGGTTCCGTATATAGCTCCACGCGGTCGGCACCGGCTTTGGCAGCATATTCTATCATTTCGGCATCGGTGGAAACAAATACGGAAGTACGGATGCCTGCATCATTAAATGTATCAAGCACTTCAGTCAGAAATTCCAGATTCTGCTTGGTATCCCAACCTGCGTTAGAAGTCAGCTGAGTCGGACTATCCGGAACCAGAGTCACCTGATGCGGTTTCACTTTCAATACCAGGTCATCCATAAATTCGGGGGCAGGATATCCTTCGATATTAAATTCAGTACGAAGCAACGGGCGAAGATCATACACATCCCTCTGGCGTATATGACGTTCATCAGGGCGTGGATGTACGGTAATTCCTTCCGCACCGAAGCTTTCACAATCTAAGGCTACCTTCACCACATTAGGTACATCCCCTCCACGCGCATTACGCAACGTCGCAATCTTGTTTATGTTTACACTTAATCTAGTCATAATTCGGTTTATAGTTTGGGACAAAAGTACAAATAATAGTTATATATTGGCAGCATTCTGAGAAAAAAACACCATATTTGCATTTCATTAAGAAAGTACAGACGATGAAATTTGCCATATTTGGAAATACTTACCAAGCCAAAAAATCAACACATGCGGAAACTTTATTCCGCTTGCTGGAACGGCGTAATGCCCAGCTTTGCATTTGCAGGGAGTTCTATAACTTCCTGACTTCCGACCTGCACATGACTATCGCTTCCGCCGAACTCTTTGACGGAGACGATTTTACAGCAGATATGGTTATCAGCATCGGTGGCGACGGCACTTTCCTGAAAGCAGCCAGCCGTGTAGGAAAGAAGAATATCCCCATACTGGGCATCAATACCGGCCGGCTGGGTTTCCTTGCCGACATCTCACCGGCAGAGATGGAAGAGACCTTCGATGAGATTTATAACAACCATTACAAGGTGGAAGAACGCAGCGTGTTGCAATTACATTGTGATGATAAAAAATTGATGGAATCGCCTTATGCACTCAATGAAATTGCTGTATTGAAACGCGACAGTTCTTCAATGATCAGTATTCATACTGCTATCAATGGGGCCCATCTCACCACTTATCAAGCGGACGGGCTGGTGGTATCCACCCCTACCGGTTCCACAGCTTATTCGCTGAGTGTCGGTGGTCCGGTTATCGTGCCTCATAGCAAAACGATCGCCATCACTCCGGTGGCTCCGCATAGCCTGAATGTCCGTCCTATCGTCATTTGTGATGATTGGGAAATCACCCTTGATGTTGAAAGTCGCAGCCACAATTTTCTGGTTGCCATCGACGGGCGTAGTGAATCCTGCAAAGAGACAACCCGCTTGCGAATCTCACGGGCTGATTACAGTATTAAGGTAATCAAGCGCTTCAATCATATTTTCTTTGATACGCTTCGCAATAAATTGATGTGGGGGGCGGATGTAAGATAAATAACATTATCAGACTACTTCTGAGATTGAATATATGGCAAAATTAAAGGGTTGATTCTTAATGGAATCAACCCCCTAATAATTTATTTATGTATGAAATAGTTTTCCCAATTAGAGAGCACCTACCTCTTTCAATGCAGCGTTGGTTCCGTGAACAGCTTTAGCGCTGGCAGCAAATTTTTCTTTTTCGTCAGCAGTCAGTTCCAGTTCAACGATTTTCTCGATACCGTTCTTGCCCAGGATTACGGGAACACCGATACAGATGTCTGATTCACCGTATTCTCCTTCCAGATATACTGAACAAGGAATCATCTTCTTCTGGTTGTGGATGATAGACTCAACGACATAAGCGCCTGCCGCACCCGGAGCATACCATGCAGAAGTACCCAGCAACTTAGTCAGTGTAGCACCACCTACCATAGTAGAAGCTACCACTTCGTTCAGTTTTTCTTCGCTCAGCAGTGTGCTTACCGGCTGTCCTTTGTATGTAGCCAGACGAGCCAAAGGAATCATAGTTGTATCACCATGACCACCGATTACCATACCTTCTACTTCGTTTGCATTGCAACCCAAAGCCTGAGACAGGAAGTATTTGAAACGAGAGCTATCCAAAGCACCACCCATACCGATAACGCGGTTCTTAGGCAGACCCAAAGATTTCAATGCCAGATAAGTCATTGTATCCATCGGATTAGAAATAACTACAAGGATAGCGTTGGGAGAATATTTCAATGCATTTACTGCAACAGTTTTCACGATACCGGCATTTACACCGATCAACTCTTCACGAGTCATACCCGGTTTACGGGGAATACCGGAAGTAATCACTACAACGTCGGAGTTGGCAGTCTTCTCATAATCGTTGGTACAACCTACAACAGTGGTGTCGAAGCCCAGCAGTTGAGCAGTCTGCATCATATCCATTGCCTTACCTTCTGAAACGCCTTCTTTCACGTCCAGCATTACCACTTCGTCAGCCACTTCATTAAAGGCTAACACATTAGCGCATGTAGCACCTACGTTACCTGCACCTACTACGGTTACTTTTGACATAATCTTCAATTTTTTGTTTATATGTGTTATAAAGTTGCGACAAAAGTACAACGACATTCGTAATTAGAGAAATATTTCCGTAATAATTTTAGTTAAATACTTCATCCGAAGGGCAACAGACGAACTATCTTCTCAATCGTCCGCCTTCACAACTCAGATAGTATCGGTGTAACGGCACTCCACCACGAATACTTCCGACGTTCTTCCAAGAAACAGAGGACAGGAAGTAATTTGTCTTTTTAACAGGTTATTTGTCCTAATTTATCAACACAGAGAGCATGCTTTGTAAACAACTGATTATCAGATGTGTTATACTTGGGATATCTAAGTATGGGACTGAGGTACCCTAAGTATAGGACTGAGCCCCCCCCTAAGTATCATACTGAGTCCCCCTAAATATGGGAGTGATATCGCGAATGCTTCATTTTATAAATATTTATTACCTACTACAGAGTGTTATCCCGTTATCACTTTACCACCTTCTTATCACCCTATCACCTTCTTATCACCTTTTGTTCATTCCCCTACAGTTATGAAGGTGATGATAGTTTAATTATTTGTCAGAATTTATCAACGGCAGCACAACCATTTATAACTTCCTGATTATCAACACCATTAAACCAAGCCCTATTCAGCATACGACTGAACCCTATTAAGTATACGACTGAATGGCATTCAGTATACGACTGAATCAGGTTCAGTATACGACTATTCTAGGAACATATATTATTTGTAAACAAGATACACTACCATCCTATTTTTTAGTTCATAACCTGACTTATGCGAATCAGAGAATGAATTATATTATATTAAATAGGAGGAATAAGAGTGTGTCTTTTTTTCTTGTTTGGACGGGCTGCACTGTCCGGCAATATTCAAGAAGACATAAACCACCTCCCCCTAAAAGAAAAGAGTCCGGTGCAACACCGAACTCTTTTACCATATCAGTTAGTCATTAACCGTCCAGCTACTGAAGTGCCCTTCATCCTTAAGACAGTCTTTTTGACCCTATGTTATAGATTAGAATCTATATGATCCAAAGCAGAATGGTTTATACATTACGAGAAGATAATCGTATCATCCCATTCTCCAATAATCTTACCATTGTCCTTATTGCTAGCCCGAGTAACTTTACCGCGTACTTGGTCGCCTGATTTAGTAGCTGTTACAGTACCGTAATTATTAAAGTCGTCTTTTACACCAAATTCAGCTGCAGTACCACCGTTAGTTTTCGGTGTCAAATTCAATTCTGCGTTAGAGTTAGTAGCACTACCTATTGTAGCTTCACTGAAGTACAGTTTTCCGGCCACTGTCAATACACCTTGAATATCGGCAGTTTGGTTATTGCTACTTGCTGCTGCGTTTACAGTTACCGATTCATTTACAGTAAGGTTACCTGCTGCACTGATAGTCAAAGCCGTAATTGTAACTGCAGCTGACGCTGACTCTTCAGTTTCATTGGGTTTGACCAATGTTATTAACAGCTTTTAATACTGTATTTGCGCCTTCTACTGTCAGAGAAGCAAATGTTTGGGTGGCAGTTAATCCGTTAGCCAATAAGACATTAACGTTTGCTTCTGTTGTAATGCCTTGTGTTGCTGGAACTGCAAAAACTTCACCAGAAGCACTGTCTGCAAAACGCCAAGTAGTACCGGCTGCTAAAGTTATGTTATTGATAGCGGATACACCAATTGCTGTCGTATACTCTTCTACATCTGTAACACGGGTGGTTACTGTACTACCAGCAGCAATATTATATTCTTCAGCCGTAACAATAGCACTGTAATCAGCAATATCTTTAATGATAATTTTACCATTACCAGTCGTTGCGCTATACTCAGTAGTTGAGGCACCATCAGATACGCCGCCTTTCTCTAATTCGATAACTGCAGCTGCACCACTATTTGCTATGCTACTCGCAGATGAACTAACTGATTTAATTTTTCCGGCATTTGTTATAACTCCGGTGTTTGTCAGAGTAGTAGCTGCAGCCCCAGAAACACCCAACTCCAATGTACCATTGTTGGTAATAGTTGCCGCATTCGTCATTGCTGCAGCAGTAAGTGCCAATGTACCTCCCTTTGCAACTGTAATAGCAGCATTTTCTCCTGCATTTACTAAAGTATTAGCTACCGTCAATGAAAATTCATTAGTCAAAACTGTTCCTGCGTTAGTCAATGTATGCACTTCTGTTGCAGCGTTTAACTTCAAAACATTGTTGTTGGTAATCTTCAGGTTGGTAGCGTCACTGATTCCGTTCAAAGCCAAAGTACCATTGTTTTCAATAGTTACAGCAGCACCCAAAGTACCAAGACTTTGAATAGTCAGTTCTTTATCTTCCGGTACAATGATTGTTGCAGCATCTACAAATTTCCATCGTTTAGAATTCACACTTCCTATAATTCCACTACCTACGGTTAATTTATGGCCGTCAGATGTCAAATTGATGTTCAAATCTTGGAAAGCAGCAGAATAATCTTCTTCTTCACTTGTAATTTCGGCATCTCCTGTTAATTTAAATTCTACTTCCTGAGTGAGATAAAGTTTCGGATGAGAATTAATGTATTTTAATGCAGCAGCCCAAGTGTAATCTTGTGGAATATTAAACGTTGTCGGTTGTTTAATATTTCCTGTATTGTTATTAAAATCAAGACTTACATTCAATGTTCTAACACCGGCTCCCTCAACGGATATTGTACCACCAGTTGATGCAAAAACAAAATTAGCGTTTTTCTCATAATATCCTTCAGAAGTCTGTATTTTTACTGTATAATTGGTCGATGTGGAATTATTAGGCATTACCAAATATACAACCTTTCCTTCTTCCTCACTTAATGCTTCGCCAGCATTATCATTCCCTTTTTACAGTTACAGAAACGGAACTGTTTTCTACTTTGCCAGAAGAGACAAAAATAGTTCCATCATTTACAATATCTATAATATCCGCTCTTTTTTCATCAAATGCAGCTTCCAGTTCTTCTGGTGTAGAGTTCTCAGTTACAGCTACTTTGTTGGCACCAGAAGCATATAATTTGTTAAAATTAATAGCACCACCTAATGTAATATTCCCACCAGCAACCTTTGTGATAACAATTCTTTCAAGTTTCGCTCCACTTTCCGGCAAGTTGTTTGCTTTAATGACGAATTTCACAGGTACGCCTACATTGGCAAACTTCACAGGCAACTGTAAATTTTCAGCAGCCTCTTGTTTGATACCTGTGGCAGTCAAATCCACTACAGGAGAAACACCTTTTTACATATAGTGCCATTTGGTCAGCAGCCGATGTCGCAAGGTCTGGATTGAAAATCTGTTCTGCCTCAACACTTAATTTCACCACATCTCTATCTACTGAACCGGTATACTGATGATAAAAAAGATAGTTTCCTTTCATTACAGGACTTGCTGCTGTAAATTTGCTACCTTCCGTTTCATTACTTGTTCTATTGAAGGCATAATTGAAATGCGCTTTATTATCAGCGTCCATAGTTCCTTGCTCTTTACCATCAAGCACTGCCGCTCCCAATTTGTCGGTATCTATCCACTTATATGTCAATGAGCCCCCATCTCCTTCTGTAGCTCCCATTCTTGTTTCTGGGTTACCGAAATTAAGACCTGAGTTTATCAATGTCAAATTGATTGTCTCACGATTCAAATTTACTTGTTGTTGGTCTACAAACTCATCTGCTGTACATGCAGCAAATAGAGCAGGCAAGCAAATTGTAGCTAATAAAAGTTTTGTTTTCATAATCAACTTTTTTCTATCTCTATTACTTTATTACTTAATTAGAATAATCACTACTAAGAATTGTCTTCTATCAATTCCAGTCTTCTGAGCCGCCACCGCCTTCTCCACCTGGATTCGGACTTGCTGCAAACCCCAATTCTACTTCCACCTCCAGAACCGTCACTTCCGGAGCTTCGTACTTCATTTCCTTTTCTACTTTCATAATCATAAAATTTAAATTGTTAGTAATATTAAAATTGTCTCTTTATTATCAACCGGGTAATACGTCGGCTTGCTACTTATTCCAGCTGCTACGCGGTAAATCCAGGCGAATCCTTAACTAAAACCCTATAACACCTGTCGCTCCTATTATATAATAGGTATAGCAAACCCGCATTTTCAGCCTGCAAAGTAAAAAACAAATTTCCTAAATAAGCGGTGAGTGCATTTGGCTGATATACAAAGTGTTATTAGCTTTACAAAAAGAGCTGAATATCCCAATGAAAGAATCTATTGAAACCTGATAATCTGAGGGAATATGCTGACCTACAACCCATTCCGTACCCATCATCAAATAAACAGTTTTAGAACTCCAAATAAATTGACACTACTTTTTAGCACCTTATTTTGTAACAACACACTACTGCAACCTACTTATTTTCAAGAATAAAGGCACTATTGAAGTAAAGAGATAGAGTATTTTTTTTTAAAGATATAAATGACACCAAATTCAGACACCCAATGACAAGAAATGAGCTTACAACCATTAGCACCAAACAAAATAAAAAGTTCATTCTTCAACAGAAACCGTATAGCCGTTAAAAAACAAATGCACCCATATGCCCACTGGCAATGAGTGCAGATATGTACAAATAAATATTCAAGCAGTAACGCAGAAGTACTTATAAACAGAATGAAAGAAGCGAGTTCAGGAACAACTTACCAAGCAATACCTACCTGAGGTGCAATGCCTTAAAAACAGGTAGTAACCATCTTCGCAAAAAAGCGTAACCGATACCACCATTCTGCCTTTTTTCAGCCAACGGGCATCACGGCAATCCTGCGTTGTTCCGTCAGGACGGCAGATAGTCTGCAATACTCCGATGATATCCTTTCTTTTTTCACCCGCTCGATGCGAGCCACATTTCCATCACCCAGCATCAGACAGTCATCACCTTCACGGCCTATATACCGATGAATCATATACCGACCTTCCCACTGATAAAAAGGGCAGCACCAGGCATCATGAAGTTCCCCATCAGGGAGGACAAGGGACTACTTCCACCAGGTCTATTCCCCCTCTCTGATAAAAGGATACATACTTTGCCCGCCAATAAGCAGCTTTACCGTCTGCCCCTGTCGCAAAGCTTCGGCTGCTTCGGCAAAAAAATCATTGGATACCGTTATTTTTCGCATGTTTACAATATGGTATCATGAGAAAGGTGTGCCGCAGCCGCATCGGGCAGACAGGCCAGATGATAAACGGGTACGGCAGAAAGCAGGGAACCCAGAAAATCGCTGATATAATCATACAACTCATCACTGTAAGCGAAGTTAGGTGGACACGAAGGACGCAACGCACCATACCCTTGGGCTATACTAAGCTTTTTTATCTGATTATAAGGTGCTTGAGACAACCGCACGCAGGCAGCCAATGGATAACTTTCATTTTTATAACATGGCGTCTTCCCGCTCCATGGACTGCCATATACCCATGGCTTTCCATCGATAATACGAATGATGGGGCTGTCGTCATTCAGTAGGAAAGCTCCTTCTATATGCTCTCGCCACAAACGGGTGTGCGTACTCTTTCCTGTTCCACTTTCTCCCAAAAAGAGCACTGCTTTACCTTCGCACACAATGGTGCTGGTATGAATGGCTACTGTCTGAAAAGGCACGGTTGCCACTCCATAAGCCATCCAGCAGGCAAACCGGAGTAACCGGAGTTGGTAATTACCCTTGAAACTGGCCACCTGTTTGCTTTCATCCAGCCAAAGTTCTAGTTTTTCACCTTTGGGAGGTATCATTACAAAGAGGAAACCATTGCTGTAACAGCCAAACTGGCTGACAATTCCGTCTATCTCATTTGTATAGAGCACCTTTTCAAATGTGGGAGCTTCTTCAGAAGATTCTATAAAACGACAAAGGGGAACATCATCTGCCACCACTTTAAAAGGGGCAAAGCCGATCAATTCATCTACTGCTTGTACCAGCCTGTCACCTTCCACCCTGATACGGTGTCCGGCTATCAAATAATCCTGTTTCATTTATTTCTATCTTTATACTTTATTATTACTTACTATATCACAGATATCCAGATCGAATATCCGGTCACAGAAAGCCAACGAGCTTTCGCGATGGGCAATGACAACCAGTGTCAGCTCCCGGTGTTGCAGTGAAAGTGTTTCCAAGGCGTGGTTGATTTCCTGTTCTGTCTTGTTGTCCAAAGCCGAAGTAGCTTCGTCAAAGAACAGTACTTCAGCCTCCTTGTAGAGAGCTCGTGCTATACCGATCCGTTGCTTCTGGCCACCGGATAAACGGCTGCCATATTCACCTAACGGCGTATCCAGTCCTTGCGGCAATTCATCTGCCCATTCTCGGAGTTGCACTTGTTCCAATACCTGCATCACCTTTGCCCGGTCAGCTTGTGGTTGTCCGAGTGCTATATTGTCGGCAAGTGTGCCTTCTATTATAAATATTTCCTGCGGTACATATCCCACCAGTTTATGCCATTCACTACGGTTGGGCAGCAGTCAGTTGTTGCCCGTCTATAAGTATTTCACCGGAGGTAGGCGGAAAGAAACCGAGCATCAGATTGAAGAGTGTCGATTTCCCTGATCCGCTTGCTCCACGTACTCCGATCCGTTCTCCGCAGCTGATACTTAGATTCAAGTCGTTGAAAAGCGTATGTCCATCGGGGAAGGCAAAACCGAGCTGCCGTAGCGTAATGCCCTGTTTAAAAGTGAAAGACGTTGTACTTTTGCGCATCCTGCCGCGGTTCGTCACTGATACCTTCGTCCACCACCGTTATGGTATGCGAAGCATTCTGAAGTGTTACCCAACTGTTCAGAATGCCCCTTACGGCTGGTATCAACCGGAAAGCGGCCACAGCAAACACACCACTCATCAATCCCAGGTTCCCGTTTCCCGTACCTATCAGTAAGGCCAGCCCTCCCACTACGGCTACTTCCGAAAGAAAGGATGGAAAAAGCTGGTACACTTCCGTCCGCAAGCGGTTGCGAACAATAAACTCCATTCCCTGATCGAAAGAAGCCAGAGACGCGTGGAAAGCCTGAGCGATCTCCAACTCCGCATATCCACGGAAAGCCTCTATTACTGTACGCGATTGCTTTCTACGGGCTTCCAACTCTTCCATGCCGTAATCACGCAGGCGCTTCCTGACCAGGCTGACATACAGTACAGACAAGAGGAGGAACGCTCCGCAAAGCAGGAGTCCCGGAAGCGGTTCCCAAATAATGAGCGCCGTTACCATCAATATTATCAGTACTGCTTCTCCCGCCATACGGAAAACGGGAGCCAATACGCATGAGCTGAACAGGTAACAGACGTAGTTCACCTCGTGCCCCAGCCGCACGCTGCTTTTCTCTTTCAGGTAAAACAGTCCGCGACGGTAGTAGTTGACAAACATCCGACGGCTGAATTCACGATATATATTGAGTTGATAACTGCTCTGAAGACGTGCCAGCAGCACAATTACACCATTCTTCAGCATCACGAACAGTAACAACACCGCACCGCAAAGTGCCAGCATATTGCTTCGCCCACCGTCCTGCTTCATCACTACCAGTAATATAGGTACCAGCGCCGCTACTCCCCAAAGTCGAGTATGGCACGCACCAATACCGAAAGAGCGACCCAAATGCCCCGTTTACGTTGCTGTTCCGACAGCAGTTGAATTATTTTTCTTAATCATTTGCCATCTATTATCGGTTTACGTATTGTTCGTTTTTTTTAATCCTCCGAATAAAGTCCCTTGCAAATAAAATCCACCCTATGCCACCTGCGCCACTCAGCAGGATACATCCTGCAAGAATAAGCAATTTATTGGGCTTTGAGGGATGCAGCGGAACCGTTACAGGTTGTATGACCGTATACACCGGAGCTACCTTTCTCACTCTTGCTTTGGCTGCCTGCACTTGCCGTTCCGACCGATTGTAAGCCAACTGCGCCAGTTCCATCTCGCTACGCAAGCGTGCCCGCTCAGCGCGTGAGGTCAGTTGCGCCAGGTTTCGGTTAGCGTCCGCAAAACGGGCATATCTATCCTGTGCCGCGCGATATTCGGCCTGCGCCTCTTTACATAGTTTTTCATTGTATTGCAGAATCTTACGCGACTTGTTTGTCCTGTATTCTGTCATATACGCCTTCAGGCGTGCTTGCACGGTGTCGGCTACAATAGCCGCCACTAGCGGGTCCTGCATCGTAGCAGTTATAGATATCACCCGTTTCTTCCTATCTATTTCTATTTTGACTCTGGAAGCTATAGTACGGACTATGGCAGCCTCTTCACGGGTCAGCTGTAAAAGGGCTGATTCTTCCTTTTTCCCGATATGATTCATCTCCGGTTTCTCTCTGAACAAGGATATGCACCACCCTATCAGTCGCAACGGTGTGGAAGTGACAGCTTTCCACCACGGTTTCTTCTGGTGTTCCTTCAGATATCGGGCAAGAGGCATTGCGGTACTGTCCTTCTGTCTGCGTACCTCAACATCGGAGAGTTGGAGCAGAAAGGGGGTGGAACGGACGATGGTGGAATACAAGGAAGGAAAAAGAGCATCCCGGTCGGTCGCAATAGAGGCACTCATGCCGGGGGTGATATTTGCCAACTCCCTTATGTCTGAAAAAGAACGACTGCGGGTTCCTTCATGGGCAACGAGCGTGCTTGCCGTATATTCTTTGGGAATACTAAGGGCAATAATTAACCCTACGACAGCGCCAATGCCACATACTTTCAGAAGCAGCCTTCTGGAAGCACATATTTTCCGGAACAATTCCAGCCAATCAATTTTCTGCTTTTCGTTCATGCATTTTTCTTAAAATATAATATACACCTTATTCAAGTTTCGTAAGTACGGCAATAAAGAAGTTATAGGAGTCACGAAACTTAAATGTATTATTTAGTAATGCTTGAAAAATAACGTGGTATAAATGGGTATGCTAATAATAAATAGAGAGATAAACTATCATTTATGTATCAAGTTATTTTTTTAAGCGTTACTAAATGAGGGGACAAAGATAATTCTTTCTTTCCTAATAATAATGTGAATCAGCTGTTGAATTTGGCTTATTGCCAGCATCATTTCTTTTTTGAGTGCTTTTATTGTTCTTTTTCGACGGTTAATTCCCCTGTAGTAACGCAGCTACTTTATCACCCTATCATCTTATCACTTTTTCATTCTTTTCGATTAGGAAATAAATACTTTTTGTATAAAAAACATTCGCAACACCTGTTTGTCGGTATTGCGAATGGAAAGAGTGTGTCATTTTCTGATTTAACTGTCTGGCAGTATAGGGGAAAATATGAATTATTACTTCCGAACCCTCTGAAAGAAAAGAGCCCGGTGCAATACCGAGCCCTTTTACCATATCAGTTAATTATTAACTGTTTAACTTTTGATGTGCTGTTCATTTTGAGCAGCCTCTTCTGATGTAATCTGCTTAGATTAGCTAAAAGATGATCATTGGTTAACAGTAATATCAGTTTTAGTAAGCGTGTAGTTACCTGTGAGAGGAGCAGGTTTTGCAGTTTCAGTAATAGTTATACTTGTAGCTGTAACTATAGAAGTTGCTGCAGAACGTCCTACCCATTCAACATCGGCATTAATGTTGATATCAGTAATAGCTTTTCCTGTCAAGTCAAGAGTGACATTACCAAGTGTCATACTACTTCCTGCATTGAAGTTAATGACTTCTACAGTTTCCAATGCTGCACTAGCAGCGAGGATGCTCTCTATTTCAGTATTAGAATCAATAGTCCATTCTCCTGTCAAATTCAGGGCAGTCAATTTTGTCAAGGCATCATACTTTTTCAATTCATCTGCATTAGTCATTGCACCGAACGTTGCAAATATAGTTTGACTAGCAGTATTTTGTAATCTTGCCACCGATAGTATTATCTACTTCACCATTACCAGCTGTAACTGTAACATTGGCTGCTGAGTGTTTAACTTCAACAAGACCGTCATTTGTTGCGAATACTACTGTAGCTCTGTTGACAATAGCTTTAGCATCGGTATTATTAGTCAAATCAACGTTGGTTGCATCAATATTAGTGTTGATAGTCAAAGTTCCACCATTCGTAATCGTAGACTTGGTACCAGCGTTATTAACCGGACTTACGTTAAGAGTTGCTTCGCCCTCGGTATTTGTAAGTGTAAGTTGCATTGCTGTAGATGCATTGGTGATAGCACCACCATTATTAATGACTGTAGCACCTACAGTTGCAAAGTCCTTATCAATAGTAAGAGTTGCACCCTTTGTTTACTGTCAAGTTACCAAACTTGGTAAAAAGCAGTACCCGCACCGGTTAAGATAGTATTACCGCTAACATAAGTAACATCCGAATTAGACAAAGTTACTTTTAGTATAAGCACCATTGTTAGCTAAAGTACCGGCATCAAACAAAACAGGTGTTTTTGCATCATTGAAAGTAATGTCACCCAAAGTTACAAGCTTGCTGTTCGGTCTGAATGAAATAGAGGCATTTTTTACCTTCAATTACACAAGCATTATCAAATTCTTTAAGGAAGGCATCATCCAACGCAATTGGAGCTTTATCTGTAGTGGTGATAACGAAGTACTTTCTTGGATCAGGAGCCTGTCCATTGTTATTTGCCATGTATGCTTCAGCCATAGCTTTTGTGATTTCAATCAGCGCTTCGCCACGATAAGCCACTTTCTGAACATAAGAAGTAAGTTCATCATAGTTCTTGATCTGAGTATAACCGGAAGCAATTGCCGATTTTGCAGGAATAAAACCACCATCAACTGTATAGGTTGCAGAAGTACCTTTGGTATCTTTCATAGAACCATCTTTGTTGTACTCGTCAGCAGAGTATGGCAGACCGGGTAACAATATCAAGTTTCTTGCAGGCGTAATGGTCTTAGCGGCAGTAGCAGTGCTGCTATTTGCTAAAAACGTATGCTTCGTTGTTAATGGTTGTGTAAACTTCAACGGCCAAATCAGCTTGTGCATAAGATGCGCGCCCGGCAATACCATCAAGAATTTGCCATTTTGGCCGGTCGTGATAGTTATAGCGGGATTAAATTTAACCCAAACAGGTTTATTAGTGGTTACAGGAGCTACAATATCAGCGGTTTTAGCTGTTTCATACTGGTTTACATCCCAAGCCACGTTGCCTTTAGCATCCTTAGCGATATTAGCAATAACGTCAGAATTTTTAATCGTACCTGCTGTAACAATACTACTTGTACTATTCGTAAACTTGATAGAGTCTACTGTAATAGATGTTTCATAAACCGGTTGACCATTAGCATCTACTTTTAAAAACACCTTGTGCATCAAGTAATTGTACCTGGCCAAGCTTCAATGTAATATGCGGTAAAAGAATAAATATGCTTCATGTGCAAGGATAATTCTGTTTTGGGGCTTTTCCAAATAGAGTCATAAGCTATAAAAACAGGATATTTCTTTTTGCTTCATAGAAATTCTTAATAGCAGTGTTAGAGGGCGTTCCATCAGCATTAGGTACTACGATTTGTTCCGTAGGTAGCTGAACTTCCAATGGTCCGCGCTTGTAGTTAGCCTCATTGAAAGGAGCATAAAACAAATAGTTACCTTGGCACAAAGATGCATCAGCGGTAAATGTCTTGCCGTCTGTAGTCTGATACAGTACATTGCTGGAGATGTAGTCCTTAATAACGAATTGTGCCCAACCTGCCTTTGACTTATCATATTCATCCATCACGCAAGCTCCAAAACCGTCGCCTGCCTGCCAAAGTAACGCCAGCAAAATTATTGCTGGTTGTCATTCTCGTATTTGCTCCCAATGTGATTGTCGGAGCTTCTACCATCGGACGGTCACCAATACTCTGCTTGTTGCTTTCGCTAATCAGCTCATCTTGAGAACACCCTGCAAAAACCGCAGCTAAAGCTACGGCACTAAACAAATGTTTCTTTTTTCATTTTTAACCTTAAGATTAATTGATATTAATATTCAAATTACTTCTTCTCTAGAAAGCAAGAGTGTTAAACCTTGTCTCTAAACTATAATTCAGGGTCAGGTGTAATCACGCTTGATGCAAAACCTTTCTCTACAGCCACTTCCAGAATCATCACTTCCGGAGCCTCATACTTCATTTCCTTTTCTACTTTCATAATCATAAAATTTAAATTGTTAGTAATATTAAAATTGTCTCTTTTATTATCAACCGATAACATGCTTGCTTCAATCGCTATCAAAAGAATCAAGTCTATCTTTTGAGTGATAGTCCGGCATTCTTTGACAGATATAATAGGTATAGCAAACCCGCATTTTCAGCCTGCAAAGTAAAAAACAAATTTCCTAAACAGGTGGGAAGGGATAAAAGCTGGGGATGAATGGAATAGAATATTACCTAGAAGAGAAATGAAGTGCTAATAGAAAAGATATGCTATATTGAATATGGCAGTGTATAATATTGATAATCTGCACGCTTGTAGTAATAATTTTATATTATGGATTTATCACTGATTTAGATTTTGACACACCGATTTGTGATACCAACTGTTAGAATTGTAATCGATTGAGATACAATTAGGATAGGATAAAGAAAATATGAAGAAAGAAGAGTTTGGAGAAGTGTAGCAGCACTATGTTTTAACACCACTGCTTAAAATGATGTCAAGCAAAAGTATAATAAAAGTATGAGTATAAAATAAAGCTGTGTATGGATAGTGTGTATAATATACTCCCATTACTACATATACGGGGATGGAGCTCAACACAAAAAAGAGGACATCTCCTTGAAATGCCCTCTTAATATAATTGTTATATTTACTGATTACTTCACAAAAGTTACTCCAGTACCGGCAGTAATATTTGTAAAGAATGTAGCAACTTCAGCACCGCAGGTTATTGTGATTGCTCCTTCAGTGGTATTCCATGCAATTCCCGCAGCTTTACCTGTCATTTTTGCAATGTTAGTCAATGTAACATTAGCAGAAGATTGAATTCCACTAACCTCATCGCCTAAAGTCACCTGCACTTTTTTCAAGTTAGCCAACTTACCAACCTCTGTTTGGTTGATAGTTAACACACCATCTGTTCCAAGATTAATTGCCAATGCGTTTATCTTAGTATCTGCGGAGATTACAGACTTAGGCCAACCAATAACAGAAGCACTTACTGTAGCCTCACTAACATCACCGGCGATAGATTTCAAAGCAGAGTTATCAATTGTACCTTTCAATACGTTATTAGTATTTGTCAAAGTACCTTCTGCTCCTATTGTGATGCTACCGGCATTGGAAATCAATGCATTCGTACTGCAGTTAACTGTCAAAGCACCAGCAGATGCAATGTTAATAGCAGCAATACCGTCTGCTTTTTGCCAATGTCGCACTACCACCGGTAATCATTACTACAGCGCCTGTCACATTCTTATCCTTAAGAGCTAATGTACCACCTGCAGCGACAGTATTAATACCATTGATAAGTTGTGTTCCGTCAGTACCTACTAAAGCCGTAGCATACTTAATTTTGGTATGAAACACCATCCAAAGTTGTGAATGTATAAGTATCTGAAGTAGCTTCAACAAACACGTCATTTGCAATCGGCAATTGAGTAGTCGTCAGTTCAAGTACATCACCTGTGGCAGTTGCACCCGGACGTTGGTCATACAGACGGTTATAAAGAGCTTTGATAAGTTCCGCATTAATAATCACAGTGTTTTCCGGTGCAAAAGCAATATCTGCAGCATCCCATTCATCACGGTCTGTAGTTTCAACCGCTGAATTTTCAACTAAGCTTACTCCACGTTGAACCTTCTTTGTGATGTGTTCGATGAAGTCTGCATTATCTGTGATACCCTTATGGTCTGTCGGAATTTCTTTAGCTATTGCATAAGCAGCCTGTTTCTTTCCACCTACAAGGTTGATAGTCATCAAAGAGCCAGCGAAGTCTTTCACTGCGGATGCGTCTTCCAATACCTCAGCGGCGGGGAAACGTTGACCACGTACCAAACGCACACCCTGGTCTCCATGTTTCTCATCGCGGAAGTTGTAGTCAGCAAGAGCTGTAGTAGCATCAGTAAAGTAAGCTAAATTCTTATATGCTCCAGTAGCAGTTTCAACGTTAAGATCGGCACTACTTGTTAAAATAATATAGTTCTCACCATCAATTTCCACATAAACTTTGGCAAACAAGTCATTGCTATAATCTTCTGCAGGCATGATTGCAAAGAATTTATACTCTTCACCGTTCTTCAATTCCTTACCGCCCAAATCACAAGTGATATGCTTAACCTCATAAGCAGAAATCAAGTCATTACTACCAACAGCATATTGAGTGGCATAACCGGCTTCTTTTGCTTTGGCTGCATTTGCAGGATAAGCAGGATAATCGCTTACATTGTAAGCACCAGTCGCAGACAAAATATCTTTGGTGACTCCCGTTGTAAAAGACTTTAGTGCCATCTTCTTTTTTATCAGCATCCCATCCGCCTGCTATTTTTGTCTTAAATGCATCAGCATCCAAAGCACGCTTATAATCCAATAAATCACCAGTCGCTTTTGTATAGATTTCTATTTTTTTTTGCAATTTCATGGTATATTCTGCGGCAGCAGCGGAACTATAGAATTTAGTCGATACGGCAGCATCTCCGTTAAACAAATAGCCGTTAAAATTATTTTTAATTGTAATCTGCGGATAAGCAAAAATATTAGTCATCTTTACAGAAGGAGAAATCAGTTCATCCTTATTGGCAGGAGCCTTCAAGAAATCAAATCCCAAAGTTACTGGGTCAGTACCTGCATAGAAATCAGTTACAGATTTAGATTCTTCCGCACAGTCCTGTTCCATCGGCAATGTCACGACAATAGGTTGGCGAGTTAAGTGAGCCGCATTGTAAGGAGCGTAGAACACATAATTACCTTCAACTAAATTAGCTTGTGTATTCCAAGCTGTACCTTCCAAGAGATATGGATAGTTAGAAGAGATGTAAGACTGTGTAGAAATAGTATAATACGCTTCTATATCAACGCCTGCTTCTTCTGCAATAACTTCAGCGCCTGTCGGTCCTTTTTTTACACCGGCAACATACTCTGCATAAGTCCAGCTATAGCTGGAATAATCCTTACCACCTTTTGATGTCAAATCCTTGCCACTTTGGGCTGTTTCTGCAGGTGTATCTACGATTGCAGCTCCCAGTTTATCTCCTTCTTCCCATTTGAAACTATAATTATTTACAGTATTCAATGCCAGACGAGTAGTGGGGTCACCCCAATTCAGGGATACCGATCCAAGCTCAGACGATTCCCCAAGTTTACGCTTTGTAGCGTCATTCACGGTTACGAACTCATCTTGCTGGCAACCTACCATAAGTATAGAAGCCAAAGCAAGTGAAAATAATGTTTTCTTTTTTCATTTTTCTAATATTAATATTATAATTGAATTTACTTTTACGAGGGATTACAGTCCCGGATCTGGTTCTTCAAAGCTTGCGGCAAATCCCATTTCCACTTCCACCTCCAGAACCATC